>ERZ761603.407-NODE-407-length-37137-cov-37.648077_pt1 | contig 37137 bp, 29 predicted proteins | sample MGYA00511879_ERZ761603 | MGnify/ENA primary metagenome ERZ761603 (study PRJEB28899, sample SAMN02850040) | bioreactor sludge metagenome | biome: EBPR Sludge; feature: EBPR Bioreactor; material: flocular biomat | place: Australia: Thorneside Wastwater Treatment... | reverse complement strand
TCCGATCTCCGTCGGCGCCGCCGGGCCCAGCCCCGCGCGGGCACGCCGGCGGAGTTCGAAGGCGGCCACGTCCGCGACGGTCATCATCCGCAGGAATTCGATGTACTTGGTGCGCATCGACGACCAGAACTGGTGCGCCGGGCAGGCCCGCTCGTCGCTGCACTCGGCCGTCCCCAGCATGCAGCGGGGGAGCACCGAGGTGTCGTCGAGCGCGACGCACAGGTCGTAGAGCGTGATCGCCGTCGCCTGGCGGGCGAGGGTCACGCCGCCTCCGATCCCGCGCTGCGTGTTCAGCACGCCCTTGCGGGCGAGCGCGTTGACGATCTTGGCGAGGTAGGGGGAGGGAATCGCGGAGGCCTCCGCGATCTCGCGGACGAGCACGGGCTTGCCGCCCGCCGCGGCGATGTAGCCGAGAGCCGTCGCCGCGTATCCAGTGGCCTGATGAAGCATGCTGGGGCTCCGAAGTCCTGTCCGTGCGAGTACAAGCGAGAGTCTATACGAGAATATCGGAGATTCAACTCAACAATCAAGCGGGTTTCTCTGTTTCCCTATGGATACACCTGTAAAGGTGATCAAGCGGCCCCTGAGCGATCAGAAACGGGCATATGGGGATAAATTCGTCCCCTATCTGTTGACAATTCGGACAGAAGCCGACACTATACTGCTGAATACCTGACATGGTTCTCGTCTAGTCGGAAGGAGACGCGGCCAGCTTCAGGTCACCTAGACGAGGAACCGCGATGAACCCACACGCCACGCCGACCTCCGCGACACCAACAGAAGGCCGACACGTCTCACCCGCGCTGGGAGGCTCTTCGTGGGCGTCCGCCGCGAAGATGGAGACGTTCGTCTATGACGACAAGATCGTCCGCTATTTCCTGACGGCGACGCTGATCTGGGGTCTGGTGGCGTTCGTGGTGGGGCTGCTCATCGCCGTGCAGCTCGCCTTCCCCAAGGCGAACCTCGGGATCCCGATGACGAGCTTCGGGCGTCTTCGGCCTTTGCACACCAACGCGGCGATCTTCGCCTTCGCGGGCAACGCGATCTTCGCGGCGATCTACTACTCGACGCAGCGTCTCTGCAAGGCCCGCATGTTCAGCGACAAGCTGAGCTGGGCGCACTTCTGGGGGTGGCAGGGGATCATCCTCTCCGCCGCCCTGACGCTGCCCTTCGGCTACACGCAGGGGAAGGAATACGCCGAGCTGGAGTGGCCCATCGACCTGGCGATCGCCGTGGTCTGGGTCGCGTTCTTCGGGGTGAACTTCTTCGGGACGCTCGCCCGCCGGCGTGAGCGGCACATGTACGTCGCGCTGTGGTTCTACATCGCCACGATCATCACGGTGGCGATGCTCCACGTCTTCAACAACCTGTCGCTCCCGCTGGGGCTGGTGACGCTCTTTACCGAAGGCCGCTGGCCCTCGCTGGACGAGACGCTGCGCAGCTATCCGATCTACGCGGGCGTGCAGGACGCCTTCATGCAGTGGTGGTACGGGCACAACGCGGTGGCGTTCTTCCTGACGACGCCGTTCCTGGGGCTCATGTACTACTTCGTGCCCAAGGCGGCCGAGCGGCCGGTCTTCAGCTACCGCCTCTCGATCCTGCACTTCTGGTCGCTGGTGTTCATCTACATCTGGGCGGGGCCGCACCACCTGCACTACACGGCGCTCCCGAGCTGGGCGAGCTCGCTGGGGATGCTCTTCAGCGTGATGCTCTGGATGCCCTCCTGGGGCGGCGGGATCAACGGTCTGCTGACGCTGCGGGGCGTCTGGCACAAGCTGCGTGACGATCCGGTGCTCAAGTTCTTCGTGACCGGGATCACCTTCTACATGATGTCGACCTTCGAGGGCCCGCTGCTGTCGGTCAAGACGGTCAACGCCCTGTCGCACTACACCGACTGGACGATCGCCCACGTGCACTCGGGCGCCCTGGGCTGGAACGGGATGATGACTTTCGGGATGATGTACTTCCTCCTCCCGAGGCTCTTCCAGACAGAGCTCTACAGCAAGCGCCTGGCGAACTGGCACTTCTGGATCGGGACGATGGGGATCGCGGCGTACGTGCTCTCGATCTACGCCGCCGGGATCACGCAGGGCCTGATGTGGCGAGCGTTCGACGAGATGGGCGAGCTGAAGTTCCCCGACTTCGTCGAGACGGTGATGATCCTGATGCCGATGTACTGGATCCGCGTCCTGGGCGGCACGATGTTCATCGCGGGCGCGGTGATCGGCGCGTACAACTACTACATGACCTGGCGGAACCGCCCGGCCCGCTACGAGGAGCCGGTGCACACCGCCCCGGCGCTCGCCCCGGCGACCCACGCCGACGCGGACCCGCGCCCGGTCTCGGTTCTCACGACCAACATCGAGCTGGGCAAGAAGCTCGACGTCTGGAGCAGCGCCTGGTGGCACCGCGCCTGGGAGCGCAAGCCCCTGAAGTTCAGCGTCTGGGTTCTCATCGCGGTGGCGACGGCCTCGCTGTTTGAGATCGTCCCGATGTTCCTGGTGCGCAGCAACGTCCCGACCATCATGTCCGTCAAGCCCTACACCCCGCTGGAGCTCGCCGGGCGCGACGTCTACCTGGCCGAGGGGTGTTACAACTGCCACAGCCAGATGGTCCGCCCGCTCTACCACGAGACCAAGCGGTACGGGGAATACAGCAAGCCCGGCGAGTTCGTGTACGACCATCCGTTCCAGTGGGGCAGCCGCCGCATCGGGCCCGACCTGGCCCGCGAGGCCGACCGCGCCACCAACGCCTGGCACATCTGGCACATCATGGAGCCCTCGCAGGCGACGCCCAACTCGATCATGCCGGCGTACGGGCACCTGCTGACGCAGGACATCCAGTGGAACGCCATCAGGCCCCGCGTGCGCACGATGGCGATGCTCGGGGTTCCCTACGGCGACGCCGTCAAGAACGCGGAGGAAATGGCCCGCGAGCAGGCGAGGCAGATCGCGGCGTCGATCAAGCAGCAGAGCGGGGGCGCCTACCCCGCCGGCGTGCCCGAGGATGTTGAGAACAAGAAGGTGATCGCCCTGATCGCCTACCTGCAGCGTCTCGGCCGCGACGTGATGTTCCCCGCGACGCCGGCGCCCGCCGCCCCGGCGGCCCCGGCCGCAAACCCCACCCCTGCAAACCCCACCCCTGCAGAACCCACCCCGGCCGAACCCGCCTCACGCTAAGGAGAACGCGATGAGACTGACCGACGTCATCAGCCACATGAATCTGGCCGTCTGGCCCAGTATCGCGATGGTCCTGTTCCTCGCCGCGTTTGTCGGCGTGGCGATCAAGATCTATTCCCGCGGCGGGTCGGAACTCGAGAAGCACCGTCACCTTCCGATGGACGAGGAGTAATCCGTGAGCACCAACACACCCGGCAAGGCGCCCACCACCGTCGACGGCCACAAGGACCTGATCCTCGAGCACGAGTACGACGGGATCCGTGAGTACGACAACCCCATCCCGAGCTGGTTCCACCTGATCTTCATCGCCACGATCCTGATCTCGATCCCGTACTACATCTACTACGAAACCAACAGCGAGGTGCTCACCGCCGAGGAGCGGGTCGCCCGCGAGGAAGTCATGCAGCTCCGCAAGCAGGTCGCCGCCCTGGGCGAGCTGTCCACCGACGAGCCGACGCTGCTCAAGCTCATGGCCGAGCCGAAGTGGCTCAAGGTCGGCGCGTCCATCTACGCCACCAACTGCGCCAGTTGCCACGGCCCGGCGGGTCAGGGCACGATCGGTCCCAACATGACCGATGATCACTACAAGAACCTCAAGACCCTTGCCGAGATCCCCAAGGTCGTGATCGAGGGCGCCAACCAGGGCGCGATGCCCGCCTGGCGCACCCGTCTGAGCACCAACAACATCGTGCTCGTCTCGGCCTACGTCGCGTCGCTGAGAGGCCAGAACCTCCCCAGCGCGAGACCCGCCGAGGGCGAGGTCATTCCCCCTTGGCCCGCGCCCGCCGCTCCGGCACCCACCCCCGCTCCCAAGCCCGCGGCCGGGAACGCGTCCACCGGCCATGTCCGCCCCGCCGGCGCGTAAGTCGGGCTTTGCCCCCGGCTCGTTCGCACGGATCACGGAGTTCACCTCATGTCCTCCCCGTCTCTGCTTGCCCCGCCCGACCGCGTGCTCTCGACCCTCAACAAGGACGGGTCACGCCGTTGGCTCAAGCCCAGACCTTCGCCGGGGAGGTTTTTGTCCGCACGACGCCTGGTCGCCTGGATCCTCATCGCGATCTTCGCGGCGATGCCGATCATCCACATCAACGACAAGCCCGCGATGTTCCTGGACATCGTCCGCCGAGAGTTCACCTTCTTCGGCAAGACCTTCCTCCCGACCGACACGCTGCTCCTTGCCCTGCTCCTGCTGGGCACCTTCTTCACGATCTTCTTCGTCACCGCTCTTTACGGCCGCGTCTGGTGCGGCTGGGCGTGCCCGCAGACCGTCTATCTCGAGTTTGTCTACCGCCCCATCGAACGCTGGGCCGACGGCGAGCCCGGGCGGGCGAAGAAGCCCGGGCAGGGCGGCGGCTTCCGCAAGGCGGTCAAGATCTTCGCGTTCCTCGCGATCTCCTTCTTTCTGGCGCACACGTTCCTCGCGTACTTCGTCGGCTGGGAGAGCCTGCGCCACTGGGTGTTTGGTTCACCGCTCAACCACCCGGTCGGCTTCGCGGTCGTGCTCATCGTCTCCGCCGCCATGCTCTTTGACTTCGGGTTCTTCCGCGAGCAGACCTGCATCCTCGCCTGCCCCTACGGCCGCTTCCAGAGCGTCATGCTCGACCGCCAGTCCATGATCGTGACGTACGACCCCAAGCGGGGCGAACCGCGCGGCCGCCGGCGCAACAGCACCGCCCGCGATGTCGCCCTGCCCGTGCTCGCCGCCGAGCCCGAGAAGCAGGGCGATTGCGTCGACTGCAAGCTCTGCGTCACGACCTGCCCCACGGGCATCGACATCCGAGACGGCCTGCAGATGGAATGCGTCAACTGCGCCCAGTGCATCGACGCCTGCGACAGCGTCATGACCAAACTCGGCAAGCCCCGTGGGCTGATCCGTTACGGCTCGCTCGCCGAGATCGAGACGGGCAAGCCCCAGTCCAAGTTCCGTCCGCGCATCGTGATCTACCCAACGATCGTGGTCGTGCTCGCCGCCGTGTTTGCCGGCGTGCTCTTCACGTCCAAGCCGGCCAACGTCAACATCCTGCGCAGCCGCGGGCTCCCCTTCAACACGCTGCCCGACGGGGGGATCGCCAACCAGCTCCGCGTGAAGGTCATCAACCGCAAGCCCTCGCCCGAATCGTTCTCGATCGCCTTCCTCAATGCGCCCGACCTGCGCATCGAGGCCTCCGAGAATCCGCTCACCGTCGAAGCCCGCCAGACGCGCGAAGAGCCGATCCTCGTCGTGGCGCCCGCCGGGTCCTTCACGAACGGCCGGCGCGAGATCACCCTGCTCATCACCGACAGCACCGGGATCACCTACACGCAGCCGTACCGCCTGCTGGGCCCCGCCGCGGGCAAGGAGTCTGCACGATGAACGCCACGCTCGCACACGCTTCCCGGCCCCGCTGGTGGATCGCCCCCTCCATCGTCGTGCTGGCCCTGCTCGGGCACGCCGGGTTCATGATCTCCGTCGCGGTCTTCGGCCGAGACGCCCAGAACTCCACCGAGCCGGACTATTACGACAAAGCGCTCGCGTGGGACCAGACCGTCGCGCAGAAGCAGCGCAACGCCGAACTCGGCTGGACCGCGCACTGGTCGTCCGAAGTTCGGCCGACGCTCAGGCTTCTTGATCGCGAGGGGCGGCCCATCGCCGACGCTCAGGTCGAGATCGCGTACTTCCACCAGGCCCACTCGCGCGATCGCCGGCAGGCCGCGCTCCTCCCGCACGATGACGGGTACGTCTTCGCCCAGCCGCTGGGCCGTCCGGGATTGTGGGAAGTGCGGCTGACGGTCCGCACGGGTGATGTTGTCTTCACCGATACGTCGACGGTCCGCGTGCCCGGGAGCGTCTCGCCATGATGGTCCTGCCCGCCGCGGTCTTCGTCGCCAGTCTTGTCGGGAGCACGCACTGCGTGGGCATGTGCGGCGCGTTCCTGGCGCTGGCGACGGCGGATCCGGGGCGGGATCGCCCGTCGTGGCACCTCCACGCCGCGTACCACGCGGGCCGCCTCGCGACCTACACCTCGCTCGGCGCCATCGCCGGGCTTGTCGGCAGCAAGGTGGACCTGTCGACCGGGCTTGTCGGGGTGCAGGGGCTCGCCGCCACGCTCTCCGCCACCCTTCTGGCCGTCTTCGCGGCGATCACGCTGCTCCGCCTCGCCGGTGTTCGGCTCCCCGCGGCCGCGATCCCGGGCTTCTGGCAGCGGGCCGTCGAACGCGGGCACCGTGCCGCCTGGACCCTCGGCCCGCTCCCCCGCGCCGCCGCCATCGGGCTGCTCACCACGCTCCTGCCCTGCGGCTGGCTCTACGCCTTCGTCGCCGCAGCCGTCGGCGTCGCCGACCCCTTCGACGCCGCCCTCGTCATGGGTGCCTTCTGGCTCGGCACGCTCCCCGCGATGATCGCGCTGGGCGTCGGCCTGCGGGCGCTCGGCGGGCGTCTTGCCGCGAAGCTCCCCGCCATCTCCGCCGTCACGCTCCTCCTGCTCTGCGTCGTGACGCTCCTGGGCCGGGGTGTTCGCGTCGGGCTCGAGCTCCCCGGCACGCCCACGCACCCCAACACAGCCACGCTCCCCGACTGCCACGACGCCACCGGCGAGTTCGTCATGCAGCAGATGTCCGGGGCCCGCACGCCATGACCACCCTCTCACGCCAGCACGACGAGAGCCTCGACGCGGCCCACGCCCACGTCGCCTGCGACCACTGCAGGAAGCCCGTCCCAACCGGCCTCGTCGAGCCCGGCGCCGACGCCCAGTTCTGCTGCGCCGGCTGCCGGACCGCCTTCGGGATCATCAATTCCTGCGGCCTCTCCGACTACTACGCCCTCCTCGAATCCTCCGGCGACACCGCCGCCACCGTCGCTCGCGCCGCCGCCTTCGCCGAATTCGACGATCCGGCCTTCGCCGCCCTCTACGTCCGCGCGCTGCCCAACAGCCTCGCCGAGATCGAGCTCGTCGTCGCCAACGTTCACTGCGGCGCGTGCCTGTGGCTGCTCGAACGCCTTCCCTCCATCGTGCCCGGCGTCCTAGCCGCCCGACTCCAGATCCGTTCCGGCCTCATCACCGTGACCTTCGACCCCGCGGCCACGCAACTCAGCCGCGTTGCCGCCGCCATGGCCGCACTCGGCTATCCGCCGCACCCCGCCAAGGACCGGTCCGTCCGCCAGCAGCGTGCCCGCGAAGACCGCGAGCAGCTCATCCGCATCGCCATCGCCGGCGCGTGCTCCGGCAACGTCATGATGCTCGCCTTTGCGCTCTACGGCGGGCACTTCGACGGCATCGAGCCCGTCTTCTTCACCGCCTTCCGCATCCTCTCCGCCGCCCTGGGGCTCACCTGCATCTTCTGGCCCGGCTGGCCCTTCTTCCGCAGCGCGATCGCTTCCATCCGCGCCAAGGCCCCCAACATCGACGTTCCCATCTGCCTCGCCCTGCTCGCCGGGGCCGTTGCAGGCCTCGTCAACACCGTCCTCAACCGCGGCGAACTCTACTTCGATTCGCTCACGATGCTCGTCCTGCTGCTGCTCTTCGGCCGCCTCGTCGGGCGCAAGCAGCAGCGCTGGGCCACCGACGCCGTCGAGCTCCTCTATTCGATCACCCCCTTCTCCGCCCACCGTGTGGGTGACAACGGGGCCGTGTCCGACGTTCCGGCCGACGCCCTCGCCGTCGGCGACCTCATCGAAGTGCGCTCGGGCGAGTCTGTGCCGGTCGACGGCACCATCGAGCTCGGTTCCACACGACTGGACCTCTCGATCCTCTCGGGAGAGTCCCGGCCAGTCCCGGCGACCGTCGGCGAGCAGGCCCTCGCCGGAGCCGTCAATCTGGGCCAACCGATCCGCGTCCGCGCCGCCGCCACCGGGCGAGACACCCGCGCCGGCCGACTCATGGCGATGGTGGGGGAGGCCGCCGCACGCCGCGCCCCGATCATCCGCTTCACCGACTCCATCGCCTCAATCTTCATCATCGTGGTGATCGCCCTCGCGGTGCTGACCTTCGCCCTGTGGGTCGGCATCAACCCCGCCGCCGCCACCGACAACGCCATCGCCATGCTCATCGTCACCTGCCCCTGCGCCCTGGGCATCGCCGCCCCGGTCGCCCTCGGGCTCACGATCGGCCGCGCCGCCCGCGACGGCGTCCTCGTCAAGGGCGCCGACGTCCTCGAACGCCTCGCCGCCCCCGGGACGATTGTCCTCGACAAGACCGGCACCATCACTCTGGGCAAGCCCCGCATCGCCGAGGTCGCCGGCGACCGCGCCGCGCTCGCCTACGCCGCCGCGATCGAGGCCGGCGTCAATCACCCCCTCGCCCTCGCCTTCACCGAGCACGCCGACCCCGCCGTCCTCTGCGATGACGCCACGCTCACCCTCGGCAAGGGCGCGTCGGGCACGGTCAATGGCTCTCGCATCCTCGCGGGCTCCCCCGCCTTCCTCGCCGAGCAGGGTGCGCACGTTCCCGCGTCCCTCGCGGCCTCCTTCGATGCCTTCACACGCCGCGGGCTCACACCCGTCGGGATCGCCATCGAAGGGCACCTCGCCGCCGTCGCCGCCGTCGGCGACACCATCCGCGACGATGCGCCCGCCGCCGTCGAATCCCTCCGCCGCGCCGGCTGGGCGGTTCAGATCCTCTCGGGCGACGACCCCGCCATCGTCCGCCGCGTCGGGAAGTCCCTGGGCCTCTCCGACTCCCAGTGCATCGGAGGCGTCTCGCCCGAGGGCAAGCTCGCCCACATCCGCGAACTGGCCTCCAAGGGCTCTGTCGTCATGGTCGGTGACGGCGTCAACGACGCCGCCGCCCTCGCCGCCGCTCACGTCGGCGTCGCGGTCCACGGCGGGGCCGAAGCGAGCCTCGCCGCCGCCGACGTCTTCATCGCCAGGCCCGGGCTCTCCCCGCTCGTCGAGCTCGTCGCCACCGGCCCGCGGGCGCTCCGCTCCGTCCGCACGATCCTCGCTGTCTCCGTCGTGTACAACGTCATCGCGGGCGCGCTCTGCCTGCTCGGCACCATCAACCCGATCGTCGCCGCCGCCGTCATGCCGCTGAACTCCCTCTCGGTGCTCACGGTCGCGGTCCGGTCACGTGCGTGGAGGGGTCTGTCATGTCGGTCATCGCGATAGTTCTTCCCCTGGCGATCATCCTGGCGATGGGCTTCCTCTACGCCTTCGTCCGGGCCGTCCGCTCGGGCCAGTACGACGACCTGGATTCCCCAGCCCTCCGCGCGATCCAGGACGATTCCATCCGCCACGCCGGGCCCCGCTCGGCTCGCCCCATCCGCCACACACCCTCGGACAACAAGGCAGGCTGACGGTGATTTCTCGTACCCTTGTGTGCCTTTATCGAGACAGGAAGCCGAGCGTTCTGCATTCAGCACATCTGATCTAGTTTGTCAAATCAGCGAAGTTCAGCCTGAGCTCGGGTGCTCATTTCAACCCACGGACTCACCCGCTGATCGCTGAAGATGCGGAAGCGAACCGACGTTACGCGGGTTACAGTTTCTCGGAATGGCTCCTGCGACACACACTGCGCGTACAACGATCGCCCCTTGCCCCATGAGTCCGAGAAGAACACATTCTTGAACCGATCGCCGTAGCTGCCTTCAAGCTCAACCACCACCAACACATTCGTGAGCTCTAGTCCGCTTTGATTGTTCAGCGACAGCGTGTCGACTTCATCACTGAACCATCCGCCCTGCGATTCTCTAAACGTCGCGGAAGCAATCGGATACATCGTTGTTTGAGCGTGCTTCCTCTCGGCCATCGATGCAACACTGAGGCGGCAGCCGATCACACGCTGGTGGATCGACTCAGCATCGTTGAACGACTGCGTCGCTTTGCTCAACTCGGAACCAAGGTTGAGAAGGCCAAGCAGGAACGCCGTATCGTCGTTGTTGGCAGAGCCCTTCCATGTGTCAAGGCCTGCTCGCAACAGCGGCTGAGGATTTGGCGGGCGTCGGGTCAGATCGAGAGTCGCCTCGATTGCTTGCTTGAACTCCTGAGCAACCAATGCGGTCTCCGTAGTGCCCTTGCCCAGTTCATCCGCCTCTTGCATCATTTCGCGGAAGCGTGTCTGCGCCTCCGCTACAGTCGGCGGCGTCGGCAACGAATCGTGAATCCGAAGCGGGCGAGACACCAGCTTGGCCAATCGAGCGAACTCGCTGTCTTCGCGAGCGTGCGACACGGACGTCTTCACATCGTGCAGCACGTAAAGACCCAAGATCGCGGCTACTACGCCGAATGCGAACCACACTGCCGGGTGCATTCGTCGCTTCGCGTCGCTCGATTTCATCGCTGGTTCATTACTCATGGTGGAATAGACGGTTCACGTCGAATGTGGTTTCGTTCTGATAACAGCCAAGTACATAAGTCGTTATGAAATAGGAACATATGCCGAGTCTATCAGTTCTTCCGACACCGTACACAGCCCCCCGCACTTTACCCGCTCGGGGTCAAGCGGCATCATCGTCGAGGGAGCAACTGCACAAGCCGCGGTCCCGCCATCAGTTCTATGTCTGCGCGAGAGCCATGCCGCTGGCACTCAAGCGTGATCCGCAGGAGGACCACCGTCCCGCCACGCCGAGGGATCACTGACCCGTTCCATCCACCGATCCGCTGCCACGGGGCGAAAGCCCAGCGGCGTGTAGACGCCGTGCGCATCCCGCGTCGCCAGGCACCAGCGTCGAAGCGTCCGCACGCCGGGGTCGGCCATCATCGCGAGGATCATCCCGCGGGCCAGCCCTCGCCCGCGCCAGCCCTCATCCACCACCACGTCGCACACCCACGCGAAGGTCGCGTAATCGGTCACGGCCCGCGCGAATCCGACTTGCCGCCCGCCGCCGCTCTCGTACGCGCCGGCCACCATGCTGTGCGCGATCGCACGCTCCACCACATCCCGACGGATCCCCGGGCTCCAGTACGTCTCGCGGAGCCGCCGCCACACCCATTCCACATCCACACGCGAGCGATCCGTCGAGATCTCCGTCATCCTTCCACCACCGCCTTGAACCCCCCGCACGCCATCCGATTCGGATCAAACGGCATCTTCTTCGGGTCGCACACCTTCGCCATGCGAGGGTCCGCCATCACCTTCTTGTTCACCCGATCCCGATGAGCCCGGCTCTTGTACGTGATCCACGAGAACACCACCGTCTCGCCACGCCCGCACTCGGCGATCGCCGGGAACCCGCGCCCGAAGCCAAGATCAAGATCCTCGCCCACGCTCTCTACATACGCCAACGCGCCATGCTCGAGCCACACCTTCTTCGCCACACGGGCGATCGCCCAGTACGCCTTCAGGTTCTTCTTGGCCACTGGGATCACAAAGCCGTCGATGTATGTGCTCATGCCTCATCCTACCACGGCGGACTTTCTCAAGTCGCAGACCTCGGCCCGGCCCGCCGTGCACCCGGTACCCTCAGGCATGCTCTACCTCTCGCTCGTCGCATGCGCCGTGCTCGCCCAGCCCTCGCCCGCACCCGAGACGAAATCGCCACCGCCCATCACGTCGACCGACGCCTCCGACGCCAACCCGCGCAACACCCGCTTTGCCGGCCCCGTCATCGAGTTCCTGACCATCGAACCCCGCGCCGAGGTGCACGCCATCGGCGACCGCCCGGCTCTCGTCCCGGGCAAGCCCCGCACCCTCACCGCCCGCGTCCGCAACCTCTCCGACACGCCCGCCGACCTGCGCCTCCGCTGGCTTGACGTCTCCGTCGAGCTGCCCACCCTCGCGCCCGCCGCCGCCACCACCCACACCTTCACCATCGAACCCGATCGCTCCCCCTTCGATTCGATCGTCCACCTGGAGCGGCGCCGAGACAGCAGTTGGGAACTCGCCGACACCGCCGAGACCTTCGGCCCGCAGGCCATGCGAGTCGCCGTGCTCGTCGATCAGCGCTCGTTCGACGCCGCCGAGGCCCGATTCGGCTCCTTCAGCCGTCGGCTCCGCAAGAGCCTCGACGACCTCCACGAGCTGTTCGACCGGACCAACGCCGATGACCCCGCCGACCTCCGCCCGCCCGTCGCCGACCGCTTCCGCCTCGAGCACGTCGAGTTCTTCGATTCCTCCGTCAAGACCCAGCACCCGCTCTTTGTCTCGCACCCCACGCACGACATCGTCATCGCCGTCAACGAAAACGCCGGGCTCTGCTGCTTCTGGCTCCCGCAGTACTCCATCGGGCACGACTTCTACGCCAAGCACCTCAACAAAGGCATCTGGTCCGATTTCGGCGAGCAGGCCCTCTGGCACGAGCTCATCCACTTCCGCGGCGTCCCCGACTTCTACATCTACGACATCCCCAAGGAAGCGCTCCCCTCTCGCGCCACCGCCCACGTCGGCCTCCCGGAGATCTACCGACGCGACATCATGAACTCGCCCTACCAGCCGCCCAGGATCTCCTTCCTCACCGCCTCCATCATGAACAGCAAGCGCGGGGTCTCTCGCGTCGGCGCCTGCGAAGAGCCCGACCACCCCTTCGGCCACCAATGGACCTGGACCCCACGACGCCTCTCCGTCAGGCTCACCCAGCAAGGCAAGCCCCTGCCCGACGCCACCATCCGCTGGTTCCGCTCCCGCCCCATGGACTTCCGCGACCCGCGCATGCAGGGCGTGCCCGCCGACGCCGCTCCCGACGGCACGCTCACCGCCTCCCCGCAAGGCCTCGCCGACATCGAAGGCGACTACCTCGGCCGAGCCGACCTCCGCCACAAGCGTTCTCTGTGGCTGCTCATCGAAGTCACCCACGATGCCAAGCGTCGATTCGCCGTCATCAGCGGGCTCTGGCTCAACGAGCGATTCGCCCGGGGCGACACCGACCACACAACGCTCGAGCTCGACCTCGATGCCCTGACGATCATCCCGTAGACGAGTCATCGCCCCGCGGCGTATCTGCTTCTTTCCTCATCCCTGATTCCGCCCGTCATCGCACTGCATGTCAGTCCACGACGCAGGAGCCGACCCATCAGACACTGGATGACCCTCGAACTCGACCGCATCACACTCCCCCAGGCGTCGCCCGACGGGCTCTCGCCGCCCGACGTGTCACCGGCCGGCCGCGACGCACTCGCCCGGCTGATGCTCGACGCCTATCGCGGCACCCCCGACGACGCCGGCGAGACCCTCGACGACGCCAAGGCCGAGATCGACCGACTTTTTGCTGGCAACTACGGCACGTTCGACGTCGCAGCGTCCAACGTCCGCCCGGCCGCCGACCGCATCGTCGCCGCGACCCTGCTGACCCGCGACAAGCTCGGGCCACGCGGCGGCACGCCGACCAACGATCCCTTCCTCGCCTTCTCGATGACCGCCGCCGACCACAAGCGGCGAGGCCTCGCCCGCCAGGGGCTCTGCGTGGCGCTCCACTCGCTCCGCGCCCGCGGCGAGCAACGAGTCCACCTCGTGGTCAGCCAGAACAACCCCGCCGCGATCAACCTGTACGCAAGCCTGGGCTTCGCGGTCCGAGGGTAACTCCTTCACCTCGAACGCCGAGATGCCACACCCCGCGGCCGATGAACGGCGGCGGGCTGTAGTGAGAGTGGTGGGGGAGGGCGTGGGCATTGAAAGAACGATCGATGCCGCGCGGATCAGGAGGTCCAAAAACGAACACACCCGCGTGGTAACGCGGGTGTATCGGGAGGATGACTCCGTAGATCGCAAGCAGTTGGGACGCTTGGCCGGTCGTTGCCGACCGGCTATTCACCGAGATGAACGAGAGAGTGTTGACCAGCCTGCTGGAGATCGCTCTCCACGCGGGGGGTAATCCGTTACGTCAGCATCGCTGACTTGGCGGTCCCGCGTATGGCAGGTCCAAGGAAATCCCTTAGAAAGGAGGTGATCCAGCCGCAGGTTCTCCTACGGCTACCTTGTTACGACTTCGTCCCAGTCACCCGTTTTGCCGTAGACACTCCTGAAATAGAGCGGCTTCGGGCACCCCGGGCTCCCATGACGTGACGGGCGGTGTGTACAAGGCTCAGGAACACATTCACCGGAGCGTAGCTGATCTCCGATTACTAGCGATTCCGACTTCATGCAGGCGGGTTGCAGCCTGCAATCCGAACTGGGGTGCGATTTTTGCGATTTGCTCCAGCTTGCGCTCTTGCATCGCTTTGTGCGCACCATTGTAGCACGTTTGCAACCCTGGGCGTAAGGGCCATGAGGACTTGACGTCATCCCCACCTTCCTCCGTCTTACAACGGCAGTCTCGCTAGAGTACTGGATTGCTCCGAGCAACTAACGATAGGGGTTGCGCTCGTTAGAGGACTTAACCCGACGCTTCACAGCACGAGCTGACGACAGCCATGCAGCACCTGTGACCGTTGTACCCTTGCGGGCCTGGCTCTTCTTTCAAAGAGTTAATCCGGCCATGTCAAGCCCAGGTAAGGTTCTTCGCGTTGCCTCGAATTAAGCAACATGCTCCACCGCTTGTGTGAGCCCCCGTCAATTCATTTGAGTTTTAGCCTTGCGACCGTACTCCCCAGGCGGTATGCTTATCGTTTTCACGTCGACCGATACGGCGTCAAAACCGCACCGATCTAGCATACATCGTTTACGGCGTGGACTACCAGGGTATCTAATCCTGTTTGCTCCCCACGCTTTCGTGCCTCAGCGTCAGGATTGGCCCAGCTCACCGCCTTCGCCATCGGCATTCCTGTCGATCTCTACCCATTTCACCGGTCCACCGACAGTTCTGTGAGCCCCTACCAACCTCGAGTCTCCCAGTTCGCCCTGCTGTTCTCCGGTTGAGCCGGAGGCTTTCACAGGACGCTTGAGAGACCGCCTACGCACCCTTTAAGCCCAGTGATTCCGACTAACGCTTGTGGCCTCTGTATTACCGCGACTGCTGGCACAGAGTTAGTCGCCACTTCCTCTGAGGGCGATCAGTGTTTCTGCCCTCTGACAGTGGTTTACATGCCGTAGGCACTTCATCCCACACGCGGCATTGCTCCGTCAGGCTTGCGCCCATTGCGGAAGATTCGTTGCTGCAGCCTCCCGTAGGAGTCCGGACAGTGTCTCAGTTCCGATGTTGCGGGCCGTGCTCTCACACCCGCTACCCGTCTTCGGCTTGGTGGGCCTTTACCCCGCCAACTACCTGATAGGACGATCGCCGATCCCAAGGCGGTAAACCTTTCCTCCGAAGAGCACATGGGGTATTACCGGCAGTTTCCCACCGCTATCCCCCACCTCGGGGTACGTTCGATCGCATTACTAACCCGTCCGCCACTGGCCCTTGCGGGCCCGTTCGACTTGCATGCTTTAGCCATGCCGCCAGCGTTCAGTCTGAGCCATGATCAAACTCTTCAATTGAATTCCGGTTCTCCGAAGGTTGCCCTCCGGCAGTATTCAACCGAGTAGACCATGTTACCTCATCACGCTTGTGATGAGGCGGTCTCCGACGACCGGTTTCCCGGCCGCCGGTATCATTGATGGCAATCAATGATGTGGCTTGAAATTCTCTCACACACCCTCCGGGGGGGAGGATGTGCGTTCCAACACGAACTTCAAGTGCGGCGACGCTGTGATTGTCGCCGGACCAACCGGATCGCCCAAAGGCGTCCGGGGATCTGTCAGCATTCGACTGCTCTGGTCAGAGCGACCTGGCCGATACTCCCTTGCGGGCATTGGCGACCAAGCCTGTCGACGCTGCACACTCTCGTGCGTGTCCCAACTGCTCACTTTTCAAAGACGGTGCGGCTTCACGACCCTTGCGGTCGTTTGTCCGCTGCCTCATCGGCGGGAAGGAAGAATAGCTCGCACCCTCGCCGCGTCAAGCTCCTTCATCCCATGAAAAATCGATTTCCTCTCCATCCCCCTTCCTCTCCACACCTTACGCGCTCCGACCTTCCTCCGCCCACACCTCCCGGCCACGCCTCACGCTCGCCACCGCAACCACACACGTCCACAATTCACCCATAAAAGGTGTAGATTCTGGCCTTGCCAGTCCCGCTTTCAGCGCCCGGCACGCTTCACGCATCGTTGCGCCGGTCGTACGGACGTCGTCCACCACAAGAAGGTGGGTCTTTCCCGTCAGACGTGCCGGATTCACCAGCCGCAGCCGGCCGCGGATGTTTGACCCCCGCGACGAGGCCGCCACTTCCACCTGCGTCGGGCCCGCCCGCCGCCGAAGCACCCTTGCGATCTCCACGCCGCTCGCCTTCGACGCCGATCGGCACAGCGTCAGCGTGTGGTCGATCCCCCGGGCCAGACGCCGAGCCCAGAACGTCGGCACCGGCACCAGCACCGCGTCGCTCCGCGCGATCCCCGCGCGGTCCAATTCCACCGCGATCATCGCCCCCATCAGCGTCCCCAGTTCCTCGCCCACACGCCGCCACGCGGTGAACTTCAGCTCGTGCACCGCACGCCGCAGCAGCCCGCGGTAGTCGCCAAGCCGCAACGCCCGTTGCCAGGGCAATCTCGCCCCGGCGCACGATCCGCACCGCTCGCGTCCCGCCGAATCCCGCTGCAATTCGTAAGGCCCGACACTCTCCGCGCACGACGGGCAATACAGCGTCGGCGGATCGGGCGCCCATCCTTGCGCCGCTGCCCGCTCCAAGAACGACTCGGCCGTGCGCCCAAGCCACACCGTCTCGATCGCATCCCACCACGCGCTTATCCGCTCGCGGACCGACGCGCTTTCGCCGACAGGCAGATCGATCGACGCCACTGCCCCTGCTCGTCGCCCGTCGTCATCCGCGAGCGCTCGCGGCATCCGCCAGTACGCGCTCTCGCGTTGCGGAGCATCACCCTCCACCGGCCGCGGCGGCCAAGGATCACTGCGAGGCTTCTCGATCGGCTCGCCGCTCACACCCCGAGTATCTCAGCGAACAGCCCCAGATGCAAGAAGCCCCCGGGCCGTCCCAGGGGCTTCCTCACTACTCTCGCGAAATCGCTGTCTCACTCCCTCAGCGTGATGGTTCCTCGCTCGTTCCCGCGGATCACGCCCAGCGCCACGCCCCGGGCAAGATTGCTCCGCCCCGCAACATCCCGCAGCCCCTCGCTCGTGCTCACCGACTTCCCGTCCGCCAGCACAATGATGTCCCCCGTCTGCAGCCCGGACCGAGCGGCCACGGAATCCGGCACCACCTGCGTCACCACCACGCCCCGCACGTCAAAGTTCCGTACGCGCCTGCTCTCCTCCCTGGGCATCGTCCGCACCAGGATCCCCCACGACGGAATCTCCGCGATCCCCTGCGCCGCCTCAAAGTCACCGATCGTCGCGTTGATCGTCGTGGGCTTGCCCTCACGCACGATCTGCATCTCGACCTTCGTGCCGGGCTGCGTGAGCGCCACAGCCGCCCGCAGCGTCGACAACTGCGTCATCGGCCTGTTCTGATACCTCACCACCACGTCTCCCGCGCGAAGCCCCGCCCGCTTCGCCGGGCTGTCCTCCTCCACCGCACGAACCAGCACGCCCGAGTTGGGCTCAAGCCCCAGCGACCTTGCTTCGCCCCCCGCCAGATCGGAGAACGACACGCCGAGCCACCCGCGCACCACGCGCCCGTTGCGCACGATCGAGTCCATCACGGCCTTGGCCATGTTCGCGGGGATCGCAAACCCGATCCCCTCGCTCCCGCCCGCTCGCGTCGCGATCGCCGAGTTGATCCCGATCAGCCGCCCGTCAAGGTCGAGCAAAGGCCCGCCAGAATTCCCCGGGTTGATCGACGCGTCCGTCTGGATGAAGTCCTTGTACGCGTCCTCCCCGAGCTCACGCAGCGGGACCCGGCTCCGGCTCTTGGCCGACACGATCCCCGCCGTCACGCTGTTCTCAAATCCGAACGGGCTCCCGATCGCCACCACCCACTCGCCCACCTCGACCGTGTCGCTGTCGCCGAACTCAACCGCCGACAACTCCGACGACTCCACGCGCACCACCGCGATGTCCGTCAGCGGGTCGCGCCCGACGATCTTCCCGGGCAGCACCCGCCCGTCACGAAGCCGAACGTCAAGCATCTCCGCGTCCGCGACCACGTGGTTGTTCGTCAGGATCAGCCCGTCCTTGGACACGATCACCCCGGACCCCATCCCGTTCTCCACCACCTGCCGCCGACCCGTGTCGCGCACCTCGAACCACCCGACCCGCTCGAGCACAGGCCTGCTTTGCTTGGACACAATGTGCACCACCGAAGGCTCGATCGTCCGCGCCACCCGCTGAAACGCCCGCGACAACCCCCGCGCCAGCGCCAGATCGTCCGCCTCCGCCGTCCGTGTCTCCGACGCCGGCCTGACCTCCGCCGGCTGCCCCCACGCGCTCCCGACAACCATCGCCAGAACCAACGCCGTTCCAACCGCGATCCTGGACATCTCGTTCCACTCCTTTGGGCCGCCTCCGTCCCGCGGCCATCGCTCTTCGTGCTGATGCGCTCGCCGGGCGCACCCGTCGCATGTTTGGTGCCTGACAGGACCCGGTTTCACCAGACGGCCAAATCAACCAGTTGTGGTGGTCCTCACGTCCCCCGCGTATGCCCGAAGAGGTCCAGGTGCAGACGCCGGCACAGCCGCCACCCGCGGGCCGTGCACGCGTCGACCAGCCACCCCAGCGACCCTGGCACCGGCGGAGCCGTCCCTTCGGGCATGAGCAGCACATCATCCGGTCGCCACCCGTCGAGCCGACTCAGCAGGTCTTCGATCTCGGGCAGGTCTCCAGGCCCGCGCACCACGAACTTGAGCTGGCGATCCGGGCCGAGGCTCACCAACGCCCGCAGCGCGTCGAGGTTGATCCGCCTCGCCTCGTGGAGCTGCGCCCATCGCCCGTCCGGGTCGCGTGGGTCGTTCCGAGGCGTGCTGTGCGCCAGTTTCGGGCTGATCGACCACAGGTCGCACGCCACGTCCGTCCGAGCCACCGTCCCCGCCGTCTCGACCGTGACATGGAACCCGCCTTCACGCAGCCTGTGCGACAGCGGCCCCAAATCCTCGAAGATCATCGGTTCCCCGCCCGTCAGCACCGCGTGCCGAACTCCGCTCTCTTTCGCCCGCTCCACGAGCCACTCGATCGACCGCTTGTCGATCTCCGGATTCCAGCTCGCGTAGGGCGTGTCGCACCACCCGCACCGCAGGTTGCACCCGCTCGTGCGCACAAAGAACGACGGCACGCCCGTGAGCTTCCCCTCGCCCTGGATCGACGTGAACGTCTCGCTGATGGGCAGCCACCCCTTCATCGGCGAACATCCTCCGCGTATCGCGTCGGGTCCGCCACGCCCGCCTCGGCGAACCCCCGTCGGCGGATCTGGCAACTGTCGCAGTGCCCGCACGCCAGCCCGCTCTCCGTCGGGTCGTAGCAGCTCGACGTCAGCCCATAGTCCACGCCCAGCGAGACGCCCAGTCGGATGATCTCGGGCTTGGTCATCCGGATGATCGGCGTGCGCACTTCGATGGACTCGCCCTCCACGCCCGCTCTGGTCCCCAGCGCGATCGTGCGCTCGACGCTCGCGATGAACTCGGGACGACAGTCCGGATATCCCGAGTAATCCACCGCATTCACCCCCGCGTAGATCGCCCGCGCGCCCAACACCTCGGCAAGCCCCGAGGCGATCGCCAGAAACGTCAGATTCCTCGCCGGCACGTAGGTGATCGGGATCCCCGTCGACAGATCGTGGTCGCTGCGGTCCTTCGGCACGTCGATGTCCGCCGTCAGGGCCGATCCGCCGATCTCGCGCAGGCCCAGCGTCACCACGCGAAAGCTCGCCGCCCCTTGCGCCGACGCCACGCGCCGTGCGCACGCCAGTTCGTGCCGATGCCGCTGTCCGTAATCAAACGCAAGACAATGGCACGAGTGCCCGTCCCGCCGTGCCACCGCCAGCACCGTCGCCGAATCGAGCCCGCCCGACAGCAGCACCACCGCGGGCGACCCCGCCGACAACCCGCTCATCGCGTCACCTTCCGCAGAGTGCAGGCGTGCGGCGGGCGTTCCAGGCACTTCTTGCGCTCGTAGTTCGTGCCCACCACCGCACCCTCGCCAAGCCGCTCGATCGCCGCGAACGCGTGCCGCTCGAACGGGCACGCCACGCCCGGCAGCACCTCGTTCGGCACACGCCCCACGTGGTCGGGCGAGCCCGCCGCTCGCCACGCCGCGTACCGGTCGGCGTCGGTCCAGACGGCGAATCGCTCCTCGTCCCATGCCCACAACTCGTCATGGTCCGTCACCACGCGCAGCTCGCCCCCCGGCGTCAGCGTCCGCCACGCCTCGGCCAGAAACCGATGCTGGATCACGCGGTTCTTGTGGTGCCTCGCCTTGGGCCAGGGATCCGAGAAGTACAGATGAATCACCGAGAACGTCCCATTCGGCACGCGCCAGCGGAGGAACTCCGTCGCGTCGGCGAGCAACATCCGCGCATTGCGGACTCCCGCCCGCCGAAGCCGATCCGCCGTGTACGCGAAGTACTCCCCTTCCCATTCAATGCCCAGGAAGTTCGTGTCGGGCCTCGCCCTCGCCTCGCCCAGGATGAACGTCCCCTTCCCGCAGCCGATTTCCAGCTCCAGCGGTCTGGCCGGCTCCGCGAACCACCCCCGCGGATCGAGCCGACCCGCCTCCGGACGCGCCGAGATGTCATCCGGCAGCGGGGGAATCGCCTCCCGCGGGACCGCGATCACGCCCGGTGCCGTGTCGTACTTCCCGGCGCCCGATGAGGCCGGGGAGCCGGTGGTGGGGGAGGGGGCTGGCGGGGTTTGCTCCACGTCCGATCGTATTCACGGTTCAGTCCCGCCAATCTTCGTCCGATCTCTCCTGCGTGGACCGACCCACCCCACACCCTCAGACCTGGCTCCCACGCGCCGACCAGGGCCGATGGATCGCCGATCTCTGCGGCGTCTGCCGGTGCGTCCGCGGACACCGCCTCGAACGCTGGACCTTCGCCGGCTCACCTCGCCTGATCGCCCGCTGCGAGGTCTGCTGCACGCCCGATCTCAAGCCCGAACGCCTTGATCACGCCGTTGCCGCCGATCGCGCGGAACTCAGCGACCTGCTCGCCGCGGGCGCCTGCCCGGCGATCGAGCGTCTCGCCGAGCGGATCGCTTTCGAAGAGGATCTGGGTCTTGGCGTCTGCCCGATGCAGCCCCGATCCCGCCGAAGCGAGCTCATCCGCGAGTGCCTGCAGCTCGGCTCCATGCTCGCCGCACTCCCCGAGCCGGTCCTCATCGGCAGCCGAACGGCGCAGCGAGGAAGGCTCCCCGCGCTGTTGGGAGGCCTCACCATCGCCGCAACACCCGTGCTCGCCACCGGACAACAGACCCAGCCCATGCTCGGCCTGCCTTCCGAGTGGCTCGTCATGCTCGGGGTGCTGGCGGCCGCGGGCGTCTGCATCGCCGCCGAGGGTCTCGCCTCCGAGAAGCGACGCCGCTGGCTCGTGCGCACGTTCATCATCCCTCGCGTTCGTGCCGCCCTGCTCCCGCTGGAGGCAACTCGCCGAGAGGTTCTCGACCACGCCGCCGAGATGGACGCGCAGGGCGTGGATGTCGGCTGGCTCGACGTGCGCGCGGTCGCGGTCGAGGGGTACGGCCGATCGTGGTCGTCGCGCCGTGCGGCCTGACGCGCAAAGGTTGCCGATCGAAAGTCCCGCGCATCGCGCGATCCGACGCACCAGCCGGGGCGTATAACCAATCAGCACGGATGCGAGGGGCCCGGGAGTGGTGACAGCCGTCCGATGGGCCGATAGCAGATGCAACAGCCGCGTGGCATCATTCACGCGCCGGAGGCACGGACATGGCCGACGAACTGATCTCGCTTATCGAGTCGCGTCTGGACCGTCAGAAGTTTCAGGATCATCACTGGTCCGGCTCATTCTGGGATTACCTCGCCATTGTCCAGCAGAACCCCATGGTCCTGCGCAACGCCTATCAGCGGGCCTACGACGCCATCATGGCGCACGGCAGCGAGAAGTACCGCCTCTTCAAAAAGGACTGCGTTCGCTACCACTTCTTCTCCGACCCCTTCGAGAACGGCTCCGATGCGATCTACGGGCTTGATTTCGCCCTCATGCAACTCGTCGACTTCTTCCGCTCCGCCGCCGAGGGCTACGGCACCGACCGCCGCGTCCTGCTCCTGCATGGGCCTGTCGGCAGCAGCAAGAGCACCATGGCACGCCTGCTCAAGAAGGGGCTCGAAGCTTACAGCCGCACCCCCGACGGCGCCCTCTATTCCTTCTCCTGGATGCTCGACGAGCACTGCGGCGTCTCCTCCGCGGGCGGCGCCACGCGCCAGGCCGCCGCCACGCACGAGTTCCCCTGCCCCATGCACGAGGAGCCTCTGATCCTCGTCCCGCGTGAGGCCCGCGACGCGCTGCTCGCCAAGATCAACGAGAAGTACAAGCCCCAGCACCACGGCGGCCGCCTCCGCGTCTACGGCGAGCCCGACCCCTTCTGCCGCAAGATCTTCGAAGACCTCATGGCCTTCTACCAGGGCGACTGGCGGCAGGTCATGAACCACGTCAAGGTCCGCCGGATCGTCCTTTCCGAGAAGGACCGCGTCGGCATCGGGACCTTCCAGCCCAAGGACGAGAAGAACCAGGACTCCACCGAACTCACCGGCGACATCAACTACCGAAAGATCGCCATGTACGGGTCCGACAGCGACCCCCGCGCCTTCAACTTCGACGGCGAGCTCAACATCGCCAACCGCGGCGTCTGCGAGTTCATCGAGATCCTCAAGCTCGACGTCGCCTTCCTCTACGACCTCCTCGGCGCGACCCAGGAACACACCATCAAGCCCAAGAAGTTCGCCCAGACCTACATCGACGAGGTCATCATCGGGCACACCAACGAGCCCGAGTACAAGCGCCTCCAGTCCAACGAGATGATGGAGGCCTTCCGCGACCGAACCATCAAGATCGACGTCCCCTACAACATCCGCCTCGACGACGAGATCAAGATCTACCAGAAGAGCTTCGGCGTCGAACGCATCCGCAACATCCACATCGCGCCGCACACCCTCGAAGTCGCCGCCATGTGGGCCGTTCTGACTCGTCTCGAAGAGCCCAAGAAGGCCGGGCTCGCGCTCCTCCAGAAGCTCAAGCTCTACAACGGCAAGAGCATCCCCGGGTACACCGAGGACAGCGTCAAGGAGCTCAAGGAGGAAGCGCCCCGTGAAGGGATGAACGGCATCAGCCCCCGCTACATCCAGGACAAGATCTCGAACGCCCTCGTCTCACGGCAGGCGATCGAGGAAGCCACCATCAACCCCTTCATGGTCATCAACGAGCTCGAGAGCGGGCTGAGCCACCACTCCCTCCTCTCCGACGAGAACACCAAGAAGCGATTCCGCGAGCTGCTCGCCGTCGTCAAAGAGGAGTACGAGGACATCATCAAGGGCGAGGTACAGCGGGCGATCTCCGCCGACGAGGACGCCATCCGCCGCCTCTGCACGAACTACATCGAGAACGTCCGCGCCTACACGCAGAAGGAACGCGTGCTCAACCGCTACACCGGGCGATACGACGACCCCGATGAGCGGCTCATGCGGTCGATCGAGGAGAAGATCGACATCCCCGAGAGCCGAAAGGACGACTTCCGCCAGGAGATCATGAACTACATCGGCGCTCTGGCGCTGGACGGAAAGAAGTTTGAGTACAACACCAACGCACGCCTGTACCGCGCGCTCGAGCTCAAGCTCTTCGAGGACAGCCGCGACACGATCAAGCTCAAGAACCTCGTCAGCAGCGTCGTCGACGACGAGACCCAGGCCAAGATCGACGTCGTCAAGCAGCGACTCATCAAGCAGTTCGGCTACAACGAGGCGAGCGCTACCGATGTCCTCAACTACGTCGCGAGCATCTTCGCCCGCGGCGACAGCAAGGGACGATGACGCACGGCCGGGCAGACTCTCGCCCTCCGCAAAGAATCAGGGGCGGCACGGACCCATGCCGTGCCGCCCCTGCTGCGTGTGTGGTCGCGGTGATTCAGCACCCGACTTCAAAGGCGACGATGAACTCGTCGAAGTCGAAGAAGTCGATGAACCCGTCGCGGTTGAAGTCGCCCGGGCAGAAGGTCTGGGGCACGGGCTCGAACTCGTGAGCCCCTGTATCGCAGATCGGGCCGGGTCCCGCGCCCGTGTTGACGACGTCGGGCGCGTCGATGTACCGCGGCATGCCGCCGACGTCAAACGCCTGCGCGACCGCGGGGATGATCTTTCGAAGCCCGTTGTTCCCCGCGTCGATCCCCGGAGACCCGGGCAGAAGGCGGTAGTCGTCCGTCACGTCGTACACCCCGTTCCCGCCCGGAGCGTTGGCGAACTGGGCGGACGCGTTGAGGTTTGGTCCGCCAACCGGCCCCTCCGCGATCACGTTGGAAAGGAACAGGATGTTCGCGCCGGCCCCCGCCGCGAAGGGCGCGACGTTCGCGATCGTCACGCTGTTGAGCAGCGTCAGCGTCGCGGGCGGACCGACAGTCTGCACCGCGATCCCGCGATTGTTCCCCGCGATCGTGCAGTTCTGCACCGTGTTCCGCGACGCTTGTGCGCCCGCTTCCGAGAGCACCGCAACCCCCGAACCAACAATAAGCGAATCGCTCAGCACCGCCTCATCGATCATTTGCACCGCAAAGCCCGTCGGGTTGCTGATCCTGCACCCCGAGATCGTCGCCCTTCCCTGGACATAGATCAGCACGAACGGGTTGCTCCCCGACTGCGTCACCGTGAATCCGTGCAGCCCTGCCCCCACGCTGTTCACGGGGTTGATGATCACGCCCGGGCCCTGGCTCGGGTTCACGATGGTCGTGATCGACGCGCCTTCGACGGACCGGATCATCAGCCGCTTGCCCTGATAGTCGAGCTTCTCCGTGTACACGCCCGGCAGCACCTCGATCGTCTGCCCATCGATCGCCGCGCTAATCGCCTGCTGGATCGTCGGATACTCCGTCGGCACGCGGATCGGCCCACTCACCCGGAACACCACCGGCAGCAACGCCGTGCCTTCCGCCATCGACCACGCCCCTGACGTCGCGTTCATCACCGTGAAGTCCCGGGTCTGCACGTTTGACGGCTCGCCCGAGGCCCAGTTCGCAAACCCAAGACGGTCGCCGTTCATCCACCCCAGCAGGCCCTCCGTCACATCGTCGCTCAGCCCGATGTACGCCCGCACCGTGTTCCCCCCGGCCTGCACGACATTCTGGAGAATCCACGTGTTCTGCGCCGCCGATTCCACGTTCGTCAGCACGCCCCCGTACGAACTCGCGAGCGACATCCCGCTCTGCACGGTCATCGGAACTGTCCGGTAGAACCGGCTTCCGGTTGTCGGGTCGACGATCGGCCCGCGGTCGATCTGCGCCGACGCCGCCTGCACGAAGGTCAGCGCCCCCAGCACGACAGCCCCAGCCAGGACTCCCTTCGCCCGCCGTGATTCCCCCGTCAGCATCCGCCCGCTCTTGCGTGTCATCAGTGCTCTCCGTGTGCTTGTTGGTCGTTGGTCGGTTGCCCCCAGCGGAGCAACACTCACCGTCAGGCGACACCCACGCCAGGACCTGCCACGAATCGCCACAAGAACCTCTCGGGGGAGCCCGGCACCCGGCCGGTACCCACCCCGGTAGCAACTCGAAAAACACAACAGGCCGGCCCCATCGGGACCGGCCTCCGTCGAAAGCGGGTGATCGGATTTGAACCGACGACATTCACGTTGGCAACGTGACGCTCTACCACTGAGCTACACCCGCGTGTTGTCAAAGACCCGTCCGTGCATCGGACCACCGGCCGGGGACCATGAAACTAGACCCCCTCATCCCCGGAGTCAACTGTCCAGCCCCCCGTCACCCCCCGCACAACCCTCCCAATCGGCCCGGTGGACCCGGGCGTCGGCTTCCCGCAAATCCTGATCAACGCACGGCTTGAGCGTTCGCCGTCGCCTTTCCCCGGGCCCGCTCGATCGCCCCGATCACCTCCGACGCCGTCGTCCCGAAGTACAGCTTGATCGGCTCGGTCACGCCCGGCCCCTGGATCGCCCACACCGGGATGCTCACCTCGTTGAGCGACGCCAGCTTGGCCTTCCCCGGGGCGGTGCTGCTCGTGATGTCCGCCTTGAGGGTCAGCACGTCCGGCGCGGTCATCGCCCGCAGCACGCTGTTCTGCGAGAGCAACTGCGCCTCCATCGCCTTGCAGTTGATGCACCAGACCGCGGTGAAGTCGATCAGTACGACCTTCCCCTGGGCCAGCGCCTTCTGCTCCACCTCGGGGGTGTACTCGACCCACTTGTGCGCCGCGATCAGCTTCTGCACCCCGGTGAACCACGCCGCCGCCGCCACGGGCACACCCGCCAGCAGCACCGCGACCACGGTGAACAACGCTCGCCTTCCGGGCTTAGGGGTGATCTGGAAGGTGCGGTACGCGAGCCACACGCCCGCCAGCACGCAGAAAGTCGCCACCGCCCACCAGTGCACGGTTTCCTTGAGGTAAGGCTTCTCCGCCACGAGCGACAGGATGCCCGACCCGAGGAAGAACGCCGCCGTCGCCAGAAGCAAAAGCCCCATGATCTGCTTCACCAGTTCGCTCGCGGGCCCGGCGCTGGGAATAAACGACACCCACTGTGGCTTGAACGCCAGCACGAGGTAGGGGATCGCCATCCCCACGCCGATCGCCACGAACGCCGAGACCGCCACCAGCACGGGCTGCTGCGTCGCCCACGCCGCCGCCGCACCCGCGAAGGGGCCGAAGCAGGGCGTTCCCAGCACCGCCGTCATGATTCCGAACAGGAACGACCCGTGCAGCGTGTCGTGCGAGGGGTTCACCGCGTAGACCGCCTGCGGCAGGTTGATCGTGAACGCCCCCATGATCCCAAGGCCCATCACCCCGATGAACAACGCCACCGCCAGCAAAAAGATCGGGCTCCCGAACGCCTGGTTCACCGAGCTGATCGCCTTGAGGCTGACAATCAGCAGCCCGATCACCAGCCAGAACGCGATGATCCCCGCGCACAGCATCAGCCCCAGCACCACCATCCGACGCTTCCCGTCCCCCGCGTGCTTGGCGCTCTGCTGAAGCCCGATGATCTTCAGCGGGATCACCGGCAGCACGCAAGGCGTCAGGTTCAGGATGAACCCGCCCGCCATCGCCACCAGAAGAATCAACACCAACCCCGTCGCACCCCGCGGGTCCACAGCGAACTTCAGCCCGAACAGATTGAAATCCACCGAGCCGGTCGAGCCCCCGCCCGCGCTCGGGCCTGCCTGTGCGGGCGCATCGGGCTTCACGGCGTTCCCAATCCCTCCGCCCTCCGACGCAAAGTCCGCCTCGCCGAAGGTCCCGAACGCGCCCGAGGTGTCCTCCGGCCCCGCCGGATCGACCACAACCTTTACCGGCACCGTCCGCTCCTCGGGAAACAGGCAGATCCGATCATCGCACGCCTGCCACCCGAGATCGATTTCGAGCGTGAGCTCGCCGGGTGCCGCGTCCTTCGACACCGTCACCGGAATATGCACCTGGGCACCGGGCCCGTAGACCTCCAAGGGCACCGGCGTCCCCGACGGAGCAACCGTCACCGTCTTGGGCACGGGCCAGCGCGTCGTTCCAGCCCGTGCAGCCGGGTTGTCCTTCAGCGCGGCCCGCGTCGGAATCGGGATAATCCCCAGCTTGGGGTCTTCCACCGCGTCGTGCAGGTACGTGTGCCACCCCGGGTCCATGTCAAACGTGACCCGGACTACCAGCCGCCCCCCGGGCTTCACAGTCGGACCCGAAAGCTCCACACGCGGCCGAACACGCTCGGCGTCCGACGGCGGCTGGGCCACCGCGGCAGGTGCCGTCCAAAGAAGTCCCGCCAGAAGCACCAGCACCCACGCCCAAGACCGCATCAGCGTCGAACTCGTCATGGCAGCAGAGTAGACGACCGCCGGTACGCCGTGGTTCAGGGTGGGATTTCAGATCCCGTCAATGGGTGGGTGTGAGCCCGTCGGCAAAAGTTCCCGGACTTATTCACTCAAACTGGGTAATCGATGGTTCAAGAGTGAGGTTGAACGGGCCCGATAGGAAGAGGCACGTGTGCCCGGGTGGCCAGAATCGCCCCGCGCGGACGTGCCGTGGAGCTTCCGTTCAGATGTCAGACGTGCTGGATCAATCCGGGATCGACGCGCTGCTGTCCGCGGTGGATTCCGGCGAGGTCAAGGCCGCGCCCGAGGGCAAGGCCGTGATCTTCAGCCGTCGCGAGGAAGCGGCGGAGCTTGAGGTCAAGCCGTACGACTTCAAGCGTCCCGAGCGTGTGAGCAAGGACCAGATGCGTGCGCTCCAGACGCTCCACGAGGCGTTCGCACGCAACTTCGGCGCGAGCCTGTCCGGCTTCCTGCGCACGATCGTGGAGGTCAAGGTCGCCACGTGCGAGCAGATGACCTATTCGGAGTTCATCTCCGGGCTGCCCAATCCCACGAGCTTCAACCTGATCCAGTCCGACGGGCTCGAAGGGCAGATCTGCCTCGAAGTCAGCCCGCTCATCATCTACCCGATCATCGATCGCCTCCTGGGCGGCGACACGCAGGACCTCTTCATCCCCCAGCGGCCGATGACCATCATCGAGAGCCGACTCATCAGCAGCGTCACGACGCGCGGGTTGTCCGCGCTCTCCGAAGCGTGGAGCAGCATCCGGCGTCTTGAGTTCAAGATCGACGCGACCGAGAGCAATCCCCAGCTCGTCCAGATCGTTCCGCCCAACGAGGTGGTGATCGTCATCGGCTTTGAGCTCAAGATGAGCAACCGCGCCGGCACGATGAACCTGTGCATCCCCTACAACGTCATCGAGCCGCTGATGGAGGAGTTGTCCAGCCAGAGCTGGTTCAACACCGCCAAGAACCAGCGCCAGCCCGAGATCGAGACCCAGATCGGCGGCGTCCTTCACCGCGCGGGGCTCGAAGTTTCGGCCATCCTTGCCGAAACAACCATCTCCCTCCACGACATGCTCGTCATGAGGCCCGGGGACATCATCTCCACCGATCGCCCGAGCAACGCGCCGATGGTCGTGCAGGTCGAAGGCGAACGCAAGTTCGTCGGTCAGCTCGGGCAGTATCGCGGCTCCAAGGCGATCCGCATCGTCCGGGCGATCAAGGCGGACGACCGGGTCTGACCCCTTCGGGGCGTACAGTGTTCGCATGACACTCGCCGCGATCCTCGCGATGGCCGCCCACCTCGCCCCCGAGCCAGTCCGCTACGAAGTCGATCTCTCCCGTGCTCGCGAGCAGGTGCTCACCGTGCGCATGACCCTCCCCGCGGTCAATGAGCAGTCCATCGACGTCCACCTGCCCGTCTGGCGTCCCGGGCTGTATCTCGTGCTCGACCAGGCGGGGACCGTCCGCAGCGTCCGCGCCACCGGACGAGACAGCACGCCGCTCGACGTTGCGAAGATCGAGAAGTCGTCGTGGCGCGTGCTCTGCCCGGGCGAGAGCTCGGTCACGGTCGAGTACGAACTCTGGGCGGGCTCGATCGAGAACCGCACACGCCACGCCGACGACACCCACGCCTTCCTGAACCCCGCCACCGTCTTCATGTACAACCACGAACGACGGGCCAGCCCGATCCTGGTCGATTTCGTTGGCATGCCCGCGGGCCGACCGGACGGCCCCTGGCGCATCGCCTCGGGGCTCCCGTCCGTCGGGCCCAGCACCCTGGCCGCCAAGGATTACGACCGCCTCGCCGATTCACCCATCGAGGTCGGCGTCCACCACAGGCTCGATTTCGACGTTGACGGCACGCCCCACGAGATCATCGTCTGGACCGGCGAGCCGACGCTCGACAACTCATGGATCCCCGCCCGCGCGAAGAAGTGGGGGAGCCTCGCCGCCGACTTCGCCGCCATCACCCGCGCTCAGCGCGACGTGTTCGGCCGACTGCCCTACGACCGGTACGTCTTCCTCATCCACGCCTATCCGGGCGGCCGGGGCGGCACCGAGCATTACAACTCCACCATCATGCAGTGTCCGCCCGAAGCCCTGCACGACAACGAGCGGTACCTCTCCTTCCTCTCGCTCACCTCGCACGAGCTCTTCCACACGTGGAACGTCAAGCGATTCCGTCCCGCCGAGATGACCCCCTACGACTACCAGCGTGAAAATCTCACCACGCTGCTGTGGGTCGCGGAGGGAACGACCACCTACTACGAAGACCTGATTCTGGTCCGCGCTGGGCTGCTCTCCGCCGACAAGTTCCTCGAGACTCTCGCCGGGTGGATCCAGGACGACATCGACCGACCCGGGGCGGCCGTGCAGAGCGTCGCCTCCTCCAGCTACGACGCCTGGATCAAGTTCAACAAGCGGACCGCCGACGCACCCAACAGCACCGTCTCGTTCTACGACAAGGGTGCGCTGGTCAGCCTCGCCCTCGACATGGAACTTCGCTCCCGCGGCGGCTCGCTCGATCGAGTCATCAAGCTCCATTACGAGCGATTCCCAGAGCCCGACCGCGGCTTCACCGAGAAGGACCTCCTCGCCGCCATCGCCGACACCGCCGGCGAACCTCACGACGCGACCTGGATCCGCGATTTCTTCCGCGATCACGTCCATGGCACCCTCCGCCCGGACTTCGCACGCCTCCTCGCCGTCGTCGGCGTCCGCGTCCAGACCCCGGACCCCGCCGGCGAGCTCAAGCCATGGGCGGGGCTCACCCTGACCGACGAGGCGGGTCTCGCCAGGGTCACGGGGGTAACCACGGGTGGACCCGCCGCCCTGGCCGGCATCGTTCCGGGAGATATCGTCCTCGCCCTCAATGGGCGTCGGGTTCGGGCTGCCGACTGGCCGAAGGTCTTGGAATCTCGCGGCGTGGGCGAGCAGGTCGAACTGGCGGTCTTCCGGCACGACGTGCTCCGGGCGGCCACCGTGGAGCTGGGGGGCAAACCTGAAGGCAAGGTCAGGTTGTCGCTGGATCCCAAGGTCGAGGGTCCCACGACCGAACAGAGGTCATCGTGGCTGGGGGCGGCGGCAACAAAAAACCGTTGAACCAAATCGCGTCTCGCGGGTACACTGCACCGGTCGTGGCGGGGCTGCGGCGCCCCTTCTTTACGCCGTGTGTGTTCTTTTCAGGAGTCTCAGCATGAAGACGTTTGTTGCGGTTCTTGCCGCGGGCATGGCCTGCGGCGCGGTGATGGCTCAGAACGACACGCTGGTCCCGGCCGGTGCCCTCAAGAAGGTCCCGGCGTCGAACCTGCTCTCGCCGACCTTCCAGGGTCGCGCCGATCAGCCGGTCTTCGACGTGGTCGACACCAACGGCACCGTCTTCACGAACACCGCTCTTCCGCGGCAGTTGCTCGAAGACGCCTCGCTGATCCCCGGCCCGGCGTCCAACGGCACCTTCCCCCTGCGCATCAACGCCATGGGCGTCTCCTTCTCGACCGACGGCACGGTCGCCGACTTTGACGTCGAAGTCACCTTCTGGGACTCGGTCGACACGGCCGCTCCCGCCGACTCGCCCGTCCACATCGGCTTCATCGGCGGGTTCGTCGCGCAGATTCGCGGCATCGGCGCCGGCGCCTGGATCACCGATCCGATCGATCTCACCGGCCTCACCAGCCCCATCGACCTCCCCGACGCCGGCACCTTCGTCCTCATCCGCTACCTGCAGCCCGACACCACGACGCTCGTCGCGGGCGGCGTTCAGGTGGTCTACGACCAGGGCATCGACCCCCTCACCTTCGCCAGCAACATCATCGGCTCGTCGGACATCAACACCTGGCGTGACGTCGATGCCGACGGCATCATCGAGGCCGCCGAGGCCCGCTCCTTCGCCTACCCCGGCCGCGGCACCATGGTCATGACCATGATCGCCGACGTCCCCGCGGGCGGCAACCCCTGCCCCGCCGACTTCGACGGCGACGGCTTCGTGGACTTCTTCGACTTCGACGCCTTCGTCGGCGCTTTCGAAACCGGCTGCTGATCCTCCTTCCCGGAGAATCATCTCTCGAAGTTCACACCTTTCGCGGCCCGCGGGTTTCATCCCCGCGGGCCGTTCTCGTTTCTTCCTTCTTCATCAGGAACAGATAGTTGAACCCGCGCAGGAAGAAGTTGCCCTCTTCCGCCGCTCGACGCCAGTTCCCGCGCTCGATCTTCTGGTTCTTGCGCACGACGCAGATGATGTCGATCGGCCTGAACCGCCTGCACATCAGCCCGAACAGCTCGAACCCGATGGGCATGAACCGATCCGCCGCCGGCCCCTTTCCTTTACGGAAGCTGTCGCTCACGTACAGCGCCATGTTCCGGCGGTCCTTCAGCACGCGGTGGATCTCACCGATCACCCGCGCCATCGCGTCAAAGTACGCCTCGCCCCCGTCCTCCCCGCCGGCGTCGAGCTTCCCGATGCACCCCGGATCGTCGCTGTAGTCGATGTGCGTGCTGTACGGCGGATCGATGAACACAAAGTCCGCCGACGAGTCCGGCATCGGGATCTTCCGCGCGTCCGCACGCCTGATCTCCGGCCTCTGCGGGTTCAGGTCAAAGCCCATCCCGCGGCGATTGAGATCCTGGCACACGTCCAGCGTCGTCCCGCTCCCGCACATCGGGTCCAGAATCGTGTCGCCCTCGCGCGTGTACCGCTGCAGCACCTGCCAGATCACCCACCCCGGCGTCGCGCCCACGTAGTCCTTGCTGCCCTGCATCTCGAACCCCGCCCGCTTCGGTCTTGGGTTCGGACAAGGCGGGGAGGTGTTCGAGCTGTCATAGTGCTGGCTCGGATACTCCCACAGCGTCGTCGGAAAGATGCGCAGTGTCGGGCGTGCTGCGGGTCTCATCGGCGTTGCTCCATCGCCCGGACCATCGGCGCCAGTGCCGCCAGGATCTGTGCGGCCGCCTCATCGAGCGTTCCGCGCACGCGTGCCCCCGCCGCACGACGATGCCCGCCCCCGCCGAGAGCCCGGCACGCCACGTCGGCGTCGATCAGGTCCGTCTTGGTCCGCACGCTCACCTTGGTCAGAGGCGAACCCGCGGGCAGGGAATACTCCGCCGGGTCCGCTTCGCTGAGGAAGACCGACGCCTTGACGCTCGCGATGGTCTGGGGCAGGTCGACGAAGCCGCCCGTTTCCGACGCGCCCGCGCCGGTCTCCGCCATGTCGCGACGCGTGATACGCACGATCCCGATCCGCCCGTTCTCTTCGATCGAAAGCGACGCGAGCGCCCGCGCCAGCAGCCGAAGCCGCGCGGGCGTGTCCTGCTGCTCGACCGTCTGGTAGAGCGCGTTGGCGTCCACGCCCGCCTCGAGCAGATCACCCGCCAGACGCATCACATCCGCCGTGACATTGCTGTGGCGGAACCATCCCGTGTCCGTCGCGAGCCCGAGGTAGAGGGGGGCGGCCACCTCGTGGGGCAGGTGTTCCGGCAGGCATCCCAGCAGCAGGCAGCACACCCCGGCCGCCATCTGGCACGCCGCCGCCGCCTCGACATCGATCCACCGCGCCGCAGCCACACCCGCGTCGCCGCGACGGTGATGGTCGATGATGATGGCTCGGGCCGCTCGGGGCTCCACATACGCCCGGAACGCCTCCAACTGGCTCCAACTCCCCGTGTCGATCACCACGATCGCGTCCGGCTCCTCCGTCGGTCCCCCGTCACGCTCCCAGATCCGCGTTGGTGTCCCCTCACGCAGCGGGTGAAGCCACGCCGGCATCGGGCCCGCGTACGCCACCTCCGCACGCTTGCCCGGCATCAGATTGATCGCCCGCGCCAGCCCCAGCGACGATCCGGCGGCGTCCCCATCAGGCTTCATGTGCGTCACCACCAGCACCCGCCCCGCCCCGCGCAGGCGTGCCGCAATCTCCGAAGGCGTCGTCGTCGAGGTCCAGGCTTCCGTGCTTGTCATAGGTCTCAGGCTATCCCCCCGCGGCCCCGGGCCGCTTGCCGAGCGCGCTGCGAGGGCCTACCCTCGATGCAATTGAGACACAATCTCAACTATTTTCGGAGACGCACATGAGCCATGCCCCCGCCATGCCACACGCCCCGGCCGTTCACACGAGCGCGCCCGCCGACTCCCTCGCCCTGACCCTTCGCGAGCGCACCGCCGAGGCCCACACTCGCGCCGAGCGGCATCCGCAGCAGGGGCGTCTGGTGAAGGGGCTCTGCACCAGGCACGACTACGCCGCCTGGCTCGGTCAGATGCTCCCGATCTGGGCCGCCGTGGACGAGGGTGTCTCTGCGCTGGCCGCGAAGGACGCGCGTGTGCGGGCGATGCACCGCGACTACCACCCCCACGCCGACCGCATCCGCGCTGACCTTCGGCACCTTGGCCAGCCCGCGCCCGCCGCGTTGCCCGCCACGGCGCGCTTTGAATCGCTGGTGCTTTCCTTGGCGGCGAGTCCGGCGATCATCGGCGTCTGGTACGTGCTCGAAGGATCGAGCAACGGCGGGCGTTACATCGCCCGCGCCGTGTCCCGTGCCCTCAACCTTCCGGGGCCGGAAGGTCTTCGCGGCCTCGACCCGCACGGCGAAGCACAGCACGAGCGGTGGGGGCGCTGGAAGGCCGACCTCGACGCGCAGCGCTGGACCCCGGCCGAGCGTGACGCCATCATCCACGCCGCGACGCAGACGTTCGATCACATCTACGACATGCTGGGCGACATCGAGTCGGCCCGGCCCGTCTCAGCATCCTGACCGCACGCGCTGGCGATCGCGCCCGAGCTGTTCGACGAGCGCCGGCACGCCCGAAAACCGCACCTGATCGCGCAGCCATCGCTCGAATCGCAGCACGATCGGCCAGCCATACTCGGGCAATCCGGGCAGGGGTGACCACGCCGCCGCATTGCGGAGCAGGTGCGCCTCGACCCGGCGATCGGCGCCCGACACGGTCGGCCTCGTGCCCACGTTGATCATCGCCGCGACCTGCTCGCCCGTTGGAAGCATCGCCGACCCCGCGTACACGCCGTCCGCCGGCAGAAGATGCTGTCCACCCCAGCGGACGTTGGCCGTCGGGAACCCGACGCGCCGGCCGAGCCGATCACCCGGCACGACCTCGCCGAAGAGATCGAACGCCCGCCCCAGGGCCGCCGCCGCATCGCCGACGCGTCCGTTCGACACCAGCCATCGGACGAGAGAGCTCGACACCGACACGATCGTGCCGTCGGACAAGGTCGCCTCGACCGGCGTCACCACGTCGACCTCGAAGCCCATCGCCCGCCCGAGCTCCGCCAGCACGCGCACGTTTCCCGCCCGGCGTTTGCCGAAGTGAAAGTCCGGCCCTTCCACGAACGCTGCCGGCGCGTACTTCTCCACGACCCCACGTACGAAGTCTTCGGCCGAACACCCGAGCACCCCGGCCCGCGGGTCCATCGCTTCCACCACGTCGGCCCCGCACGACCGGAGCAACTCGACCCGCCTGGCGAAGGGCACGATCTGCGGCGGAGCCCCCTCCGGGCGCAGCACCGCCGCCGGGTGCGGCTCGAAGGTCATCGCCACCACCCGTCCGCCCTCGCCCGCCAACAGGCGAGCCCGCCGCACCAGCCCGGCATGCCCCAGGTGCACCCCGTCGAAGTTCCCGATCGTCACCACCGTCCGCATGCCCCACGGTAGCCCAGCACCGTGGATGCAGTGCCGTGGATGGTCGCGCCCGCCCGTTCCTAGAGTGAACCCCTATGGCCTCCATTCTCGACAAGCTGTTCGGCCGCAAGCCCTCGGGCCCTGCGGCGCCCGCCCCGCGACCCTCACCCGCCGCGGCCACCCTCCCCGCGACCCAGCCCGCCGACCCGGGCCGCGAAGCGCGGATCCTCGAACTGGGAACCGAGATGTTGACCCGAGCCCGCGCCCACAAGGCCGGGCTTTTGTCCGCGCAGTTCTACTCCGACGCCCTGATGGACTGGTCCATGAAGGACCCGAACTTCAAGGTTCAGATGTTCCGCTTCGTCGACTGCTTCCCCCAGCTCAAGACGCCCGAGCAGATCTTCGACCACCTCAACGACTACCTCTCCCAGCCCGGCGTCACCGTGCCCGGCGTCATCGCCACCGCACTCAAGGCCGGCGGGCTCATGAAGGGCCTCGCCGCCGGACAGATCGAGAAGCAGATCACCGGCATGGCCTCGCGATTCATCGCCGGCACCGACGCCAAATCCGCCCTCCCAGGTCTCAAGAAAATGTGGGACGACGGCATCGCCTTCTCCGTCGACCTGCTCGGCGAGACCTGCGTCTCCGACGTCGAAGCCGATCACTTCTGCACCAAGTACCTCGACCTGATCGAGAACCTCCCCGCCGCCGTGGCGCAGTGGAAGCCCCAGCCGCGGCTCGAGTCCGACCATCTCGGCCCGATCCCGCGCGTCAACGTCTCGATCAAGATCTCCGCCCTCTCGGCCCGCGTCGACCCCATCGACACCGAAGGCTCGATCCGCGAGCTGATGAAGCGCCTCGTGCCCATCCTCGAAGTCGCGCACGCCAAGGGCGTCTTCGTCAACTTCGACATGGAGCACCATCAGTTCAAGGACCTCACGCTCGAGCTCTTCCGCCGATGCTGCGAGAAGGTCCCCTTCGAGGCCGGCCTCGCCATGCAGGCCTACCTCAAGTCCGGCGTCGAGGACGCCCGCGCGATGTGCGAGTGGGCCGTGCGTGCCAAGCGCAACGTCACCGTCCGCCTCGTCAAGGGCGCCTACTGGGACGCCGAGACGATCAAGAGCGAGATGCACGGCTGGCCCTGCCCCGTCTGGCCCGTCAAGTGGCAGACCGACGCCTGCTTCGAAGCCATGACCGACGTCTTCCTCGACGCCTGCCCACGCGGCAACTCGGGCGGCGTCAAGCTCGCGCTGGGCTCGCACAACGCCCGCTCCATCGGGGCCGCGCTTGCCGGGCTCGAAAGGCGTGGCCTCCCCCGCGCCGCCCTCGAACTCCAGATGCTCCACGGCATGGCGGACCAGCTCAAGTACGCCGCCGCCGAGATGGACCTGCGCATCCGCGAGTACGTCCCCGTGGGCGACATGATCCCCGGGATGGCCTACCTCGTCCGCCGCCTCCTCGAGAACACGTCCAACGAGTCGTGGCTCAAGGCCGGGTTCCTCGACAACGCCGATCCCGCCGCCCTCCTCGCCCGCCCGGGCAGCAACCCGGGCCCGACGCCGACCGATCTGCTCGCCGTCGCGCCCGAGCGGCACGCGCTC
>ERZ761603.406-NODE-406-length-37176-cov-19.336575_pt1 | contig 37176 bp, 3 predicted proteins | sample MGYA00511879_ERZ761603 | MGnify/ENA primary metagenome ERZ761603 (study PRJEB28899, sample SAMN02850040) | bioreactor sludge metagenome | biome: EBPR Sludge; feature: EBPR Bioreactor; material: flocular biomat | place: Australia: Thorneside Wastwater Treatment... | reverse complement strand
GCTTCATTTGAGGCGTCGCCATGTCCCACCAGAGAATCCTGATCCTCGACTTCGGTTCGCAGGTTGCACAGCTGATTGCCCGCCGCGTCCGCGAGCAGCAGGTTTACTGCGAACTGCATCCCTACGACGTCTCCGAGGAATTCATCCGCGACTTCCAGCCACAGGGAATCATCCTCTCCGGCGGCCCCAATTCGGTCTACGCTGTCGAGGACTTCCAAGCCCCGCAAGTGGTCTTCGAACTGGGCGTGCCGGTGCTCGGCATCTGCTACGGCATGCATCTGATGGCAGCCCAGTTGGGCGGCAGCGTCGAAAGCTCGAACAGCCGCGAGTTCGGCTATGCCGAAATGCGCGCCCGCGGCCACTCCGAACTGTTCAGGGGCATCGAGGACCGACGCAACGGCGAAGGGCACGGGCTGCTCGACGTCTGGATGAGCCATGGCGACAAGGTCACCACCCTGCCCCCAGGCTTCAAGGTGATCGGCAGCAACCCGTCGACGCCGATTGCCGCCATGGCCGACGAAGCGCGCAAGCTCTACGCGGTGCAGTTCCATCCCGAAGTGACCCACACCCTCAAGGGCAAGGACATCCTCGGTCGCTTCGTGCGCGACATCTGCGGCTGCGGCCACGACTGGAACATGCCCGACTATGTCGGCGAAGCGGTCGAGCGGATTCGCGCGCAGGTCGGCCAGGAGGAAGTCATCCTCGGCCTCTCGGGTGGCGTCGACTCGTCGGTAGCCGCCGCGCTGATCCACCGCGCGATCGGCGACCAGCTGACCTGCGTCTTCGTCGACAACGGCCTGCTGCGCCTCAACGAAGCCGAGCAGGTGATGCACACCTTTGCCCGCAATCTCGGCGTCAAGGTGGTGCATGTCGATGCCACTGCGCAGTTCATGGGCCACCTGCAGGGCGTTTCCGATCCCGAGCAGAAGCGCAAGATCATCGGCCGCGAGTTCGTCGAGGTCTTCCAGGTCGAGGCCGCCAAGCTCGGCAATGCCAAGTGGCTGGCGCAGGGAACCATCTACCCCGACGTAATCGAGTCCGCCGGCGCCAAGACCAAGAAAGCGCACACCATCAAGAGCCACCACAATGTCGGCGGCCTGCCCGAGGAACTCAATCTGAAGCTGCTCGAACCGCTGCGCGAGCTGTTCAAGGACGAAGTCCGCGAACTCGGCGTCGCCCTCGGCCTGGCCCACGACATGGTCTATCGCCACCCCTTCCCCGGCCCCGGCCTCGGGGTGCGCATCCTCGGCGAAGTGAAGCCCGAATTCGCCGACCTGCTGCGCCGCGCCGACGCCATTTTCATCGACGAGCTGCGTGCCGCCGGCTGGTACGAGAAAACCAGCCAGGCCTTCGCCGTCTTCCTGCCGGTCAAGTCGGTCGGCGTCATGGGCGACGGTCGCACCTACGAATACGTCGTCGCCCTGCGCGCCGTCGAAACGCAGGACTTCATGACCGCGCAATGGGCCGAACTGCCGCACAGCCTGCTCGGCAAGGTCTCGAACCGGATCATCAACGAAGTGCGCGGTATCAACCGCGTCGTCTACGACATCTCGGGCAAGCCGCCGGCGACGATTGAGTGGGAATAGTCAGCCCCAACTAGCCGCCGCATCACTACTTCAACTCGCCGTAGCGACCCTCATACTCGGCGATCAGTTGCGCAAGCATGGTCGCCAGGCGCTTGGCGGCAAATGGACTGAGCATGATGCGATGCCCCAGCTGGATTTCGACTTCCGGCTGTGCTCGGTCCCAACCATTGTTCACGCCGAAGTTCAGCACCACTTCTTCGCGCGTGCAGTTGGCATTGGCGAAGTTGGCGTACGAGCTCTTCAGGCCTTCCGTCTGCCACTTGATCCGCTGCTTCGGCTCCGCTACCGGACCTTCATCGGCCATCTGGGTGACTTCCTCTTGACTCGCTTTGTTCATGGCTATCTCCCTCCATGGATCGTATAAAGAAAGCTTCTTCTCTCGCTCAAGCATCGACAAGGTCGCCCCTTGCCTATGCCCCCTTGCCTTTCACGTTCGCCGACGGCGAAGAACCCCGAGGGTCAGAAGCGCCATACCGACCAGCATCGACGAAATGGGTTCGGGAACAGATCCTCCCATTACGTTGACCCTTCCTGCCGTTCTGGGAATGGCGTAGTCGGAAAACGGCTTGGCCTCAAAGACCAGCTCGGAATCAGCCAGTGGCGCATCAGGCTTGATTAGGAAATCGACGTCCACCAGGGTGCCCGCCACCCCATCGACCGGCAGGCCAAGGTTGATTGCCAGACTCAAGTCCACCTGCAACAGGCTACCGCCAGCCGACACCGGATTTCCCGCAGCCAGAGAGAAACCGCTCGTCGCGGAGCCTGGCGAAGCGCTGAAATCGCTGAAAACAGCGGAGTCGAAGGTGAGCCAGAAATCTGCCGCTTCCAGGTTGCTCACGGCGCTGTCGAACAAGGAGATGGTGATCGGCTGGCCACGCTGACCGCTCGTCGGTGTACTGATTATTGAAAACGGCGCGGCGCCAGCCGGAATCGCCGCCAGGACGAAAGCGCACATCGCTAGTGCACGCGCAGAAGCACCGATCTTCATCGAATCTCCTTCAAATCAGGGTTGAACAACAGGCGATCGTTTTTGCACTCCGGGCGTGCTGCGAAATTGGTCATCGAGCAGTAATCGCTGGCAGGCGCAGAAACAGCTTGCAGCAGGTCGCAACCGGCCCTGGAACCAGGGCCAGAAGCTACCCGGACGGCAATCGGTACTCGCACTCGTGTCCGATCCCGGCCCCTTTGCCTTGACGAGCACGCTACAGCCGACCCTGCCGAACGCGCCGAACGTCAGCAATCCACGCGGCGCGAGCAGCCTACGCACGCGCCCCTCCACTCGCAGCACTCACCGCCGTCGACACCGGAATGGTCACCTTCAGCGCCGCATTCGGTGAAGCCTTGCGCGCCTGGCCGACGTTGCCGAGATAGTCTTTCAGCCACGGCTTGCTCTTGCCATCGGCGACCAGGGCGTCGCTGACCGCTGTCGGCAGCGAGAAACTCGCGGACAAGTCGATGACCGGCGCAGCCCAGGGGCTGTCACTCGAAGCGGGCGCGACCTGGCGCCCGCCGTCAAACGTCTGCAGCTGCGTCTGCACTTGCGTCTGCAGGAGTGGGGTCTGCGGCCGCGCGTCGCTCGCCGCTGCGGCAACGGCTGACGTCGCGACGGCTTGCGCGGCGCTGGGTTCGGCCACAGCCGCCTCTGTCCTTCCAGCGATCGTGATCCGGCCGTCGGTCTCGTCGGCGCCGACCTGCGGTACCGCGTTCAGCGTCAGATGCCCGTCGTTCAGCCTGGCGTACTGCAGATCGATGGGGCTGACGCCGGGCAGCGCGTCGGCCTTGATGCGCAGGTCGATGTCCAGCAAGCTGCCGCTGCCCTCCTCCAGCGCCTCGAGGCGGGTCATGTCGACGACGATCCGACCGGGTTCCTGGCCGGTGATGAACCAGCTAAAGTCGCCGCTGACCGAGCCGCGGCGTACGGTGACGACTTCGAAGCGGGCGGCGTCGTAGCCGATTCGCAGCTGCACCGATTCGAGGCCGGCAGTGCTGTCGATCCTGACCGGAAAGGTGACCAGTTCGCCGGGATCGGCGATGGCGTCGATGGGGATGTCGACGCGCGGGTCGGGGCCGGCGAAGCTCAGCGGTCCGATGCCATCGGGGATCGGCGGAATCTCGAGTCGGTCGATGCTGCTCGCACCGGTCAGGTAGCTGACTTCCTGCAGGACGCGGCTGGCGTCGAGCGAGGTCAGCGTGCCGCTGCCGTTGATGTCGGCGATGAGCAGCGGGTCGACGTTGGGGTAGGCCTCGAAGCCGGGGTCGAGCTTGACCAGCACGCGCTGGATCTTCTGTCCGTCCCAGCTGCTGTAAGCACCATCGCCGCTGGTATCGCCGAAGTAGCCGACGAGTTGCAGGGCGTCGTCGGCGATGCCGCCGAGAGGCAGAATACCGCCGTCGATGCTTTCCACGGTCAGATCGAGGATCTGCTTGGCCCCATAGGGAGCGCTGACCGGGACCCTGGCAAGCAGGTCCACCAGGCGTGTGCTGCCGGAACCGAGCGTGGTCGGACTTGGCAAGATGACGGTGATGCGGGCGCGCTGACCACCGTTGTCGCGTGCGGCGCTCTCGAAGCGGACTTCGCTGCCTGCCGGCAGGCCTGATGCGGCCCGGGCGCCGCTGATCTCGAGCAGATTGGGGTCGTAGTCGACGGTGAATACCAGGCTGCGCATGCCACCGCCGTTACTGAAGGTGACCGGCAGCAGCTGGCCGGTGGCGGGCACATCGACCGCCTGGCCGGGCCCGCGCATGAAGTCGGGCAGGCTGAGGATGCCGGCACCGGTGGAAAGGATGTCGAAGCGGGTCAGGTAGTCGTCACCCGGCGTGCCGTCGCCGTTGCCGTCGAGGGCGCTGAACTCGTCGTGGAAGGCCAAGGAGCCGCTGGCGAGTTGGACGCTGTAGCGGTCGAAGGGCAGGATGCCGCCACTGCGGATGAAGCTGAAGCCGTGTCCAGCGGCGTCGAAGAGCAGCGAGCCACTGACCGGGCCGACGAGATCGCCGATCAGTTGTACGTCGGGGACACCATCGTCGGCGCGGTTGAGGTCGATGCTGCGGGTGTCGAAAGCGTGGTCGAAGCGGACCTTGAAGCCGCTGGCGGTAGAGGTGAAGCTTTCGACGCTCAGCAGGTCGGGGCTGACGGTGACAGAGAGCGGTGCGGCGGCGTAGCGGCCGTCTTCGTCGCTGGCCGAGGCTTCGATGGTGAAGCGACCGCCGGCGCGTGAATAGTGATGGCTGGCCTGGGTGGCGGTACCGGGCAAGCTCTCCGTCTCGCCATCACCCCAGTTCACGAACCAGCTGGTGATGGTGTCCTGGCCGGGATCGCTGGCGGCGAGGTCGATGATGTAGGGCAAGTCCTCGGGGGCTGTGGCGGCGCCGGTGACGCTCAGGGTCGGGGCGACGTTGGCGACGCCGACGGTGAAGCGGCGCTCGGCGACACCTTGCCCGTCCGAGACCTGGACCGTGAAGGAATGGCTGGCGTCGCCGTCGAGGGCGGTGAAGCTGAACAGGCCGCTGGCGTCGAGCACGCCACCGGCGCCGATTACGTTATAGCTGAGATCGTCGCCGTCGATGTCTGCCGCGGCGAGCTGGATGGACAGGCTCTGGCCTTCGTCGAGCCGCTGATCGGCGATCTCGGCGAGCGTCGGGACGTCGTTCACGGGGTTAATGGTGATGCTGACGCTGCCGACGTCCTGACCCCCGTTGCCGTCGCTGACCGTATACTCGAAGTGATCCGCGCCGAAGTAGTCGGCGGCCGGCGTGTAGGTGATGCGGCCGTCGGTGTTCAGCACGGCGCTGCCGTGCTGCGGCGTGCTCACGGCGATGACCGATAGCGGGTCCTGGTCGGCGTCGGTGTCGTTGCTCAGGACGGCGATGGTGACCGGGGTGTCTTCGTCGGTGTCGACGGAATCGGCAACGGCCACCGGCGGATGGCGGGTTTCGAAAACGAGCAGCCGGACCTGTGCGGGAGCCGATTGCAGCTGGCCGTCGCTGGCGCGGTAGGTGAAGCCGTCTTCTCCGCTGAAGCCGGAGCTCGGCGTGTAGAGGAAGCTGCCGTCGGGCTGCGTGAGCAGGTCGCCATGCGCGGGCGAGGACAGCAGTTCGACGCTGAGGGCGTCGCCATCGGCGTCGCTGTCGTTGCTGCGCACGTCGAAGCTGACGGAGCTGCCCGCTGCGACCTGCAGATTATCGTCGTGCGCCTGTGGCGCATCGTTGACCGCTGCGATGGTGATCTCGACCTGAGCCGGTACGGTCGTCACGCCGTCGCTGACGGTGTAGAGGAAGCTGTCGCTGCCGGAGAAGTTGGCGTCGGGCTGGTAGTCGAAGCGGCCGTCGACAGTGAGCGTCAGTTGGCCGTGGCTCGGTGGCTGGTCGATGGCGAAGCTGAGTTGGTCGCCATCGACGTCGGTGGCGACGAGCTGCGCGGAAAGCGGCTCGTCTTCCTGCGTGTTGAACTGCTGCGGGAGGACGATCGGGGCGTCGTCGACGGGCGTGATGGAGACGGACACGAAAGCGGTAGCGGTACGGCCTTTGCCGTCGCGCAGGGTGTAGCTAAAGCCGTCGGCGCCGTGGTAGTTCTCTGCCGGGGCGTAGCGTAACGAAGCGCCTTCGATGGCTACCGTGCCGTGCGCGGCTGCGCTGACCGAATCGATCTGTAGGCCGACGCCATCGACGTCGCTGTCGTTGGCGAGCACGTCGATCAGTGTTGGCTGGTCTTCGTCGGTGGTCACCTGATCGTCCCGGGCAAGCGGTGGGTCATCGACGGGTAGAACGTCGATCGTTACGGTGGCGGTGCTGCTGTACTGGTTGTCGCTGACGGTGTAGGTGAAGCTGTCGCGGCCGAAGAAGTTGGCCACGGGGGTGTAGCGGATGGCGCCGCTTTCGATAACGGCACTGCCGTGCTCAGGCGAGGAGACGGCCGTCAGGTCTAGCGCGTCGCCATCGGGGTCGTCGTCGTTGCTACGCACCTGAATGAGGACAAAGCTGTCTTCGGCGACTTCGGCGAAATCGTCGAGGGCCTGCGGCGGGTCGTTGACCGGGGTGATGGTGATGCTGACGCTGCCGACATCCTGGCCGCCGCGACCATCGCTGAGTGAGTACTCGAAGCTGTCGGCACCGAAGAAGTCGGCGAACGGGCTGTAGCTGATGCTGCCGTTCGGGTTGAGGACGGCATTGCCGTGCCGCGGGGTGGTGATGGAGAGGATCGATAGCGGATCGTTGTCGGGGTCCCTGTCGTTGCCGAGCACATCGACCGTGACCGGCGTGTCTTCGTTGGTGTCAACGGAATCCGCGACTGCCACCGGAGAATGGTTGACTGCGGCAACGACCAGGCGAACGGTCGCCGGTTCAGATTGCAGCAGGCCGTCGCTGACGCGGTAGGTGAAGCTGTCTTCGCCGCTGAAGTCTGCCGCCGGCGTGTAGCTGAAGCTGCCGTCGGCTTGCGCCAGCAACTGGCCGTTGGCCGGATTCGTCAGCACGACGACGGTCAGGGGGTCGCCATCGGGGTCGCTGTCGTTTTGCCGCACATCGAAACTTGCGCTGCCGCCCTGGATGAGCTGGACGATATCGTCTTGCGCCTGCGGGGCGGCGTTGACGGCTGCGACGGTGATGTCGACCTGCGCCGGCACGGTCGTGAGGCCATCGCTGACGGTGAAGAGGAAGCGGTCGCTGCCGGAGAAGTTAGCTTCGGGCTGGTAGTCGAAGCGGCCGTCGGTCGTGAGCGTCAGTTGGCCGTGGCCCGGTGACTGATCGATGGCGAAGCTGAGTTGGTCGCTGTCGACGTCGGTGGCAACAAGCTGAGCAGACAGCGGCTGGCCTTCCCGGGTGTTGAACTGTTGCGGAAGAATAATCGGGGCGTCGTTGACGGGGGTGATCGTGACCGATACAGAGGCGGTGGCGGTTCGGCCCTTGCCGTCGCGCAGGGTGTAGTTGAAGCTGTCGGCGCCGTGGTAGTCGGCCTCCGGCAGGTAACGCACGGCGGCGCCTTCAATGGCCACGGTACCGTGAGCAGCGCCGGTAAGCGAGTCGATCGTCAGACCGACCGCGTCGAGATCGCTATCGTTGGCGAGCACGGCAATCAGCACCGACTGATCTTCCTCGGTCGTCGACGAATCGTCGTGAGCCACCGGCTGGTCATCGACCGGCAACACGTCGATCGTCACCGTCGCCGTGCTGCTGTCCTTGTTGTCACTGACCGTGTAGGTGAAGCTGTCGCCGCCGAAGAAGTTGGCCGCCGGGGTGTAGCGCACGCGACCGTTGTCGATGAGCGCCGTGCCGTGCGCCGGCGTCGAGACAGAGACCAAGCGCAGCGGATCGCCTTCGATATCGCTGTCGTTGGCGAGCACGTCGATCAGCACCGAGCTGTCCTCATCGACTTCGGCGCCGTCCGCGTTCGCGGTCGGCCGGTCGTTCACCGAGTTGACTCTTACAGCCACCGCAGCCGTCGCGGTTTCCTGGCCATCGCTGATCGTGTAGGTGAAGCCGTCGGCGCCGAAGAAATTGGCCTCCGGCGTGTAGCGGATGCGGCCGCTGTCGATCGTCGCCGTGCCGTGTCCGGGAAGCGAAACCGCGGTGATCGTCAGCGGATCGCCGTCGGGGTCGCGGTCGTTGGCACGCACGTCGATCAGCACGGAGCCGTCCTCGGCCAGTTCGGCCGTATCGTCCACCGCCTGCGGCGGGTCGTTGACCGCCAAGACGGCGATATCCACACGGCCGTCACTGCTCAGCAGGCCGTCACTCACCGCGACCGTGAAGCTGTCGCTGCCGGAGTAGAACGGATTCGGCACATAGAGGAAACGCCCGTCGAAGTCGAGCATGACCGAGCCATGGCCCGGCCCCTGCAGGAGGGTGAAGCCGAGCGCATCGCCCTCGGCGTCGTTGGCAACGAAGCGCGTCGCCAGACTGCTGTTCTCCTCGACCTGGAAGGTCTGCAACTCAAGGCGCGGCGCAGTGTTGATCGGCAGGATCTCGACGCGCACCTCGGCCTTCGCCTGCACGCCCGAGGAATCGGCCATCACGTAGCTGAAGCTGTCCTGGCCGACGTAACCGCTAACCGGCACATAGCGCAGGCGTCCGTCGGCGAGTATCTCGACCGTCCCGTGTTCCGGCGTTCCCGGGGTGACCACCGCCAGGCTGTCACCGTCGATATCCTGATCGTTGGCGAGAACGTCGATGTCGATGGTCTCGTTCTTGTTGATTGTGCGCGTGTCGTCGAAAGCCTGCGGCGGATCATTGAGCGGCCGCACCAGCAGATGCACCAGCGCCCGTACCGACTTGAGTCGGCCGTCGCTGGCCACATAGGCAAAGACATCCTCACCGTTGAAGTTCGCGACCGGACGGTAAGAGAACGACCCGTCCGCCGCAAAGACCAAGTCGCCGTGCGCGACGCCCGAGACCAGTTCGAAGCTGATCGGATCGCCTTCCTCGTCGGAGTCGTTGTCACCGACATTGGTCGTCACCGAGCCATCCTCGTCGAGCTCGACGCGATCACCCTGCGCCACCGGCGCATCATTCACCGGCGTGATGCTCAACTCGGCCAAACCGACCGCCTCACCGGCGGCATTGCCGACCGCAAAGCTGAAACTGTCGGCGCCGCCGAAACCGGGGCTCGGCAGGTACTCGAAGACGCCATCGTTAGCGAGCGTCAGTTGCCCGTGCGCCGGCGCCTGGACGATGCTGAAGCTCAGTGCGGCGCCATCGGGGTTGGTCACCGTCAGGCGCTCGGAGAGAGTCACATCCTCCAGCGACGTGAAGCGCTGCGTGCTGGTCGTCGGCGCGTCCAGCACCGGCGTCACCTGCACCGTGACGGTGCCCACCGCGCGGACGCCCGAGGGGTCGGCGACGGTGTAGGTGAAACTGTCGCTGCCGAAGTAGTCGGCGCGCGGCGTGTAGCGGACACGTCCGTCGGCAAGCGCCTGAGCACGACCGTTCTGCGGCGTTCCGACGGCCACCAGCGTCAGGGTATCGCCGTCGGGGTCGCTGTCGTTGGCGAGAACGTCGATTTCCAGCGTGCTGTCCTCAGCCAGCGTAGCGCTGTCGTTGACCACGATCGGCGCATAGTTCACGGCCTGCACGTCGAGCCGCACCGTCGCCTCGGCGGATAGCAGCTGCCCGTCGCTGAGGCGGTAGCCAAAGCTGTCCGGACCGTTGTAGTTGGCCTCGGGCCGATACTCGAAGCTGCCGTCCGCCTGCAGGGTGAGCTCGCCGTGCGCCGGAGTAGACAGCAGTTCGACCGTCAGCGGATCGTTGTCGGGGTCGCTGTCGTTGGCCAGCACGTCGAAGCGGGTGGTGCTGTTCTCATCGACCTGGATGCTGTCATCTGCGGCCAGCGGCGCGTGGTTGACGCCACTGACGCGAATCTCGGCACGACCAGCCGTCACGTCCTGGCCGTCACCGACCTTGAACGTGAAGCTGTCGTCGCCGACAAAGCCCGTTACCGGGGTAAAGCGGAAGCTGCCGTCGCTACCGAGCTGCAACGTTCCGTGCGCGGCGGTCTGGTCGAGAGTGAACGTCAGCGGATCGCCATCGACGTCTGCCGCGACGATCGTGGCGAGGAGCGTCTCGTCCTCCTTGATGACGAACTCCTGCAGCGTCACGCTGGGCGCGTCATTGACCGCGGCCACCTGCAGGGTCACGGTTGCCACGGCAGACAACAGTGTTCCATCGCTCAGGCGATAGGTGAAGCTATCGTCGCCGAAGAAGTCTGCCCGCGGCTGATAGAGGAAGCTGCCGTCGCTCTGCAGCGTCAGCGTGCCGTTAACAGGGGTGCTGAGCTGTTCGACAATCAGCGGATCGCCGTCGGGGTCAAGGTCGTTGCTGCGTACGTCGAAACGGGCGCTGCCGTCCTCGTCAACTTGCACCACGTCGTTCAGCGCTCGCGGCGCGTCGGCGACCGGGGTGATCGTCAGCACCACCTCGGCGCTGGCCTCACCGCCCTGCGCGTCGCTGACGCGATAGGTGAAGCGCTCGGCGCCGAAGTAATCGGCATTCGGCGTGTAGCGCAGCCGCCCGTCGGCCAGCACCGTCACCTTGCCGTGCGCCGGAGTGCTGGTCGAGGCGATGCTCAGCGCGTTGCCGTCAATGTCGCTATCGTTGGCGAGGACGTCGAGATCGAGCATGCCGTCCTCGGCCAGCGTGCCGAAGTCGGCTAGCGCGACGGGTGCGTCGTTGACCGGCCGGACGACCAGGCGCACCGTCGCCGTATTCGACTGGAGGCTGCCGTCGCTCAGGCGGTAGGTGAAGCTGTCTTCGCCGTTGAAGTTCGCGGCGGGCTGGTAAATGAAGCTGCCGTCGGGCTGAGGGGTCAGGGTGCCTTGGGTCGGGCTCGATTGTAGCTCGACTGTTAGCGGGTCATCCTGGGCGTCGGTGTCGTTGGTGCGGACGTCGAACTGGACGATGGAGTCTTCGTCGACGGAGATCAGGTCGTTGCCCGCGACCGGTGCGGTGTCGGCAGACATCACGAAATGAACGTCATCAATGATCACCTCGCTGTCGGCGGCGCCGAAGCCTAGGAGGTCGAAGTACAGGAGTATCGGCTTGTCGGTCGCAATGCCGCTGAGATCGATGTCGACGGTGACGGCGCCATCCGGCAACAACGCCCCAGGTGGCAGACCATTCAGTAGCACCCGACTACCGGCACCCAGACGACCGTCGGCCTGAAGGTTGAACAAAGCGTCGCTGCCAGAGAGACCGGCGGTGCCGGCGATTGGCGCCAGCGTGCCGGCGTCGAGCAGGGCAACCTCGAAGGCATCTGGAGGGGAGTCTGCGCTCGCGCCCAGAGCGGCCGAGTGCAGGGTGAACTGCAGCGAGAGTGCGTCTCGAACCATGAACCGTTGGCTCACCCGGCTTCGTTGCGCACTCTCGTCAAGCAAGATCGGTTCACCATCCTCGTCGACTCCCGGCCCGGAAACACTCGACCCAAGACCAGCTACAACGGCAGATAGGGACCTATCGCTAACTAGTCCCGTCAAGCGCGTCGCTTCGGACACAAGAAGAGACTCAGCGGACTCGACGCTGAGGATTGCAGAGCAACCACCCGGATCATCCGCGCTTAGGCTTGCTCTCATTTCAAACGCCGTGCCTCGTGTTATTACCTGCCCCCCCCACTCCATAACCACGGCTGTCAATGTAGCTCGATCGGCCTCGGTCGGAAGGCGCCGGACACTTGGAGCCAGAGGTGTCTCCATGACGCTCCGTGGATTGGTTAGGACACTCGCATGATCCAGCCCCAACACATGCCCAATCTCGTGCGCCAACACCGTAACCAGATCCACCCGACCGTCCGCTTCGCCTCCAGCTAACGCCACCCACTCACCCGTTTCTGCATTCCAGACAAACTCCTCATTATCGAGCGGCGTACGATCGACAAACCAACCGTAACCCGCACCATCGACGTCCAAGACGATTTTTGCGCTATCCAGTTGAACAGAAGCAAGGCCGGACAACGGCAAGTCCTCAACTTGCCCAGCTATCCAGTCAACCTCGCCATAATTCTGAACGCCCCAAAACTCCGCTACTTGAAGCGTAAGCGCCTTTACTGCCTCATAACCCACCAATCTGAAATCATTTGACACATAATCTGGGCCATGTTCCGAGAGCGCCGCCGCATTCAGGCCAAGCCCCGTGGGAGGCTGAATGTTCACGTGGAAATGATTCCAATGCGACGGCACAGGCCTCGCTTTAATAGTGTCACTCCGAGTCCTGTCTAAGTACTGATTATTGACGACATACTTATCTCCTGCGATGTTTTCACCCAAGCGGTCGTTATCTCCGTCACCGATGTAGTCCAACACCTCTCGAACTCGCTCAAGAGTGGGTTCACGCACCCCCCCCGAATATGTTCTTCCCCCGACAAACATGTTCTTCCAACCTGCTTCATTGACAGCGGCACGCCAAAACAGGTAAGCGTCCCGGACAATTACCGCCTCTTCATCTGTTAGGCCAGACTTCCGCAGGCCATTGCTTGGATCATCGTCGTCTTCGATATACCAATTGAGCCTCTTCAAGTGATTCTGCTCACCCAGCTTGTCACTATAAGAGGCATCCGGATGCAGCAACCGCGGCCGAATCATAATTGCATCCATAATCAAGATCCCATCGCCTTTTCCAGCCAATCCGGAAAGACGCACAAACAATTTACCCATATCCTCCTTCGTCAGTGCGACATCGCCGATCTTGACCCAAACGGCATGTGCGTTATCTGTTCTCTTTCCGCCCACCAGAAAATCATGCGCATCAGCATGCTTCTCAGAGCTTTTCTCGAAAGTAAAGGATTCGGTCTGCCGCGGCGAACTGAGGTCATTACCCCCGAGCAACTCAAAATTTCCAGTGGCACCCCCAAATCCGACACTTCCCCAAGTTGCCCATACCTCCCATTCACCAGCGCCCAGCCCTTCAAACGCAAATTCTGCGACGTTATCAGCGTCGTGTCCCGCAGCACCACGCAACGTCTCCGAAAATCGCTTCTGATACTCCGTAGTTTTTAATGTTTTCCCCTTCTCATCGGTAGTCATCAGGTTGTTCTGTTCGAGGGTATGCCAGCTACCTCTTTCGGTGTATGTAACATGAACAGCGTCTGCACCCGTTCCAGCGCCCATGGCCTTAACGCCCCCCACTTTGTCCGTAAACAACTCTGCGGCAAAGTAGACTCCGGTATTATCTTGTTGACTGTTTTGAATATCAATATCGATCTCGGTGCCGGTATGGTGGGAACTATGCCCTCGAGTAAAGCCGCCTGGCTCACTCAACCCGTTGATAGCCTGAACCCCTTCCTTTCCATTCCAGCTTAACCCTTCATCCGAAATTAGTGCATCTAGAGAACCACCCGGATCGTCGCTACTCAGAGCCTCTTCGATCACGCGCAAGGCCCAAGATGTCGCAAAAGCCTCGGTTGGATCGTCTAGTTTCCATCTGCCTCCCTTGAGTGATAATTGCGTTCCGTCCTGCCATCGCGGAGCGTTAGTAGCGCTTAAGGCCGCGAGCGTCTTGTCTTCTCCAGCCGCCCTAATAATCCCGCCCACCAAGTCTACATTACCTTCCATTGGAAGCCTTGGACCCTTCTCGTTCCCATCATTATCTATGAATCTAATTGGCTGAACACCGAGTGGGATACGTCCGGTGAAGAGGGCCCCTTGGAAGGTCTTGATCGCCGCACCGAGCTTACTATGCTTTACTACGGCGCCTATCGCATAATCGTATTCAGACCTGGCGGCATCCACGCTGTTCGGCGAAAATCCGTCTGGATCAATCGCAGCAATTCGCGCTTCCGCCTGCGCCTCACAGATTGTGCTTTTATCCAGCGTGAAACCGCGGAAGCCAAGATAAGCCAAGCGCTGCTGAACCCTGAAAACATCGAGTGGGCGATTAGAACCTGGCACGGTAGTATTTCCGACGTCTCCTGTCAGATGGATATCGCTATATAATGATTGCTCATCTTTCTGCAACCGCTGTTCGTCTTGAATATTAATTGCCACGTCTACTGACCGCCATCGGTCGATCGGGAGCCCGAGGAATCTTGTGGTCGTCTTGACCGATATACGTACAGTTACCGTAGCGCCGCGATGGAGGCCTCCCCGAAGAATTAATTCGTCGTCAAGCTTTGGCACAAAATAGAGAACTCCTGTTTGTTCGAAACGTTCAGCGGCCAGTGTCGTCTGTTCGTCCGCTTCCTGTAAAGGAGACCTGCTGAAATCATCTAGGACGACATACGGCACCTTGCCCACGGGGCTCGCGAAGTGCTGGTCGGTGCGATCGCGCAGGCTCTTGAGATCCACAGGTTGCTGCTGTAGATGCGCCCCGAACATGCCGAGGTACTCGAAAACGTGCTCGGTTTTATTTACTGGGCTGCTTACTGTAAACTCCTTACTTGCAAGCAGATCGCGAAAGTCAATGGACAATACATCGCCGTACTTCCCGATAACCGAAACCTTTACTGCCTCCTCTTGCCCTTCAGCGTTTACGGGCATACCTCCGACATTTAGGGGCTCAACCTGTACCGCCGGATGGACCTCCTCAATCGGCCGCTTCTGCATCTCATGGCGCTTGGTTGCGATTTCCAGCGGTGTCCCTGTCTCGAGCATGCGTCGAATTTCGGACACATCAAGAACTTTTACCTCCCGTGGGCTAAGCAGCCCCCCCGAGCCTCTGAAGTCTGCATAGAGAAGCTTCCCATCCGGCGACAATGCCATCCGATCGGCAAACCCACTCAACACCGGGGTCGTACTGCCCACCAGCCTTGCGTCTAGCGCAAAGGGATCCTCGATCACCCCGATCTTCGCGCCACGGCCCTCAAGAATTGCATAATCCTGAGGATCAGTCGCCCGGAAAAGCCGCCGCTGCGGGAAATCGAAGACGAACCAGTCCGAAACAAACGCGTACTTGAGGTCCGGCGTGATCGCTATACCGCGGGCGTTCTGAATATCCAGGTTGAACTTCAGATCGACGGGGAGGTTGAGACTCACCGAACGAATGGCCGCGCGGAAGTCGTTGGGATCGTCTTTGGTCACTTGCAGGGTGGCGAAGCCGTGATTCATGTCGAGGAAATTGCTGAACGCGATCTTGTGCGGGTCACTGCTTGCGACCACGAGATGCGGGTTGTAGCCCGCTTCCAGCACGGCGATTACTTCCCGCCACCGCCGCGGATTGTCGGCGGACCTGTCGAGTGGTTCGTCATTGCCGTCCACGTTGATAACGATGATCCTGCCGTTCTCCCGTCCTCCGTCGTACCAACTCCGTCCGTCCGGACCGTCGGTCAGGGTCGTGCGCGGGGCCGCCGCATACAGGCGGCGACCGTCCGCACTGATGTCCATTCCGGCGAGTCCCATCAGCGCGTCCGCGACCGGTACCGAAATGTGGGAGACGACCTTGTGGAAGTCCTTCGAGTAAGGCCGGATGTCTATGACATGGATGACGTTGCTGGCTACCTTCCCGTTGCCTATCGCGTACAGGAAGCCTCCCGACGGATCACACACCAGTCCGTGGATACCCGGCAGGTCATCGAGCCCTCCTTCGGTCTTGCTGATGCGATCCAGGCCGGGGGTATCGAGGTCTGCGTCGCCTTCACGTTGACCAACGACATCGACCACTGCGATGCCACCGGTACGCAATCCCACGTACAACCTCGTCTGGTCCGGCGTGGCCGCCAGCGGTGCGGTCGAGGACAGGGCCGCTCCAGGCAATTCCACCGTCGCGACGGTTTCCGTATTGCTGCCGTCGAGCAGGACAATCTTGTTCGGATGAACACCAACGAACACGAGGCCGCCGGTCGGAGTTACTCGAACTGAGTTGCTTTCGACCGATTCGACCCTTGTCGTTACGGTCCCGGATGGGCTCACCAAGTTCGTGCTTTTCGTACGCCGCACCAGGATGTCGGCAAGGCCAAGGATCACGCCTCCAGGCGCCTCCACCTCCAGACTGCTAAGTCCACCGGCGACGATCGTCACTGTCGTGGGATCGGCAAGAATCTCCTTACCGCCAACCCGAAAAACCACCTGCAGCCGCTCAGTCATCGTCGCGGTCGATGTCACCTCGAAGCGGTTTCCCTTGATCTCAAGCGTAGCTTTGGCCCCTGAGACCTTCGGAATCAGGTCGGCCACTTCCGGCGAATCCAGACTGCTGACCGGCGGCTGCGTCACTGTAATCGTGTAAAGACTGCTCGCCGTGCCAGGCGGTGAAACCGGTGTCGGTCTGGTGCTAACCCCGCTCGGCGAATAGATGCGCAGTAAGACGCTGCTCAAAGCGCCCGCGCCCGGCGCTGGCAGGAGTACAGGGCCCAAGGGTGACAGCACCACTCCCATGGCTGGACCAAATCCTGAAAGCATGGCAATGGCCGAGTGGGCGGGAGATAGCGAGTCAGCCGATAGCGTGATCACCTTGGCAGCGGAGCTGACCAGGGCCAGATAGGTTCCACCCGCGCGCACGCCCGGGGCGGGTGGCGAGGCGGTACGAGCCACTCCGTCAGAGCCCACCGTACCGGTCTCGACGAACAGCCACATCGGTGTTTGCAGCCCCGCTTCGTCGGGGAGCGTCACATAGCGGTAGAAGTACACCGGCGACCCGGCGGGAATTCCAGGCTCCACTGGCAATGCGATCTGCACCGGCTCGTCGAATTCTCCCCCTCCCAGGTCAAGCTGGAATGCGCCGGCAAGCTCGAACGTGTCGGGAACCGACAGCGGCAAGTCCGCAGCCGCCAGAGAATCGATGGCTACCGACGTGTCGCTGGCAAGGGTATCGGGACCAATGGTCACTGTTACGCCGCTGGCGCCCTTGACGGCCCCGCCAGCGGTGCTCACTATGGTGCGACCGACCGATGGTGCTTGAACGCTCAGCGGGACATCCAACTGGCCACCCGCATAGACAACGCTCAGGGTTGCCACACCCGGGTTCAAGCCGGTGACGAAACCTTCCGCACTTACGGCTGCGACCGATGGATTGCTAACAAAGTAGAGGATGCCGGAGTCGGCTCCAGTCACGTCCGAGCCATCTGGGCCGGCTACGTGGAACTGACGACCAACGCCATGCGGCAGGAGGGTCAGCGTGTCGGGATAGATATCCAGACTGACGAAGGCAGGCTCGAACTCGTACTCTGCCTCCTCGTCTGCGCTGAGGTCGGGGAACGCGAAGACGCTGATCGCATTGACCGCCTGGATGCCGTGGCTAGCCACTTTGAGAACGGCCGTCCCCTCGGCCAGACCGGAGACCATGCCATCCGCCGACAAACGTGCCACAGCCGGATCCGTTGAAAGAAAACTTAGATAGGAAGCCGGCAGCGTGACTCCCGCCTCGTCCTCGAAATCGCCGCGCACGCGAAGTTGCTCGGATGTTCCCATTTCAAGCAGCGAGAGCCTTTCCCAAGCCAGATGGGTCAGCTTTCCAGCGCTGACGTTGACGGAGACACTGCCCACCGGCGACTGCGAATAGCCGTCGTCGCCGATCAGCTGAAAACTCGCCGCGCCTGTGTACCCGACTGCTGGCATGAACGCCAGCGATCTGCCATCGCTGCCGAGCCGCGCGACGCCATGCGTTGTGCCACCGAGACGGAAGAAGGATGGATCGCCTTCGAGATCCATGACGAGATCCGCCACCGGGATGGCGACCTCCAGATCCTGGTGGGTCTTCACCACGAGAGGCTTGATCACCGGCGGCCGATTCGGTGCATAACCCAGGTTCTGGAACAGCAATTCGTTGTCTGCCCCTTCGATAACGCCATCGCGGTTCGCATCGCCTGCCGCAACGTATCCAGCCTCCCCAACACGCGTACCACGCGCTTCCGCGACGATCTCGGCGTCGCTGCCGTCGACCTTGCCATCACTGTTTGCATCGCCGGCAACAAAGAGCTGCACCAAGTACTCCCCGGAGGTCACCGTATCGACTCCGGCAACACGCAGGAGGTGCAGCATGTCTCCGTTCCGCGCGCCGTCCGCCTGCGTCAGCGCAAACAGTGCGAACGACTTGCCGCCGGCTGCACTACTGGCGATCGGGACGAGCCCGTCGATAGCCGGCGTTCCCGGCAGCAAGGCGCTACTGGTCGCGGCCTCTACGGCGACGCCTAGATAGATCGTTCCACTAGCTGTCGACGCGAACTCGGACGGACGCACCGCGAAAGCCAGCCGGTCTACGGCCCCTGCGGCGAGATCGCCAACAAACGGAGCAGCCAGGTAGCTGCGCGCGGCGCCAAGATCACCGGTCAGAGCTTCGGCAACCGGCGTTGCCATGCTGTAATCGACGGCGACATCCTGCGCGCCGGTGACGATGCTTAGGCGACCCACCGGACCCATTTCGTAGCCATAGTGCGTCGATTCGGTGTCGGAGATCCGCCGTACGGAGGAAAGGCGGCCCTCGCCGTCGTAGCCATAAACAATGCGATCGCCATCGGGGCCGCTGATGCTGGCCAGATGACCGTCGGAGTTGCTGGCGAAGCGAACCGCATCGCCGTTCGGAGCGAGGATGCCGCTATCGCTGACGACCAGGCGCGTGCCGTTGCTGGCCACGATTGCCGTCACGCCGTGTGAGCCGTCCAGATGGTAGGCGGTGCCATCGGGCGCCGTGAGGACGAGTTGTGCCTCGCCGCCAACCGCCAGCGCCGGGTTGTAGGGCAAGCCAGTGCCGAGGTCGAAAAGACGGTTACCGGCCAGACTCAGCTTGCTTTCGATAGCGTTCAGCGTCCAGCCGACACCCGCATCGGCCGTGAAGGCAGGCGTGTAGTAGGTGATTCCTGGCAGCTCATGCTTCTGCGGGGTGAAGCTGAAGCCGACCCGCTCGCCGGTCGGCAGCGTCAAATAAACGCGTGTGCCGAGGCTGAACGGGTTTACCGCTCCGCTGGCCTCGCGACCCGTCGCCAGCACGTCGGTTTGCAGGTTGACGTCACGCAGCGTCAGGCGCCAGCCGGGGCCGAAGCTGCCGGGGTTGGTGGTGGCGAGCGAGTCGTACTCGCGGACGAGGTCGAGCGCGACGCCGTCGAGGGTGATCGAGAGGTCGGTTTCGCGGCGGACGAACTGTCCGGGTTTGGTGGTACTGGCGATTTCGATCAGCGCCTCGCTGGTGCTCACCCGTCCGGCCAGGTCGCTGGCGGTGAGGCGCAGGTGGTAGATGCCGTTGGCGAACTTGCCGGTGTCGAGGGTGGTCAGGGCGGTGTTGGTGAGCGTTCCGGTGCCGGTGGCCAGGGTGATGCCCCCCTCTCCCTTCCCTCTCCCGCCAGGGGAGAGGGTTGTTGCGGCGGCGGAGGTGGGGGCTGTGGAGAATGGCAGCAGCTCCAGCAGCCACTCGTCGAGGTTGCTGTCGGCGATGGTGGCGCGGATTTCGGCGGGGGCCGAGAGGCGTGCGGAGTGCAGCGCCGAATCGAGGACGACGATGGGTGCTACGTTGTCTAGCGGGTCGCGGACGCGCAAGGCGCTGCGGGTTGTGCTGCTCAGCCCGTCGCTGTCGGTGGCGGTCGCTACCAGTTCGAGCTTGCCTGGCGCTGCGGCCTTGATGCGGGCGGTTCCGGTGCTGTCGAGTGCCACGGCCTGGCCGTTGACGGTCAGGCGGGTTGCGGCGATCGGCGCGAAGCTGCTCGCCAGGACGTGCACGACCACGGGTTGGCCGCGGACGGCGGCAAAGCTCGGCGTCTGTTCGATGGTCACTTTCGGCGCTGCCGGGACGACGCTAGCGCGCAGCACCAGCGGTTCGGTGGTCGACAGCTCGCCATCGGAGACGGTGATCAGGGCCAGGTAGTCGCCGGCCTGGCCGACGTTCGGCGTCCATTCGATCACCCCGCTCGCCGGTTCGAGCGTGGCACCTTCCGGAAGCCCTTTGGCGCGGTAGACGAGCGTCGTGTTGCTGTCGGGGTCGGAGGCTTTCAAGGCCAGGCTGAAGGCTTCGCCGATCCTCGCCTGGTGTTTCTCGACGGCGAGCGTCGGCGCGCGATCGAGGTTGGCGACGCGTACGGTGACGTCGACCGTGTCGCGCGCGCCATCCGGGTCCTGGGCGAGGAAGCTCAGCAGGTATTCGCCGGCCTGTTCGTAGCCCGGCGTCCAGGTGAAGGTCGCGCTGCGACCGTCGAAGCGGGCGCCGGCGGGCAGCGGATTGACCGAGGCGAAGGCGATCGGGTCGCCATCGAAGTCGTTGGCCGCAAGCGTGAAGCTGAGTTCGGCGGTCTCGCGCGTCGACTGGTCGGCGAGTGGCGTCAGCACCGGCGCCTGATTGAGGTTCACGACCTGCAGGGAGATGGTCTCGCTGTCGCTGCGGTTGCCATCGGAGACGCTGAGGACGATGCCATCGTAGTCACCGGCCTGGATCAGGTTCGGCGTCCAGCGCAGCACGCCGGTCTGGGGATCCAGGCTGGCGCCGGCCGGCAAGTTTGCGGCGCTGAAGCTCAGTGGGTCGCCGTCAGGGTCGAGCGCTGCCAGTGGCAGCATCAGCGTCTCGCCCTCGATCAGCGTGTAGTCGCCGATAGCTTGCAGCACGGGCGCCTGATTGGCGGCGCGAACGACGATGCGCAGGGTCTGCGTATCGTTGCCCACGGGTCCGCTTCCACCATTGCCGTCGTCAGCCACACGCAGCGTAAGATCGTGCGTGCCGAGGTCGGCCACCGTCGGCGTCCAGGTCAACAAGGCCGTGCCGTAGACGGCCTGTTGAGCGAGCGTCGCGCCAGTGGGCAGCGAGTCGGCGGAGAAGGTCAGCGGATTCTGCTCGATATCCGATGCGCGCACCGAGAAGCTCAGCGTTTCGCCGACAACGCCCACCTTGTCGCCGATCCAGGCCAGCTGCGGCACTTCGTTGGGCACGCTGACGCTGACCACGAAGCTCTGCGTGCTGCTGCGCGCAGCTGTCGCACCCTCGCCGTCACCGTCGTCGGTTGCGGTGAGCGTGAGCACGTGGTTGCCACGGTCGCTTGCCCCGGGTGCGAAGTGGAACAGGCCGCTGCCATCGCCGTTGTCGGTAAAGGTGGCGAAGCTGGGCAGTCCGGAAACGCTGAGGGTAAACGGGTTGCCGTCGGCGTCGGTGACGACAACCGGCACTTCGACGACCTCGCCGCGGTTCAGCGTGCGATTGGCGATTTCCGGAATGGCCGGCGCCTGGTTGGCGTTGATGACCGTGATCGGAACGCTCAGCGCCGCCACACCCGGCGTACCGGTGCCGTCGCCGTCGTCGCTGGCGGTGAAGTCAACCTGGTAGGTGCCAGCCTGCGCGAAGCCCGGTGTCCATACGAACATCGCCGTGTCGGCATCGAAGGTCGCGCCGGCGGGCAGCTTGCTGGCCGTGTAAGCGACCGTCGGCTCGCTTTCGAGCAGGGGCGTCAGCTGATTGTCGGGCAGGCGGTCCTGCGGGACGAAGCTCGGGTTCTCGGGATCGAAGGCGAAGGCGCGGAAGTAGAGCGTCTGCCCTTCGCGCACCTGCCACTCACCAAGCTGGTCGAAGACCGGCTGGCCGTTGACGTTGAGCACCGTGATCGTCGTGGTGACCGATGCGGCTGACGTGCCGTCGCCGACCGAGAACGGAATGCGGTAAGTACCGGCCTGGGTGAAGCTCGGCGTCCACTCGAACTCGCCGGTGTTGCGGTCGAGGAAGGAGCCACCGGGGAGGAAGCGGCTCGAATAGTAGAGCGGCGCGCCTTCGGGGTCGCTGGCCTGCAGCTGGAAGCGGATCGGGTCGCCTTCGCGGACTGTGCGGTCGGGCGGGGTGAGAAGCGTCGGCGGCTGGTCGACCGGCAGGACGGTCAGGTCGAAGCTGACACGGGCCACGGCGCGGCCATCGCTGACGGCGAGGGTGATACCACGGTAGTCACCGGCGGCGTCGAAGCCCGGCGTCCAGGTGAGCGCTTGCCGTTCGGCGTCGATGGCCGCTCCGCCCGGCAGCTTGTCGGCGAAGAACACCAAGCGGTCGCCGTCGGCGTCGGTGGCCAGCAGCGGCAGCTCGAAGGGCTGCCCCTCGTCGATCTCGATCCGCGCCGGCAGACCGATGATCTGCGGCGCGCGGTTGACTCCGGAGACGTCGATGGTGAAGGACTGAGTGGCGTAGGCGCCACTGCGGTCGTAGGCGCGCAGCAGCACGCTCGCCTGCTCGGGGCTGGCAAGGTCCGGGGTCCAGGTGACGACGCCGCTCTCCTCGTCGAGCGACATTCCCGGCGGGCTGCTCAGCAACAGGTAGCTGACGGCACCGTCGCCAGGATCGCGTGCCAGCGCCGTGTAGGCATAGGCCTCGCCGGCGCGTGCTTCGGTGACCGGAGTGGACTCGAACACCGGCGGCGCATTCGGTGCCGGAACGGCATAGACGCCGTGGCCGATGTCGACGCGCTGCCAGAGCGGATCGCTGACCGTCACCGTATGGGCGATCGTGGACTCGCCGGGCTGCAGGGCGCCGTCGGCGAGTTCCTCGTCGAGCGTGATCAGCCAGAGGCCCAGGTTGTTCGGGCCTTCGGCATTCAGCGGCTGCCCCTGGAAGTAGCGCGCCGGGTCGAGCGCGAGAACGATCGGCGCCAGCAGGTCGCCTTCGCCGATGTTGGTCACCCGAACGTCGTAGGAAACCGTCGCCTCGGCACGCGACGAGCGGGTGTTGAGGAAGTCGATGCGTACGTGCGTCGACAGGTCGGCGGTAGCGGTGAAGCTGGCGCTGTAGGCGCTGCCCAGCGTGGCCCCAAGGCGGCTGGCGATGACCCCGGCGACATGCAACTCGAAGGTATCCGGCGCCAGCGGGTCGAAACGCAGCGTCACGCTGCGGGTCGCCGCGTCGTAGGTCGCCGAGCGCACGGCCAGGGCGCCCGTGTTGGCGCCGGTCAAAGCGTAGTTGGCCAGCTTGAGAACCGACCCTGGCCGGGTCGGATCGTCGGCATCCATGTCCTGATCGAAGGTGACCGTCAGGCTCGCCAGCGGCAGCGCCGCGGCACCCTGGTGCGGCGGATTGCTGCCGATCACGCGTGGTGCAAAGAGCGGCGCGACGCGGTCGATCTGGTGGGACTGGGCGACCAGCAGGGCACCATCCGCCGTTGCCTGCACGGTCTCGCCGCGCGAACCGCCACGGGCGATGGTGAGATGATGCAGGGTGACGAGGTCGATCATCACCAGTACACCGTCGTTGCTGCTGACAAAGAGCAGTCCGGCCAGCGCCGAACCCGGCCTACCGAAGGCCAGTGAATCGACCTCGCTGTCAAGGCGAACAACCGGTTGCGCACGGCCAAGCGGCGAGAACTGGACGACCGTTCCGCGCGTAGGCCAGGAAGTCCCCCACAGCTCACCGGTGGGCGAGAAGGCGAGGTCGTCGACGCGAGTCTCGCTGAAGGGCTCGAAGGTCTCGGTAACAGGGTCGAAGATCGCCACGCCGCCGCCTGTCGACACGTAGATCTTGCCGGTCTGGGGATGAATGGCGAGCGCCTGGGTGATGCCGTCGCCGTGCTCGGCGAGGATCGCACCGCCGGCAGGATCGAGTTCGAGCAGCGCACCGCCGCCGGTGGTCGCCCATAGGCGGCCGCTAACATCAAGCGCCAGGTCAAAGATCGGCACTTCGAGGCGGATCAGCGGCGAACCTACGGCGCCGCCATCCGCGCTCAGACGGTACAGCTCGCCGCGGGTGCTGCCGCCACTGGCCAAGACGCTGCCATCAGGCATCTGCACGATCGCCAGCGGGCCAATGTCGGCGAAGCTCTGGCGGATGCCGGTGGCGAAGGACTCGGCAGCGAAGGGGCTGAGAACGCTCCTGAACTCCGACGGGCGCGTCGTCTGCGCGAGATTGGGCACTTCCCTGGCGGCCTCGACGAACAGCGGGTTGGTCGCTGGCTGTTCGGCGGGCGGCGGTGCCGGCGGGTCGCTCGGGGTGGTTTCGAAGGTCGGCAGATTGCCGAGATTGGCGCGCGAGCCATCATCCGGCGCCAAAGCACCGGGTGGCGGCTGCTCGCGGTTGCCGGCGTTGTCGGTGGCCAGGGCCAGGAATTCGTAGCTGTGCCCTTCCCGGCCGCGGTAGATGCCCGACGTCTCGTTGGTCTGGCGTAGCCAGATCTTGAAGTCGCCGCCGTCTTCGGCCACGTACACGGTCGCATGGCGCACGCCGGAGCCACCGTCGTCGTCGGTGGACAACCAGCGCAGTTGATAGTCATTGCCGCCCGCGCCGATGCGCTCGGTGCTCAGCGCCGTCTTCGGTGCGACGGCGTCGAGCGTCTGGCTGATCTGCGGCGCGTCCTGCGGTGCGGCGGTGTTGAACAGCACGCGGACATTGGCAGTGAGTGCGTCACCGGTCAGCGCGTCGGTCCGCGGCAGGATCGTGTAGCCGACCGTACCGACACCGATTCCCTGTGCGTTGTTCGGCGCCAGCAGGCCCTTGCTGGTGTCGCGAATGACCTCGCCGGTCAGCGGGTCGATGGCCTCGAACAGCCAACTGGCGATCGACTGCTGGACGTCCACGCCGGCGGTAACGCGCAGGATGAAGCCCTTGCTGCGCGTGAAGTCGAAGTCGCCCTGGAAGGTCGCGCGGCCATTCGGGATGTGCACCTGGATGTCGCCGATCTTGACGTCGCCGAGCCGGAAGCTGCGTGCGTCGAGCTGCGAATCAAGTTTGCTGATGACCTCGATGCGACCGGGGATTGCCGATGCCGTCGGCGGGTTCTCGAAACGGATCGCGTAGGGCAAAGCCTGCCCACTCGGCAGGAACTCGGCGGCGCCGAAGCCTTGCGGGCCGGTGATAGTGGCCGCGACGCCAGCGGTTGCCGCGCGTTCGAATGCCTGCGAGAAGTCGAGGGCACTGACTTCGCTGCCCACCTTGTTCAGATCGAAAAACCCCGTGCCCTCGCCTCCGAGGGTGGACGCGAGCGAAGCGAAATCGGGCAGCGCCATGCCGGCACTGCGCTTCTCGAAGGGAATCCACGGGACAAAGATGTTGAACGCCTGGAACTGCGTCTGCTGCGCGAGGGCGTGGTCGAAATCGGAATACGTAGGCAGTTCCGGAATCGGGATGTCGAGTTCGTAATCGACGAGAACGCCCGCGTCATTCCGACCACGGAACTCGCGGTGGTCGAAGCCGGCCAGTGGCGCCATGGTGCCCGGCGTGTCACCGTACCAGGTGTGGATATGCTCGAAGAAGTCGACGAGATTTCCGGAAGTCGTGATCTGCTCACCGACGGGGCCGAGGAGGATGCCGGTGGCTAGTACGCTCTGCAGGCTCAGCGCCTTGGCGTCCTCGCGCAGCGGCGGTACGGCGGACTGCGGGCGCAGCAAGCCACCGCTTTCGAGCGCGGAGAGGTAAGCCGCCACCCAGACATCGGGGTTGGCGGCCAGCACCTGCAACGCTGGCACGCTCGTCGCGTCTGCGAGAATCGCTTCGCGGAGCTTCAGTGCCCCGCTGGTCTGCTCGGCGATGAACTCTTCGCGAGTCATCGCCGTGGCCGCGGCGACGACGTTGAAGCGGAAGGGGATGAAAGTCTGCAAGGCGCTGTCCGGGAACTTGAGGGCGCCCTTGATCATGCTCGCCAGATCGATCGTTTGCAGCTGGTCGGCGAGATCCGGGAAGCTCGCAACCAGCTCGGATTGCAGCGAACTCCACCACTGATCGAGTCCGGCGCCATCGTTCGCCAGCAGTTCGTCGAGGTTCGGGAAGACCCCAGCCATCTGGCTCTTCAGGGTCGGGTACTCGCGGTCCCACATTTCCTTGAGACCGGGGTAGGTGGCGACGTTGAAAGTGAGGCCGGTGAAGTCGCCAGCGCCAAAGTCGAGCAGGTAGCCGGGGGCAAGCACGCGCCCATCGGTGTTGACCTCCGAATTGAGGCTCGCCCACGCGATGTCTTTGGAGCCGCCATCGGGCGAACCGTGCAGGTTGGTCACCGCCGTGACGTAGGGCAGGCCAAAAATCAAGGGGTTCTGGCCCATCTCCGGGATGCCGAACTCGAACTTCACGTACGGCGTGTCGATGTTGCTCAGACTCTGGAAAGCGACGCCGTAGGTAGCGACGTCGCCGGCAAGGACCACCCGGGGGCCACCCAGTCCGATGGCGACATCGGGCTCGATTGATCGCTCGACCAAGTAGCGGTAGGGCTCGATCACGCGCTTGCCGCTCGGGTTGATCACCTCCAGGTCATATTGCCCGTGCGGAACGTCGGTGAAGTCGAAGAGCGCGACGATCCTGGTGCTGTCCAGCACCTGTACGCGCACCGGCTCGATCTCGGCGATTCCCGGACGGACCAGCTTGACGACCGCGTTGGGCTCAAAACGCGCGCCAGTGATGGTCACCGTGACATGGCCCGAGTCGCCACCGCGATCCTGCCTGATGCTGGAGATCGCCAAGGGCACGACTTCGGCCAGAAGCCGCACCGGCGTGGCGGGTGCCGGTTCCTGATGACCGCGCACCAGGACATAGTAGGTGCCGGCCTTGGTATTTGGAATGACAGCGATCTGCCCCGGCTGCAGCGGTTCCTGGTAGATGGCGTCGAAGGCGACCGAGGTCGGCACGTCGCCATAACGCAGGAAGAGCTCGTTCGCGCCATCGGCGGCGGGACTCGTCAGGCGTACCCGCAGGGTCTCGTCTGGCCCGACGGCGAGCCGGAAGACGCGTGTCTGACCCGTGTCGAGTGTGCTGTCCAGCGCGATGCCAAGATGCAACTCCTCGACCGAAACGGTCAGCGGGTCCGGCGATGCGGCGCGGTTGTTGGCCTCCTCTGCGCCTTCGAAGACCTGGTTGTAGATGTCCGTACGGATGATGATGCGGTACTGTCCTTCGGCCAGCGGCGGCACGCGCGCTTCCAGCGAAGCGGTATAGGCCTCTGACGCAGAAAGCGTGCCGATGTGATCGGCGCGGCCGAGCAAACGGTCACCGATATCCCACACCGCGTCCGTCGAAAGGTAGACCGCGTCGCTCCAACTGCCTGCCGCCGCCTCTGCACCGTGATTGCTCACCGTCCACGAGACGTGCAGCGGGTCACCCGACCTGACCGAACCACCGGTGACAATGCTATCTACTTGCAGGTCGCTGGGCGGCAGTAGTTCGATCAGCAGCGGCTGCGTGCTGGCGGTCGCGTTGTCGGTCTCGTTGGCCCCTTCGAAGACGCTGCCACGCTGCGAGCCGCGCGCGGGATCGGTGGCGACGAAAACGTAGTATGGCCCGACGAGATCGCCAGGCAAGCTGAGCGCCACGGTTTCGCTGTAGCTGGCATTGGCCGCCAAGCCACCAGAGTGGGCGCGGCTACCCAGGTAGCGATCCACTTGAAAGTCGAGGAACTGGTCGCGCGAGAGGTAAAACTCGTCGGTCCATTTGCCTTCGAGCGGCGGCGTTGCACCGGCGCTGCTATTGGTGACCTCGTAGTTCAGGCTGAAAGCTTGCCCAACGGTGGCATGCTCGGGAATGCTGACGCTGGTGACCCGCAGGTTGGGCGGTTCGTGCAGAGAAATGGTCAGCGGATGCACCGCGAGGTTGTTTCCTTCGTCCTGAAACTCGGGTACGCGATTACCACCGTTGCCGCCGTCGGCGCCAACCAGCAGGTAGAAGTCGCCTTCGATGCCTTCGGGCAAGGTCACCGTCGCTTGGCCAGTGTAGGAGTTGCCCGCGGCAAGCGCACCGATGCGCGCAACGTCGGCGAGCCGAACATCTCCTCCGTCAAGCGACGGGTCGCGAGACAGGAAGACACTGTCGCGCCAGTCCTGCTGACGCGTCGCGCGCGTCCCGATGTTTGCCACCGTCCATTCGACATTGATCTGCTGCCCAGACATTGCCGCCGCGGGTGCCAACAGACCCGAGATGCTCAGGTCGGGTTCACGGTAGGTGACCGGGACGGTCTGTTTGGCGTAGTTGCTCGACGGAATTTCGTAAGCACTGCGCTCGAAACTGCCACCACTCAGCTGGCCACCCAGGTCGACGTAAACGTGTGCGAACCACGCTTGCATGATTCCCTGCGGCAGCGTGATCTCGGCCGTCTGCGTATAGCTTGCACCGGCCGCCATGTTCGGCGAATTGGTGTGCGCGAAGTCGCCGACCTTGATCGCACGGTCCCGATAGAACTTGCTGTTCCGGTCGAAAACCGGGTCCGGTGAGAGCCAGACCTGGTCAATCCAGTAGCTGGTGCCGGACCACACTTCGGCGCCGACGTTGGTGACCGTCCACTGGACCGTGCTCGCCTCACCCGAGAAGTTTTGGCGCGGAACAAGCACCGAGCTCACTACGAGGTCCGCCGGAACACGCGGCACTACCAACGTGGTGGCCGAGAACTCGTTGTTGTCCTCCGCTGTTTCAACGACGTCCCCGTTGACACCGCGCGCACGGCTGGCGTCGGTCACGACGATGACGTAGGTCCCCTCGGCCGGCGGCTGCAGCTGGAAGCTGTGATTCACCGTATAGCTGCTACCCGGCAGCAAGGCGTCGGCACGCGCGACAGAGCCGAGGTAGACGCGTGTCGGGTCGTTGAGCGACAGACTGGGTACCTTCGACAGGTAGACATCGTCCCTCCAGCCTCCCGCTGCAGTCCCGCCGCCACCGTTCTGGACGGTCCAGCTGACGCTGAAGCGTTCGCCGCCCGTGCCAAAAGCATCCGCAACGATCGAGGTAACGCTGAGATCCGGCACGAGGACCGGCTCGGGAATCGGTGGCGGTTCGGCGATCACCTGCAGCGCGCGCGCCTTGTAGTTGTTGTTGTCGATCTCATTGGGATCGTCGGGATTGGTGTTCGATGAGAGCGTGTCCTCGATGACGACATCGTAGGCGTCGCTCCAGACGGTGAGGTAGTAGGTATTGATGCCGCTCGGCAGGTTCGACGGCAGGTTGACCCTGACCGAGTTGTCGTAGCCTTCGCCAACCGCCAAGACGCCGCTATGGGCGAAGCTGCCGAGCAGGATGGCGCCATTGGCGGCGCTCGGCCGCCGCTTGTCGCGGCTCAGCCAGACCGTGTCGTGCCACTCGCTGACATAGGTGGACGCCGAGCCTCGGTTGGTCACGGTGTAGCGAACTTCGAGCTGCGAACCCTGCTGCGCCCGATTCGGCGCGACGACGTTGCTGGTGACCAGGTCGCCAAAGGCTCTGGGCTCGACGTAAACCGACTGAACCCGGACGTTGTTGCCGTTGTTCGGGTACTCATCGACCGTGTCTGACGAGTCGGCTACGGCGATGACGTACACATCGCCGCGGTAGCGCACGGGGATCACGACACTGCCCGTTTCGGTCGCGTAGCGCTCGCCGGGGGCGAGCGCGGCACCATTCTGGAAGGAGCCGATCAGGATGTCGTCGCCGCTCGGACGGTTGTCGAGCGAGAGGTAAACGCGGTCCTGCCAATTCGGGACCGAGGTCGCCGCGATGCCCTGGTTAACGACTTCGAAGCGGGCAGCCAGCGTGCCGCCAGCCGTGACGCGCTCGGCAACGTCGAGAACGGCCACTTGCAGGTCCGGACGCGACCGCAGGCTGACGGTGACCGGCGACTCGTCGGTGCTCACGTTGTTGTCGGCGAGCACGCCATGTTCATAGAGCGAACGGCTGTGGTTGGTCGACACCACCACCTGGTAGGTACCCGTGATACGTTCCGGCAAGCGGAACTGCTCGGTACGCCTGTAATGCTTTCCGGCTGCCAGCGGCGCCGAATAATTGAAGTAGCCCAGGGTGATTGCCGACGCCGCCGGGTTGCCGACCGGCCGCAACACCAGGAGATCGCTCCAGGTTCCGGCGGCAGCGCCCTGCCCCTGGTTTTCGACGGTCCAGCTGACGTCAATCAGGCCTCCGTCGCTTGCCGCAGCTGTCGCCTGGATGTCCACGACCTGCAGGTCAGGCGACGGTGAGAGACGCACCTGCGTCGCTGCCGATCCCTGGTTGTTGTTCGAGTACAGGAACTCGAATGGAACGACACCACCAGCAGCACTATGCACGACGGCGTAGAACGTTCCGCTCAAGCCCTCAGGAAGCGTGATCTCGGCGTAGCGCGTATAGCTGCCGTCCCTGGCGAGCACCCCGAGATGACCGAAGGAGCCGTAGTCACGGATGATGTCGCTCCCATCAGGATTGCGCGCCAGCACCAGCCGGTCGTTCCAGTCCGCAGACGAGGTGCTGCTGATGCCCAGGTTGGCGACCGTCCAGCTGACCTGGATCGGCCTGCCGCTGAAGCCGTCTGCCGCCTGCATCGCTGTTACCTGCAGGTCGGCGTAGCCGATGGGCATCACGTCGACCGTGTGCTCCGCACTGGCCCGGTTGTTGGCCTCGGCGGCGTTCTCGAACACCTGCCCGAGCCCATCGGTGCGCACCGAAATCGCGAACCGACCCTGCATCGCCGCCGGCAGGAGGATGCTCTCGCTGCGCGTATAGCTTTGTCCGACCTCAAGCGCACCTTGGTGCACGAAGCTGGCGACGACCTGATCGCCAACCAGGATCTGGTCCACCCACTGATCGGTCGCGCCGGGGTCAATCCCGACATTGCTTACCGTCCACGTCACGGTAATCGGGGCCGGGTCACCGATCGCCAGTTCGGTGTTGACGCGGACCTCCGAAGTCATCAGATCGGCGAACGGCGCCATCATCACGATGATCCTCGTGCTGCGCTGGTTGTTGCTTTCGGCCTGGTACTCCTTCACCGCGCCATCGGCATCCGAAACGACGATCAGGTAGTACTCGGCGGGTCCGAAGAGGTCGGCAGGCAGTGTCAACGCGCTCTGTGCGGAATAGCTGGCACCACTTGCCAGCGGCCCGCTGCGCGGCAGCGTTGCGAGCAGCCGATCAGCGCCATCAAGAGTCCCGTCTGTCGACAGGAACAGGCGATCGACCCAACCACCACGGGCGGCGGCAGATCCAGCATTCGTCGCCGTCAAGTTGATGGTAATCACGTCGCCGGCGGTCGCCAGTTTCGGAGCGACGAGCTTGCTGACGACAAGATCGGGGTGCACGATGCCGACGGTCCCTGCCGACGCCCGAACGTTATCGCCCTCACCGGCTAGGCCTTCGAATACTTCGTCAGCGGTATCGGTGACCACGACGAAGCGATAGCTGTCATCCACGAGGTCGGGCAGCGTGATGTCAGCATAGGAAGAATAGATGTTGTTGATGCCGAGCGCGTTCTCGTGGCGGACAGTGGCCAGCACCGGCCCCTCGACGAGCCCATTGACCGACAGGTAGACACGGTCGCTCCAGCCGCCGCGTGCCGGCATTGCGCCGTCGTTGGTAACCGTCCAGGTCACCCGGGCGAAATCGCCGGAATAGCCACTGACTGGACCGGCGACACGGGTCACCCGCAGGTTCGGCGTTGGCGGCGTCGCCACGGTCAGCAGCGTGCTCGCCTCGCCAAGATTGTTGTCTTCGAAGGCATCCTCGTAGACGGCCCCAGCGGCGTCGGTAGCGACGAACACGTGGAAGCTGCCCTGCAACCTCTCCGGCAGTGTGAAAGCCCCCGACTCGCTGTAACTCTCAGCGGGAGCGACGTCACCAACATGGGTGATCCGACCGATTTCCAGGTCCTTGCCGTCAAGCGTCGCATCGGCAGAAAGCACGATCCGCTCGCTCCAGACCTGCGCGTGCGTTGCGTCCTGACCCTGGTTACGGACGGTCCACGAAACCTGGATGGTGTCGCGCCCAAGCGCGTCGCTCGGCGCACTCACCGAATCGACAACCAGATCGGCATAAGGTGTGAGCAGCGAGACAGCAGCGGCTACGGAAGCGTTGTTTCCGTCATCGGCGCCACCCTCGTAGACCTGCCCCTGCGCGTCGGTACGCACGAAAAGGCGGTAATCTCCCGACACCCCGATCGGCAGGGTGAGCGTTTCGCCGCGCGTGTAACTCTCGCCGGCCTGCAGCGATCCAAAGCGCGTGAAACTCCCGACCACCTGATCGTCGCCATCGCCGAGCACCGCGTTGCGCGAGAGAACGACCTGGTCGTTCCAGGTCGCTGCAAGTGAAGGACGCGGCCCGTCATTGGTCACCGTCCAACTGATCGGCAGCCGCACCGGGAAGCCCTCAATCAGCCCCCCAGGCACCGTCACCTGGGGAACCCGGAGGTCGGGGTGGCCCATCTCGACGGAGGACGCCGCGACCGTGACGTTGTTGTTCTCCGCTTCGCTGCCCAGCTTGCCTTCAAAGATGACATCGGCCGCGTCGGTCTTGATCACGATGCGGTAGTTGCCATCGCCAACACGCGGCAGCATCAGGTTTGCCGTCTGGCTGTAGCTTGCGCCGACGGCAAGCCCACCGTCGTGCCGCAACTCGCCGAGGAGCGTCGCACCGGTGAGCGTGCCGTCGGGGGAAAGATAGACGCTGTCCACCCAGGAACCCTCGGCGTTGCCGAGCCCGTTGTTGCTCACTGTCCAGGAAATGGCGACGCTGCGGTCGGGCTGACCTTCGGGAGGAACGACGATAGTCGGCTCGACGCGCAGGTCTGGCGCCGGCTTGGGCAGCACCTCGATAGACTGGCTCCCCTGGTTGTTGCCGCGCCGACCATCCTCGTAGACCGCACTGCCAGTATCGGCCACGACGATGATGTGGAAGGGTCCCTCGATGCCGTTCGGAAGGACCGGCGAGGCCCGTCCGGTATAGGTGGCGCCCACCGGCACGACGCCGCCACGCGGGACCGTCGCCAGCAAGGTGTCGGTGCCGTCGAGAGCGTCATCGGCCGACAGGTAGATGGCGTCCGACCACGAACTGCTGCCGAGCGTCTCGTGAATCCCGACGTTGCTCACTTTCCAGGATAACTGTACCGGCGTGCCGCTGGCGCCACCGTCGACGGGAACGACCACGGCATCGACGGCGAAGTCCGCGTACGCGGTGAGCACGTCTACCGCTTCGAGCTGCGATTGGTTATTGCTCTCGTGATCGGCTTCGAAGACGTGGTTTGCGCCGTCCGCGGTGACGAACAGGTAGTACTGACCTTTGACGCCGAAAGGCAGCGAGACGCTGCGCGTCTGCTCGACGCTCTCGCCGGGCTGCAGTGTCCCGTTGTGCAGGAAGCTTCCCACCTGCACGTCGTCGGCGTCGCCGATCACGGCGTTCTGCGACAGGAAGACGTAGTCCTGCCAGGCACCCGGAATCGTCGGGCGCTGACCCTGGTTGCTCACCGTCCAGGTCACTGGAACCTGCACCGGATAACCCCGTTGTTGCTCGTCAGGCGCCGAGATGGCCGAAACCTGCAGGTCGGCGTGCCCGAAGGCGATGGTCGACGCCGAAACCGTGATGTTGTCGCCTTCGTCGAAGCGCTCGTGTACCCTCTTCGTGGCATCGGTGGACACCACGATCCGGTAGTCGCCATCCGCGACACGCGGCAAGGTGACGTCGGCAAAGGCCGTGTAGCTGGCGTCCGGGATCATGCCGCCATCGCGCCGGACGGAGGCCAGCAGCGTCGCCCCGCTGAGCGACCCATCGGCAGACAGGTACACCTCGTCGATCCAGGGACCGATCGCGTTGCCGGCGCCTGAGTTGGCCACGCTCCATGACAGGCGCACGCGTTGATCGGGTTGCGCCTCGGCCGGCACATCGATGCTGGCAACCTGCAGGTTCGGCACCGGACGCAAGGTCACGTGGATCGGCTGTGCGGTCCGGCCACTGTTGTTGGCTTCCTTGAGCCCCTCGAAGACGGCGAAGTCGCTGTCCGCCGTAACGAAGATGGTGAAGTCCCCGGCGGAGTCAATCGGCACCGTGTAGACGCCGGCCTCCCGATAGCTTTCACCCTTGGGCAAGCCTTCCTCGTGAAGCACCCGGCCAAGTTCGATGTCGCCCGCGTCGAGCACCGCGTCTTCGGAGAGGATGACCCGGTCCATCCACGAGACGTTGCCGGTATCGAGCCCGGGATTGTGCACGTCCCAGTAGACAACGATGTAGTCGCCACTCTGCGCCGCGCTCGGCGCGCTGACGGAGACCGTCTGCAGGTCGGGAAGCTCGCGCTCCTTGGTGACCAGATTGATGCCGGTGTCGGTGACTTCGGTGGCGAACTTAAAGGCGGACACGAAGTCGTTCGGTCCCCAGTCTGCGCTCCACCAGCCGACCAGTCCGGAGGGTGGCGGCGACGCTGGGGTGGTGCCTTTGCCGGCGCTGCCGGCGTCGAAGATGGCACGGATTTCTCTGCCGGAGAGCGCGCGGCGATAGATGCTGACCTCGTCAAGCAAGCCATCGACTGAATAATTGTTGGGATACTGACCGATGCTCAGCGGCCCCGTCACATCCCGGACCGGATTCGCGTCAATTTCCTCGCCGCCCAACTGGACACCATCGACGAACAGTCGGTAGGTACCAGTCGTCCGCGTTACGGCAAGGTGATACCAGCGATTCGGTTCCGCTTGCCAAGCTCGATCGATGACATTGTGCCCACTGTCCCGGTTAAAACGTAGCCACCCGTTGACGGAACCGGGTTCGTAGTAGAACTCGAATCCACCCGGTCCGGAACCTTGCCGCTGGTGGATGAACATGCTGCGCTTGACAGTATCAAGCTTCGTCCACAGCTCGATTGTGAAGTCGTCACTGCCAAAGTTCCAGGCAACGCTATCCGGTATGCTCAGATGATCGTCGGTTCCATCGAAGCTGAACGCCTGCCCTACCTTACCCAGCGCCAGGCTGGCGCCGTTCTGCACCGTCGCGTTATTGCCATACGCAACATCCAGCCCGCGAATGTCCGCGAACTGGCCATCGCGAGCGTGGTAGGTGAGCAGCCCCCGTCTCAGCGCAACGTCGGGAACGGCGGCTCCCGAAAGTGCTACGTGGAGGGTGCCACCCTGGTGCACCGTGCCACCCACATCGATTCGCCCATACTGCTGCGGCTGGTCACCAGTGACCGAGACCCGCAGCGTCCCCAACGAGGCGTTGGTCAGATCGCCGTCAATGTGGATCGTGCCCCCAGCGCCGGCATCGAGCAACCCCTCGTTCGGTGCCAGCCCCGTCAGGCGCAGATTGCCGCCGTTTGAAGCGCCAAGCGTGCCGTGATTAAGTACCGAGGTGGCGTTAACGAAGATCTCCTGGCCGCCGGAGTCGGCGACGATCCGGCCTTCCACCAGCAGTTCGGCATCCGCGCCGACAGCGCCGGGATCTTGCCCGACGATGCCCGAGCCGCCATGAACGGTTATTCCCGAAGCAAGCGTCAGCGTGCCATCAGTCGCCAACACCAGATTGCGGCTGGCATTGCCACTGAAGATCACTTCCCCGCTACCGCCCAGGGTCTGAGCCCCAACAAACTCCAGCGAACGATCCGCACCCGGCGTATCGCCGAGCAGGGTGATGGTCGATCCCTGCAGGGCCAGGCCATTGATCACCCGTAGCTGGCCTCGATCCGTCAGCGGGACGCCATCCAGCGTCACTCCGTCCAGGGTCGCGCCGCGACCTTCGGAGACGAAGACGGCACCGGAGCCGGAGACCAAGCCGCGCAACACCGTGTTGTTCGGATCGCCGGCCAGCGTCAGCGTCGAGTTCACAGTCAAGTCCTCGACAGTCGCCAGGCTGCCGCCGGAAAGCAGAAGCTTGTCGTCCAGGATCAAGCGACGCAGCGTGTCATCGCCCGCCTGGTGCACCACGGTGAGATCCCCTGGTGCGTCGATCGTCACCGTGTCGTCCGCGCCGGGCAGCGTGTTGCGGGTCCAGTTGTTCGGATCGCTCCACGAAACTCCATCCCCGCCGCCATCCCAGAAGCTGACATGCGCTGGGAAGGCGAGCTGAATCGCCGATGAGGTCGCGTTGTTGCTTTCGATCGCCTCGGTGATGACCTTGCCCGCTTCCGTCTCGACAAACAGAAAATACTCGCCCTCGGACATGCTGTAGCCGGTCGGAATGGTCACCGTGGTTTGCGCGGCGTAGCCTTCGCCCACCGCGAGCGCCCCCGCATGTGCGAGAGACTTGAGCACGACGTCGGCGCCATCCAGGACCGCGTCCGTGGACAGAATGACTCGATCTGTCCAATTGGCAGCGCCGGTCGCCAGCGTTCCCTGGTTTTCGACGTTCCACGAGACCAGGATATCGGCACCGTTGAGCGCCGAAGCCGGGACGTCGACGGCACTGACGAGCAGATCGGGACGCGGAAGGTCGATTCGCAGCGGACGGAATGCGGAAGCGTTGTTCGCCTCCCAATTCTCTTCGTAAACCTTGTCCGGGATGTCAGTCTGCAGGTAGAGGAAAAAGTCGCCTTCGATCCCAGCCGGTAGCAGCACCGCCTCCGATCGGTTATAGGACCCACCCGCCGCCAGTTCGCCAATATGCGTAAACGTCCCAAGCACGGTATCGTCGCCATCGCCGCGCAAAAGGTTGCGACTCAGGACGAGGCGATCGGTCCACTCGGAAACGACGCCAGCCGGGAAGCCGTCACCGGTCGTGCCATCACCGGCATTCTCGACGGTCCAAGTGACGTCCAGAGAGCGCCCGGAGATGGCCATTGCGCTTGCCTGCAGGTCAGCAACCCGCAGGTCGGCCGCCAGGGTCCTAGCAATGGCGATTTGCGTGGCGCTCTGGCCGACGTTGTTGCCGTCGAAGATGTGCTCGAAAACACCGAGACTGCTGTCCGCCTGCACGAACAGCCAATAGGAACCCGCCTTGCCACGCGGCAACTGCACGTCTGCCTCGACGGTGTAGGACTCGCCGACAGCCAGCTCTCCGCTGTGCAGAACCGTTGCCAGCACCACGTCGTCCGCATCGCCATACTGTTCGTTCGCGGACAAGACGACGCGATCGGCCCAGTTTGCCCGGTCAGTGATCCCGGTCCCGAGATTTTCCACCGTCCAGCCGACACGAATCGTTTCACCGCTGGAAGCGTCCGCCGGGAGGGTGACGGAAGGCACCATCAGATCGGCGTATGACACCTCCCCAGTGGGCCAGACGGAGACATCGAGGAGATACTGGCCGCGCGACCCCTGGCCCGAAATTCCCTTGACGACGACGTAGTAGGTGTCGTCAGCAATGACGTCGAAACGCGCCGCCGCACCAACCACGTTGGTGCTGATCGCCACCACGACGTTGTGCGAATTTCGGAGTTCCAGAGCGGGTCGCAAGGAACTGCTGGACAGGATGCGGGTGCTGAGGAAAACGGTTTCACCGGCCTTGATCTGGCCGAGGTTGTAGAAGTCCTCGTCGGTGTTGCTGTCGGTGGCTGCCATGATCGTGCCGGCGACCGTCGCCGTGCGGTGCGTGCCTGAGACGGCCAGGGTCAATACGTTCGCGCCGCCAACGCTGTCATTGCTGTAGCCGAGGTCGGACTCCAGTTCGATGCCACGCGCACGCTCGACGTGCA
>ERZ761603.404-NODE-404-length-37259-cov-45.333539_pt1 | contig 37259 bp, 39 predicted proteins | sample MGYA00511879_ERZ761603 | MGnify/ENA primary metagenome ERZ761603 (study PRJEB28899, sample SAMN02850040) | bioreactor sludge metagenome | biome: EBPR Sludge; feature: EBPR Bioreactor; material: flocular biomat | place: Australia: Thorneside Wastwater Treatment... | reverse complement strand
AGGGCACGCTCTTCTCGCTCACCGGCAAGGTGAACTCCGGCGCGTTCAAGGGGTTTCAGGCGGGCGAGGTCCTATTCCTCGGCGCTTCGGGCGCGCGGCGCGGCACCGATCCCGACGACGACTGGGAGATCACGTTCCGGTTCGCGGCCAGCCCGAACGCGAGCGGCATCTCGGTCGGCGACATCAGCGGCATCAGCAAGAAGGGCTGGGAGTACCTGTGGGTGCGGTACGCAGACCAGGAGGACACCGGGTCGCACGCGATTGTGAAGCGCCCGGTCGCGGCCTATGTCGAGCGTGTGTACGACGAGGGCAGCTTCGCAGGTCTGGGGATCTGAACGATGGGTGACGTGTTCCGCAAAGTCCGGTCCGGCCAACCGCTCCGCATCCCCGCGGCGGCGTACAACGCCTTCGTCGATGCTGCGGTCGATCTACGGCGGCGGGAGCGCAACTCCAACGCCGGATCGGCGCTGGAACCTGCGCAGCGCGGCATCGTGCTGGTCCGCAACGACTCCGACGATGACATCGAGCCGTACCACGCGCTGGCCATCACCGGCGTGCTAGTCCAGCCCGACAACGAGGACCAGGAGCGGACGTTCCACAGCCGCACCCCGCTAACGGGCGATGTTGCCACCGAGCAGTCGCCCTCGCTCTCCTTCGTGCTGGCCCTCCAGCCGATCAAGCCGGGCGACCTCGGGCGCTGCGTGCTCACGGGCGTCACGCCCGCGCGGGTCTTCATCACGAACGAGACGGACACGACCTGCGAGCTCGCTCCCGAAGAGACCATGCTGGCCAGCACGCCCATGGGCGGCATCCCGATCCTGTGGAAGGAGGAGGGCACCGGCGAGAAGTGGGCGGTCATCGAGATTGGCCAGCCTTCGCCCGGCCGCGTCACGGCGATCCTCGGGGCAGCGCAGCCCATTCCCACCGAGAACAACCGCTGGCGCTACCCGTGGGTCGAGGCCCGGATCGACGGCGACCCCGGCAGCGACACCTACCTGCGGTACGTGCCCGTGCCGGAGGGGTTGTCATCCCAGCTCCCGGGCGGTGGCGAGGACCCGACGCGGCTGGCGATCAACCGCTTCGAAGCCCACCATATGAACGACTTCGACCCCGGCTCGGGGTTCGGCGGCCTGCTGGGGCTCGGGCCGGTGTGCGAGTTGCCGGGCGTGCTCCCCAAGTGCCCGCCCGCGCGGTCGCTCAAGCCCAGGCTCGTTCCCATCCCCGAGGGCGTCTGCGTGCAGCTCACCTGCGAGCGCAACAGCAAGGGCAGGCCGGTGTGGGTGTTCGAGGCGATGAGCCTGATCGAGATCGCCGACCCGGCCGACGAGGACCGCAAGTTCAACATCTACATCGAGGGAGGCGCATGACCATGACCTCCCCGACCAAGCCCACACTCGACGACCGCCGCGAGCACGAGCGGAAGAAGTACGTCGCGTTGGCCGCGCGGCCCGCCGCGCCCGGCACTGGGTACGGCGCAACCAACCACGGCGCAGCGGCTTTCCCGCTGGTGCAGCGGCTGAAGCCCCGCTTCGTCGTGGACTTCGGGTGCGGGCGGAACGACTTCATCGGCGCGCTGCGGCGGATCGGCATTGACGGGCTCGGCATCGACTTCGCGTTCCCCGAGGCGGACGTCCCGCGAGCTATGCACAAGACCGGCCTGCTCGACGACGTTGCCGATGTGGTGACGAGCTTCGATGCTCTGGAGCACCTGCTCCCCGAGGACGTGGACGCGGTGCTCGCGGAGATGCGGCGTGTCGGCCACCCCAAGGCGCACTTCGTGTTCTCGATCTGCACGCGCCCGAGCCGCACCACCGTCGCCGGCGAGGGTCTGCATCCGACCGTGCGACCGCTGGCGTGGTGGCTGGAGCGCATTGGCCGCGTCGGCACGGTGACGGCACCGAGGGCCGAGGGTCGGTACGTCGTCGGTCGGTTCGCTGCCAAGGAGGGCTGCGGCTGTGCGTGAGAACCAGTCGGACATCGCGGCGCTTCAGGCGGGGCTCAAGGCACGGAAGCCCGCTCGGGACGGTCTGCGCCTCTACACCGCCGATTTCAACGCGGTTTCGCTCGCCGGGTTCTACCGCGGGCGTTCGGCGTTCCTGGTCCTCTCGGGTCCATCGCTCACGCAGGTGGACCTCACCCAGCTCAACAAACGCGGCATCGTCACGATGGGCGTGAACAACTCCTGGTCCGTGCATCGCCCGACGCTCTGGACGTGCGTGGACGATCCGGGCCGCTTCATCGACACCGGCTGGAAGGACCCGGGCATCCTGAAGTTCGTGCCGACGTGCTGCTGGGACAAGCGGCTCCGCATCCAGAACCCCGACGGCACCATGCGCAACAGCGCGTTCCGTGTCCGGCAGATGCCGAGCGTGCTGCTCTTCCGCCGCGCCGATCACTTCGACCATGAGCGGTTCCTGACGGGCGACTCGGTCCCGTGGGGGAACGATGCCAAGCACGCGGACTCGCTCGGGATCACCGGCAAGAGGAGCGTCATGCTCGTGGCGCTGCGGCTTCTGCACCATCTCGGGTTCGGCACGGTGTACCTGCTGGGCTGCGACTTCAAGATGGCGGCCGACCGCAGGTACGCCTTCGAGGAGCACCGGGCACCCAACGCCATCCGGCACAACAACGTCCTGTACGACTCGTTGGCCCGCCGCTTCGAGGCGCTTCGCCCGCACTTCGACAAGCACCGCTTCCGCGTGATCAACTGCTCGCCGGGAAGCGAGCTCCAGGCATTCGACCGCATGGACTTCGACGCGGCGTTGAAAGCCGCGTCAGCCGAGTGCGGCAAGCCCGTGAGCACGCAGGGCTGGTACGAACCCAATCCGAAGCCGACCCCGCAGGAGGCCGCCCGATGAGTGACGGCCCGACCCGATACTACTTATACATCCCCGTGTGGGCGACGGGCCGTCCGCCCACGGGTGGCGGGTCGAGCAATTACTCCACGCCCTCGGGATCGACTCCCGAGAGCACCTACTCGACGCCGACCAGCACGCCGAGCATGCCGTCGAGCTACTCAACGACGGGCGATGTCATCTACACGACCGGCCCGAGCGGAACGCCCACGCTCACGTTCTACACCACCGGCGCCTTCACGAGCAACACGTCTGGCACGACGCACACGCCGTCGAGCAGCGGGTCGAGCGATTCCATGTCCTTGGGGTCGTCGGGTTCGAGCAGCGGCTCGCCCTCCTCGTCGGCGGGTAGCTCGTCATCGGGATCGATGTCCTCCAGCGGATCGTCTTCCTCGGGATCATCCTCGAGCGGGTCGTCCAGCAGTGGTTCCGGGTCTGGCTCTTCGAGCGGCTCCGGGTCATCGAGCGGATCGGGTTCGTCCGGATCGGGCAGCAGCGGCCAGAGCAGCGGGATGTCCAGCGGCGCTTCATCCGGCGCGAGCAGCGGGATGAGCTCAGGGGCGTCGTCGGGCGCATCCTCAGGCGGTTCCTCAGGTGGCGGGTCGTCCGGTGGAGGTTCCTCGGGCGGCGGTGGCTCCTCTGGTGGAGGTGGATCGAGTGGCGGCGGCGGATCATCGGGTGGTGGTGGGTCAAGTGGCGGTGGCGGGAGCAGCGGCAATTGCCTCCTCTTCGGAACCCTCGTGCGCCTCGAGGACGGACGCCTTACGCCGATCGAGAACCTCAGGCCCGGCGACCGGGTGGCATCCATCCAGGTGCCCGGCCTTGAGGTCGATGTGCCCTACCGCGCCCAGTACAACTGGCTCTCGCACCACGGCCTTCACGGCGCGACGCCCGTCGCAGCCCGCGTGGCCAGCATTCGCCTCGGCGAGCACCACGGCTTCATGGTGATCAACCGCCGACTGAAGGCGACGCCGGAGCACCCGTTCATGATCCGCCGCGGCGACGAGTGGGGCTTCGCATCCGCCGAGTTCATCCAGCCGGGGGACTTCCTGATCGACGAGCACATGAACGAGGAGGAAGTCGAGTCCGTCGTCCGCATCGACGCGGCGACCCGCACCGTGGCCATCCACATTCCCGGCACCAACACGCTGCTCGCCGAAGGCGTGTGGGTCCACAACGACATGCCCGCGACCGCTCAGAGTTCCGGCTCGGGCAGCGCATCGTCGGGATCAGGTTCCGGCTCCGGGAGTGGGTCCGGCTCCGGCTCGGGATCGGGGTCCATGTCCGGTTCGAGCAGCGGCTCGTCCAGCAGCGGATCGTCGTCCGGCAGCAAGTCGAGCGGGTCTTCGTCGTTCTCGTCTTCCGGGTCCTCCTCGGGCTCGTCGTCCGGAAGCGGCTCCGGGAGCATGAGCGGATCGAGTTCAAGCGGCGGCGGAACGGGCACTTTCTCCATCTAAGACCGTGTGCTCGCGATCCCGTCTACAAGTGCCGCGTCATTCCACCTGAATAGGATTCCACCGTCATCCCAGATGGGCGTCGAAGGCAGGTGGACTCCAACCTCGGCGTCGGAATCACGTTCGGTCCCCAGTGGCAGGGCCTGAACTGGGTCTATGTTACTGTCGCGAGCGCACCCTCGGGCGCCCCCGGCCAACTCACCTCAGACAACTTCATCGTGCGCACCGTTCCTGCACCATCCGCGACCTTCATGATGGGTCTGGCTGGCATGCTCGGAATGCGCCGTCGTCGGACCATCTAAGGTACGAGCGTGCGGGAGCGGGCCAGCCGCAAGCTGTTGAGTACCACCGACACGCTACTGAACGCCATCGCCGCGCTCGCAATGATCGGCGAGAGGAGCCACCCCGTGAACGGGAAGAGCACGCCCGCCGCGATGGGTATGCCGACGATGTTGTAGATGAACGCCCAGAACAGGTTCTGCTTGATCGTCCGCATCGTGGCGTGCGAGAGGGCGATGGCCTGCGGCACGGCGCGGAGGTCGCCGCGCATGAGCGTGATGTCCGCCGACTCCATCGCGACGTCGGTTCCTGTGCCGACGGCGAGGCCCACGTTGGCTTGGGCGAGCGCCGGGGCATCATTGATGCCGTCGCCGACCATTCCAACGATGTGACCATCGGCTTGGAGAGCCTTGACCTTGTCCGCCTTGTCCTTGGGCAGGACCTCGGCGAAGACCACATCGACGCCCACTTGCGAGGCGACCGCCTCGGCCGTCCGTTGGTTGTCACCGGTCATCATGACCACACGCAGCCCAAGGGCGTGCATGGTGGCGATGGCCTCCTTCGACTCGGGCCGTACCGTGTCGGCGACCGCAACGATCCCGGCTTCGCGCCCGTCCACGGCGACGAACATGGGCGTGCGCCCCATCGCCGCCAAGCCCGCGGCCCTCTCCGCCAGCGTGGAGCGGATGCCGCGCTGCTCAAGCAACGCCGCCTTGCCAACGAGTACGCCGCGTCCGTCCACCGTGGCCTCGATCCCATGCCCGACCACGGCCTGGAACCCGATCGGCTCGGTGAGGGGAAGCCCGCGTTTCTTGGCCTCACGCACGATCGCTGCGGCGAGCGGGTGCTCGCTGTGCTGCTCGGCTGATGCGGCCAGCCGCAGCAACTCGCGTTCATCGAGCGTCGCTCCTGGTGCGGGGATGATGTCGGTCACGGCGGGCTTGCCGTGCGTGATGGTGCCTGTCTTATCGAGGACGATGGCGGTGAGCTTGTGGGCGGTCTCCAACGCCTCGCCGCCCTTGATCAGGATGCCCTTCTCCGCGCCGCGCCCGGTTCCCACCATGATCGCCGTCGGTGTAGCCAGCCCCAAGGCGCACGGGCAGGCGATGATGAGCACGGAGACGGCCGTGACCAACGCCATGCTCAGCCGAGAGTCCACAGGCGAGACAAACCACCAGACCACGAACGTCACGAGGGCGATCGCGATGACGATGGGAACAAACACGCCGCTGATCCTGTCGGCTAGGCGGGCGATCGGGGCCTTGCTGCCCTGGGCCTCTTGCACGAGCCGCACGATCTGTTGGAGAGCCGAGTCGGCCCCGACCTTGGTCGCGACCAGCCGCAGGGCGCCGGTGGAGTTCATGGTGGCGCCGAAGACGCTGTCGCCGGCCGCCTTCTCGACCGGCACGCTCTCGCCGGTGAGCATCGACTCGTCCACCGCGGACTGGCCGCTCTCGACACTCCCGTCCACCGGGATCTTCTCGCCGGGGCGCACCAGCACGCGGTCACCCACGACGACGGATTCGATGGGCACGTCCTGCTCGGTGCCGTTCCGCACAACGCGAGCCGTCCTGGCCTGCATCCCGATGAGCCGCTTGATGGCGGCGCTCGTCCGCCCCGTCGCCCGTGCCTCGAAGTACTTGCCCAGCAGGATTAGCACGATGATGATCGCGGCAGCCTCGTAGTAAACCGGCACCATCGGCATGCCGCCCATCGTGCCCTCGACATGCGCTGCGTTCGCTGCGGCTCCACCGATACCCGCAAAGAAGCCGGGCCAGATCGTCGCCGCAAGCGAATAGAGATACGCCGCGCCGGTCCCCATTGCCACCAGCGTGTCCATGTTGGCGCTGAAGTGCCGGAGGCCCTTCCACGCGGAGCGAAAGAACTGCCAGCCGCACCAGAACATGACGGGCGTCGTCAGTGCAAGCTGGAGCCAGTTGATCCAGGAAACGTTGAACGCCGCGATCTTCCCGTGCGACATGGCGATGACCAGCACCGGCAGCGACAACGCCGCGCCGACGATCATCTTGGTGAGCAGCCGCCGGGTCTCCGCCTCGCCGACGTTCATGTGCGCTGAGTGGTCCTCGCCGCCGCTCATAGAATGCTCAGCGTGCGCGCCAGTTCCCTGCGCCGCGAGCATCGCCGCATGGTCATGTCCGGCATGCCCATGTGGCGGGTTCGCCGCCGCAGGGCGAGACGGTTGCTTGGGAGGCGGCAGAATCGCCTTGTACCCGATGTCATCCACCGCTTTGGCCAATGCTTCAGGCCGTGTCGCCGCCGGGTCGTACTTCACTGTCGCCACCTTGGTGGCGAAGTTGACGTTTGCCGATTCGACGCCTGGCTGCTTGCCCAGACGCCTCTCAATTCTGCTCGCGCATGAGGCGCAGGTCATGCCCTCGATGGGCAGGTCGGCCCGTGCTGTACGGGCCGCTTGAGTCGGTGAGGTATCCGGCCCGTGCGCCTCCGCGCCGGGTCCGTCATGGTGGTGCATGGTCATATCGGCCGTCCTTTCAGATGCTCAGGGTGGCGCCTCGCTCGCCCGAAACGCGGTCTCCGAGGCACCCTTGATCTCCAGTGTTCCTTCGCAGCGCCACCGAGATACCGACGATCCGCACCGCGCCAACGAAAGACGGCGCGGATGTCCTTCTCTTCGACACCACGGTTCTCTCCTCACGACATCTGTGGCGGCAGCTCATTGCTGTTCCATTGAGGCGTGCTGGTTCAGAACAGAACTCTAAACCCCAGCGTGATCACGAGATCGGTCTCCGGACGCTCGTCGACGTCCTGCACGATCGGGAAGCCGACAGTCGCTTCCAGCGCGAAGGTGCGTGCTTCGTACAAGATGCCCGGACCCAGGAGGATCTCGTTGTCGCCGTTGGTCTCGTAGAGGCCGTTGAGTTCGAGGGTGAGATAGGTGGCCGCCGTCGTGTCCGCCGAGTACTCGGCGGGGTCGAGCCGGAAGAGGTATGAGGTGTCGTATCGGAGCGCGTCGTCGGGCCCATCGCCCGCGACGGTGTTGAACTCGTCTCCGCCGGTGTTGAACTTGTAGGAGAGGGCCTGATTGAACCCGTGCCGACCCAAGATCGAAGTGAAGACGACGCCGGCGAAGGGGTCCCACGAGTGGCTGCCCAGGTCACCTGTACCTGTAGGTGCCTCGACGCCCCCGAAGAATGCCAAACGCACGGAATCGACCGGGTTGAGGTCCCACTGGAAGGGCCGCCACTTGAGCGACAGCGAGGCATCCCCAGCCCCGAACTCCGTGTCCGTCCCCGAGGAACTCGCCGGATCCTCAAAGCTCAGCGTGAGCGGCAGCGTGAAGGTCGTGGAGAGTTCGCGAGTGATGCCATAGGTCAGCGCGGTCGTCGCGACAATCTTGTCAATGTCGCGGTCCTCGGGCGATGGGTCGTCGCCGAGTTTGATGTACTGCACGCGCTCGCGCAGGTACCACTTGCCCACGCCCGGCTGGGTTGCGGCGGGCGTGTTGGTCGCCTCCTGCCCGAAGGCAAGACCGGCGGGCGCCAGCAGGGCGATCCCAACCGCCAGGGGTGCGGCCTTGGCGGTTGGTCGAAAGAGGAGGGCGCAGGCGGGGCTCATGGAACGCGCACCTCCGCCAGCGTGAAGCCGCTCTTGTCGACCGCGTCGGCCAACTGCTGCTTGGTCACCTTCGCACCGGGCATGAACTTGACCTTGGCCTCGCCCGTGCCCATATCGACGTTCACGCCCGAGACACCAGGGACGTCCAGCAACTGCTTGTCCACGTTGTTGGCGCAAAGCGGGCAGCTCATGCCGTGCACGATCAGGGTTGCGGTGGGACTGTCCACGACCGCCGCTGGCTCATCGATCCCGGGTTGATCGCCAGCGGTTGGTCCGCCAGCGCATCCCGTGAGCGCCAGCGCCGCCACGCCAAGCCCAATCCCGATCATCGTCCGCAAGTACGTCATGTGTGAAACTCCTTTCGGTTCGTGGTCAGGCATCGCATTCGATGGGCCTACGCGGACCCCCGCTGCCAATGCCCGAGCCGCGTGTGTTCGTATTCACCGCGCGATCTTGCCCACCAGTTCAACAAGTTCATCGATCATCTCGCGGCGCCGCTCGCCGTCCTCGTGCATCGCCCGAACGGCGCAATGGGAGAGGTGGTTCTTGTAGAGGTTCCGAGCGACCGAGCGCAGAGACTCCTGCACCGCCGCGCACTGCTGGATGATGTCGGTGCAGTACCGATCCTGCTCGATCATCGTGGCGATGCCCCGCACCTGCCCCTCGATTCGCTTGAGGTGCTTTAAGTTCGCCGTCTTGATCTCCGGATCGACGCCCGCCGCGTGGGCGCCCGGGCCGATGCCGTTGCTTGCGGCGTCCAGCCCAGCGGCAGCGCCGCACCCGCAGCACGCCACCGCGCTTGCGCCTTCAGGAGATGTGCGCCCCGTACCGCTCGCGATCGTGGCGCTCTTGGGGTTCCCTGCTTTTGCGTTACTCGTCGCGATCTGCTTCTTCATGGGCGAGTGTCCCTTCAATGTTCGTGTCGATCGCCGTCGCGCACACCGCGCTTAGCCGCAGCAAGATCCCCTCGCGGCGTTCTTGTTCCCGCCGCCGCAGCACGAAGCGCCGGGAGCCTTTTCAGCGGCAGGCCCCGCCGAGGCCTCGCTGGCCCGGGCCGCGTACCCGGCCTCACCGAGGGCGTTGACGGCCCGGGCCACGGTCAACCCGTCGGGCGCGGTGATCTTGGCGCTGCCCACCGCGACCGACCGGACGCCCAGGCCCGGCACATCGGCCAGGGCCTTAGTCACGGCCTGCACGCAGTGCCCGCAGGTCATCCCATCGATGGAGAGTGTGTACGAGGACGGACGTGCGGTAGTGGAAGACGGATTCGTGGTGACCGTGTTCATGGCTGATTCCCTTCCCGAATTATACTCCCCCCCAGTATGTACGTCAACCGAGATGGAGCGGTTCGCGCCCGGGTAGCGGTGATCGGAGGAGTGGCAGCGTGACGGTCGCCGCGTAGGCGGACGGGGTGAGTTTGGGTTGGCGGGAAGGACACCGGTCCGACCTGAAGACTGAATCACTATCCGTTCACGGGTGCCTCATTGCCTGAGGTGAATATCACCTCAAAGCCGTATCGCGCGGCCGGACCCACCATTCACGGAGTTCGACCATCATGTATACCCGCAGATCCGCCGCCGTGATTTCCTTCGGTGCCGTCGCGCTCATCGGCTTTGCCGCCGCGAGCCAGCCCACCCAGCCTGCCGATCGCCCAGCCCCCGCCGCCCGCACCCCCGAAACCCGGAAGGACCAACCCATGAACATGCAGCACGATTCCAAGGCCATGCAGGAGTGCATGAAGATCTGCGGCGAGTGCGCCGGGGTGTGCGCCCAGACGGCCCATCACTGCCTGACGATGGGCGGCCAGCACGCCTCGCCCGAGCACCAGACCCTGCTCCGCGACTGCGCGGAGATCTGCGCCGTTTCGGCCTGCTTCATGGCCCGCTCCTCCCCGCGCTCGGCCGACCTCTGCCGCGAGTGCGCCGAGATCTGCAACCTGTGCGCCGCGGAGTGCGACCGCATGGGCAAGGGCGACGAGATGATGACCAAGTGCGCGGAGATGTGCCGCCGCTGCGCCCAGTCGTGCGAGAAGATGGCGGGCGCGGCCGCGCGGTAGGCTGCCGCTCGAGCCATTGGAGCGGCGAATCCCCGCGCCGTGGATCGTGCCACACCCGGGCCATGTTGTGCGAGAATCAGCCATTGGGTTCACTCGCAGGTCACTGCGCTCTCCGCTTCCACTTCCACTCCTCAACGGCGCAGAACACGCAGGGGACGATGAAGAGTGTGATCAGCGACACCGTCATGCCGCCGACCGATGGGATCGCCATCGGCCGCATCACGTCCGAGCCGCGGCCAGTGGCCCAGAAGATTGGCATCAGGCCGAAGACGGTGGTGGCAATCGTCATCAGGCAAGGCCGGATGCGTTTGAGACCGGCCTCGATCACGGCCTCGCGGATCTCGCGGGTTGATGCGAACTTCCGGTCCTTGAAGACGCCTTCGAGGTAGGTCGAGATGACCACGCCGTCGTCGTCTACGACGCCGAAGAGCACCAGGAAGCCGACCCACACCGCGACCGAGAGGTTGACGCCCCAAAGGGCGAGCATGATGAATCCGCCGGAGGCGGACACGAGGACCCCGAAGAAGATCACGGGCGCGATCCACCAGCGTGAGAAGCCCAGGTAGAGCATCACGAACATGATGCCCAGCGTGATCGGAACGAGGATCTGCATCCGCTTGGTAGCGCGGACCTGATTCTCGAACTGGCCCGACCACTCCCAGTAGTACCCGGGCGGGAGCGTGAGCCGGCCGTCCTTGAGGGCCTGCTGCAGTACGCGCTCGGCGTCCTGCACGACCGAGACCTCGTCGCGGTCGCGGGTGTTCATGGTGACGTAGCCGACGAGAAGTCCCCGCTCACCCTTGATCTCCTGCGGTCCGAGTACCGTTGAAATGTTCGCGAGCTGCGCGAGCGGCACCTGCGCCCCGGAGGAGGAGGGAACGTTGATCCTCTGGATCGCGTCCATGTCCTCGCGGAAATCGCGGGCGAGTCGGATGCGGATGGGGTAGCGCTCCCGACCCTCCACCGACTCCATGAGGTTCATCCCGCCCAGTGCCATCTCGATCACGTCCTGCACGTCGCGGATGTTGACGCCGTAGCGGCCGATCCGCTCGCGATCGATCTCAATCTGGATGTAGGGCTTGCCAACGATGCGGTCGGCCACGATGTCCGTTGCGCCGGGCACCTCTCGGAGCAACTGCTCGATCTGGAGCCCGACCTTCTCGATCTCGCGGAGGTCGCTGCCGTAGATCTTCACGCCCATCATGGCACGGAAGCCGGTCTGGAGCATGACCAGCCTCGTCTGAATCGGCTGAAGCCAGGTTGGAAGTACGCCGGGGATGGCGGTCTTCTCCTGGAGTTCCGCAAGAATCTCCTGCTTGGTGATGCGCCGCTCCTCAGGCCAGATCCACGAGAGCGGCGTACGAACGATGCCCGGCCAGTCGGAGAACACGCGCTCGACCTTCCGCGTGCGCCATTGCTCCTCGGGCTTGAGGATCACGATCGACTCCATCATCCCGATTGGCGCGGGGTCCAGTGCGGACTCGGCCCGCCCGATCTTGCCGACGACGCTCTCGACCTCCGGGACGCTCGCGATGGCGAGGTCCTGCTTGCTGTTGACCTCGACCGCCTGGGAGAGTGATGCCTGAGGCAGGAGCGAGGGCATGTACAGGAGTGACCCCTCGTCGAGCGGCGGCATGAACTCTCGACCAAGGCCGGGCAGGATGCGGCCCTCCTTGAGGACCGCGAGCCCGGCGCTCGACTCGGCGCTTCGTTCGGCGGGGTCCTGCCGTCGCAAGAGGAGGCGGACCCGTTCCGAGCCATCCGCATCGCGGACACGCTGCCAGCGGAGTTGGTCGAGTTCAAGAAGCGGCCGCGTGATGTCGGCATCGGGCGGCTCGTACATCGCACGTTTGAGTTCGGGCGATGCTCTCTCGGATGCGAAGGCGTTCACCGCCCACTCGACCGGCGCCAGTGTGCGGTGGATACCGAGCCACACAGAAAGCCCGGTGAAGAGGATCAGCACCGGCGCCACCATGAAGGTCTTCTTGTGATCGAGGATCCAGCGGAGCGTTGGGACATAGCCCTTGGCGATGACCCGAGACACTGGGTTCCGCTCCAGCGGCAGGAACTTCTCCCGCGTCATCCGGATCACACACAGCGAAACGCCGATCCCCACCGCGGCCGCGACGAGCCAGCCGCGGTCGTGTGCTCCGCCGAGCCCCCACATGAACGCCACGTGGGTCGCCAGCGTGGCCAGCACGCCCACGCCCGCGGCGACGAGCAGCGTGGTGCGGTGTTTCCAGTTCACGGGCCGGTAGAGGAGGTAGCACAGGAACGGGACCACCGTGATTGCGAGAACGACGGACGAGCCGATGGCGAACGTCTTGGTGAAGGCCAAAGGCTTGAAGAGCTTGCCCTCCTGGTCGGTGAGGAAGAAGACGGGGATGAACGAAACGATTGTGTTGGTAACGGCGGTGATGATCGCCCCGCCGACTTCCGTTGCGCCTTCGTACACCAGCCCGAAGTGGCCTTTCTCCTTGCGCTCCTCGGGCGTCGCGCCGGCGATCCGGCGGTAGATGTTCTCCGTCATGATGATGCCCATGTCCGCGATGTCGCCGATGGCGATCGCCAGCCCGGCGAGCGACATGATGTTGCTGTCGACGCCGAACGCGTACATCAGGATGAACGACCCGGCCAGGGCGAGGGGGAGCGTCGGAAGAACGGTCGCCGTCGAGCGCAGGTGCATCAGGAAGAACAGGACGACGAAGCCGGCGATGAGCGCCTCCTCGAACAGTGCCGTCTTCAGCGTGTCGATCGTCTCCTGCACGATGGTGGTCCGGTCGTAGAAGGGGACGAGTCTGACGCTGGAGACACGCCCGTCGTTGAGTGTCTTGCGCGGCAGTCCGGCTTCCAGCTGCGCGATCTTCTCGTTGACTCGGGCGACCACCTCGCGGGGGTTCTCGCCGTAGCGCATGAGCACCACACCGCCGACCGCTTCGACGCCGCCCTTGTCCAGAGCGCCGCGCCGGAAGTCCGGACCCAGTTGGACCGTGGCCACGCTGCGGAGATAGAGCGGGGTGCCCCCCTCCTGGCGGATCACGACCCGCTCCAGGTCCTCAACGGACTTGATGAAGCCCAGGCCGCGGATGAAGTACTCGACACCGCTCTGCTCGATGACCTTGGCGCCGACGTCGATGTTGCTCTTGCCGACGGCCTCGACAATCTCCATCATCGTGACGCGGTGGGCCCGCATCCTGTCCGGGTTGATGTCGATCTGGTACTGCTTGACGAAGCCGCCGATGCTCGCGGCCTCGCTGACGCCCGGTACAGTCTGGAGCTGGTAGCGGATGTACCAGTCCTGGATTGATCGCAGTTCGGCGAGGTCAAAGCCCTCACCCTCCACGGTGTACCAGTAGACCTGGCCCAGTGCGGTGGCATCCGGCCCGAGCACGGGCGTCACGCCCGCGGGCAGACGCTGCTGGGCGACGTTCATGCGCTCCAGCACTCGCGCGCGGGCCCAGTAGTAGTCGATGTTGTCCTCGAAGATCACGAAGACCATCGAGAACCCGAAGCCCGACATGGAGCGGATCGCCTTGACGCCCGGCGTGCCGGTCAGGCTCGTTGTAAGTGGGTAAGTGACCTGGTCATCGACGTCCTGCGGGCTCCGGCCTTCCCAGTCGGCGTAGACAATGACCTGCTTCTCGCCGATGTCCGGGATGGCGTCCACGGGCAGCCGCATGATCGCCCAGTACCCGGCCGCGCAGATGCCGAGGACGATGAGCGTCATCAGGAACGTGTTCTTCATGCACCAGCGAATGACGGCGTTCACCATGGGTGGCTCCCTCACTTAGTGCTTGTGGCCGCCGACCGGCGCCTGCGATGGGGACGTCTGGGTGCTGGGTTGTGTGGGAGCTTCGGCCGGCTTCGCTGGGCCACCGTGGTCGTGGCCCATGGTCGCATGCAGCCCGCCCGGGTAGAACAGGCTCGGATGCCCCGTCACCTGGAACTGACTGTCGATAAGGAAATTACCGCGTGTGACCACGCGCTCCCCAGCGACAACGCCGGCGAGCACCGGGTAGTACGCGCCCGACCTGGGACCAAGCGTGAGCTCGCGCGGCTCGAAGAGTCCCCGGGCCTTCTCTACATAGACAATCCGCCGGGTCCCCGAATCGAGCACCGCCGCCACGGGCACCGCAAGCACAGCACGGCTTGGGCTTGCCATAGCAGTCGGGGCCGCTTCGACCTCTTTGAGCTTCATCTTGCACACCGGGCAGCGTCCCGGCTGGTCGTACGTCTTCTCGCCCTCGCACTTCATCGGGCAGAAGTACTTGGCCGCGAGCGACGGCGTGGCCGGAGGCATGTCGCCGAGGTCGTTAGCATGCGCGGCGTGTGCATCGGGATGTGGGTGGCTGGTCGACGGGTCGCCGGGGATCTGCTCCAGAGGCATCTCGCAGATGGGGCAGGCCCCATCGGCCTCGGTCAGCACCTGGGGATGCATCGGGCAGGTGAACTTGCCCTCGACCCCCGTCGGCGCGGCGCGTCCCTCGGCCGTCAGGGAGGCCTCGATCGACGCAGTGACGAACATCCCAGGCTTGAGCGCGTGGTCCTTGTTGTCAATGTGCACCGGGATGCGAACGGTCCTGGACTGCTCGTTCACGATCGGCTGAACGAACGTGACCAATCCCTCGAAGGTGCGACCAGGGATGGCCTCCGCCGAGAGCCGCACCTTCTGCCCGTACCTGATCCAGGGCAGGTCGAACTCATACACCTCCAGGTACACCCAGACCGAGTCGAGGTTGGCGATCCGGTACAGGACATCCCCGGCCTTGAACGCCGCCTTCTCGACGATCGTCTTCTCGATGACCGTTCCGCTGATCGGCGAGTAGAGCGTGACCCGGTCAGTCGTCTGCTTCTTGTCAATGAGATTGGCGACCTGCTCATCGGTGAGACCGAGCAGACGGAGCCGGGTCTTGGCGACGTTCACGAGCGCCTCCCCAGCGCCACCGGCCTGCAAGGCGATCAAGAGTTCTTGCTGCGCCACCAGAAGCTCGGGGCTGTAGACCTCGGCCAGGTGGTCGCCCTGGCGGATCTCCACGCCGGTGAAGTTCACGAACAAACGCTCCGCGTAGCCGTCGACACGCGGCGTGATCGTCGCCAGAGAGGACTCGTTGTACTCGATGCGTCCGACGGCCCGTAGCTCGCGGGCCAGCGGTCGCGCCTCCACAGCCACCGTCTCCACGCTTGCCATCGCGAGCGCGTGCTCGGAGAGTTGGAGAGTGGGAGCCTCACCGGCCGCGGCCGATGTCGCCGAGGCCGCGGGGATGAGCGGCATCTCGCAGATTGGGCAATCGCCCGGCTGATCGAGTCGCACCTGAGGGTGCATCGAGCAGGTGTACACCTGCTTGGCAGGCGCTGGTGTAGCCGCGGCTGACGACGCTGCGGCGGGAGCAGGCCGTGCGGCGCCTCCACGCCCAAGCCAGTACCCACCAGCCACTGCAAGCACGCCGAAGACGACGATCGACACGATGGTGGTGCTTCGCTTCATGGACGGGCCTCCTTGAGCTCCGTGGGCTGCATGGGTTGCGGGGGATTCACGGGCAGAACCGGAGCGCCCTCCGGTGCCGCGCCTGCAATCACGAGTGAAATCGACGCGATGGCAAGTTCCTGCTGTGTCCGGGCCTCGATGGCGGCGAGCTCGAACTCCAGCAGCCGGCGTTGGGCGTCGATCACGTCGAGGAACGAGGATCGCCCGCTCGCGTAGCCGGACCGAGCGGCGTCAAGCGACTGCTGCGCCTTGGGAAGAAGTGTCGATCCGAACAGCGTCGCGTTACGTCCGCTCTCCCGGTACATGTAGAGCATCGACGCCAGTTCGGCCGCAATGGCGATCTGCTCGGCGGAGAGGCGGGCTTCGGCGGACCGCTTCTCCGTCTGCGCCGCGGCGATCTCGGCCGCGATCTTGTCCCGCCAGATCGGAAGGGTCATGCTTGCGGTGGGTCGCCACATGATGGGGTTGGCCTTCACATCCGCCTCTATGCCGACTGTGAAATCGGGCACCCGGCTGGTTCGGGCCAGATCGAGCATGGCCTCGCCGCGCCGCACATCGGCCTCCATCTGCCGAAGCACGGGGTTTCGCTCCGAGGCGATTGCCAGCACGGCGTCCGCAGAAGATGGCGGCGTACCGACTTCGAACGTGCTTGGGATGGGCACGGACGACTCACCCGGAGCGTGACCGAGCGCGGCACGGAACTCCGCCTCCAGGACGTTTCGGGAGTCTTCGAGGTTGGCGATCTGGTTGGAGAGTTGATCCCGCTCGATCTGGGCACGCAGTACGTCCTGGATCGTGCCGCGGCCCGCGCCCACCTGTTGCTGTGCCTGCGATTCGACATCCCCCAGCAGTGCAAACGCCTCGCGCTGGACTCGGATTGTGTCGTTCAGAAAGTGAAGCCTGATGTACGCGGACTTGGTTGCGTAGGCCGCAGCAAGGACCTCGCTCTCGAAGCCGAAGTACCCCACCCGCGCCTCCGCCGCGGCAACGTCTCCCGCTGCTCGGAGCTTGCCCGGCCCGGGAAGATCGAGCATGAGGCCGGGCATGACGGCGTCGAGCATGTCGGCGATGTCGGCCTCGAAGGTCAGGCGAGGGTCGGGGAGCGACCGCGCCGGCGTGATCCGCTCGACTGAGGCCGCCCAGGCGTAGTACGACGCCTCGACCCTCGGGTTGTTGAGCATGGAGTATCGCAGATAGTCCGCCAGCGGCGACTGGGCGGTGAGCGTCGGAAGCGTCGGCTTGGCGTCGCCGGGCCGATAGACTGACCGGACACTCTCGATGTCGGACCTCGCCTGACGCTCGGTTGCTGTGGGTGTGCCGGCGCAACCCGCAAGCATCGCCGCGGGGAGGAACAGGACCGCCATCAATGTCGATCGAGGATCAGTGCGTCTCATGGCGTGCCTCACTTCTTCTCCGTCTTCAGTTCGCGTGACGACCAATGCAGGTGGGCAATCTTCGGCGTTCCGGCGTCATTGACCACCACGAGGGTGACCGCGGCGGACAACTCCCGCCTCTTTGCCCCATCGCCCGACGTCAAGGTCACCGTCTGGCCGACGAGAGTCGCGGCACCGAAGGGCGTCTCGGTCTCGGTGACTGTCCGCCACGCCGCGACGCCGAGGGTCTTGAGTTCGGGCTTGAAATGCTCGTCGCGGTATTGCTCCCAGGTGCCGGCATCACCGCCGTTGTGCAGGACGGTGGCCTTCCCGTCGCTCAGGAACATGCCATCGAGGGCGGTCGAGTCCCCAGCGGCTCGCGCCGCTTGGAACCGCCGCGCCAGTTCGACCGCCGGCGATGCCGGAGCGACCTTCACGTACTTGGACAAGAACGCGTCCTTCTCGGCGTCGGGCTTGGCGTCCCACTTTGTGTCGCATCCGGGGCAGCAAAACCCGATGGCATGCCCCCTCCACACGCGCATCGGCGTCTCTGAGTCGATCTCTTCACCTCGGATGGGACAGCGGTCATTGACGGCGCGGGTCGGCTGGGCACCGGGTTGTGTTGCTTTCGGGGCATGGTGATCCTGGTGTCCTGGTTGGGCAGCGCCGGCGAGCAGAGCGCCAACCACGAAGAGCATGGCGAGAACGATGGATGTGCGAACGAGCATGATGAACCTCCGTCAATCGAGGAAAGAACAGCGAACGCGACAACGCGAACAGCAGACTGAGATGTGGACGAGGCAGTGGTCTGGCGCATGTGCTCAACAGAGGGCGTCGCATGACGCCGAAGAAGCACGGCCGGACTGGGCTGCTACACGATGAGCGCGCAATGCATGCGCACGAGCGATGTCAGAGGTCGCTGAACCGCCAGATGAAGCGGATCACGTCCACTGGCCAAGTTGAGCGCCGCAAGCTCGGGCCGCGTGCACCAGTTAAGGATCGCGACGACCACCTGTGCCGGTGCATGGATGCTCGGCTTCTCGACCGAAAGCATCTTGCCACCGCTCTTGTCGCACGAGCAATCCTGCGGTTCGTCAGTAGGACCGTTCCCGGGCTTTGGTCCCGGGGTGCCCTCCTGGTTCAACGACTTGCCGTGGCAACAGGCGTGCGTCTCACGGCCGTGCTCCACTGCGGAGCTCAGCCGATCGCCAGCATGCCGGTCGGTTAGGAGGGAATCAGCCTGGCACCACAGGCCGCCGCCCAGCAGCGATCGGAAGTTGCAGCAGCAGAACGGAATCGCCACCACCAAGAGGATGGCGATGAAGTTCCGGGACTGGACACTGCGGGCATGCATACTACGGGGGAGTATACATGACGCCCATGACCGTGTCAACCCTCGCGGCGTTCGGGCTGATTGCGACGTCCGACAGCCTGATTTCCGAGCTTTGAGATTGACGGAGAACGAGCCCCAACCTCCCATTCTCCACCGAACAGTCTGCCATTCGGAGTCTCGTCGATCTCGGCCCCCCTCCGTAACCACTGCTCGCCCGAGACATGGCCTGACTCCGCCGGAACGTCGCATCCGCGCGCCTCGCCTCTGGGGCTCTGGAAAGGGGTTCGTCACACCACCCGTCGATCGGGCCCGCTGTCTGGAGAGTCATGCGGACTTTCAAGGTCTCGGGTCGGTCTCTTGCCACCCGATTAACCCGAGACACCGCGCATGACTCTGCCGGGAGGCCGCGCGGCTATGCGGTGTCTCTGGGGCTCTGGAAAGGGGTTCGTCACACCACCCCTCGCCCACTATTCGCATAACCCCCGGGTCGCAAGACTCGGGGGTTGTCGTTTTTGGCTTCTTCACGGCGTTGGGGTTCACTGCTGGGGAACCTTGAATAGGCCCGCTGGCAATGCGGGGTTGATTTCAAACGCATCGATCTTCGAGGCGGCTGCGGGCAGGTCCTTGCCGTTGAATGACACGCCGTACGCCGTCGGCATCGTGATGCCGTCCACCGTCGCATAGGCGCTGAAGGTGCGGACGGAATCGCCGACCGATGTCGTTCCGTCGCGACCGCGGTAACTCAGTTGCATCGGCCTCCCGGTCGTCGTCTCGATCGCCAGTCGCGAGGCCGCGCCGTTGAGCCACACTTTGACGTATTCGACGGGCGTCTCACCGATCTTTCCATCCCCGTCGGCGATCACAATGAGCCCGGGACAATCGGCCTTAGGCGCGCCGTCGGCGTGGGCCTTGAGAATCACGATCGGCCAGCGGGCCATCGCACGCCGGAACGCCCGCGCGCGGCTGTCCGAGATCCGCTCCTCACCGCGGGTAGAAGCCATCGCGGCGCCTTCGGGGGCGCACGTCGTCGAGAACCATGAGTCGTTCCACGATTCCCTCTGATAGGCACGATCGGGGAACGCGAGGGCCGTCTCGTTGGTGATCGTGTAGTCGTTCTCGCCGTGCTTTTCCTTCCGCTCGGCCGTGGCGCGGAGTGTCTTGAGGCCTTTCAGTCGCTCTGCGCCCCCGGCCCACGCGACAGCCTTGTCGAGCAGTGCCCGCCCGCGCTCAACCTGCTCGTTGGAGCCGAAGATCTTCTCATCCTCCGTCTCGATGTACTTCGCAGGCTCCTTGAGGAACCCCGCGCGGCACCCGTCGGAGGCGAACAGGAATATGCGGCCCTCATGCACTGCGTAGCGGCGTGCATCGCCCAGCCCCGACAGCGGACCCATGCGCCCGCACGCTCCGCCGTCGGCCACCTCGTACTTGGTCGGGTCTTTCTCAAACGCCGCCTTCGTCTCCGGTGTGGCGAACTGGTACGCGAACCCGTCGCGCTCGATCGTGAGCTCGGGCTTCCCAGGCACCTCTCGGCCCGCGACAAGTTCAACCGGATCAACCGGCAGCGTGCGCTCGGGCGGCGCGGCGATGCCCGATGGGGCCAGAAATGCAGCAACCAAGATCGCAATCACGCGTGTGGCGGCATGCGGGGAGTTCATCGGCGGTTCTCCTGCCAAGCAGTCGCGCGGTCCGATGGCGATCCCACCGGTCTCGAGAGGAGTCTAGCAGAATGAACCGCGGGAAACCGCTGTTCGACGAGGGATACAGCCGCTTTGCCGTTGCCCTCGGATACCGGGGTCCCGGGTTCAACCAGAACGGCCCGCCGGCTTAGTCGATCGGCTCGCCGTGTCTCTGGATGTCTCGGTGGGGTTCGTCACACCACCCCTCGCCCACTATTCGAAGAACCCCCTGGTCGCAAGACCCGGGTGCTTTCGTCTTTGGACTGAAGCGCCGAATTGGCGTCCGGCAGTCTTGGTCGATGGGTTGCGGTCGCGGTGCACCGAGCAGCACGCCGGAAGGCACCAATCGTGCTTGGCGGTGCCCGGCCTTTCATTCGTCCGGACCACCGCGAATCAACTCGACGGTGCGACCGTCAGGCAGCACGATGCGGGAGGCGTAGATCTCCGGGCGCAACCCCGGGATGACATCGTCATCCGCGGTGCCGATCACGGTGACGCGCTGGCCGACGGACACCGGCATGCGGTTGCGCCAGCCGATGTAGATGATGATCGTGCCCGTGTCGTCACGAAGAACGAACTCGTCAGTATCTCGCAGACGCTGCACCTGACCTTGGAGCGCGACGGATTGCCCGCGCCGCACGTCACGGATCGGCGTGATGGCAGCGTCCGCGACCGGAGTCGGCTGAGTGCCCGCGGGTTGCCCTCTCGCCTCGGACGGGCGTGACGTCTGGCGGCGTGGCTGCAGGTCGATGCGTCTGCCGTCGGCGGTGGTGATCTCATGGGCGTAGACCTCGCGTACGAGGCCACCGGGCCCTTCGGCGTCGACGATGCCGACGACCGAGATCGCATCGCCCGCGGTGACGGGCATGGCGTTGCGCCATCCGATGTAGACACCGATGGCCCCGGAGTCGTCGCGAAGTCGAAACTCGTCTTCGTCGGTCACGCGTTCGACCGTTCCCCGCAGAAGAACGGTGTCGTACGGACGGACGTCGGCGATGCTGGAAGGGGAACCGGTCGCGGACGACTCGGGAGCCGCGGGCCTCGGGCTTGCCGCCCAGGTCGACCACTTGGCCATCAGCCAGCGTGACGGCAGAGGCGTAGAACTCGGCCGGGATCGGCCACGGCTCGTCATCGAGCGAGCCGACGACGGTGACCGTATCGCCCACACTCACACCAACGCGGTTCTGCCAGCCGACATACACGCGCACGGAGCCCGAGGCGTCCTCAACGCGGAACTCATCAACGTCAACGATGCCCGTCACGCGGCCGGAGATGGTGGCCGCCTGCCCGCGTGCGAGCCGGCCGATAGGGAAGGGCTGCGTCGATGCGTCCTCACTGGCAGGCTGAACCTGCGCGGGTTGGGGCGCATTAAACTGCACGGTGGCACCGCCGGGGAGTCGAATGAACCTGGCGATGACTTCGGGGCGTGAGAGGCCGAAGGTCTTTTCGTCGACGACGAGTCCTTCGACATGAACGCGATCACCGACGGCCACGGGCGCAGGTCCGGTCCACGAGAGTCGCACGGGGATGGAGGCGGTCCCGTCGGAGAGGCGGAACTCATCCCGATCAAGCACGCGGACGACCTCACCCGAGAGCCGCACAACCTCGCCGCGGCGGACCGACGCGATCGGGCCCGACGTGGGGCTCGTGGGCGATTCGGCCACCTTCTGGCTCTGTGGCTCACCCTGCCAAGCCACGCCTGCTTCTGCGACACCAGGCAGGCCAGCGATACCACCAACGACTGCAAGCAACATGGCGACGCGCGACACAAACACGATGGAAGACTCCTTTTTTCTGAGGACGAGAGCGAACGCAGGTAGGCGGACGCGAGCAGTACGGACCCTCGGCCCCCTGTGTTCGGTCTTCTCGCCGAAGTTTTTTGATGTGGCTTGGGAAGACTGCTCCCGAGGGCATCTCATCGATCTTGGCCCACAGACTCGGGCAGCATTCCACACCGATTCCCGATCCGCACGGCGTGACGACCATGCAACAGGAACGGCCTTCATCGCCAGACTGATCGATGGTCCTGGAGAACGCGCCATCACCCGGGGGAACCGACCGCACCATGCCGGAGAGCCGCATCGGCTCTTCATGTCTCTGGGGCTCCGAGACGCACGCTGTCAGACCACCCCTCGCCCTCTATTCGAAGAACCCCCGTGCCGCGAAGCGCGGGGGTTGTCGTTCTGGCAATCGCGAGTCGCGGCTTGGGTCTGCGTCATCGCTGATCCGGAGTGGCCAGACCGGCGTCCGGCCGCCAGTCGCTTACCATCATGAGCCGCGGATCCTCGCGAGGCTCATCTTCCACTGCGATCAGGAATCGTTGGCCCGCGATGCGGTATTCGAGCAGATCGACTTGTGCGTCCAGCGGCTTGCCCTCGGACATCGGCTTGGGCGGGCCGACATCGATGCGGCCGTCCTTCACCGCGAGGCTTCATTCGTCGACAACAGTGAAGGACTCTCCGTCAAACCCGACCACCGCCTGGCACGTGGCGAACCAGACGCGATCTTCACCGGCACACCCACGGCACGCTCGATCGCCCGATTACCTGATTCGGACGATTGCCTTGGTGAGTGTTGCGCCGCCACACGCAAGTGAAGCAGGCCTTTCCTGGGATCCTGGCGCGAGAACGCGTTCGGCACGGTCTTGCTCAAGCAGGCGCATCGTTACGCGGGTTGACATCGAGGCCCAAGGCGCAGATGATAACTCATTCTCAGTAGGAGTCTGGCCCCCTTGCCCAGGTATGACCACTTCTGCCGCGTTAACAGTCCGACCGTCGAGGTCGCCCAATCGATCTCGGCCATGCGGCGAACAAGGGGTGAGGTCTGCGAGGCGGCGGAGCCGGGCACGGCGCGGGCGGCTGCTGCGGAGAGTCGCTGTGCGGTGGGTGACATCGATCGACGAGGCCGCACCGCGTGCTGCAGACTGAACTCTCTACCTCAAGAAGCCCTCAAGAAGGAGTCCCCTCATGCAATTCATGACCGTTGACGAGATTGCGAGGCACACCCTGGCCGACCATGAGCGTGGAGAGGAGATCTCGCCGGGCGTCGTCGTCGAGCGGCGGACGATCCTGAGGTTCGGCGTCGCGACGGCGGGCTTTGCTGCCGTGAGTGGCTTGGGGCTTGCCGGCTGCGCTTCGCGTGCGAAGAACTCCGGCAGCCCCGCGAACACGCGGGGCACGAAGCCGGCTTGCGCCGCGAGCGCCGACGAGTTCGTCGCCGCCGTCATGCCGCAAGCCCGCGCACTCATCGCAGCCCCCGCGCCCGATGAAGAGGCGTACCTCGCAGCCGTCACGGCGTTGCTCGCCCGCGTCGAGAGTCCGCCAACCTGGCGAGCCTCCCCCGCGAGCAGGGACTGGTCGATGGACACCATCGCGTACTACCCGCCCATCGTGCTCATGCAGATCAAGATGGCACCGAGGTCCGTGATCCATCTGCACGACCACCGGCACTACAACGGCGTGCTGCTCGCCACGCAGGGGGCCGCCCGCTGTCGCAACTTTGACATCGTGCAGCCGGACGGGAAGCGGCTCGACATCGCCGCGGGAGAGGTGCCCGGCAAGGGCGAGGACTTCCTGATCCGTCAGAATGCTGACACGGTGCTGCGGCCCCGCCAGCTCTCCACGCTTACCCGCGACCGCGACAACATCCACCACGTCGAGGCCGGAGACGAAGGGGCCACCCTGGTCGACTTCTTCACGCACTTCTCCCCCAAAGCTCGATCGTACGAGCTCTCGTGGGATGGCAAGGCGTACGACGAAGCCAAGGGGCTCTACAAGGTGGCGTGGAAGGACGCGTGAAGCTGCGAAGACCGTGTGCGACTGACTGCCGATGGCTATGCGCTCCCTTCACCACCGCACAAGTCGACTCGTCACGATCCTCGCCGCCGCGGTGGCCGTGGCTTGCACGCTGCTCTTTGCGGGCGGTTGTGCCACGAACACTCGGACGACCGCCGACCGCGATGGCCCGCTCTCGACTGTCGCCGAGCACGACCAGTTTCGTGAACTGCTTCTTCGGGCACTCGACCGCGAGGCGCTGTACACCCTTGTCGGCGGGCTCAAGCCGATGAGCACGGGGTTCTGGAAGGGCACGATCGACGTCGCCGCGCCGGACACCGCCGAGATCGTGCGCATCCGGCGTGCGCTCGCGCCGCTTCGAAACCAGACGTACTACGCCGATGTGCAGACCTTCGCCACCGCTCACGATGGCCAGCGCCACGCCGAGGCGTACGTCGTGCATCGCGAGGCACTGGCGGCCATGCTCAGTCGCGAAGCGGCCTTCTGGTCTCCGCTGGGCATCACCCCGTGCACGCACCCGGCAGAGGTCGTCGCCATCGTCGATCGCCTGCCCCGCGCCGACCGCTGGCGGGCCTATGGACTGCTCTTCGGCTACCCCAACTACGCCATCGACTTCTTTGTCGAAGCGACCGAGCGGGCCCGCTCGGCGGGAGGAGAAGTCGGGCCGGGCAAGGACCGCGAGTTCTTCCACATCCCCACCGCCTCGGCCGCCGAGGGCCAGTTCACATGGGCGGTGCCGATCGGGCACGTTGAACGCGACGAAGACCGGGCCATCCGCGACAGGGCCGCGGCGATCCTCGCGGCGTACCGAAACATGGCACCACGAGTGACCACGGCGGCAAGGCCGATGGTTCACGTCGAAGCCCTCAATCGCCAACTCATCGCCACCCTCCGTGTTGAAGCAGGCCAGCCCAGTCAGTGAATCGAGCAACTCATGAGCACACTCAAGAACGTGGTCCAGTCCGCCTCCAACGCAATCGACGGCAAGCGATCCACGCTCCCCGAGAAGTTGCCGGTGACCGTGCTGTCAGGCTTCCTGGGCGCGGGCAAGACGACACTGCTGAACCACATCCTGGCCATCGCATTCGCGACAGCCGATCGGTGCGCTCCATGCCAGCAGTACAAGAAGGACGCTCTGAACAACGCTCAGGTGATCACTCGCTTGTCGGATCCACGCTTTGTCCCGACACACGTGGAAGTTGACCGCTCGCCCGAGCTTGCTGATGAGTATCTTGGGTCGCGAGGGATCCCGATGACCTACGCCCTGAGAGAGGGCAAGGTGATCGCGGTGCTGCAGGGTCAGCGTTCGGCATCGGAGCTACTGGCCTGGCTTGAGGCGCTCCCGCGATAGTCCCTGCCCCTCCCCCGCGAGAACAAGTGCTCCAAGCCCCGACGGTGCGGATCGCGTCGCGTGGGTCTTCCGCCGTGGGTCCACCGCGAACGTACTCAGTAGTCACGAGCCGTAGGGTAACCGATCGAGCCGAGTCCTGAGCTCCGTGATCCTCGCCCGCTCGACCGTCATTCGGGTGCCGAAGGTCGCCCCTCCGATGCCGACCAGCACGCCGCCGACACTGCAAAGAAGATTCCAGAGACTGGTCTCGTCAGGGAACCACACCATCAGGGCGAGCAGGGTGCCCATCATGCCAGGGAGCAAAACACCCAACCCCCAGAACATCCCCAGCACACGGCGCCTCCGCTGATGTTCATAGAACTCCGCGAGTTCATCGGAGCGTCGGCTCGCCATCGGCTCGGGCTCGGTGAGTGTGCGACGCAGGCTCCACGGGAGAACGAGGAAGCACAGGGTCGACCACACCGCTGCGTGCGCCACGAGCGTTCGAAGCCAACGTTCACGTTCGGCGTTGCCGAGCAGTTCGAGCCGCCAGGGCTCCGCCGCCGGCTGCGTCGGCGTGAGTGGGAAAGGGCAGCATCCCCCGGGCGGCGATCGCGGCGAGCGAGAGCAGCAAAGCAAGGATCGGAGCCGCCCACATGCCGCGGGTGACCGGGCTGCATCGCTCGCGGTTGATGAGCGAGGCGCTGCGCACCTCGCCACCGTCTGCCGTCGAACCCCCAGGCCAGCCCAGACCGAGAAGGTCCGATCCCCACTCCGGACGCTTGATAGCGATCAGCGGGCACGCCAGGAAGAGCCAGAGCGGAAAGAACCACAGCCACCAGTAGTTTGCGATGCTCTGGGCGTCGGGGAAACGCAGACCCGCGATCATCAGCCCGACCCACAGCCCCGACAGAACAGCCGTCGCCAGCACAAGCGTGAGCGTCCTCCCTCGAACGGCAATCCGGCCCGCGTCGGACCCGGCGCTGTTGGGAACCAGCATGGCAAACACCAACGGAAAGAGCAGCATGAGAGGCACCACGATCAGCACAGCGATGCGGCTGATGAAGAGGAAGGGATCTGCCATGGCGGGGCTCCTTTCGGTCTACGCTCAGCTCGTCGCCGAACGCTTCCACAAACGATCGAGTTGACGCTGCACGATGGGCTCGATGCTCTCGCGGGAGAACCCCGCGATCTTGGCGTCGTTGAAGGCGGCGGCGAGGCCGGCCTCGATCCGCTTGCGATCGTCGGCCCTGGGGCCCAAGGCCCGCTCAACTGTGGCGATCACGATCGTGCCCCGTCCACGGACCGAGGCCAGCAGCCCCGAGTCCGTCAGCTCCCGGTACGCACGCGCGACCGTGTTTAGGTTGATGCCAAGGTCCGCGGCGAGCTGACGCACCGGAGGCAATTCGTCTCCCTCCGCCAGGGTACCCCTCGCGATAAGATCCCGCAAGCCCGCCACGATCTGGTCGTGCAGAGCGATCGGGCTGGCAAGAGATACCGTGAGCATTGACCGATTGTATCACACTTTGATACTAAGTCAAGCGCCCCGCCGAGGCCGCATGCCGGCCGCCCGCCCATGCCGTCAGCCCGCGGACTCCCATGCCCCGCTCGCTCATGCCACGCGAGCCAAGGCACGCTCCGACGCCGGACCGCGGGTGAGAAGAGTGATCAACGAGAGGTTGTCATGCTCCGAGCGTCCCGGCGGCGTTCAGCAGCAGCCCGATGCCCACGGGCCGGCGAGAAACCGTCGTATCATGGACGCATGCCCGCACAAGCGTCTGATCCGGAAGGCTCGCTCTCTCCCAGCGAGTTCCTCGACGAGCTTCGGCGGGAACTGCGCTCGCTGATCCGGAGCGATGCCATCAGTGAGCTGCGATTGGCGTGTGATCTCTGGACGATCGGGGGTGCTCGGGTTGATCCCGTCGAGCCCCTGATCAATCGCGGCAGGCGTTCGATCGACTGGCCGAGCGAGAGCTGGCACTCGATCAGCGTGGACCTGCTCGGGGCGTTGGATCGGGAGATCCGCGAGGGTGCCAGCTGGACCTCCCCACACTGTGCCGCGTACGTCGGCTTTGTGCACCTCGAACTGTGCGCGCGAGAGGATCCCTCGCTGGGCGTTCGTGCTGATTCGATTCTCCTGCCCCTCGTCATGTACTCACGCCACAACACTCCTCCCGCGAGCTTCCGCCGATATCTGCTCGGGTGGCAGGCTCGGGCGGCGTCGCTCGCGTGGAACGAGGATGATCTGAGCATGCGTGCGGCGCTCGCGATCTCGCTCGGCTCGAGTCGGGACCCCCTGATCGGATCGCGTGTCGAGGAAGCTCGGCGTCGTCTCGACAGCACGATGCTGGGGGGTGGTCGACTTCGCAGTGTTGTGCGTGCCGACGAGCGCGCTCTGTGGCGCGAAGTCGCGTCCAAGGCCTCGCCCGACTCCCTCGAGTGGGCTTCGGCACATCTCGCCTAGTTCTCACTCAGCGTGTGTTCGACGGCGACGAGCTCGCCTCGTCTTCCAGTTGTCCGATCAGCAGGACGAACCCATCTGGGTCGTGCACACGCAGCTCGCCATGGGGCATGTAGAACGGCCGCGAGACCTCGTACGCCGTGTACTTGGTCGACATCGCGTCGCCGCTACCGACGAACGTCCCGCCGTCTCGCACGCCTCTCGACAACAGATGCCTTCGGATCGACTCCACGCGGTCGGCGTACAGATAGAAGAGCACAGCCTGCTCAACCGCCGCGATCGGGCCGCTCGCCGCTGCGAGCATCAGCTTCGCGTCCCCGCACTCGAGCAACGCCCAGACCGGCCGCCCATCCGGGGCGGCATGGCTGCTGTCGACCGTGAATCCCAGGTGCTGGTAGAACTCGATCGATCGCTCGATACTCGCCACATGGGCGTACGGCACCAGAGTCTTGACCTTCGGGCACTCAACGGATTCCGATGTGGTTCTACCGACCATGAAGGAGATCTCACTTACTCATGTGTGCTCTCGGCCTACACAGTGTGCCGCCCAACGTTCCAGTCCGGACTCACACGAACCCTCGGTGCCCCAGCACAAAGAGCAACGTCTCTCTCGCTACGCTCCGGTCCGTCTCGGGCGTCATGCTCCGCGACACGATCTCAAACCCGTGCTTGATCAGCACCCGTATCGAAGCGTGATTGTGACCCGCTGTCGTCGCGTGCAGCGGACGTTTCTGATATTCGACCAGCAGCAGCGACAACGCGGCCGACGAAATCCCACGCCCCCAGTACTCCCGCGCGATCCAGTAGCCGACGTGGTCCAGGTCATCCTGCGGGAAGATGTTGATCGAGCCGACGGGTTTCCCGTCCGCGAGGATGATCCGCGGCGTAACGCGGGTCACCGTCCCGTCGGCATCGCCGAGAATCGCGTCCCAGCGTGCCTTGAACTCCGCCCACTCCCGCGGCTTGGTTCCCGCGAGACGATTCGACGCCTCATCGATCCCGATGGTGTACATGAACGCCACGTCCGGTGGCTCGGTGCGCCTCAGCGAAACGTGCGGCCGTGGTTGGTCTGTCATCGTCCGTGAACAGTACCCTCCAGGTCCGCCAACACTCCGAACTCCACACTCGTAATCGAAGAGCTTGACACGCCATGAATGTCATGTATACTTAACACCATGGAATCTATAAAAGACTCCGTGCCAAGCATGCCGTACCGTGAGCGAGCCGCCTGGCTCGCCCTGTGCGCGATGGGGCTCCCCTTCACCGGGTACTTCGTCTGGGTGATCGCTGCGCCCCCCACCGCCGCGATGCCCGACTGGTCAACCTTTACCCGCTTTGGGGTGGCGATCGCCCTGCAGATTGCCATCTGGTCGCTGGGGACGTTGTGGCTGCGTCGGCGCCACCCCGAGGACGCAGCCGCACCCCTTGACGAGCGAGACCTGGCGATTTCGCGCCGCTCGATCCAGACGGGGTACAGCATCCTGTTCGCGGTGACGTGCATCAACATCGGGTGTGTCTTCCCGTTCGCGCAAGGAGGTTGGAAGCTGATCAACGTCGGGCTCGCCTCGATCGTTCTGGCCGAGTTGGTGCGCAACTCGGCGGTGATCTGGCTCTATCGGCGTGGGTTCCATGGCTGATCGAAAGCTCGCCAACCACATTCGGACGCTGCGGTTCCTTCAGGGGGAGATGACGCAGGCGGACCTGGGCGCGCGGGTGGGGGTCACTCGGCAGACGATCGCGGCGATCGAAAGCGGGAAGTACGCACCGACCCTCGAGACCGCCATGCGGATCGCCGAGGCGTTCGGGAAGCGGGTCGACGAAGTCTTCTTCTGGCAGGTTGCTCCGTAGGCAACCTTCCGGCGTGTGTTCATCGAGCATGAGCGGCTCGAATGCCCCGCGAAAGGGGACGGGTTGTGTCATGCCCACAGAAAGGTCATCCATGGCATCCGCACCGGAGTTGATCGATCGTCGCTCGGATCTGGACGCGGTTCGAGCCCTGGCAATGCTGCTGGGGATCGCGCTCCACGGAGCGCTCGCCTACGTCGGCGGATTCTGGATCGTGAATGATCAGCAGCAGGCCCCGTTGCTCGGGCTCATTGTCGCTGGGGTGCACGGCTTTCGGATGCCGATGTTCTTCCTGCTCAGCGGGTTTTTCTCGGCGATGCTCTGGAGCCGGCGGGGTCCTGCGGGCCTCGCCTCGCACCGTGCCCGGCGCGTTCTCCTGCCTCTGGTGCTGTCGTGCGTCACGATCCTGCCGATCATGCACGGCGTGTCACGATGGGCGATGTCCGCGCAGAACGCGACGGCGGAGTCGGCGTCGAAGGAACCGCCCAAGAACCTGTGGGAAGCCGCCGCGGCCGGTGATCTCGACGCGATCCGGCGATTCGCCGCGACGATGGACAAGCTCGATGGGCCCGATCCGAAGCTTGGTGTGACCGCTCTGGCATGGGCGGCGATCACCGACAAGCCCGAGGCGGTTGAACTGCTGATCGAGCTGGGCGCGGACGCGAACGCAACAAACTGGGACGGCAACACGCCCCTGCATGCCGCGTGCTTCCTCGGTCGCGAGTCGATTGCACGAAAGCTCCTCGATGCCGGGGCGAATGCGGAGCTGAAGGGCAGAGAGGGAGCACGCCCTGCCGACGTGATGAACCGTGACGAAGCGACGACACGGTCGATCGCGACAACACTCAGGATTCCGTTCGATTTCGAGCGAATCTCGGCCGGGCGAGAACGCATCCGTGCCATGCTGGGCGAGCCGAGCACGCCTGCGAACGAGCAACAGCCGCCGGCCGCGGGACCCGGCGAGCCTCGATCAGCGGATGGGTCGACGTGGATCTCGCTTCTCCGGTCGGAGACCTTGCTGGCACACTTGTGGTTCCTCTGGTTCCTGTGCTTCTACAACGTCGGATTCGTGGCTGTGGCGAGCTTCTGCCGGTTCATGGGCGGAGTGCGGGTGCCCGCGTGGCTCTTCGGGCTGCCGACAAGTCTCGTGTGGGTCGTTCCGATCACGATGGTCGCGCAGTACTTCATGCACGATCGCGGCACAAGCCCCGGATTCGGACCCGACACGTCGGCGGGGCTGATTCCCGCCCCGCACGTGCTCGCGTACTACGGCATCTTCTTCGGGTTCGGCGGGCTTCTCTATGTGGCCAGGGGGCAACAGGCGAGGGTCGGTCGGCTGTGGTGGGTTGCGCTCGCGAGTGCGTTGGTCCTGCTGCCACTCGCTCTGGCGTTCGCGTACAACCCCCGCCAAGCGTCGGCGTGGGTCGCGAACGATGCGGCGAGAGGGATTCTCTCGAACCTGCTGGAAGTCCTGTACGCGTGGTTGGCGACTTTCGGCATGATCGGTCTGTGCGAACGGGTGCTCGCGAGGCCTCGCGCCTGGGTCCGATACCTGGCCGAGAGTTCGTACTGGCTCTACCTCACGCACCTGCCTCTGGTGATCGCGCTGCAAGCGGCTTTGCGCGGGTGGGAGGCGAGCGCCCCTGTCAAGTTCGTGGTGGTCGTTGTCGTAACAACCGGCGTGCTGCTGGGGGTCTACCACCTCGCCGTGCGGCGCACGGCAGTGGGCCGATTGCTCAACGGGCCCGGAGCCCCCAAAGCGTGATCGGGAGATGAATCTCGGAGCTTGAGGTGCGAGTTGGACGGCTTGACGGCGTGAGAGAGGTGTTCTAGTGTCTTCGCGAATGCCACTGTGCCTGTCCCATCACGCGCATCACCATCATCATCTGGCCTCGTGCCGGCGATGGTGTGCGTGAACACTCGGCCCTGACCGAAGTCCGTTCCACGACCCCCACAACGCCGGCCCTGCCCGGCGTTGCTTGCTTTCAGGGGCGGACCTGAAGGAAGGCACCTCCGGGCCCCGGTCCGATCGACCGTCTTCCCGGAGAAGAGCCCATGGAATTCTCGACCAGCACACTTCGACTGGCATTGCCCAAAGGCCGGATGCAGGAGGGCGTCTTCGCGCTGCTCTCCGAGGCCGGCGTGCGACTCTCGGTCCCCTCGCGGGGATATCGCCCGCGGATCAGCCTGCCGGAGACCGAGGCGAAGATCCTCAAGCCCCAGAACATCATCGAGATGCTCGCGACCGGTTCACGGGACGTGGGCTTCGCGGGGGCGGACTGGGTCGCGGAGTTGGGCGCCGACCTTGTCGAGGTGCTCGACACGGGGTTGGACCCCGTGCGGCTCGTGGCGGCCGTGCCCGCGGCCCTGATCGAACGCGAGCAGCGGGGCACGAAGTCCCTTCCCGCCCGCCCGATGGTCTTCGCCTCCGAGTACGTTCGCCTGACGACCCGCTGGTGCGAGCAGCGAGGCTGCGGCGACCGCGTGGTTCGGTCCTACGGCGCAACCGAAGTGTTCGCCCCGGAAGATGCCGACGGCATCACAGACGTGACCGCCACCGGAAGCACCCTGGAAGCCAACGGGCTCGTGATCGTTGATGAACTGCTCCGCAGCAGCACCCGTCTGTACGCGAGCCCCAGGGCCTGGTCCCAGCCGGTGCTGCGCAAGCGGATCGAGGATCTGGCGGTGATTCTCAGGTCGGTGCTGGAGGCGCGACGCCGGGTGATGCTCGAACTGAACTGCCCGGCGGATCGCCTCTCGGCGGTGTGCGAGGCGCTCCCCTGCATGCGAGAACCGACAATCTCCACGCTGCACGCGAATTCGGGGTTCGCGGTCAAGGCGGCGGTGCCCCGCGAGCAGTTGCCGATTCTGATTCCAAGGCTCAAGCTCGCCGGGGGGACGGACATCGTGATCTCTCCGCTTTCGCAGGTGGTGCCGTGATGAACGAGACAGGAACGATCTCGATCACCCCGGCGGCCTGGCTGGACCGGCAGCGTGCGTACCAGCGCCGCGCGCCGAGGGGGCCCATCACGCTCCGGCTCGACGCGAACGAGGGAGAAGGCCCGCCCACCGAGCTGATCGACGCGGCGCGACCGGTCTTCTCGGAGTGCTGCTCGGCGTACCCAGACACGTCGAAGCTGGGCGCGATGCTCGCCTCGCGGAATGGTGTGGGGCCCCAGCGCGTGTTGGTGACCGCGGGCGCCGACGACGCCCTGCAGAGGCTCTGCCGCGTGATGCTCGAGCCGGGCCGACGGGCGTTGATGACGCGACCCACATTCGAGATGATCCCTCGCCTGGTCCGGGCTGTGGGCGGGGCGGCCGACGAAGTCGCGTGGATGGACGGCCCTCTCCCGCTGAACGCGATGATCGAGCGAATCACGCCCGAGACCTCGATCATCTTTGTGGTCTCGCCGAACAACCCCACCGGGAGCGTGGCGTCCGTGCAGGATATCCGAGCGCTCTCGGCCGCCGCCCCCAACGCGCTCATCGTGCTCGACCATGCGTATGTCGAGTTTGCGGAGGAAGACCTCACGCGGGAGGTGCTCCGCCTGCCCAATGTGGCGGTGACCAAGACCTTGAGCAAGGCGTGGGGCTTGGCCGGGCTGCGGGTCGGCTACCTTCTGGCCTCGCCGGAGGTGATCGCCTGGGCCAAGGCGGCGGGCCTGCCGTACGCCGTGTCCGGGCTCTCGCTGGCGATCGCGGAGCGGATTCTTGCGACTCGTGAAGGGGCGATGAAGTCGCGTGTGGAGCGCACACGCGAGGAAGTACGCGAACTGGTTCGCCTTCTGGCGGCACTGGGAGAGCAACCGCTGCGCTCGCAGGCCAACTTCGTTCTGGCTCGGTGCAGGAATGCGCCGTTGCTCGCGGATCTGCTCGCCTCTCTGGGCATCGCCGTGCGGACCTTTCCCGATCAGGACGACATCGCGGATTGCGTGCGGATCGGATGTCCGGGCAACGAAGCGCAGTTTCTGCGGCTCTCAAGGGCTCTCACGGTCGCCCTTAAGCCGGCGGGCATTCTGCTTGATGTTGACTCCACTCTTGAAACCGGAGCGAGCGCTGCGTTGATTCTTGGTGATTCGAGGCGTGTTCGTCGTCTGGCCCATCGGTGTGCGCTCGGGATCGTGACATCGCTTCCCCCTGAACGCGTTGAGCGATGGATATTGGGTTCGGGACTCGGCGAGGTCATTCGCGTCCTGCCCGTGGATCAAGGTGGTTCGAGGCATGATCGTGCGCTCAAGGAACTCGGGGCGACCTGCGGCTGGGTGATCGCCGACACCCCCGGTGGTGTTGAGGCAGGCCGGGAGGCTGGCATCGCGCCCTTCGGGATCGTTCCTTCAACCGCCGCCGACGGCGCGGACCGTTCGGACACACTCATGTCGTCGGGGGCGGCCCGCGTGCTCGCCTCGCTCTCGCAACTCTCGGAGATTCTGTCATGAACTCGTCTGAAACGAACACGATGCCCTCGCCGGATCCCCGTGCCGCACGCATCGAGCGAAAGACCAACGAGACCGACATCGCTCTGACCCTCTCTCTCGATGGGACAGGCACCGCCGACGTGCAGACCGGCGTGGGCTTTCTGGATCACCTGCTCACGGCGTTTGCCTGCCACGCCCGCTTTGATCTGAGCTTGCGTTGCCGGGGTGATCTGCAGATCGACGACCATCACACCGCGGAGGACTGCGCGATCGCTCTGGGCGCGGCGATCGACCGGGCGCTCGGCGGCCGATCGGGGATCGCCCGCTTCGGCTTTGCCTATGCGCCGCTGGACGAGTCGCTGAGCCGGGCCGTGATTGATCTGGCGACGCGCCCGCTGGCGGTGATCGATCTCGGCCTGACGCGCGAGAAGCTCGGCGAGCTGTCGTGCGAGAACATCAGCCACGTGCTGCAGTCGCTGGCCACCGCCGGGCGATTCACGCTCCATGTCGACGTCCTGCGGGGGTCGAACGACCACCACCGGGCCGAGTCGGCCTTCAAGGCGCTCGCCCTGGCCGCGAGGGCGGCGGTCGTGCGCACGGGCACGGGCATCAATAGCACGAAGGGGGCTCTCTGATGCCGCCGCTGGATGTGTTCATCGTGTCGACAGGGTCGGCGAATCTCGCCTCGGTCTGCTCGGCCGTCGAGCGGGCCGGCGGGTCGCCGATCATCACGCAGGATCCGGCCGCCGTTGATCTGGCCGAACGGCTGATTCTGCCCGGGGTTGGGTCGTTCGGGGCCGCGATGGAGTCTCTGCGTGCGCGTGGGCTCGTCGGGCCGATCGAGCGGCGGATCCGAGAGAACCGGCCAACCCTGGGCATCTGCCTCGGGTTGCAGGTGCTGTGCGCATCAAGCGAGGAGTCGCCCGGCGTGCCCGGGCTGGGAGTCGTGCCCGGACGCGTCACTCGGCTGGCCGGATCGCCCACGCTTCCGGTGCCGCAGATGACCTGGAACCGGGTTGTGCCGGGCGAGGCATCGATGGATGTGTCGCCCGGATGGGCGTACTACGCGAACTCGTTCCGTCTCGCCGAGCCACCCGAGGGCTGGGCCGTCGCGATGACGGACTACGGCGGCTGCTTCGTCGCGGCGATGCAGCGTGGTCGCGTGCTGGCGTGCCAGTTCCACCCGGAACTGTCCGGTCCGTGGGGGATCGACCTCATTCGGCGATGGATGAGCGGGGGAGGCGCCGCTTCGGCGTTGCAGGTTGTCCCGGAAGCGCTATCGAGGCCCCCGTCGCGCGTGATCCCCTGCCTGGACGTCAAGGACGGGCGCGTGGTCAAGGGCTTTCAGTTCGGCAATCTGCGCGACATGGGCGACCCGGCCACGCTCGCGGCGGCGTACGAACGGCAGGGTGCCGACGAGATCGTGCTGCTGGATGTGTCTGCCACGGTTGAATCCAGGGGAGCCAGGATCCGAACTGTGAGCGACGTGCGGCGCGCGATCTCCATTCCGTTGACGGTGGGCGGGGGCGTGCGCTCGAAGGAGGACGCGGCCGCTCTGCTTGACGCCGGGGCGGACAAGGTGTCGGTCAACACGGCGGCCGTGGCCGATCCGAGCCTGATCCACCGCCTCGCGGAGGTCTTCGGGCGTCAGTGCGTGGTCGTCGCGATCGATGCTGTGCGTGGGAATGGCGGGTGGTCGGTGGTCGTACGTTCGGGGAGCACGCAAGCGGGCCTGGACGTCGTGCGATGGGCGAAGGAGGCCGAGAGCCGCGGTGCGGGCGAGATCCTGCTGACGAGCCACGACCGCGACGGCACCCGTGCGGGCTATGACCTGGAACTGCTACGGTCCGTTGCTTCACAGGTGGGCATCCCGGTCATTGCCAGCGGGGGTGCGAGCACGCCGGATCACCTTGCGGACGCGCTGCACGCCGGCGCGAGTGCCGTGCTCGCCGCGTCGATCTTTCATGAGTCGGAGTACTCGGTCGGACAGGTCAAGTCGTCGCTCGCCGAGCGCGGCGTGGAGGTGCGTCCATGATCATCCCATCCATTGATCTTCAGGGCGGCCGGACGGTGCAACTCGTGCAGGGCGAACGTCTGGAGATCGACGCGGGCGATCCTCTGCCCATCGCGAGGCGATTCGGGTTGATCGGCGAGACCGCGGTGATCGACCTCGACGCCGCGATGGGAATTGGAAGCAACGAGGCGCTCGTGCGATCGCTGCTCGACGTCTGCCCGTGCAGAGTGGGCGGGGGCATCCGGACGGCCGAGCGAGCTCGGATGTGGCTCGATGCCGGGGCTCGCAAGGTCATTCTCGGCACGGCGGCCAGCCCAGAGATCCTCCGGCAACTGCCTCGCGAACGCGTCATCGCGGCGCTCGACGCACGCGACGGCGAGATCGTCGTGCACGGCTGGAGGTCTCGCACGGGCTTGTCGGTGATCGATCGGATGCGGGAACTGAGGCCGTTCGTGTCGGGCTTTCTCGTCACCTTCGTCGAGACGGAAGGGACGCTCGCGGGCTTGAGCACAGATCGGGCGAGGCCCCTGCTCGACGCCGCCGGCGATTGCAGAATCACGGTCGCCGGAGGAATCCGCAGCGCGGAAGAGATCGGCGAGCTCGACGCGATGGGCATCGACGCGCAGGTTGGCATGGCGCTGTACAAGGGGATTATCCACCCCGCCGAGGCTATCGCCGCCACGCTCCGCAGCGATCGGCCCGATGGTCTGTGGCCCACGGTTGTCGCCGACGAGCGAGGCGTGGCCCTCGGTCTGGCGTACAGCAATCGGCAGTCCCTCAAGGAAGCCATCGAGACCGGACGCGGCGTGTACTGGTCTCGGGGGCGTGGGCTCTGGCGGAAGGGTGAGTCCTCCGGCGACGTCCAGCAACTGATCCGTGTTGATGCCGATTGCGATCGTGACACCCTGCGATTCACGGTTCGACAGACCGGCCCGTCCGGGGGATTCTGTCACCTGAACACGCGGACATGCTGGGGGCCGGACGCCGGCCTGGCAGAGGTCGCCCGACGCGTGCGACAGCCGAAGAATGCGCGAGATGCGGGGTCGTACACCTCACGCCTGCTGAACGACCCGGCGTTGCTCACGAGCAAGATCCTCGAAGAGGCTCGCGAGTTTGTCGAGGCGGAGGATCGGGACCATCGCGTGCGAGAGGCCGCCGACCTGCTGTACTTTGTGCTTGTTCGGCTCGCGGCCGAGGGGATCGACCTCTCCGAGATCGACCACGAACTGGCAAAGCGAGCACTGAAAGTCTCACGCCGACCGGGAGACGCCAAGCCATCCCCCACCCCCCCCACC
>ERZ761603.397-NODE-397-length-37712-cov-40.641023_pt1 | contig 37712 bp, 33 predicted proteins | sample MGYA00511879_ERZ761603 | MGnify/ENA primary metagenome ERZ761603 (study PRJEB28899, sample SAMN02850040) | bioreactor sludge metagenome | biome: EBPR Sludge; feature: EBPR Bioreactor; material: flocular biomat | place: Australia: Thorneside Wastwater Treatment... | reverse complement strand
AGATCGGAAGAGCACACGTCTGAACTCCAGTCACCTTGTAATCTCGTATGCCGTAGGCCTTGATGTCGGCGTCAAGGGCCTTGATGTCGGCCTGGACCTTCTGGAACTCGGCCAGGGCGTACTCGTACTGCTGACGCTGGGTTCCGGTGGGCGGATGGGTGACGGAGCGGCTTTCGAGGGCCGCGGAGACGCGCTCGGTGATCGAGGGCGGCACGGGCTCGATGCGTCTGGCGAGTGTGGAATCGCCGTACATCTCGGTGCGGATGTCGATCATGCGTCGGCGGAGGTCTTCGTGCGTCTTGATCTCCGGGGAGCCCAGAGCGCCCGTCGCCCGGATCGCCACGCGGATGTGGTTGAGGCGTTCGTCCATCTGGCTGATGTAGCGGCCCGCGCCGGAGACAACGCGGTTGAGCTCGGCGACACGCATCTCAAAGTCGAACTTCTCGGTGCGTGCCTGCCCCTTGGCGGCGAGGGTTGCCTGGTTGAGATCCTCGACCTTGAAGGTGACTGGGTCGCCGACGGGAGTTTCGATGCCGTCGGTGATGGAGGAGAGCTGCGCGGAGTAGTCGCCCGGGGGCGCGATGATCCCGCCGCGATCGAAGTCCCAGGGGTCGCGAGAGCCGCCTGAGGCGAGAGAGGTGGGTTCGGTGTCGGCGAGGCGGAGGTCCCAGGTGATGCGGTGGAGGCCGGCGGACTTGGGGGCGTCGAGGCGGCGGATGGTGTTGCCGTCCTTGTCGCGGATGGAGAGCATCATGCGAGGGGCGACCTGGGTGTCCTCGGCACGGGATTGCTCGACGGTTGGGTAGGTCCAGCCGTCTTTCTTCTGGGCTTCCTTGCGGATCTCGGCGAGGGTCTTGAGGGAGTCCTTGAGGTGGAGGGTGAAGGTGGCGCCGACGGGCGGATTGGGGACGTTGTAGTAGCTGGCGCCGGACCAGCCTCGCCCGCTGCGGTTGCCGAGTCGGCTGCGTTCCTGATAGGAGAGCGCGGTTCGGGGCTGGAAGAGGTGAGCGGGCTTCTCGTAGACGGCGGGGTCGGTGGTGCGCATGGGGGAGAAGTCGTGGAGGATGTAGAACCCGCGGCCGAAGGAGGCCATGACGAGGTCGTCGTCGCGGCGCTGGATCTCGATGTCGCGGATCTCGATGGTCGGAAGGCCGCCGATCTTGGTCCACTTCTCGCCTCCGTTGAGGGAGTAGAAGGCGCCGAACTCGGTGCCGGCAAAGAGCAGAGCGGGGTTGACGTGGTCCTCGGCGATGGTGTACACGGGCCCGCGTTCTGGGAGGTCGCCGGCGATGGGCTTCCAGGTTTGGCCGCGATCGTCGGAGCGCATGACGTAGGGCTTGTAGTCGCCCATCTTGTGGTTCTCGAAGGTGGCGAAGACGGTGTCCTTGTTGTGGCGTGAAGCTTCGAGGTCGGAGACGTAGGTGAGATCGGGGATTCCCGTGACGCTTTCGATCTTGCGCCAGGTCTTGCCACCGTCCTCGGTGATCTGGATGAGGCCGTCGTCGGTCCCGATGTAGATGAGCCCTTCGACGAGCGGGCTTTCGGTCATGCTGACGGCGTTGCCGAAGATGGAGGTGGAGAGGTGCTTGCTGGGGGCTTCGGGCTTCTGGATGATGCCGAAGACTTTGAGCTGGTTGCGGTCGAGGCCGCGGGTGAGGTCCTCTGAGATGCGGGTCCAGGAGTCCCCGCGATCGTCGGAGCGGAAGAGGAAGTTGCCGGCGTAGTAGAGGCGGTCCTTGTTGTGCGGGCTGAGGACGATGGGTGTGTCCCAGTTGAAGACGTAGGGCTTGTCGCCGGGCTTTTCGCGCGGGCGGATGTCGGTCTGTTCGCCGCTGCGACGGTCGAAGCGGGTGAGCCCGCCGTCCTGCCACATGCAGAAGACGAGGTTGGGGTCTTCGGGGTGGATGACGACGTCGAAGCCGTCGCCGCCGACACAGATAAACCAGTCTTCGTTGGTGACACCCGCGCGGTCGGTGGTTCGGCTCGGGCCGCCGATGGTGCTGTTGTCCTGGGTGCCGCCGTAGACGAAGTAGAAGGGCCAGGAGTTGTCGATCCCGACGCGGTAGAACTGCATGATGGGGAGGTTCTCGACGTGGCGCCAGGCGGTGCCGTCGAAGGTCTCGTAGATGCCGCCGTCGTTGCCCTGGATCATGTGTGATGTGTCGTCGGGGTTGATCCAGAGGGAGTGAGAGTCAACGTGGACATCCTGGAGAGGGACGCGCTTCATGGTGGCGCCGCCGTCGTCGGAGACGTGCATGAAGGTGTCCATGCTGTAGAAGCGGTCGGGGTTCTTGGGGTCGGCGATGAGCTCGTGGTAGTACTGCGGGCTGGTGGCGATGTAGGAGCTCCGCTTTTCCCAGGATTCGCCGCGGTCGGTGGAGCGGAAGATCCCGCCGGAGCCCTCGGCGGCCTCGACGACGGCGTAGAGGATGTCGGGGTCGGCGGCGACGCACATGCCGATGCGTCCCTTGTCGGCTCCGGGGAGCCCCTTGTCGATCTTGCGCCAGGTTGCGCCGCCATCGGTCGTCTTGTAGATGTTGGACTCGGGCCCGCCGTTGATGAGCGTCCAGACGTGGCGGCGGCGCTGGTACGCGGTGGCGTACATGGTGGAGGGGTCTCGCGGATCGATGTGGATCTCGGAGACGCCCGTCATGTCGGAGACGTGGAGGATGCGTTCCCAGGTCTTGCCGCCGTCGGTGGTGCGGTAGAGCCCGCGGTCACCGCCGTCGGACCACAGGGGGCCCATCGCGGCGACGTAGACGGTGTTGGGGTCGTGCGGGTGGACCTTGATCATCCCGATGTGGTTGGAGTCCTTGAGCCCGACGTTGGTGAAGGACTTGCCGGCGTCGCGGGAGACGTAGACGCCGTCGCCCCAACTGACGGAGCGCTGGCTGTTGTTCTCGCCGGTGCCGACCCAGACGACGTTGTCGTTGTGCGGGTCGATGGTGACGGTGCCGATGGCGAAAGAGCCGTAGGAGTCGAAGATCGGGGAGAAGGTGATCCCGCCGTTGGTGGTCTTCCAGAGGTTGCCGGACGACACGGCGACGTACCACTCGCGCCGCTTGTTGGGGTTGATCGCGATCTCGGAAATGCGCCCGGACATGATCGCCGGCCCCAGATTGCGGACGCGAAGGGATTGGAACAGCTCGGGCTTGAAGGCGGGCTTCTTGTCGTCGGTTGCCTCGGGTTCGGCTGCGGCGGGGGCATCGGGCTGGGCCGGGGCCTCGTCCTGCGCGAATGCGCGAACCTGGCCGGCGGCCAACGCGAGCAGGAGGGCGAGAGAAACGTTCAGGCGAGTGATGTTCATGAAAAACTCCAAACGAATCCCAAATTGATCGGGTCAGACCCGGGAAGCGTATCGCAAAGATCGAGAAGATGCGGCCGGGCCTGTCACGCCGCGACCCGGGGGGCACTCTTCGAAGGACACACCCGGGCGGCGATCTCTTGGGAGCGCTCGCGCCGGTTGCCTGCTCGAGGCGATTGATGGCGAGCACGGCCTTGGTGGTGTTCACGCACGCATGACAAACCTCGCACGCCCGGCTCCACGATGAGCTGGGCGTGCTGGCTTTGGTCCCGCCGGGCTTCGAGTGGGATTCACACAGGTCGTTGTGTCACGGTGACGCGCGGATCGCACTTGGCAAGGTGAGCGTTCGTCGACGAAGCGGGCTCCGGTGCTCCAGAGGGGAGACGCCGGGCGCACATACGCGGCGAAGAGCTCCTCGGAGAATAGACATGAATCTCAAGACGATGATGCTGGTGGCGTGTGGCGCGGCGGCCGGGTTGGCTCCGGCGCGGGCGGACGATGGGTGTTCGATCTACCGGGTCGGCATGCCCGACTTTGACCAGGTGCGTCGGGCCGACTTCCCGATCCCGGGGCTCCCGGGGAACGGGTCGATGTACTGTGCGCCGACGTCGGCCTCGAACATGATCGGGTACCTCGATCGCCTGGGCTTCCCGAATTTCATGGGCGGCGCGGACTGGAACTGGTACTCCGCGGGCGGCTACACGCAGGCGAACATCACGATCAACCTGATGGGCGGGTTCATGGGGACCGACCCTGTCGACGGGACGACGAACGGGTTCGCGGGGCTGCGGGACTTTGTCGAGGCGTTCTACCCGGACGAGTTCAACGTGACGTTCTGGGACAGCGCCAACTTCGGCCCCACGCCCCTCGGACTGCGCAACATCATGCTCAACGGCGGGCTCGCCTACTTCTGCTACGGGCGATACTCGCTCGAACCGGCGAGCGGGAACCTGCCGGCCCGGCGCGTTCGTCGCGGCGGGCACTGCGTCACGCTCACGGAAGTGATCAACGGCTGCACCGATCCGGTGCTGGGCTATCGCGACCCGGGCACGGGCGGCGACAGCGACACGACGCAGTCGGGCTTTGCCACGACCCGCTGGCCGATCCGTTCGTGGACGACGTGGTGGGCGGGCGATGCGGACGATGCCCCGACCTTCAAGACGAATTACATCCTCGACGGAACGTTCAACGATGGGAGACTGCGCGCCATCGACGGCGCTCGGATCATCTGGCCGATCGAGGGGCTCTCCGTGGACGCCACCGAGGGGATCCTGTCGGCACAGAAGTTCATCGACCTCAATCTCGGGCTGACGAACGGCGTGCAGCCGACCGCGCTGCTGCTGCCGGCGATCCAGCAGGTGCGTGAGGCGGCGGCACGGGTGCATCGCCATCCGGCGTTGCCTTACGCCGTGGTGGCTCTCGACGGAGAAACCACGGGCCGCGATCAGCCGGGCTTGTGGCGTTGCACGCTGCCGACGGGCGAGTGGCTGCGGCTTGCTCCGATCCCGCCGGGCGGGGGCGGGGGGTGCTTCGGGCCCGATGGGCGGTTCTTCTTCGGGATTCCCGGGGGCGTGCGCGGCGTGAACTGCGACGCGCCGGGTGACTCGCCCGTGGAGTTCCAGACCCGCGAGCACGTGCTGCTGGCCGCGGCGACGGGCGATCCGGACTGGGACGGCGACACTGATCTTTCGGACTACCCGCTGTTCTGCCTGACGCGGAGCGCCGCGGGAGGCGTGTTCGTCGCGGTGGGTGATGTCAATGGTGACGGGTGCGGGCCTTTCGAGCCCAGGCCTCTGCCCACGGCGATCCCGGTGCCGGCGGGTTGCGACATGGACGCTTCTCCGGTCGATGCGACGCTGCTGATCGCGCCGCACGGCTCGCGGACGGTCTATCGCATCGCCCGCGTGCCCGGCACGCCCGATTGGTCGCTGGTTGAAGTGATCACGCTGCCTTGCGTGGGCAAGGGCGTGCACTTTGACGGGAAGGGACGGCTGATCTTCACCTGCGACGGGATCGTCAACGTGTTGCAGAAGAACCCCGCGAGCGGTCAGTGGGAGCCCAAGGCCGATTCCCGCTGGCACGGTCGCGACGGCGGCGACGCCTTCGTGCTCTCTCGTGGGCGTCAGTCGCCCTCGCACTGGGCCAACTCGCGCGGCAACTTCAACATCGATCCGGTCCGCGACCCGGCCGAGATCGGTGATCGCAGCTCCTTGGACTGCGTCGCCGACTTCAACAGGGACGGCTTCGTGGACTTCTTCGATTTCGCGGACTTCGTGCAGTGCTTCGAGGGTGATGCGGCCTCGTGCCCCGCGAACAACCCGGCGAACATCGTGCTCGACATCGACAACGACGGTTTCGTGGACTTCTTTGACTTCAGCGCGTTCGTCGAGGCGTTCGAGCGAGGGTGCTGAGCCGTCGGGCTGTCGTCGCCTGCCGCAGCCTTGCCGCTGAGCAAGGGCGAGGATCAATGAAAGGGACCCCTCCGTGGTGGAGGGGTCCCTTTGTGTTGCATCGAGATGAACCGTCGTGGTGCGGGTTAGTGGGCCGAGGCGAGGCCGGCCTGCTCGGGGTTCTGCCCGAGGCTGCTCGTGCGCATGGTGCGCTTCTGGCGTTCGAGTTCGGGTGGGAGCGTGGCGTAGGTCCAGTCGAAGATGTCGCTCACGGGGGGCTTTTCGATCCCCTCGGCGTCCTTGACGACCTGCGCGACGATCGCCTCGGCCCGCGTCTGCGCGGCGGCCTGCTGCTCGTCGTTCCAAAGGCCCTTGGCCGTCAGGTACTTCCGCAGGCGGATGATCGGGTCCTTGCCCATCCAGGCCTCGACCTCCTTGGGGTCGCGGTAACGGCGAGCGTCGTCGGCGGTGGTGTGGTCGGCGAGGCGGTAGGTGACGCACTCGATCAGCGTCGGGCCGCCGCCGGCGCGGGCCCGCTCGATCGCCTCGCGGGCGGCCTTGAAGACGGCGAAGAGGTCGTTCCCGTCAACCTGCACGCCGGGCATCCCGTAGGCGATTGCCTTCTGGGCGACGGTCTCGGAGTTCATCTGCTGTTCGCGCGGGACGGAGATCGCCCACTGGTTGTTCTGGCAGATGAAGACGGTTGGGGTCTGGAAGGCGCTGGCGAAGTTCATCGCCTCGTGGAAATCGCCTTCGCTGGTGGCGCCGTCGCCGAAGAAGGTGATGGCGACCTTGGGCTCCTTGCGCATCTTGAAGGCCCAGGCCATGCCGGTGGCGTGGAGCATCTGGGTGCCGATCGGGATGCACAGGGGGAGTTGGTTGACGCCATCGGGGATCTTGTTGCCGCGCTCGTCGCCCATCCAGTGCAGGAGGATGTAGTGCATCGGCAGGCCGTGCATCCAGAGAGCGGCGTTCTCGCGGTAGCAGGGGACGAGCCAGTCGACGCCCTTCTTGGCGGCGGCGGCGACGCCGATGGCGGCGGCTTCCTGCCCCTTGTTCTGCGGGTAGGTTCCCATGCGGCCCGACCGCTGGAGCTTGAAGGCGATCTCGTCCATGTGCCGGCAGACGAGCATGAACTGGTAGTAGTCCAGAACCTGCTCGTCGGTCAGGGTGTCCTTGGCGAGAGCGGCGTCGATGTTGCCATGCTCATCCAGGACGGACAGGTACTCAATCTTCGCGGTGTAAGCGGTGCGCGTGGGCATACGCGGAGGATATCCACGCGACCGGGGGCACGCCGACCGAGGGTCAGATCGAGGGCTCGATCTGGCGGGTGTCGCCCACGTCCAGGGTCACGTCCCCGTCCTGGCTCATGAGCTCGATCTTGTTGGTCCCGTTGTTCATGACGCCGGTCCAGGTCGTCGCCGTTCGGCGGCTGCGGGTCAGCGCCTCGGTGCGGGTCGCGGCGGCGACGTCCCCCTTGAGGGCGGTGAGTTCAAAGGAACCCTGGGAGCTGGGCGCGATGCGCAGCTCGACGTTGCCCTTGGTGGTGGTCATGCGGACCGGATCGCTCAGGCGGCTGGGCGTGACGACGAGGATGTCGCCACCTTCGCCCCCGCGGAACCCGTTCTCGATCGTGATCGGGCCCGAACCGCCTCGAACCTCGACGTTTCCGCCGTTGTTGCGGACGCGGACGCCTTCGAGGGTCGGGGTCTTGATGGTCATCTTGACGAACGTGGGGGGCGTCGTGTTGGCGGTGCGCGTGGTCAGCACGCGGAGGACGGGCTTGCCGTCCTGGGTCGTCATGTTCGCGGCGTACCACCCTCGGACGATGGCGTCGTCGGTGCGGCGCATGAACCCGTTGGACTGGTCCCAGACTTCGGCGGTGATCTCGGGGCGTTGGAGCCCGGGGACCACCTGAATGCGCACGGAGCCGTTGTAGTTCTCAACATCGATCCCAATCGCCCGGTCGAGCCTGGCGACGGTGGGGGAGACGTTGATGGGGAGTCGGTGGTCGGTCGGGGCCGAGCATCCGGCGAGGAGCATCAGGGCGATGGTGCAGGCCGGTAGGGCGACAGAGGTGCGCATGCGGTCGTCATCCAGGCGGAAGGCCCGGGGCGGGGCCCGGGCGGGGGGACATGAGAGGTGCGGCCAGCGGCCGACCGGCTACGTCATCGACCAGAACGCCTTCAGAGCATTGAAGGCTCTTGGGCGACCGGGTCCGGGGAGTGTAGCGGCGTGCGCGGGGGACGTGCGGTGGCCGGTCGGGTGGTCGGCGGGCGGAGGTCGAAACTGATATGATTGCGTTCAGCACGCGGGGAGCGTCTCCGGTGCATCGAAGCGTTTCAGCCCGTCGTGCCACGACGGGAGTTTCATCGAACGGAACTCGAACCCTGATCGAGGGTTCGAGCGGGCCAGGAAAGGTCGTCCGCGGAGACGGCCCCAAAGGCGTGATCGCATGGCGGCGGGTCGTTGCGTCGGCGCAGGTTTGGGGGCGGGTTGGTGTGGTGAGTCGCGTCCGGCAGAGCGGGTCGTTCGCGCAGGGGCTTTGGTCGCGGCCCCCGTGCGGCTCGGGCTTTGGGCGATTGAGTGGGTGGTCTTGGTCTGAAGGCTCGGCGTGCAAGCCGGCCTGAGTTCGATGGAGGGTCGTGGCTCGGCGCAGTTCGTGAAAGGACGGCGTCGATGGATATCGCGCTGCTCGCGGTTGATCTTCCAACCCCCGCGTTTGTCGGGGCGTTGATCGGTTCGGCGGTGGTGGGTTTGGTGATCGGGCTGGTGGTGAGCCGGGGGCTGGCGAGCAAGGCGCTGGCGCGGGCCAAGGAGGACGCGGCGGGGCTCTTGTCGCGGGCCGAGGCCGATGCTCGGGCGGCGGCGGAACGGATCCGTCTGGAGGCCGAGCAGAAGGCGCTCGAACAGAAGAAGAACGCCGAGCGGGAGCTCGAAGGGGCCAGAAACGAGGTTCGCGAGGCTGAGCGTCGCCTCCAGAAGCGTGAGGACGCCTTTGACCGCAAGGAAGAGGCGTTGTCGCAGAAGGAACAGGCCGCGCAGCGGCAGCTCGACCAGTTGCGGACGAAGGAAGCCAAGCTCGCCGAGAAGGAAGAGCAGCTCGTTCGTGCCCTGGAGGAGCAGAAGGAGAAGCTCTATCAGTTGTCGCAGATGACCCCCGAACAGGCGCGGACGGAGTTGCTGCGCCGCGTGGAGGACGATTGCCGGCTCGATGTGGCGAAGGTGACGCGGAAGATCACGGAAGAGGCCGAGCAGGAGGCGAAGAAGAAGGCCCGCGAGGTCACCATCATGGCGATCCAGCGGTACGCGACGGAGCACACGCAGGAGTCGACGGTGCGTGCGGTGGCCCTTCCGAGCGACGACATCAAGGGGCGGATCATCGGTCGGGAAGGGCGCAACATCCGCGCGATCGAGAAGGCCACGGGGGTCGACATCATCGTCGACGACACCCCGGGCGTGATCGTGGTGAGCTGTTTCGACAAGGTGCGTCAGGCGATCGCGGTGGAGAGTCTCGAAAGGCTCATCGCCGACGGGCGCATGCACCCCTCGCGCATCGAAGAGGTTGTCGAGAAGGTCAGGAGCGAGGTCGAGGGCAAGATCGTTCAGTTCGGCAAGGACGCGGTGCTCGAGGCCAACCTCCGCGGCGTGCACCCCAAGGTCTCGGAGGCGATGGGCAAGCTGCACTACCGCACGTCGTACGGGCAGAATGTGCTGCGGCACTCGATCGAGGTCGGTTATCTCTGTCAGATCATCGCCGAGCAGCTCGGGCTCGACGGCGCACTGGCCCGGCGGTGCGGGTTCCTGCACGACATCGGCAAGGCGATGGACCACGAGATGGAAGGCGGGCACCCCAAGATCGGCATGGACTTCGCCAAGCAGTTCGGCGAGAAGGAGCCCGTGCTCAACGCCATCGGCGGGCACCACGCGGACATCCCCTCGACGAGCTTCTACACGCCCATCGTGATGGCGGCGGACGCGGTGAGCTCGGCTCGCCCCGGTGCACGCCGCGAAAGCATGGAGAAGTACGTCCAGCGACTGCAGGAGCTTCAGGACATCGCGCTGAGCTTCAAGGGTGTGACCGAGGCGTACGCGATTCAGGCGGGACGCGAGGTCCGCGTGATGCTCGATGCGGCCCGAGTGGGCGACGACGAGGCGTACCTGATCGCCCACAACATCGCCAAGCGAGTCAGTGAAGAAATGACCTTCCCCGGTGAGATCAAGGTGACCGTGCTGCGGGAAACCCGTGCGATCGAGGTGGCGCGATAACGCATCCGACAGGCACCGACGGGCGTATCGGCCCGGCCGGGGTGGGCGTGTGGAGCGAGGCGGACGGGTGGGGGTTGAGGAGCGTCGATGCCCGATACACCCGGCGGATCACCTGCGGACTCGGCGGTCGGGATGCGTGGCGGCGATGCGCCCCCGATGTTCGTCTGTCCCTATTGCGGCGGCGCCACACGGGATGTGCCCAGGTGCGATTCGTGCAAGGGCTTCCTGGATCCGCTGTCGAGGCAGGCCAGCCAGAACGTGATGGGGCCCTGGTTTATCCGCGACGAAGTGGCCCCGTATCGGCCGGGGTGTTCGTTCGAGACCTTGGTCATGCTGATCGGGCGTGGGAAGGTGACGGGGGAGACGATCCTCCGCGGGCCGAGCACCAATCAGTTCTGGATGCCGGCAAGGCGGGTGCCCGGGCTTGCGCACAAGCTTGGTCTGTGTCATGCCTGCGGGGGGGAGGCCGAACCCGAGGATGAGATGTGCGGGGAGTGCGGGGTTGAGTTCGTGTATCGGAGCGATCGTCAGACGCTCGGGCTGCTGCCTGTGCGGGCGGTGCCCGGCCAGTCGGGCGTCGTGCCCGAGCCGGCGACGGCGGGCCCAGCGATTGACGCACGCACGCCGACGGATTCGAACGCGAGGCGTCGGGTGGAAGTTCTGGAATCGCAGCTCCGGGTGCTGTGGGTGATGACGGTGGTCATGGGGGTGCTGGCGGCGGCGGGGCTGGGCCTGGCGGCGGCGGCGGTGGTGTATGCGGGTGCGGGTGGCGGCGGGACGCAGAATCAGGGCCGGGGAACTGGTGCGCAAGCAACGGAGCCACAAAGGGTTGAGCAGAAAGAACCCGCAGAATCTGCGCGTTCGACGCCGATCGGGGACGTGCCAGCGGGCGAACCGGCCGTGGCGCCCGCACGGGATGAGCGGTCGAAGGGGACGGAGGGTGCCGGCGTGAACGGCACCGAGTCGCCCGCGCCCAGCGCGCCGGCGGAAGAGCCACAGAGTGCGGCGGAAAGCGGCGCCGTGGCGGAGGCGGAGCGGCTTTTGGCGCTGGACACGGCGGCGTCGATCCGTCGAGCGATCGCGGTTTTGGAGCAGGCGGGCGGGTCGGAGCGCGTCAAGCGGCTGCTGACGGGCGCGAAGGCGGCATTGGCGCAGAAGGAGCTTCGCGGGGTGCGGTAGTTTGTATTTTGTTTGGATCATGAAAATCGGCGGTGGAGGTCTGAGTTCTCTGGTGTAGAAAGTCTGGGAACTTCTTTGAGTGTTGGGTTGTGGGGATGGTCAAGTTGTGGTAAACTCTGCCAGGAAGTGGTGGGGAAACTCACGGCGTTCTGCCGCCCGCGTTCTGCGGGGAATGAGGAGGATCACGGATGAAGAGCACATCGGGCTCGAAGGGTCGCGGATTCACGCTGATCGAACTGCTGGTCGTGATTGCGATCATCGCGTTGCTGATCGGCCTGCTGCTGCCGGCGCTGTCGGAAGCCAGGCGTATCGCAAGGCTGGTGATTTGCGGAGCGAACCTGAAGATGTTCGGCACGGGTAGCGCGAGCTACGCGGCGGAGCACAAGGACCTGCTGTGGTCGTTCCAGAACCGAGCGGGCACGACGGTGTACTGGGAAGGCTTCGGGCAGTCGTTCACGTACGCGCAGAATGCCGCGTCGGAGATTCAGAGCATCCGCGACCAGTGGGTGGACATCATCCGCCGTCGTGGTGATCGTCGCGATATCGCCCGCATCACGGCGGCGTGGATTCCGGCGCCGCTGTACAGCCACCTGGTGCTGCAGGACTACCTCTCGCAGTCGCTGCCGAACAAGACGGTGGCGTGCCCGGAAGACAAGAACCTGCTGACGTGGCAGACGGATCCCCGGAACTACAACCGTCTGGGCGCACCGTCTCCGATCGGCGTGGGCGGAAGCGCGACGGGCGTGGATGCCCGTTGGCCTTACAGCTCGAGCTACCGCACGAACCCGGCGTGGTGGTCTTCGGACTGGCATAACGCCCGCCGCGGCGCGTGGTACTACGACGATGCGTTCTTCCTGGTGCGTCTGGGCGGGATTTCGCCCAAGGGCGACCTGGCGGGCCGCAAGAGTGCGGACGTGCAGTATCCGCAGCAGAAGGTCGTTCAGTATGACTGGGCGAGCCGGCACTACACGCGCAAGCCGTTCTACTGGGCGTACCCGGACGCTCGTCAGCCGCTGCTGTTCTTCGACAACAGCGTGCGGACGATGGTGACGGGCGATTCGAACCGCGGCTGGGATTACAACAGCCTCAACGACCTGAACCGGTCGAAGAGCTTCACGTACAACATCGCGGCGGCGGGCGGCGACCTCGGTTGGACGCCTCCCTATCGCGACGGCACGTGGGTCGGCCCGGCCCCGACGTTCCCGGCGATGTACTTCGCGGCGACCCGCGGCGGTCTGCAGGGTGTGGACTACGGCGGCGGCGAGGTCAAGATTCGCGCGAACTGATCGAGATCGATCGAAACACGAAGGCCCGGGCGATTGCTCGGGCCTTTTTCATGCGCTGGTTTGATCCCGGTGTGCGTGGTGCTTGGCCGAGAGTCGTGGGGTTCTGGCCGCGTCGAGGGCTGCCGCGCACGGGTACCGCCGGGAGCGGTGGCGATGGCATGGCTGCGAGGAGGGGCTCAGCCGACCTGTCGAATCCCGCCTCGTTTGGCCTTCTGGTGAACGTGCGGGGTGATGTGGAAGGTGGCGACGACGCGTCCGACGCGGCGGTCCTTGCTGGCGAGCTTTGCGACAAGGGAGCGCTTGCCGTCCTTGCCCATTTTGCCGACGGACTTGGGCAGGACAGCCTGCTGGATGACGTCCATCTCGACGGTGCAATTGAATTCGTTGCCTGTGGCGATGAGTGCGTCGAGGTTCTCGACGGAGGTGATTTTGTAGAGGGCGGGCCCGAAGCAGGGGCGGAGGAACTTGTAGGTGAGTTCCTTGCAGACGATGGTGTACGCGCTGCCGCAGACCCCGAAGATATACATGCCGCCGGCGATCTCGGCGTTGCCGAGGAGAGCGGCGCCGGCCATGGCGTTGTACCAGTTGCGGTTGAATCGGCGGAAGGGGAGTTCGGCGGCGAAAGTGGAGTTGTCGAGGCGCTTCATGCGGATCCCCGAGCGGAAGGCGTAGGGGAGCCAGATCATGGAGCAGAGACGATGCCAGAAGTTGCTGCGGGTGCTGAGGCGGGCGATGGAGGCTTCGATGCGGTCCATGAGCCCGAGCTTGATGGGAGCGGCGGCGGTGGGCCCGATGACGGGATCGCCGTCAACGGACGCGACGGACTCCGCGGCCTGCATCGGGGACGTCGGCGTCTCGGGCGCTGGGCGCTCGGTCGACTGATCCGCGGGCGTGCTCGGGCTGGTGGTGCTCAAGGCGGGAATCCCCTCGGAGAGACTATAGGAACGGACGCGGCGATCAACCGGGGAGGGGTTCTTCGGGGAGATCGAACCATCCCTTGGTATTCCGGACGACCCGTCTGAGCGGGTGCCCCGGTTCGTGGTCGAGGAGCAGGCACCATCCGCGGTCGGCGGCCTCGCTGAGGAGCCAGTGGCGGGTGACCATGCTGGTGTAGGGCTCGACGTCGTACGCCAGGCTGTAGGCCGACCCGTTGTGGGCGGCGGTGGGGAGGACGTCGGGGGTGAAGACGATGGTGCGATTGCGGTGATCGGTGAAGAGAATGGCCTGCTGCCCCCAGGTGTGACCCGGTGTGAGGAGGACGTGAATGCCCGGGGCGATGGGCGTGAGGCGAAGGTCGATGGAGTTGCGCGGGAGTTCGTCGCGGTCGGGGGTTGATCCGGTGACGAACGGACGAGGTGAATCGACGGGGCGGATGTGCGCGGCGATGGGGTCGAGATGGTCGGGGAAGTAGGTGCGGGTCATGACGGAGCGGTTGGCGCGTGCGTCGTCCCACTCGCGGGATTGGACGAAGATTGGGGCGTTGGGGAAGGTGAGTTTGACGCCGTGGTCGCCGCGTGAGCCGGAGAAGCAGGAGGCCGGGCCGGTCCAGTCGGGCTTCTCGCCCGGGCGAGCGAGCCTGGTGAGACCGCCGGCGTGGTCGAAGTGGAGGTGGCTGACGGCGACGGCGTCGATGTCTTCCGGGCGACAGTCGACCTCGTGGAGGGTGTCGAGGATGCTGCGGGGCTGCATAGCGAAGATGTCGCGGCTGCGATCGTCGAGCTTGTCGCCGGTGCCCGCCTCGATGAGGACGAGCTTTGGTGAGAAGGAGCCGGCGGGAGCGTCTTGCGTGCGTTCGAGGAGGAGGCAGTTGTGCTGCACGGTGATTCGTCCGCGATCGTCGGTGGGAACGGATTTGGACCAGACGGTGCGGGGGATCAGGCCGAACATGGAACCGCCGTCAAGACGGAACTCGCCGGCGCGGAGGAGGGTCCATCGGTAGGTGCAGGTCATGCCTCAGCGTATGGAGTGGGCGGGGTCGGCCGCCAGCAGGTCGGCCCAGGCGCGTTCGAGGCGTTTGGCGGAAACGGTGTAGGCCGTGCCCAGTTCCTGGGCGAAGAGAGACACGCGGAGCTCTTCGAGCATCCAGCGGAAGTCGTCGAGGAGGGGGTCCGGGCGTCCGGAGCGGTTTCGGGCGTCGAGGCGGAGGAGATAATCGTGCCAGAGGGAGTGCATTTCGTCCATGGCACGGGAGTCGCGGGCGGGGCCGGCGGATTGGAGCTTGTCGAGTCGGCGGCCGGCGGCGGCGAGGTATCGGGGGATGTGGGTGAGCTGTTCCCAGGGAGTGGAAGAGAGCGAGCCGCGGTTGACGAGCAGGATGCACTGCAAGCGGAGGTCGTCGGCGGCTCTGCTCCAGGCCTGGGGGAGCTTCCCGGCGAGGCGGAGCGAGACCTGCTGGTGGAGGTGGAGGATTTGTCGAACCACGGCGGCGACCTCGAGCGAGGTCGAGCGGACGGCATCCCAGCGGTCGCGAAGCCGACGGACGAACTGATCGCGCGTGCGGGGCGGGTCGCCCACGCTCAGGAAGGCGCGGTCGGCGATGATGCCGCCGAGTTCGTCGCGGAGTTCGCCGGGCGAGCCGAGCGGCGCGTAGAGAAGTGCGAGCTGCTTCATGTCGGGGATGAGGCGGAGGCTGTAATCAAGCTCGTCCTTGGCGGCGATGATGTAGAGCCTTCGGAGCCCGGCACGTGTGGCGGCGGCGGCTGCTGCGGGAGAATCGAGGACCTGGATGGAGACGCTGGTTCCGCGGTCGACAAGAGCGGGGAAGCCGGCGAGCGTGGTGCCGCCGCGTTCGAGACGGACCTGCTGGGGCAGGTCGCCGAAATTCCAGTCGGTGATGTTGTCGCGGGCGAGGGTCTTTCCGGCGGCCTGGAAGAAGCTCTCGCGGGCCTTGGAGCCGAACTGCTCGAGCAGCGCGGGGAGGCTCCGCTGCGTGGCGAGCTCCTTTCCCGAGGGGTCGACGACGCGGATGGCGGGCTTGAGGTGTCCCGGGAGGTTGTCGGTGCGCCAGGCGTTGCGTGGAATCTCGACGCCGGTTTCGGCCTGCACGGCGCGGGCGAGGGCCTCGGCGAGGACACCCCGGCCGAACTCCATGCGTGCGACGCAGCGAGCGGCGAGGGACTGCAGGTCGCCGAGGGCTTGGCGCAGGTGCTTGGGGAGCGAATCGAGCAGAGCACGGACTTTCTCGGGGAGCATGCCCGGGACGAGCCAGTCGAGCCGAGTGATGTCGACCTGATGGAGCGACTCGAGGGGTACGGTGAGGGTGAGGCCGTCGCGGTCCTTGCCGGGGTCGAACTTGTAGTCGATCTTGAGGCGGGTGCCGAAGGTTTCGAGCTGGTCGGGGTAGAGGGCTGGGGTGACCTTGTCGGCCTCCGGGGGGGCGAGATCGGCGAGCGACATGAAGAGGGCGCGGGCGTTGGCGCGTTCATTCTGCTTGCGCCAGAGGTCGAGGGTGGCGCCGGAAAAGACGCCCGGGCCAAGCCGCTTGTCGTAGAAGTCAAAGACGAGGCGGGGATCGACGGAGAGATCACCTCGGCGGGCCTTGTCGGCGAGCGACCGGCAGGTCGCGAGCACTTCCCTGTTGTTCGCCCAGAACGGTGCCGGGCTCATGAGCTTCTCTTCGACGAGGGCGTGCTGGATGAAGATCTCGCGGGCGATGGCGGGCTCGATGGGCCCGTAGTGGATCCGCCTGCGCGATACGATCTCGAGTCCGAAGAGCGTGACCCTTTCGTACGCGTAAATTTGGGCGTTTTTCTCGTCGTAGTGGGGCTCGGAGTACTGGCGCTTGATGAGGTGGGCGGCGGCGCGCTCGATCCACTCGGGCTGCACCTTGGCGACGTCGTGGGCGTAGAGGCGGGTCGTCTGCAGGAGTTCGCCGCACATGACGTGCCCCGGGCCCTTGCGGAAGAGCCCAGAGCCCGGGAAGATGGAGAACTTGACGCTGCGGCAGCCGTCGTAACCGCCCTTGTCGTTCTTGACGCCGACGTTGCAGAGAAGCCCCGCAAGGAGGGCGCGGTGGATATGTTCCTTGGGTGCTTCGCGGTCCTCGGCCTTGATGCCCAGCGAATCGGCGAGGCGTGAGAGCTGGTCGTGCGTGCTGATCCACTCCCGCATCTTGAGGAACGAGACGAAGCGGTCTCGGCACCAGCGGCGGACGCGCCCGCCCGTGCCGGTGTCGGCCTGGGCGTGGTACGCCCGCCAGAGGTTAAGCAGGGCGATGAAATCACTCTCGGGGTCGTCGAACTCGGCGTGGGCGGCGTCGGCCTTGTCGGCGGCCTCCATCGGGCGCTCGCGCGGGTCCTCGACGGACAGCGCCGCCGCGATCACCAGCACTTCCCGCACGCAGTGCTCGTCGACGCTCGCGAGGATCATGCGTCCGATCCGCGGGTCGACGGGGAGCTTGGCGAGCTTCTGCCCGGTGGGGGTGAGGTTGCCGTCGTCGTCGATGGCGCCCAGTTCAAGGAGCGTGTCGTACCCGTCGCGGACGAGTCGGCCGTCGGGCGGGTCGATGAAGGGGAAGTCCTCGACGCGTCCGAGGCGGAGCGCCTTCATCTGAAGGATGACGCTGGCGAGGTTGGTGCGGAGGATTTCCGGGTCGGTGAACTCCGGGCGGGCGAGAAAGTCCTCCTGGGCGTAGAGGCGGATGGCGATGCCCGGCCCGAGTCGGCCGCAGCGTCCGCTGCGCTGGTTGGCGGATGCCTTGCTGATGGGCTCGATGGGCAGACGACCGACCTTGGTCGCGGGGTTGTAGCGGGCGATGCGAGCAAGCCCCGCGTCCACGACCGAGCGGATCCCGGGAACGGTCAGACTCGTCTCGGCGATGTTGGTCGAGAGGACGACGCGTCGGCCCTTGGCGGGCTCGAAGATCTTCTGCTGTTCGCGGGCCGAGAGCTTCGCGTAGAGCGGCACGATCTCGACCCCGCGCGGAAAGTGGTCGCGCAAGTGGTCGGCCGCCTCGCGGATCTCCCGCTCGCCGGGAAGGAAACAAAGGATGTCGCCCGGGCCTTCCTTCGCCAGTTCGTCGACCGCGAGCACCAGCCCTTCCTCGATGCGAAGATCATCCTCGCGGCGTTCGTCCTCCTCGGCCTCTCGCGAGAGCGGGCGGTACCGCAGTTCGACGGGGTAGGTACGTCCGGAGACCTCGATGATGGGCGCGTTGTTGAAGTGCTTGCTGAGACGCTTGGGGTCGATCGTCGCCGAAGTGATGACGATCTTGAGGTCGGGACGCTTGGGAAGCAGTTGCTTGAGATAGCCCAGCAGGAAGTCGATGTTGAGCGAGCGCTCGTGCGCCTCGTCGATGATGATGGTGTCGTAGTGGGCGAGGGGTCGATCGTGCTGGGTCTCGGTCAGGAGAATTCCGTCGGTCATCAGCTTGATGACGGTCTCCGGGCTTGTCTTGTCGCCGAAACGGATCTTGTACCCCACCTCGCGGCCGAGCGGCACGCCGAGCTCGTCCGCGATGCGCTGGGCGACGGATCGGGCGGCGAGCCGTCGGGGCTGCGTGTGTCCGATGACGCCGGAACGCCCACGTCCCGCGTCGAGGCAGATCTTGGGGAGCTGCGTGGTTTTGCCGCTGCCCGTTTCGCCGCAGACGACGACGACCTGATGGTCCCGGATCGCGGCGATGATCTCCTCGCGTCGCTGGCTGACGGGTAGTTCGGGGGTGTAGGTGGGGCGTGGGAGCGAGTTCTCGCGGCGTGTGGCTCGATCGATGCAAGTGTTGATCCAGGAGCGCAGATCGTCGACCGCTTCCTTGGGCGGGCGATCCTTGCCGCCGCTGCGGTCGATGCGGGCGCGCCACTCCCGGAGCCGCCGCGCGATGCGGTAGCGGTCGGTCGTGAGGCAGGCGCGAGCCTGTTCGGCGAGTTCTCGCAGCAGATCGTCCACGGGCGGAGGGTAGTCTTGGAGCCCGGACGGCCGTTCACGTTACTTGTTCTGGAAGCTCTTGTCCGGGTAGGCGGGACGCTGGATCGGCGGGATGGGCTTCTCGGCGATGAGCTTCTGGAGATGCTCGACGGCGGCCTTGAGCTGGGCGTCCTCGCCGCGGAAGGTGGCGTGGGGCGGGTTGTCAACGACGATGTCGGGCTCGACGCCGCGACCTTCGATGAGCCAATCGCCCTCGGGCCCCCAGACGCCGAACTCGCCGGCGGAGGCGATGCCCCGATCGACAAGGACGTTGCTGGAGGTGAGCCAGATCTCCCCGCCCCAGGTCCGGGTGCCGAGGACCTTTCCGAGCCCGAGCCGTCGGAACCCGTCGGCGACCGCTTCGCCGTCTGATGCGGTGCGTTCGTTGACGAGGATGACCATGTGCCCGCGGAAGGCGTACTGCATGTTCCAGTTGGGGGCCTGCCCGACGCGCTGGCTCCAGGTCATCCACTGCTTGCGCATGAGTTTGCCGAGGATCCAACTGTCGATGTTCCCGCCGCGGTTGTGGCGGACGTCGATGATGAGCCCTGAGCGGTTGAAGACGGGGTAATAGCCCTTGACGAAGTTCTCAAAGTCCTCCCCGCCCATCGCGCGAAGGTGGAGGTAACCGATCTGCCCCTTGCCCATGTCCTCGACAGCCTGGCGACGGCTGAACTCCCAGTCGTGGTAGCGGAGGTTGCTCTCGGCGGCCATCGAGATGGGCTGGACGATCACGTCGCGGCTTTCGCCGCCCGAGGCGGGCCGCACGCGGAGCAGCACCTGCCTGCCGGCCTTGCCGCGCAAGAGGCTGTGGATGTCGGGGAGGTCGGCCGTGGTGACGCCGTCGATCGACTCGATCACGTCGCCAACCTTGACGTCGACCCCGGGTCTGGCGAGCGGGGCGGCGAGCGAGGGCTCGTCGGGATCATGGGCGAAGATTCGAGAAACGACATGCCCGCCCCTGGCGGCGTCGCGTGTAAAGAGCGCGCCGAGCGAGGCGAGCGGAATCTGGTCCGGGCCTTCGCGGGTTTCTCCGTCACGCACGAAATGATGCAGCGCGGACAGTTCGCCTGTCAGGTGGGTCATGATGTCGGAGAGTTCCGCACGAGCACGCACGCGGGAGACCCAGGGGAGGTACTTGTCGTGCATCGCCTTCCAGTTCACGCCGTGCATCGCGGGGTCGTAGAAGTAATCGCGGAGCAGCCGCCACGACTCGGTGTACATCTGACGGAATTCGAGCTTGGGGTCCAGCGACAGACGCCAGCCGGAGAGGTCGACGCCCTTCTTGTCCAGATCGGCGCGGCCCGGGCCCGCATCAACAACGAAGTAGGCGTCTCCCCGACGCAGCAGGAGCTTCTTGCCGTCCTGCGAAACCTGGTACCCCGCGATGCCCTCCGCGACGACCTTGATCTCCGGGCTCTCGTTGGTGATGGGGAAACTGACCAGATTCGTCGGCGTACCCCGCCCGGTCTCGCGAGCCGTGAAGTAGAGGTGCTTGTCGAGGGCGGTCAGCGACCCGTAGTTGCCGCTGGGCACGGGCACCTCGAAGAGCCGCCCGGCGATTCCATCGAAGACCACTTCCGTGCGCTTTGGTTCGTCTTTCTTGGGTTCGGGCTTCTTCTCGTCGGCTTTCTTGGGCTCGTCCTGCGCGGGTTCGGCGGCCTTCTTCTCCTCCTTCTTTTCTTCCTTGGGCTTGCGACTTTCCAACTCGTCCTTGGGCAGATAAGGCCACCGCAGCCCGGGCTTGAGCGCGATCGCGAAGACCCCGGTGGTCTTGTCGAGGAACGGGTCGGGCTGGTTCGGCCCCCACGGGCTCGACACCAGCGTCGAAAGGTTGCGATCCGACAGGAAGCACAGCCAGTTGCCGTCCGGGCTGAACGAGGGCGACATGCTGGCGAAGCGATCGGTTGTGACAGCCTTCGCCGGGCCTCCCGATTCCGTCGAGTAGAGCTTGATGACGGGGAAGCCGTTGTCCGCGGCGGCGACGTAGGCGAGCCAGCGCCCGTCCTTGGACCACGAGAAGGTCTCGATCTGATCGATCATGTTCTGCTCGATCAGCGTGGACTGTTTGGTCGCGAGATTGGTGACCCAGAGCTTGTGGTTCTTGTCGTTGTGGGCGATCCAGTTGCCGTCGGGGCTTGGCAGGACGGACCAGCGCAGCACATCGGCGCCGGTGGTGATCTGCTCGCCCTCGCCCAGGCCGTCGGCGGGATACCGCCAGACTTCGACTTCGCCTGATTTGTCCGAAAGCGTGAAGAGCGAGGTGCCATCGGAAGAGAAGACTCCTCCCCGGCAGCGGATGCCCTCCTCGCGGGTGACGCGTGCAAGCCTGCCCTGGCGTGCGGGTGCGACAAAGACCTGCCCGCGGGCGGTCAGCGACACCCGATCGCCGTCGGGCGAGAGCGACGCGGCGGTGATCCACTCGGCCGGCCTGGCGACCCACTTCTCACGCATCTGGTCAAGGTCGCTCGACAGCGTGATCTCCAGGAGCGTGTCCTTCCCGCTGGCCAGATCGACCAGGCGAAGGTCCGGGCCCAGTTGATACACGATGCGCCCGGCGTCCATGTTCGGCCCGGCCATGTCGTACACGGTGTTCTTCGTGTGCTGGCGCAGGTCCTTCCCGTTGGCGTCAAAGGACCAGATGTTCATGTACCCGTCGCGATCCGACACGAAGTACACGCGCCCCTGCCACCACATCGGCCGTCGGCTTGTGCCCTCGAAATCCGCCGTCAGATTGACCGCCTCGGTGCCCTCTTGTCCGTCCCACCGCCACACCTGCTCGATCGTGCCGCCCTTGTAGCGCTTCGTGTGGCTGCCGTTGAAGGGGATCCGCACGAAGTAGAGAGTCGCCCCCTCGCCGAACGTCCCGTCGGCGGCCTGTTCGAGCGGCAACAGGGCCCGAGCGCCGGTCATCGGGTCAACCGTGAACAACTGCGTGTTGGGCAGGGTCGAGAGTCGATCGGTCGACGCGATGATCTTCCCGTCCGACGTCCATCCGCGGGCCCCGATGCGACCCGATCCATCAAACGTCAGCCGGCGTGGCAAGCCACCCTCGATCGGCATCACGTACAGCTCGCTGGGCCCCTCATACTCGGCCGCGAAGGCGACCCACTTCCCGTCGGGCGAGATCTGCGGCGTGTACTCGTCGCCCGGGTGCGTCGTCAGTCGAGCGGCAAGCCCGCCCGAGGTGGACACACGCCACAGATCCCCCTCGGAGACAAAGACAACCGTGTCCCCGCGGAGCGAGGGCTGCCGGTAATACCCCATGTTCGCCGGCGTGTTCCCTTGCGGCTGGCCGGCCAACGAAGCCGTGCCGCACACCGCCACCAGAGCCCACACGCTGTGCGTGAGTGTCATCATTCGCATCGTGGTCCCGTGTCCTTTCGTCAAAGCTCGGTCAAGTCCGTGGAGGATACCTCGCCCCCGTCGCTCGGGAGGTGTCGGCCCGGTACGATCCGCCCGCATGCCCGCCCACGAAGAGAGCTTGTCGATGCGACTCGCCGCCGCCGTTGCCATGGCCTCTGAGGCCGGCGACCTGACCCTCGAGCACTTCCGCCGCCGCGGGCTTGAGGTCGAAACCAAGCGTGACGGCACCCCCGTGACCATCGCCGATCGTGCCGCCGAGCAGCTCCTCCGCCGCCGCGTCGATGAACGCTTCCCCGATGACGCGATCCTGGGCGAAGAGTTCGGCGAGCGCCCGGGCACCTCCGGCTTTTCCTGGATCTTCGACCCCATCGACGGGACCAAGTCCTTTGTTTCGGGTGTGCCGCTCTACGGCACGATGGTCGCGGTCCTTCACCAGAACCAGCCGGTCATCGGCGTGATCAACATGCCGGCCCTGGGCGAGATGGTTTTTGCCGCCCGGGGCATGGGCTGCACGCTCCGTCGGACGGGGCACCTTGACACCCCGGCGAGATGCTCGTCGATCCACGATCTGGCCGAGGCGACGCTCGTCTACACGGGGATCGAGACCTTCGAGGCCGTCGGTCGCAGGGCCGTTCTCGATCGGCTTGTCTCGGCGTGTCGTCTTTCTCGTGGGTGGAGCGATTGCTACGGGTGCGTGCTGGTGGCGACGGGGCGAGCGGATGTGTGGATCGAACCGGTCGTCGCGGTCTGGGATGTCGCCGCGGCGGTCCCCATCATCGAAGAGGCGGGGGGGGTCTACACCGATCTGCAAGGCCGCCGCGACTGGACAAGCGGGACAACCCTGGCCTCGGCCCCCGGATTGCACCCCGCCGCCCTTTCGCTGACTTGCTCCTAGCCCTCCGACGCGGTACAAACTCCACCCTGCTGACCCGGAGACCCGCGTGCTCAAGTACAGGCTGCCCATCGGCCTTTCCCTCATCGCCGCCCTGCTACTGGTTCTTTGGGCCGATGAGTCGTGGACTGGCTCGCCCCTGCCCGATTCGTTCGGTGGGCACACGCTTCCGCGCGGCACGATCATCTTCCTGGTCATGCTGCCCATCACCTTCATGGCCGCCCGTGAGCTTGCGCGGATCATGCGCGAGAAGCAGATCATGGCCGGCACGGGGATCACCTGCCTCGCCGCTCTGGTCGGGCTGACGCTCTCCTACGTCGGGCCTCATCTGTTCTCCGCAGCGCGGTCGCAGGAGATCACCGCCACCGCGGCCGTGCTCACCCTGCTCACGTCGCTCGCCTACTACTCGCGGCACAAGAACACCCAGGGTGTCGTGGCGGCGGCGGGGGGAACCCTTCTGGCATTTGTCTACCTTGGACTGATGTTCGGGTTTGTTCTGGCGATCCGACGGGAGCATTCGGCCTGGCTGCTGGCGTGGGTCCTCTTGGTCACCAAGATGAGCGACACCGGGGCGTACTTCCTTGGGCGGGCGGTCGGCCGGCACAAGATGATCCCCTGGCTCAGCCCGGGCAAGACGTGGGAGGGGCTCGCCGGCGGGGCACTGTTCGCGTCCGCGACCGCGGCCGGGGGACTTTGGGTTCTTGCCAAGGCACTTCCGGGTGAATCGCTCCCCTCGCCCTTGTCGGGGCTGGTGGTGGGGGTGCTTGCCGCTGGGTTCGGGCAGGCCGGCGACCTCATCATGAGCCTCTTCAAGCGTGACGCCGGACGGAAGGACTCGGGGCACTCGGTTCCGGGTTTCGGGGGCGTGCTCGACATCCTGGATTCCCCTCTGCTCGTCGCTCCCCTGGCCTACTGGTGGCTTTGTCTCACCACGTGAGGCTCGGGATGGCTAGAATGCCGAAAGTCGCCCGCGGAGACCACATGGACGTCACCAGCCAACTGCTCAAGCTGTTCAATGTCGAAAAGCAGATCCGAGGCCTGAAATCACGCCTCACCAGCGCCGAGCGATTCCTCGCCGAGCAGAACAAGCAGTTGCAGGCCATCGATACCCGCAAGTCGACGCTCGAAAGCACGCTCAAGCAGTTGCAGGTGGGGATCATGTCCGCCGAGGGCGAGGTCGCCCGGCTCGACGCGCGGATGGATGCGATCAAGAAGTCGATGGACTCCGCCCAGACGAACAAGGAATACAAGGCCTTCCTGACCGAGCACAGCACGCTCAAGGCCGAGAAGGACCGCCACGAGACGACCGTGCTTGAGACAATGGGCAAGGCCGATGAGCTGCGCAAGCAGATCGCCGAGGCCGACGCCCAACGTGCCGAGCGTGAGAAGGTCCGCGTGGTGGCCGCGGCCGATCGCGAAGCCCGGGCGACAGAGATTCAGGGACGACTCAACGAACTGACCGCCGAACGGGCGGCCGCCGTCACCGATATCCCGAAAGACACGTTGACGTTGTTCGAGCGGCTGCTCCAGCAGCGCGGCGAGGACGCGATGGCGGCTATCGAAGTGCTCGATCGTCGCCGGCTTGAGTTCACCTGCGGCGCCTGCCAGATGACGCTGACGATGGACGCCATCAACGGGCTGCTGTCCAACGGCAAGCTGACGCGGTGCAACGCGTGCGGATGCGTCCTGTACGTCGAGAAGGAACTGGCCGAGTCGTTCGCGCCCGCCGCCCGGAAGTAACCGGCGGTCTGCCCTTATTCGCTCTCTTCCGAGGCCGACGTCGAGCAGCGCAGCCCCATGTGCTCCGCACCGCGTGAGGTCAGGGCCCGCCCACGACGAGTTCTGGCGAGGAAGCCGATCTGGAGCAGGTAGGGCTCGACCACGTCTTCGAGCGTGCCCGCGTCCTCGTTCATCGTCGCCGCCACCGCCTCGAGCCCGGCCGGCCCGCCGTTGTAGACGTTCCCGATCGTTCGAAGGTACGCGCGATCGAGTTCGTCGAGCCCAAGGGCATCGACCCCTTCGAGCTTGAGAGCACCCTCGGCCGAGCCCAGGTCGATCCTGCCCTTGCGGTGCACCGCGGCGAAATCCCGCACGCGGCGGAGCAGCCTGTTCGCCACGCGGGGCGTCCCGCGTGAACGATCCGCGACCAGTTCCAGAGCTTCGGCCTCGACCGATTCGACGCCCAGCAGCCGGCAGGCGCGCTCAAGGATCTTCACCAGTTCACCCGGCGTGTAGTACGTCAGGTGGTGCGTCATGCCGAAACGCCCGCGTAGAGGCGAAGAGAGGAGCCCCGCACGGGTCGTCGCGCCGATCAGCGTGAAGGGCTTGCACCGGATCTGGACCGTGCGTGCGGCCAGCCCGCTGTCCACTGTGACGTCGACGCGGTAGTCTTCCATCGCCGGGTAGATGAACTCCTCCACCTGGATGGGCAGCCGGTGGATCTCGTCGATGAAGAGCACGTCACGCGGGCCCAGCCGTGTGAGAGCCGCCACCAGATCGGTCCCCTTGGTCAGCGCGGGCCCGCTCGTCACGCAGATGTTTGTGCCCAGTTCGCGGGCGATGACGTGAGCGAGCGAGGTCTTGCCAAGACCGGGCGGGCCGTGAAGGAGGATGTGCTCGAGGGGCTCCTCTCGCCCGGCGCAAGCGCGGACAGCGATCGACAGCCGTTCGAGGAATCCGTCCTGCCCGACGTACTCGCCCAGTCGCGTGGGGCGCAGCGCCCAGTTGCGCTGCTCCTCGTCGATGCTCGAAGCCTGCGGCGAAATGACCCGCTCGATCGTCATGGCGCCAAGCCTAGCCGATCTCCACCTGGGGTACTAGTCCAGAGGCAGGCCCTTGGATCGCCAGAGATCCTTGAGCTTCTCCAGGGTTGTGGGCTCCCAGACCTTTCCGTCGGCGTCCTTCAGCTCGATCAGTTCGCCGGTCGACCGCAGTCGCATCGTCTGCCAGCCGGCCTTCTCGTTCACCCGCGTGCGGAGCTGGAAGACCTTCCCGCCGGTTCCCTCCATCGAGAACGAGTCGCGACGAAGGGAGATCTTCTCGCCGTCGTGCTGGTACGTGTAGAAGCCAAAGTCGCTCTGAACACCCTTGCTCGCGAGGATCTGTGGGAGCAGATAAGACTCCACGCGGCTGAGATAACCCTCGCCGGCGATCATCGGCGAGACCGACCTCGACACGCCGTCGGGCCGGGTGATGCTCACGTTCATCGCGTTGCCCGTGCGTGCGCCGGTCTCGCGATAGACCGCGACCTTCTTCGGGTCGGGCAGCACAGCCTTCTTGAGCGGGTTCTTCGGGTCGACCGCGTCCAGCTCGCCCGTGTCCTCTCCGCGCAGGGCCGTGGTGAGCGTCCACAGTTCCGACTTGCGGTCCTCGGACAGGAAGAAAACCGCTTGGATATCGATCAACTGCGAGCCCCGGCGCAGGCGAGAGTCGAGGCGCACGATGTAGCCCTTCTCTGACGCCTCGGCGGAAGAGCCGGTGAACCCGGGGATGGAACCGCGTTCGCCGAAGTTGGTGCGGATGCGCCGGTAGCCGAGTTCTTCAGCGCTCGACTCGCGGCCGTCGGGCCCGGGCTTGCTCAACCGCTCCCACCGCTCCCCCTGCGACTCGACGATGGACTTGAGGTCGTCATTGCTCAGGCTTCCCAGGAGCGCGACGCCAGTCTTGACCATCGCCTTGATCTGCTCGGCGGTCTCGGCCGGATCGGCGACCTGGGCCGTGTTGACGCAGGCCTCGAAGATCGGTCGCGACTTTTCAAACTCCGGGCGGGTGGTGATCAGATCGAAGAAGACGAACTCACCGGGCTGGAGCTTGAAGAGGATCGTCCCGCGCACGATGCCGGGCTTTCCCTCCTCCTGGGGAACTTCGACGTAGAGACGCTCCGCGGGCCGACCGGCAGCCCGGGCCGTACGGAGCTGCTCGATCACCCGCACCTCGCCGTTGGCGGCCTGCGTCGCGGCACGGATGTTGGCCAAGAGCTGGTCGGCAACTTCACTCAGCGTCAGGCCGGTGTCGGTGAGACGCTTGTTGTACACCCGAATAAGGTACGTGCGATCTTGCGGGGCGATATCGGCCTGTCCCTGCCCGCCGCCGCGGTTGGTCTCGAACTTGGCGGCCTTCGGGATGTTCATGGAGAGCCCGAAATCGGGAATCTCCAGGGGTGTCGGGTCAAACTCGGGGGTTGATGCCTGCTTCTGGGGATCATTCGCGGGCTTTGGGTCTGGAGTCGGTGTTGGCTTGTTGGAGGGAGCAGTGTTGGAGGGGAGAGTGACCGGCTTGTTTGCATTTTGTGCGGATGCCGCGAGCGGCGTCAAGCAGGCGGCGGCAAGCATCAAGATGGAGAGTCTGATGGAGGGTGGGGTGGTCATGGGTGCTCCAAGAAGAGAGTAAGACGGATGAAGCATCGTCCGGGTCCGGGTGGGAGGTAGAAAATGGGAGGGGTCCGGAACGATGAGGCGGGAGGGAGAAGGGAAAGGGCTGGTGGTGGGGAGATGGTTGGGCGGAGGGGTGTGGTGGAGTTGACACTTAGGGGGTAGGGGCTATCCTTCACTCCTTGCCTCTGGATTTCCGGGGGCGGCGCTGGCGGCGTCTTTGTGCGAGAGCCGGCGTGTCGCGTGAGAACACGTAAGGCACAACGTTGTTCCGGTGCGTTGGTGGCGCTGGCGGCGTAGGTGTCGGTGGAACGAGATGGTGGCAGTCAACGTGAGAGGCATCGAATGACGGGCGGACGGATTCGAATCAGGATGGAGGCGTACGACCACCTCGCCTTGGACGCGTCGGCCAAGGAGATCGTGGAGCACGCCAAGCGCACGAACGCCAAGGTTGCGGGCCCGATTCCGCTGCCGACGCGGATCGAGCGGTACACCGTGCTGCGTTCGCCTCACATTGACAAGAAGTCTCGTGAGCAGTTCGAGATTCGGACGCACAAACGGATCATCGACATCATCGAGCCGAACGTGCGCACGGTTGAGGCGTTGAATCGGCTGGTGGTGCCGGCTGGTGTGTTCGTGAAGATCAAGGCATGATGGCAGGCCGACGAACCCGCGGGGGTTGGTCGGCCTGAGTGTTTGGGGTGGGCAGTGTGGAAGTTTCGCGACCGCCGAGACAGGCGGAAGGCAAGGTAGGGATATGGGTCTGGCGCTGTTGGGCAAAAAGGTCGGCATTACCCGGGTCTACAACGACAAGGGCGTGAGTGTGCCGGTGACGGTGCTTCAGCTCGGTCCTTGCGTGGTGACGCAGGTCCGGACGCCTGAGAAGGACGGGTACGCCGCGATTCAGATCGGCTGGGGTGAGATGAAGGCTCGGAACAGCACGATGCCGGAGATCGGGCACGATGCGAAGGCCGGGACTGCTCCCAAGCGTCATCACCGCGAGTTCCGTGTGGATGCCAAGGACATTGGCGGATACACGCTGGGCCAGGTGCTGACGGTGAAGGCGTTGGAGGGCCTGAAGTTCGTCGATGTGACGGGGACGAACAAGGGTAAGGGCTTCCAGGGCACGATGAAGCGGCATCACTTCAAGGGCATGTTCGCGACGCACGGCACGGAGCGTAAGCACCGTTCGCCGGGCTCGATCGGCTCTCACTGTTCGAACCGCGGTTACGGCGGCGGTCTGGTGAAGGGCAAGAAGATGGCCGGGCACATGGGCAACGTCCGCGTGACGCTGCGGAGCCTGGACATCGTTCGCATCGACGAGGCGAACAATCTGCTGCTGGTGAAGGGCACGGTCCCGGGTGCGAACACGGGCACGGTGATGGTGCGGCCGGCGGTTCGGCTGTACCGCTCGAAGGCGAAGGTTGTGGCCGGCAAGTGATTGCCGGTCTGCCGGGGTGAAGGTTGGTTGGGTGAAGAATGATGGTGTGGTGGGGGTTGGTGTGGTGGGGGTGAGTTGATCGCGGGCCTTGAGCAGGCAGGGGCCCGCGAGCTCGGGAGGTCGGACGGCGGAATGCCGGACGAAACCGCCGGGTGAAGACAAATGAAGGGTGACACGAGGCGGCAATCGGCCGCGTCACCCGGACGGCCGAGTCGAGTCCGACCCGACCCCCACGCTCAGCGCGAGCGTGCTCCCCGACGGAGGGGAATAGGAGGCGAGGCGGATAGGCGGACGGCACGATGAACGGGAGTTCATGGTGTCGGCGAGTGAGGCGTCAGGCGAGGAAAGACACGATGGATGTCCCCGTCCTCAATATGAAGGGTCAGCAAGTCGGGAAGGTTTCGATCGACGAGCAAACGCTCGGCGGCGATGTCATCCCGTCGCTCATCAAGCAGGCGTACGTGCGGTATCACGCCGCGATGCGTCAGGGCTCGAGCAAGACCAAGAACCGTCACGAGGTCGAAGGTTCGACCAAGAAGTTGTACAAGCAGAAGGGCACGGGCAACGCTCGTCACGGCGACCGCAAGGTCAACCTGATGAAGGGCGGCGGCCACGGTCACCACAAGCAGAAGACCCGCGAGGACTTCCGGCTTGAGATGCCCAAGAAGATGCGTCGCAAGGCGAATCGCAACGCGCTTCTGGCGAAGCTTGTGGACAACGAGGTTCGCGTGATCGACGAGATCGCGTTCGCGGAGCCGAAGACGAAGGCGTTCGCGGGGTTCCTCGAGGCGATCAAGGTCGACAAGACGGCGCTGGTCGCGCTTCCGACGGAGGCCTCGAAGAGCGAGACGGCGCGGAAGAGCGGGCGGAACATCGAGAATGTGAAGCTCGTTCGAGCGGACCAGTTGAACTGCTTTGACATGCTGAACCACCGGTTCCTTGTGATCGGCAAGGCCGATCTCGAGGCGTGGCTTGCGGGCCCGTGGTCTCAGACTGGCAAGGACGCGAAGGTGTCGCCGAAGGGCGCCGCGAAGAAGGAGGGTCGGTAAATGCCCGCCAACGTAGCAGCGATCTACATCGTGAAGCATCCGCTGATCACGGAGAAGAACACTGACGCGCAGGGTGAATCGAAGCGTTACTCGTTCCTGGTCGACGTTCGCGCGACGAAGGACGAGGTGAAGGCTGCGATTCAGGAGCTGTACAAGGTTCGCGTGGTTGGTGTGAACACGCAGGTTCGGAAGGGGAAGGAGCGTCGGATGCGTTACGGCGTGACGCAGGAGCCGACGACGAAGAAGGCGACGGTTCGCCTGCACCCGGATGATTCGATCGAGTTCTTCTGAGCATGACGCGTCCGGCGAGAGCCGGTCGATCAAGGGACGAGTGATATGCCGATCAAGATCTACAACCCGACGAGCGCAGGCCGCCGCAACGCGTCCGTGAACGCGCACGCCGAGGTGACGAAGTACGAGCCTCACAAGCCTCTGCTGCGTTCGCTGAGCAAGACGGGCGGGCGGAACCACCACGGGGTGATCACGTCTCGCGGTATCGGCGGCGGCGTGAAGCGGATGTACCGCCTGATCGACTTCAAGCGTCGCGACCGCAACGGCGTGACGGGGAAGGTGATCGGGATTGAGTACGATCCGAACCGTTCGTCGCACATCGCGCTGGTTGAGTACGCCGACGGGCAGAAGCGTTACATCCTTGCTCCGCTGGGGCTCAAGGCCGGGCAGGAGATCCTGACGAGCGCGGACGCGGCGGTTGAGCCGACGGTTGGCAACTGCATGCCGCTGCGGTTCATTCCGACGGGTCTGGAAGTTCACGCGGTGGAGCTCGTGAAGGGCCGCGGGGCGCAGATGTGCCGATCGGCGGGTTCGTTCGCTCGTCTGAGCAACAAGGACGAGGAGTTCGCGACGCTGGTGCTTCCTTCGGGCGAAATGCGGAAGGTTGACATCGACTGCCGCGCGGTGGTGGGCCAGGTCGGGAACATCGACCACCGCCTGCGGAAGCTCGGCAAGGCCGGGTTGAGCCGGCTGCTGGGTATCCGGCCGAAGACCCGCGGCATCGCGAAGAGCCACCACGCTCACCCGCTGGGCGGCGGTTCGGGACGCAGCAAGGGCAACCGTGCACCGTGCGGCCCGACGGGCGTTCTGGCGAAGGGCGGGAACACGCGGAATCGGAAGAAGAAGAGCACGAGCCTGATCATTCGTCGGCGCGTGAGCAAGCGTTACGGTCAGAAGAAGTGATGAGAACGGGCGACGCCCGAGGGATCAGGAACTAACACATGGGACGCAGCCTCAAGAAGGGTCCGTATGTCGACGAGCGGTTGTACCGGAAGGTGGAGGTCCTGAACGAGGCCCGCCGGAAGGAGCCGATCAAGACGTGGCGTCGCGCCTGCACGATCGTGCCGGAGTTCGTGGGCCATACGTTCAAGGTCCACAACGGTCGGGTGTTTGTGGACGTGTTCGTGACGGAGGACATGGTGGGGCACAAGCTGGGCGAGTTCTCGCTGAGCCGCACCTTCCGTGGTCACACGAACAAGAAGGAAGGTATCGAGGGCGGCGACGGGGCGAAGAAGTAAGAGGGGCGAGGCATCAAGGGAACACGGCGGGACAAAGCCGTGAAGGACAACACCGGTTGCTGTGGACCGGGCAGTAGAAGGAAGAACCCGTGAAGATCCGAGGCGACAAGTTGAGCAGCCTGGCGAAAGAGCGCGGGCTGAGCGCCGAGCAGCTGGCTGCCGCGGTGGAGCGTGATGGTCTGAAGGGAACCGCGGCGGTGTCCGCGGTGAAGAACTGGATGCGTGGGAACGATCATCCCCGCTGCCGCCCGACGGACTGCGCAAAGCTGGCCAACGCCCTTGGCGTGGAGCTGTCTGCGTTCGTGAAGTTCACGAGCCAGGTGAGGAACCACAGGGGCAGCCCGCGGAAGGCGGGTCTGCTGGTTGACCTGATCCGCGGGAAGAAGGCCCAGACGGCCGAGAGCCTGCTGACGTTCACGACGAAGCGAGCGGCGTTGAACGTGAAGAAGTGCCTGATGGCGGCTCTTGCCGACGCGAGGAACTTCGGCGCGGACGTGGACAAGCTGTATGTGGTTGAGAGCCGTTGCGACGAGGCGACTCGGATGAAGCGGTTCCACCAGAAGGACCGTGGTCGGGCGCACTCGATCACGAAGAAGTTCTCGCACATCACGCTGAGCGTGGCGGAACGTTCGGGCAAGGGCGGGAAGAAGTAAGGGCGGGAAGAAGGCAGCAGGAAACGCGGATCACCGCGAGGGCACACATGGGACAGAAGACTCATCCGTTCGGATACCGGCTTGGCGTGACAGAGGCTCACAAGAGCCGTTGGTACGCGCCGAAGGCTCTTTTCGGCGAGCTCGTGATCGAGGACGAGAAGATCCGGAAGTATCTGGACAAGCGTCTGAACCGCAAGCCCCCGTACGCGGCGGTGTCGGACATTCACATCGAGCGGACGCGTGAAGAGCTCAAGGTGATCATCAAGACGGCCCGTCCGGGCCTGGTGATCGGCCCGAAGGGCGCCGAGGTTGAGCGGATGACGGAGGAGCTTCAGTACATGACGGGCCGCAAGGTTGCGATCTCGATCATGGAAGTGAAGAACCCGGACACGGACGCGAAGCTGTGCGCCGAGGGGATCGCGGAAGCGTTGCTGAAGCGAATGGCGTTCCGCCGAGCGGTGAAGAGCCGGATCGAGGCGATCATGGCGGCCGGTGCACAGGGCGCGAAGATCCAGATCGCGGGTCGCCTGGGCGGGGCTGAGATCGCCAAGACGATGGCGGTGTCGCTGGGGCGGATGCCCTTGTCGACGCTGCAGGCCCGGGTTGAGTATGGGTTTGCGGAGGCTCCGACGCCCGCGGGTCAGATCGGCATCAAGTGCTGGATCTACAAGGGGATGTACACGACGGAGCGTACCGAGGAAGAGAGCAACGCGGCGGGTGGTCGGGCGCGTGCCCGCGGCCGCCGGTAAGGGATGGGTTGGCTGGGTGAGGGTCGGGAAGTAGGACACGCGTTCACGGTTAGCCGTGGCGCTGAAGGCAAGCAGCGGAGTGTGAAGTCATGGCGTTGATGCCCAAGCGAGTGAAGTACCGCAAGGAAATGCGGCGAGTGCGTCCGCGGAAGGCGACGAAGGGGAACTACGTCGCGTACGGGGACTACGGCCTGCAGGCCCTGGACGGGTGCTGGCTGAAGGGGACGGTGATCGAGGCCGGGCGCGTGGCGGCGATGCACTTCGTGAAGCGCGAGGGCAAGCTGTTCATCCGCGTGTTCCCGGACAAGCCGATCAGCAAGAAGCCGCTGGAAACCCGAATGGGTACGGGTAAGGCGGACGTGGACTACTGGGCGGCGCGTGTTCGTCCCGGGACGATGTTGTTCGAGATGGCGGGCGTCTCGGAGCAGACGGCGAAGCTGGCGCTTCAGCGTGTGGCGATGAAGATGCCGGTTCGTTGCCGGTTCGTGGGTCGTCGAGTGAAGGTGTGATCGTCGGCAGCGTCGGCGGAAGCCGGGCGGCCGTTCGGGGATGAGGCGGAACGATCGGGGCGGGCGAAAGAGGAAGCATCGGATGAAGGGCAAAGAAGTCAACGCGCTGCGGCCGGACGAGGTGAAGGTCGAACTGGCCCGCCTGCGTGGGAAGTTGTATGAGCTGCGGACGAAGTCTGTGACCGAGAAGGTCGAGGACACGACGCAGTTCGGGAAGATCCGTCGGGACATCGCGCGTCTGTTGACGCGTCAGCGTTCGATCGCGGGCGGGACGAGCAAGTAATCGCTGGGCACCGGCGAATCGAGCCGGACAGGAAAGCAAACCATGGCAGGCAAAGCGGACAAGAAGAGCGGCGCGAAGACGAGCAAGCCCGAGGGCTTGACGGGGACGCAGATCGGTGTCGTGGATTCGGACAAGCGTTCGAAGACCCGCCGCGTGGTTGTGAGCTACCAGTCGAAGCATCCGAAGTACGGGAAGTACATCGGCCAGCGGACGATTCTGCAGGTTCACGACGAGGGGAACGTCTCGAAGCGTGGGGACGTGGTTGAGGTGACTCCCTGCCGCCCGCTGAGCCGGACGAAGAGCTGGTCGCTGGTGCGGGTGGTTGAGCAGCGGTCGGCGCAGGCGGCGGCGATCGCGAGCGCGAAGGAGATCGTGTGAGATCGGGACCCGCGGGTGATCTCGCGGGGTTTGAAGCGGCAGCAATGCGGGTGAAGGCGGCAAGCCCGAGCAACCCGAGAAGGCAGTGTGAGCGATGATTCAACAGGAAACCAGGTGCGAAGTCGCGGATAACTCGGGGGCGAAGATCGCCTACATCATCCGCGTGTACGGCGGCTCGACGGGGTCGGGCAAGTTCACGCGTCGTACGGCGAAGATCGGTGACCGCGTGTTCGTGTCGATCAAGCGAGCGCTTCCCGGAGCGGACGTCAAGCCGGGCGACAAGAGCAAGGCGGTCGTGGTTCGCACGACGAAGGCCGAGCGTCGCGCGGACGGGAGCTACATCAAGTTCGACAGCAACGCGGTGGTGTTGATCCAGGACGACGGGAACCCGAAGGGGACGCGTATCTTCGGGCCGGTGGCCCGCGAGCTGCGTGACAAGAACTACATGAAGATCGTGTCGCTGGCGGCGGAAGTCGTCTGAGCGCAAGGAACAGGAGACCAGCGATGCCAAGTCATGTTCGCAAGGGAGACATGGTGTACGTCCGCAGCGGCGACTCGAAGGGGACCGTGGCGGAGGTTCTGCGTGTGCTGCCCAAGGACGGGAAGGTTGTGGTCAAGGGCGTGAACGTGCGGACGAAGCACGTGAAGCCGAACCGGATGAACCAGCAGGGGTCGGTGGTCCGCAAGGAATTCCCGATCGATATGAGCAAGGTGAACCCGGTGGTGGACGGGAAGCCGACGCGTGTGCGGTTCAAGGTTGCCAAGGACGGGACGAAGACCCGTGTGGCGGCCAAGGGCGGGAAGGAACTGGCGTCGGCTGTTGTCGGGAAGAAGTGAACGAGCTCGGTCGTTGCTCTGAGCGAGCGAGGATCGGGAAGAAAGAGGCGGCCGTCGGCCGCGAGCGAGTGAATCATGGCGAACGAGAGTGACAGCAAGAAGGGTGCGGCAAAGGGCGGAGCGAAGAAGCCCTCGGCGAAGGCCGCGGCGGCCGAAGTTCCGAGCGGCCCGAAGACTCCCCCGAGGCTGAAGGTTCTGTTTGACACCGAAGTTCGCAAGAAGGTTGCGGAGCAGTTCGGGATCAAGAACCCGATGGCTCAGCCGAAGCTCGAGAAGATCGTGCTGAACGTGAACATGGGGCGTCACATCGAGGGGACGAAGATTCCGCCGGAGAAGCGTTCGACAGTGCTGGACACGCTGGTGAAGATCAGCGGTCAGAAGCCCGTGGTCGTCAAGGCGAAGAAGAGCGTCGCGAACTTCAAGGTGCGCGAGGGGATGGAGACGGCGGCGATGGTGACGCTGCGTCGGGACCGGATGTGGCACTTCCTGGACCGGTTCATCAACCTGGCGACCCCGCGAATCAAGGACTTCCGCGGCGTGTCGGACAAGGCGTTCGACAAGCAGGGGAACTACGCGGTGGGTGTTCAGGAACAGGGCGTGTTCCCTGAGATCAACATGGCGGATGTGAACTTCACGCACGGGATGAACATCAACGTGTGCTTCGCGAGGAGCAACGCGGCGTTGTCGAAGTTCGTGCTGGAGTGCCTCGGGATGCCGTTCGTGAAGCCCGAGGAACGCAAGTCGAAGAAGTCGTAAGAGCAAGAGAGTTCAGCGGGCGCCGCGGGGCGGCGTTCTGGAGAAATCGACCGATGACGACCAAGGCGCAAATGGCCAAGAGCAGGAGGACCCCGAAGTTCAGCACTCGCAAGGTGCTGCGCTGCGAGCTGACCGGGCGTGACCGCGGTGTGTACCGCAAGTTCCGTCTGAGCCGCATCATGCTTCGGAAGCTTGCCCTTGAGGGGAAGATCCCGGGGATGCGGAAGTCGTCCTGGTAAGTCAGATCGAAGGAAGTTTTGACCACGACGCGGCGGCGAATGCCGCGTGAAGTTAGGGGAATGCAATGGCGATCGGTGACCCAATCGCGGACATGCTCAGCCGGATCCGCAACGCAAGCCGGAACAAGGCCAAGACGGTGGACTGCCTCAACAGCAAGGTCTGCCGCGGTATTGCGGACGTGCTCAAGAGCGAAGGCTTCATCGACGGGTACGACGTGATCGACGACGGCCGTCAGGGGCTTCTGAAGGTTCGTCTGCGGTACGGGCCCAAGGGAGAGCCCTTGTTCCATCGCATGACCCGCATGAGCAAGCCGGGTCGGCGGATGTACACGGGCGTTTCTGAACTTCCCAAGCCGTTGGGTGGTCTGGGTATCGCGATCGTGTCGACGTCTCGCGGCGTTCTTTCGGACCGCAAGGCCCGCGAGGATCGGATCGGTGGCGAGTTGCTCTGTGTGATCGAGTAAACCGAAGGGACGTTCAGTCGAAAGGCAGTCGGGCCCGGTGTGTGCTCGGGTCTGAAGGGAAGCAGAAGAACAGGGGCGGAAGCCCGCGAGTCATGCGAAGGGACGCGCGGAGAGCCCAACGCCGAGGAGAAGTGCGATGTCTCGAATCGGAAAGAAAGCCGTGGCGATCCCCGCGGGGGTCAAGGTGAGCGTGAGCGGCCGGAAGGTCGAAGTCGCGGGTGCCAAGTCGAAGCTCTCGTACGAGTTCCGCCCTGAGATCAAGGTCTCCGTGGATGGGTCGGCCGTGAAGATCGAGCTGGCCGATGGGTACACGAAAGAGGATCGGCAGGCGAACGCGAGCTGGGGCTCGACGCGTGCCCACATCGCGAACATGATCGAGGGCGTGACGAAGGGCTACGAGAAGACGATGCACGTGGTCGGCACGGGCTGGTCGGCGTCGCTGTCGGGCAAGACGCTGAAGCTGGTGTGCGGGTTCGCGAACCCGCGCCTGCTGACGGTTCCGGACGGCGTGACGGTGGTGGTGGACAAGACCAACGGCGACACGACCCCAGTGAAGGTGAGCGGGCCGGACAAGCAGCTGGTGGGGCAGTTCGCCTCGCAGATGCGTTCGACGCGGAAGCCCGAGCCGTACAACGGGAAGGGCATCAAGTACGCCGAGGAAGTCATCAAGAAGAAGCAGGGCAAGCAGTTCGGCGCTTAAGAGCGGGTTCGGTACCACAGGTTGCACGAAGCGGGCTCAAGACGCCCGAGGCAGGTCAAGATGGACAAGCAGAAGAGCAAACAAGTTCGTCGGGCGCGTCGCGTGGTTCGGATCCGTCGCGAGGTCAGCGGCGTGACGAGCCGCCCGAGGCTCGCGGTGTACAAGTCGCTGAACCACATTTACGCCCAGGTGATCGACGACCTCAAGGGTTCGACGATCGTCTCGGCGTCGACGGCGGAGAAGAAGCTCGGTCTGGAGAAGACCGGGAACTCCGCGGCGGCGGCCAAGGTCGGCGAGGCAATCGCCGAGCGGGCCAAGGCCAAGGGAGTTGCCGCGGTGGTCTTCGACCGTCGCGGGTTCAAGTATCACGGCCGGATCAAGGCCCTCGCCGACGCGGCGAGGAAGGGCGGCCTGGACTTCTGATCGGCAGGCGGATTCGGGCGGGAAGATCGAGCAAAGCCGGCGAGGGAATGACCCGACCCGGAGCACAAGGCAGGGCACCATGACGCAGATGCAGAGCAAGGCCGGGGCGTTCCAGGAAGATCGTGGCGGAGTCAACACGACGACGATCGGGGTGTATCGCACCTCGGCGACCGTGAAGGGCGGACGGCGATTCTCCTTCGGCGCGCTCGTGGTCGCCGGCGATCGCAAGGGTCGCGTGGGCTACGGGTACGGAAAGAGCAACGAAGTCCCGCTCGCCGTTGAAAAGGCCGAGAAGTACGCACGCAACGCGATGGTCCAGATCGCGATGACCGGCGGAACGATCCCGCACATGGTCGAAGGTGAGTTTGGTCCGTCGAAGGTTCGCCTGATTCCGGCCAGTCCGGGCACGGGCGTCGTGGCGGGCGGCACGGTTCGCAGCGTTCTCGAAGTGCTCGGCATCACCGACTGCCTCACGAAGTGCTACGGCTCGACGAACGCGTTCAACGTCGTCAAGGCGATCTTCGATGGTCTGACGCAGCTCAAGCAGCGTGAGCAGGTCGCTTCAGGCCGCGGGATCGAGCTCGCGGTGAGCGACATCGAGCGGAAGATCGAGGCCGGCAAGGCCTTCGTTCCCGCCAGCAAGGGCGAGAAGATGAAGGGGCCGGTCAACACGATCGGGCAGGAGCGCAAGGGTCGCGGTGGCCCGCGTGGCGGTCGCGGCGGTCAGGGGCGTGGGCCGCGTGGC
>ERZ761603.391-NODE-391-length-37899-cov-52.594467_pt1 | contig 37899 bp, 40 predicted proteins | sample MGYA00511879_ERZ761603 | MGnify/ENA primary metagenome ERZ761603 (study PRJEB28899, sample SAMN02850040) | bioreactor sludge metagenome | biome: EBPR Sludge; feature: EBPR Bioreactor; material: flocular biomat | place: Australia: Thorneside Wastwater Treatment... | reverse complement strand
CTCTTTCCCTACACGACGCTCTTCCGATCTAAGCGGCCGCCAAGAGCGCCGCGCGCGGTATGGCCGGCAGCGTCGGCCGCGGGATCGGCAACCAGATCCTGCGCGGGGTGCTGGGGTCGATACTTGGAGGGAGGCGGTGAACGCACGACCGTTCGGGCGCGTCGTGTTCCGTTTTCGGTTATGCTGCCGCAATGAAGCGGATGATTGTCTTTTTCTTAAATTGGGAGGTGGGCCATGAAGATTTCTTGCATGCGGTGGATGGGGTGGGTGGCTGTCGGAGTCTTGCTTTCAGCCTGCGCTCCCGCGGAGATTATGGATGTCGCGACCGAGGAACAGAAGCGCCAAATCGAAACAACCCGGACCTTTAGCAAGAACTACGATGCGGTCTGGGCTGCGGTAGCGAAGACGCTTGCGCAGTTCGGTAACAGCATTCAAAGCCAGGACAAGACAACGGGAAATATTTCTACAGACTGGGTCGTTATCAAAGAAGCAGTTGTGGTCTTTACCACCGGAAGGCGGGCCAAGTCGACAATATTTGTTGAAAGGCTTTCCGCCACGAGCACCAAGGTTTCCGTGAAGGTGGTTTTTGAGGAGAGGCCTTCCAGCAGAACGAATTGGATGCCAGCGGGGCGTAAGTCAGATCAACTGGACATAGAGAAGAACTTCTTTGACGCGGTTCAAAAGAATCTATAGAGGAGACTATAGATACCGCCGGGTAACCGGTCGAATGAACTTGGACCGACACTGCTTTTGGTATGTAAATCGCTTTTAGATTGGTCTGTCCCGGTTACCTCAGCGTCACGAGGCCAGATAGGGGTCATGGCCACCTATCACGAGACCCGCACCATCGCCCAGCCGGCGGAAGCGCTTTTCGATATCGTCGCCGATGTCGAGCGCTATCCCGAGTTTCTGCCGCTGATCCGCGGGGCGAGGATATTCAACCGGATCGAAGATCGGTACGAGACTGAGATGAACCTGGCGCCGGGTTTGCTGCACCGGCCAATCGTCTTCTGACACAGTTCTGTTGAGCCTGGTCTGGCGGTCTGTCAAGCTGATGGCGGGGCAGCAAGAAGGTAATCCGAGAAGTCAGTCGAATTGCATTTGAATCGGACGGGGACGGCCATGAAAGTGACGGCGCTAATCGAAAACACCCGTGCTGAGGGATCCGAGGATTTGCACACGGAGCATGGCCTCTCCTTGTACATCGAGCACGGTGAAAAGCGGATCCTCTTCGATACGGGCGCTTCGGGCGCGTTTGCCGACAATGCCGCTCGTCTCGGCATCGCTATCGAAGCGGTCGACATGGCGGTGATCTCCCACCATCACTACGACCACGGCGGCGGACTGCGGCGTTTCCTCCAGATCAACCAGCGCGCGAGCATTTACCTGCGCAGCCCGCCGGACGGAGACTGCCGCTTCAAATTCCTGTGGATGGACAGGTACATTGGCCTTGATCAGGCGCTGTTGCGCGAGCATGCGCGCCGGTTCATTTTCGTCACCGAGCGTACCGCTGCTTCACCTGATGCGACCCTGCTGACCGACGTCGGCCACGCGTATTCCCTGCCGCGGAGCAACCGTAACCTCTATCTTGCGCGGGGCGGCAAGCTGGTTCCGGATGACTTCGCGCACGAGTTGGTGCTGGTCTTGCGCGATGGCGATGGCCTCGTCGTGTTCACCGGTTGCTCGCACCGCGGTATCCTGAACATGGTCGAGGCGGTGACGCGGGCTTTCCCCCGCTTGCCCATGAAGGCCGTTTTCGGGGGATTTCATCTCGTGATCCTGCCGACCTTGAATTTCATGTCGGGCAGCAAGGAAGAAGTACGGGGAATTGGAACACGGATGTTGCAGTATCCGTTGGAGCGCGTGTTCACCGGGCATTGCACGGGTTCCCGTGCATTCCAGGTGTTGAAGGGTGCCATGGGCGAGAAGCTCGAATACATCGCCACGGGCCGAACCGTGACGGTGTGACTCCAGGAGAACATGGGCTAATGACAACCGTGGCCTGTTGCCGCTCAATTCCAACGGCGGAAACGATTCAAAATGGCAATTGTCTCTCCTTGCAACCAGGCGACGAATAGTCCCTGATAGCCCATGGCAACCCACCGCGAGAGCCGCGCCATCGCGCGGTCGGCTGAAGAGATGTTCGACATCGTCGCCGATGTCGAACGCTATCACGAGTTCGTGCCGCTCATCCGCGAGGCGAGGATCTTCAATCGTGTCGCAGACAGCTACGAAACCGAGCAGACCCTGGTGCTGGGTCTGCTGACCCATCGCTTTCGCACGCGTACCGAACTCAGCCGCCCCCATGGCATCAACGTCGTTTCCGGCGATCAGTTGTTTTGCCGTTTCGATATTCGCTGGCAGTTCGCATCGCTCGGCGAGGATCGCTGCCACGTCGACTTCGCGCTCGACTGCGAGTCACCTTCATTCTTTCTGATTCCGGTCATCCAGTTGCTGGTCTTGCCGATGGCAACCAGCATGGTCGATGCTTTCGAGGCGCGAGCCCATGCTCTGGCTGTCGACGCAGGGCGTTGGAAAGCGCCACCCGCTCCGTAAGCCCGCGCGCGAACGCGGGGGGACGCCCGGCCCGACCCCTCCACCAGCCTGCCGGATCAGCTGAACGGCCGCACACCGATCCACGCCGCGTGCAGATGGAACGCGAATGCCGCCCACGCGCCGATGCCTGCTGCGACCGCGATGACGGTGGGTGCTGCGCCGCCGGCGGGAAGGACGGTGCCGACGGCCCGGTCACGGGCTTTCGCGGCGCGAAGGCAGAGGGTCGCCCAGACCAGGAAGCCACCAAACAGAAGCACGTCGGCGACATTGCCGTTCGCCAGCAGGTGCGCTGCGGCCCAGACCTTGGTGCCGAGCAGCATCGGGTGGCCGAGCCTGCCCTTGATGGCGTTGCGCGGCACGTAGGCAGCGGCGAGCAGAATGAAGGCAGGCAGGGTCAGGAGCGCGGCGGCGTGGCGCGTCCACACCGGCGGGGTCCACAGCACGAGCGGTGCGGTCCGCGCCTCGGCGTAACCATAGACGAGCAGCACGAAGCCGGCGATCGAGAGAATTGCGTAGATGCCCTTCCATGTCTTCTCGCCGTGCGCGGCGATGAAGTCGGCCCGGAAGCCATCGGCAAACACGCGCGAAGAATGCACCCCGAGAAACAGCACCAGTCCGGCAATCAGCATCGACATGCCCACACCTCGCGAAATTTCGGATGTCCCGGATGTTACGCGCAGACTGCAGGAAACGTTCAGTTCGAGGAAATGCAAGGCCCCGGTTGCGAAACTCGCTGCAACAAAGCGCCCGAAATACCAACGGCCTGAAATAAAATAATACTTTGCTAATTGACGAAGGAGTCCATCATGAAGGCGTTCCTCCCGATCACCCTGCTGCTGGCTGCGTTGCCGGCTCTGGCACAGGACATCGCTGCCCTGACCACCGATACCAAGCAGACGGTGTTGCCCGTTGTTCCCAAGGTGGTCAATGCCATGCAGGAGGCGGTGGCCGCGAAGGGCGTCGCCGGAGCCATCCCGGTGTGCAAGGAACAGGCGCCGGCGCTGATCAAGGAAAAGCGGGCGGAAACGGGCTGGGACATCCGCCGCGTCAGCCTGAAGACGCGCAATGCCGAGCGGGGAACCCCCGATCTCTGGGAGGCCCGTCAACTGGCCGACTTCGACATCCGCGCCGCCAACGGGGAGAAACCGGAGACGCTCGAGAAGAGCGAGGTCGCCATCATCGACGGCAAGCAGGTGTTTCGCTACATGAAGGCGCTGCCGGTCAGCGATGTCTGCGTCAAATGCCACGGCCCGGTCGACGGGCTCGATGCCGGTCTCAAGGCCGAGCTCGCCAGGACCTATCCAGATGATCGGGCCACCGGCTACGGCATCGGCCAGATTCGCGGCGCCTTGACGGTCAAGCGGCCGCTGTAGGTTCCAGCTGGGCGGCCGAGGCGGCGGAGTCATTTCCCGGCGACTGTCATCGGGGTCGACCCTGGCACGGCCCCGTGTTACTTTCGGCGTGTCGTTCCATTTGCACCGGGGCCGCCCATGAGCGCACGCATCTTCATCAGCTATCGCACCGCTGACGGGGTCGACAAGGCTACGGCGCTGGCTCGCGATCTCGGAGTGGTCTTTGGCGACGAGGCCGTCTTTCTCGACAAGGACGACCTGCGCGGCGGCTCCGCATGGCGCAACGAGATTCACCGCGCATTCGATGCCAGGCCGGTCTTGCTGCTGCTGGTGACACCACAACTGATCTCGGCGGTTGACAGTCATGGGCTGCCGCGAATTGCCGGCGCTGACGACCCGGTGCGCCGGGAACTCGAGACCGCGCTTGCGGCTGGCGCCCGGGTGATTCCCGTCCTGTGCGACGGCCTGAACGAGCCGCCCGATGCGAGCCGTCTGCCGCCACCCTTTGACTGCATCGGTGAATTGACCTGGCGGCGATTGCGGGCCTACGACTGGGAACCCGACGTCGAGCGCCTGATCGACGACCTGAAGGCCTTCGGCGTATCGCCGGTCGCTGGCGCCAGCAGCAATGTGCCCTCGCCCCCGGCCCCCATGGCGACACCGCCGGAGCGCCCGCCCCGCAGGATGTTCCTGGCCATCGGGGCTCTCGCCCTCGCGATTGCCGTGGCTCTATGGATCTACGCACGAGGCGGGCCGACCAACGGCGTCGCCGGGAACTGGCAGGCACAGCTCTGGCATGGCGAGCAGGTCAGGATGGTGCTGAGCGAAAAGGGCGATACGGTGACCCTGGCCAGCGAGCCGATCGCCATCGCAGAACGACCCGACTGGAGCGACTACCGCCACTTCTGGCGGGAACGGGGTGGCGGAGAACTGAACGCCATCATGTATCGTGGCGAGGGCCGACGCATCGATGCCCCGGGCGTCCAACCGGCACTGGACATCGGCCTCCAGGTACTGATCAGCCCGGACAGCGGCGGCGCCGCGATCGACAGCGGCAACCTCAGCCTTCGCCTTTCCGCCGACGGCAAGACGCTGACCGGGCGCATCTGGCTCAACAGCGCCCAGGCCGAACAGCCTGCCGTGCTGACGCGCCAGCGCTAGCTGAAGCGAAGCGTGGTCAGCGGCCCCCGGCACGGCCAGATGCTCGACTAACCTCGATTCCGTGGGAACGGCCTTGGAAAGATCCCATGCTTACGGCGCAGTCCTGGCACTGCTGGCGGCGCTCGGCTTTTCGCTCAAGGCCATCTTCGTCAAGCTCGCCTACCCCCATGGTGTCGACGCCATCACCCTGCTCGCCCTGCGCATGGGGTTTTCGCTGCCCGTGTTTCTGTTGGTCGGGCTGGCCCATCAGCGTGCGGGAGCGAGCCTGTCGCGCGGCGACTGGGGGCGGCTGTTCGTGCTCGGCTGCCTCGGCTATTACGGCGCCAGCATTCTCGACTTCTGGGGGCTGCAGTTCATCTCCGCCGGGCTGGAACGACTGATCCTGTTCACCTATCCGACGCTGACCATCCTGATCGGCGTCCTCTTTCAGGGCAAGCCGTTCTCGAAGCGTGAAGGGCTTGCCGTGGCGCTCTGCTACATCGGCATCGGCTTCGCGTTCCTGCACGACCTTGGCCAGGGCGACTCGCGAAGCGTGTGGATCGGCAGCGCCCTGGTCTTCGCCTCCAGCGTCTCCTACGCGCTCTACCTTTCCGGCAGCGCGCCGATGATCGCCCGCCTCGGCGCCATGCGCTTCTCGGCGCTGGCGATGCTAATGTCCTCGGCGGTCACGCTGCTGCATTTTGCCTGTTCGCAGCCGTTGACCGCATTCATCCAGCCCCTGCCCGTTTATGGCTGGGGGCTGGCGATGGCCCTGTTCGCCACCGTCGTCCCGGTCTTTGCCCAGTCGGCGGCGATCCGCAGCCTCGGCGCCGGGCGCACCTCGCTGTTCGGAATGGTCGGGCCGCTGCTGACCATCGGCTTCGGCTGGTGGTTGCTCGACGAGCCGATCTCGCTCGCCCAGATCGTCGGCGCCGCGCTGGTGCTGATCGGCATCCTCCAGGTTTCTCGGCGCTGACCGGTGAGCCGGCGCTCACTTCACCTTGATCTCGGTCCACAGCCGCGACATCAGCCGGCGCTGCTTCGGCTCGAGGTCGCGCAGCATCTCGAGGCGCCCGAGCGCTTCCGGCGGCGGGAAGATCGCCGGCTCGCCCGCCACTTCCGGACGAATGTGGGGCAGCGCGGCGCGATTGGGGTTGCCGGCGCCGATCAGGTTGGAAACGTCGGCGGCGTTCTCGCCCTGTAGCATGAAGTCGATGAAGCGATGCGCGAGGTCCGGGCGGCGCGCTGACTTGTGGATCACGAAATTGTCGACCGCCAGCACGGCGCCTTCCTTCGGGATGGCGAAGCCGATGGCGAAGGGGCGGCGCGCGGCCCTGGCGTCCTCGCGGGCGCGGAACATGTCGTTGGAGTAACCGTGGGCGACCCAGATGTTGCCGATCGCCAGGTCCTTGATGTAGGTGCTGTTGGAGAAGGTCGCCCAGTACGGCTTGGCGCGCACAATCAGGTCGCGCGCTGCCCGCCAGTGGTCGGGATCGGTGTCGTTCACCGGATGGCCGAGGTAGCGCAGAGCCGCCGCCATCAGTTCGCGCTGGCTGTTGAGGACGGTGACCTTGCCTTTCAGTTTCTTCAGGTGTTCCGGTTCGAAGACGAGCGCCCAGGTGTCGGTCGGCAGGCCACGCTCGGCCAGCTTCGTCGCGTTGAACCCGAGCAGCGTGACTGTCGTCGCGTAGGGCACGGCGTGGCGCAGGCCGGGGTCGTACCAGGGAGCGGCGAAGGCGGCGGCAACGTTGCCGAGGTGCGGCAGCCGTTGCCCATCGAGTGGCAGCAGTTCGCGCTTGCGGATCAGCGTGTGCACCGCGTTGCCGGTCGGCACCAGCAGGTCGTAGCCGGCGGCGCCGGCTTCCAGCTTGGCCAGCATTTCCTCGTTGTCGGAATAGTAGTCCTGCTTCAGGCGGCAGCCGCACCAGGCCTCGAAGCGCGCTGCCGTCTCGGCCGAAATGTAGTTGTTCCAGATGTAGAGGTGCAGCGTGTCGTCGGCCCGCCCGGGGGCGGCCAGGGCGAGGAGCAGCACGAGCAGCGCCAGCCTCACGCCGATTTCCTCAGCGTTTCGGGGGCGAAACGCAGGGCCAGCGCGATCAGTGTCAGGGTCAACGCCATCAGCAGGGTCGAAATGGCGTTGACCTCCGGGGTCACGGCGACCTTGATCATCGAGTAGATCTGCAGCGGCAGGGTCGTCACGCCGACACCGGCGACAAAGAAGGTGATGACGAAATCGTCGATCGAAAGCGTGAAGCTCATCAGGAAGCCGGCGACGATGCCGGGGACGATCAGCGGGAAGGTCACCCGGGTGAAGGTGCGCCACGGGGTCGCTCCGAGGTCGCGCGCTGCCTCGAAGATGTCCTCGTCCATCCCCGCCAGGCGGGCACGGACGATGATGGCGACGAAGCCGATCGAAAAGGTGATATGGGCGGCGAGAATGGAGAACAGGCCGAGCGTCAGGTCGAGCACCTGGCGGAAGAAGAGCAGCAGCGAGACGCCGAGCAGGATTTCCGGCATCGCCACCGGTGTCAGGACCAGGAAGGGGAGCAGTGGCGGCTGCCAGCGGTGCAGCGAAATGCCGGCCATCGTGCCCAGAACGGTGGCGATCGTGCTGGAAGCGATGGCGATCAGCAGCGAATTGGCGGCGGCCTGCAGCATGTCGGGGTTGCCCAGGAGCTTGCCGTACCAGCGCGTCGTGAAGCCGACCCAGGACGCGTTGAGTTCTGAGTCATTGAACGAGAACAGGACGACGACAGCCAGCGGCACGTAGAGGAAGGCGTAGGTCGCCAGCCCGGCCGCCCACAGCCAGACGCCGCGCCTCACGTCTGCCCCCGGTTGCGCGTCAGGGCCGACGAGATGCCGGCCACGGCCAGCACCGCCAGCGTCAGCAGCAGCGACAGCGCGGCGCCGAGCGGCCAGTCGCGGTTGTCGAGAAACTGCTCCTTGATCAGGTTGCCGATCAGCCGGTCGCCGGTGCCGCCGAGCAGTTCGGGCACGGCGAACATGCCGAGGACCGGGATGAAGACCAGCGCCGAGCCCGAGAGCACCCCAGGCAGCGACAGGGGCCAGGTGACGCGCCAGAAGCGTGCCCAGCCGCCGGCGCCGAGGTCCTGCGCCGCCTCGAGTAGCGCCGGATCGTGCTTTTCCAGGTTGGTGTACAGCGGCAGGATCATGAACGGCAGGTGCACATAAACCATGCCGGCGATGACGGCGACCGGGCTGTAGAGCAGGTCGAGGGGACCGAGGATGATCATCCAGGCGTAGATGCGGATCAGGAAATTGCTGGCGAAGGGCAGGATGACGAGCAGCACGAGGAGGTCGCGGCGGCGCTTCGGGCTGCGCACGATGAGCACTGCCAGCGGATAGGCGAGGACGAGGCAGAGCAGTGTCGTCAGGCCGGCGACGGCAAAGGACTTGGCGAGGATCCAGGCGTAGATGACGTCGTCGAAGACGAAGCGGTAGGCATCGAGACTGAAGCCGCGCTCGGCGAGCGGGGCCAGGCCGCCGAATTCCCCGGGTTCGCGGAAACTGGCGGCGGCCATGATCAGCGCCGGGATCAGGAAGAAGACGACGAGGAAGAGCGCCGGCGGCAGCGTCACCAGCCAGCGGGTCAAACGGGCGCCCTGGTCAGTCCGGGAGAAAGACGCCGGCATCATGCCTCCATTCGACGCTCACCCGGTCGCCGATCTCGTGGAAACGCGCCCGCCCCGGCCCGGCGTTGGTGGCCAGCGCCTCGAGCAGCAGGCCGTTGTCGAGGCGGACCTTGTAGACCGTGACGTCGCCGAGAAACAGGTACTCGACGACGGCGCCGGTGAAGTGATTCTTGAGCCCGGCGCGGTCGGCGTGCCCGGAAATGCGCAGGTGTTCGGGGCGGATCGCCAAGGCCCCGTTACTGCCGATGGCGACTGCTTCATGCGCCGGCGCGGCGATCTCGCCGAGACCGGGCGAGGCCAGGCGCAGGCCGTGGCGCGTCGCCTCGACGACGTCGGCGGCGATCAGGTTGATGGTCCCGATGAAGTCGGCGACGAAGCGGTTCCGCGGGGCCGAGTAAAGCACTTCCGGAACGTCAAGCTGCTCGATGCGGCCCTCGTTCATGACGGCGATGCGGTGCGACAGCGCGAGCGCCTCCTGCTGCGCGTGGGTGACGAAGACGAAGGTGACGCCAACCTCGCGCTGCAGCGCGATCAGCTCGCCCTGCATGCGCTCGCGCAGCTTGGCGTCGAGGGCGCCGAGCGGCTCGTCGAGCAGCAGCAGGCGCGGCTTGTTAACCAGGCCGCGGGCCAGCGCCACGCGCTGCTTCTGGCCGCCGGAAAGTTCGTGCGGGAAGGCGTCGCCCTTGTCTTCCAGATGCACCAGGGCCAGCGCCTCGGCGGTCCGGCGGCGGATCCCGTCACGCGAAAGGCCAGCCATCTCCAGCGGGAAGGCGATGTTGCCGGCCACCGTCAGGTGCGGGAACAGCGCATAGCTCTGGAACACCGTATGCACCGGCCGCTTCTCCGGCGGCATGCCGGCCAGCGGTTGGCCGTCGAGGTAGAGTTCGCCGGCGTCCGGCGCGTCGAAACCGGCGATCATGCGCAGGATGGTCGTCTTGCCGCAGCCGGAAGGGCCGAGCAAGGTGAAGAACTCGCCGGCCTCGATGTCAAGCGTGACGTCCTTCACCGCTTCCAGTTTGCCGAAGCGGCGGGTGATGTTCCTGATTTCGAGAAGGGCCACGATCACCGCCTGAAGCTGCCGAGCCAGAGTCAATTATAAGCATTGCCGGGGACGGCGGATTCGGCCGCCGGCACGATGTCCACCGCCGGTGCTCTGGGTTAGAATCCCGACATGATCGGTATCCTCCTCATTACCCACGGCAGCTTCGGCGAGGCGCTGGTGCAGAATGCCTGCCATGTCCTCAACAAACGCCCGGTCCAGGTTAACCAGCTGGGAGTTTCGGCGCAGGACGATCCGCTCGACCTGTTGCCGCTGGCCCGGCAGATGCTCGAACTGGTCGACAACGGCGATGGCGTGCTGGTCCTCACCGACATCTTCGGCGCCAGCCCCGCCAACCTGGCAACCAAGCTCCTGGAACCGGGGCGCGTCGAGGGCCTTACCGGCGTCAATCTGCCGATGCTGCTGCGTGCGTTGACCTATCGCGAGAAGGGTATGGAAGTCCTGCTGCAACGTGCCCGCGACGGAGGTCGCGACGGCGTTATCAACATGCTGGAACATTGACCATGCTGAACAGGGAAGCCGAAATCATCAACAAGCTGGGCCTGCACGCGCGGGCCTCCGCAAAGCTCACGCAACTGGCCGGCAAGTACCAGAGCGAGGTGTGGATGGCCAAGGGGCCGCGCCGGATCAATGCCAAAAGCATCATGGGCGTGATGATGCTGGCGGCTGGCAAGGGGACGAAGGTCACGCTGGAAACCGACGGTCCGGACGAGGAGGAAGCGATGGCTGCCCTGCTGGCGCTGATCGCCGACTATTTCGGCGAAGGGGAATGAGCGTATGAGCTTCATCCTGCACGGCCTCGGCGTCTCCGGCGGCATCGCGATCGGGCGGGCCATGCTCATGTCGCATGCGACGCTCGAGGTGTCGCACCTGACCATTGCGCCGCGCATGGTCGACAGGGAGATTGCCCGCTTCGACTCCGCGATCAGTGCGGTCAAGCGCGAACTGGAAGCGATGAAGGAATCGGCCGAGAACGGGCCGGCGGAACTGGGCGCCTTCATCGACATCCACTTGATGTTCCTCGATGACCCGGAACTTTGTGACAAGCCGCGCGCGATCATCCGCGAGCGGCGCTGCAATGCCGAGTGGGCGCTGGTCCAGCAGATGGAGCGCCTGGTCGCCCAGTTCAGCAAGTTCGAGGATCCCTACCTGCGCGAGCGCAAGTTCGACGTCAGGCAGGTCGTCGAGCGGGTGGTCAAGGAGCTTATGGGTCATCCCGGCCGGCCACTCATGAAGGCGGTCAAGGGGGTCAAGGAAGAAACCCTGATCGTCGTCGCCCATGACATGTCGCCGGCCGATGTAATCGCCTTCAAGGAACACCGCTTCGCGTCGTTCATCACCGATGTCGGCGGCGCCACCTCGCATACCGCCATCCTGGCGCGCAGCCTGGCGATTCCGTCGGTGGTCGGGATGGAGCACGCCCGCTCGATGATCCGCGACGGCGAGCAACTGATCGTCGATGGCGCGCGCGGCGTGGTCATCGTCAATCCCGATCAGCGCGTGCTGGAAGAGTATCAGCTGCGCAAGAACCAGATCGAGCTGGAGAATTCCAAGCTCAGGCGCCTGAAGACGGCGAAGTCGCAGACCCTCGACGGCGTCGCCGTCCAGTTGTACGCCAACATCGAATTGCCGGGGGACGTGGCCGCCGCGCTCGACGGCGGCGCCGAAGGCGTCGGCCTGTTCCGCACCGAATTCCTCTTTCTCGACCGTGGCGACATGCCTGACGAGCGTGAGCAGTACGAGGCCTACAAGAAGGTCGTCAAGGGCATGGAGGGTCGCCCGGTGACGATCCGCACCTTCGACCTCGGCAACGACAAGGATCTCCATCCGGACGAAACCGGCAGCCGCGTCAAGACCAACCCGGCGCTGGGGCGCCGCGCCATCCGCCTGTCGCTGGCCGAGCCGCGGATGTTCCAGACCCAGTTGCGCGCCATCCTGCGCGCGACGAAATACGGGCCGATCAAGCTCCTCATCCCGATGCTCGCCCACGCCCACGAGATCGACCAGACGCTGGCCGCAGTGGAACTGGCCAAGTCGAGCCTGCGCGGCGAAAAGGTGCCCTTCGATGAAAAGATCGAGGTCGGCGGCATGATCGAGATCCCGGCGGCGGCGCTGGCGGTTGGCCTCTTTCTGCGCCGCCTCGATTTCCTGTCGATCGGCACCAACGACCTGATCCAGTACACGCTCGCCATCGACCGTTCCGACGAGCAGGTATCGAGTCTCTACGATCCGCTGCACCCGGCGGTGCTGATGCTGATCGCCCACACGCTGGCCAGCGCCGAGAAGGTTGGCATCCCGGTTTCGGTCTGCGGGGAAATGGCTGGCGACCCCAAGCTGACGCGTCTGCTGCTTGGCATGGGACTGCGCAACTTCTCGATGCATCCCTCGCAGATACTCAAGGTCAAGAGCCGCGTGCTGAAGGCCGACGTCACCGAGCTTGCGCCCACCGTGCGCCGCATGCTGCGCCTGGATGAACCGGGCAAGCTGCGCGAGGCGCTGGAAAGGCTGAACGCCTCGGCGGCAACGTCCTAGAACCTGCCGTTGTCGACCTGATCGACGAGTTGCGGAGTTACCTGGTCAAAAGCGAGCGCCCGCTTGCCTTTGTGGTCCCTGAGGAACTCGTCGGCATCCATCCTGTTCGCGAGCGGGACGAACTCGTGCCCCATCGGCCCGAGTACGTCCGAGCCGATGACGAAGAAGGCCTGCCGCGCATCGACCTTGCCGAGGTTGTAGAAATCGGTGACGGCGATCGCCCTGATGTCTTCCTGGCGATGCCCCGGAGCGTACTTCGGCAGATCCTGAAGATACTTGAACATGTCCTTGGCGCCATCGAAATGGTGGGCGTGGCCGTTGTTGTAGAGCACGGTCGCGGTCCAGTTCGGGTATTTCGAGACGATCATGCCGCAGACCGGGCAGAGATCCCTGGTGTCCGGCCTGGGAATGCCGGACGGCGCGATCTGGGCGTTGGCGCCGGCAGTGAACGCCAGGGCCCAGATCAGCCCGATGATCCCGAGAAGGCGGTAGCAAGCTGGCATCAGCCGGGTTTCTGTTCGGCCATCTTCTTGCGCTGTTCGGCCCGGATCTTGCGGATCATCGCGACGTCGCCGGCCATGTCAAGGTAGGATTCGCGCAGCGCGTCGTCGAACTTGCCGAGGGCGCCGCCGTGTCTGGCCTGGAACTCCCTGGCGGTTTCGGGGGCGGCAAAGGAATGCTTGCTGCGCTTGGTCATGGCGTGCTTGAGGTCGGCGCCGATCAGGTAGGTCAGCTTGTCGACCGGCAACAGCGGGCGGGGATCGGCGCTGTTGTTGGCATAATCGGGACCCCAGATTTCCTTCGGCTCGCGATCGACGTTGAGACCTAGGCTGAGCGCCAGGCAATGGATGGAGCAGGTTGCGTCGACCAGATTGTCCGAATACTGGACCAGCATCCGGCTACGGTTGTGCTCCTTGCGGTCCATGCCGCAGTAGGGGCATTTCCGGTATTTCTCGAACTCGTTTTCGAGCGGTTTGGGATCCGGCGGGTTCTTCGGGATGAACTGATTCGGCGTCCCGTCGCCCGGGCAGGCCGGCGCCGCCTTGGACTGGGTGGCGGCGAGCGCCAGCCCGCCGGAGGCAAGCGAAAGTTTGAACAGGTCGCGGCGTTTCATGGCGTTTTTCTCCCTCGGCGAATGAATGCCGATCATATTAGCCCTGGCCGATGGGCATCCCGTGCGACATATTGTCGCAATTGCCGACCGGCGCATCGTGCTAACCGACCAGCCCGTGCATGACCAGGAAGTAATTGGCACCTTGCCACAGCGTCGACAGCCCGAGCGCGATGACGAACAGCCCTGCCCCCTTCTGCATCGCGCCACGCAGTTGCGGGCCGAGCTTGCCGAACAGGAGGCTGGCAAGCAGCATCGAGGGCAGCGTGCCGGCGCCGAAGGCGAGGAGCAGCAGGCCGCCTTCCGCCACTGACGGCGCGGTCGTCGCCTTGACCGCCATCGCCATGGTCATCGAGCAGGGCATCAGGCCATTGACCAGGCCGGCGATGCCTGCCCCGCGCAGCGCACCCTTCTGGGCAGCGCCGGCGAACTGCTGGCGCAACCAGCGCGCCGGCGCGAAGCCGACCGTCAGTTTGAGCGGCGAGAGGCCGAGCAGTTCGAGGCCGAGCAGGATGACGATCAGCCCGGCGACGATCTGCAGCACCCCCTGCGCCAGCCCGATCTGGCCGGTCGAAACGAGCACCGCGCCGAGTGCCGCGGCGATCAGCCCGACCATCCCGTACACGGTGATGCGTGCGCCGTGGTAGGCCAGGTAGGGGGTGATGATGAGGCGCTCGCTGCCTGCGGCCCGCGCCCGGATGAAATAGCCGCAGACCAGGCTGCCGCACATGCCGAGGCAATGGCCGCTGCCGAGGATGCCGGTCATGAAGGCCGCGAAATAGCCGAAGCCCGCGACGGCTTGATGCAGCGAGTGATCCACCGCCCGCCTCGGTCCTATTTCAGCAGGCGCAGCGAATTGACGACGACCGAGACCGAACTCGCCGCCATCGCCGCCGACGCGATCATCGGGTTGAGGCGGCCGGCCGCCGCCACCGGGATGGCGATGGTGTTGTAGCCGAGCGCCCAGAACAGGTTTTCGCGAATGATGCGCATGGTGCGTCGCGAGATCGCCAGCGCTTCCGTTGCCTTGCCGAGATCGCCGCGCACCAGGGTCAGGTCGGCCGCCTCGACGGCAATGTCGGTGCCGCCGCCGATCGCCATGCTGATATCGGCCGCCGCCAGCGCCGGCGCATCGTTGATGCCGTCGCCGACCATCGCCACGACTTCGCCGGCAGCCTGCAAGGCGCGGATCAGCTGCAGCTTGCGCTCCGGCGTCGCGCGCGCCTCGACGCGATCGATGCCGACCAGTCCGGCGACATGGCGGGCGGCGGCCTCGACGTCGCCGGTCGCCATCAGCGTCTTGATGCCGAGCCGATGCAGGCGTTCGATGGTCGCCGCGGCGTCCGCTCGCGGCTGGTCGGCGATGGCGAAGAAAGCGGCCAGCTGGCCATCGAGCGCGGCCAGCACCGGCGTCTTTCCTTCGCCGCCGGCGCGCGCGCAGGCTTCGGCGAGCGGCGTCGTCTGGACGCCGCAGGCGGTCAGCCATTCGGCATTGCCGATGGCGATGCTGCGAGCGTCGACGTCGGCCGCGATGCCATGCCCCGGCTCGACCCTGAAATTGGCCACTTCCTGACCGTCGACCGCAGCAATCTGGCGGGCGAAGTCGCGCAGGGCCCTGGCCAGGTAATGTTCCGAACCGTTCTCGGCGGCCGCCAGCAGGCCGAGCAATTCGCCGTCGGGCAGGCTGCTGAGGTTCTGCCAGTCGCTGACCACCGGACGCCCTTCAGTGATGGTGCCGGTCTTGTCGAAGACCACGGTGGTGACCTTTGCGCCGGTTTCCAGCGCCGTGCCGTTGCGGATGAAGATCCCGCGCCGCGCCGCTGCGCCGGTGCCGGCCATGATCGCCGTCGGTGTCGCCAGGCCGAGCGCGCACGGGCAGGCGATCAACACGACGGCGATGGCGTGCGCCAGAGCGTGCGTCGCGGGCGCGCCGCCGAGCAGCCAGCCGCCGGCCGTGACCCCGGCAATGCCGATGACGCCCGGAACGAAGACCGCGGAGATCCGGTCCGCCAGCCTCTGGACCGGCAGTTTGGCGCCCTGTGCCGCGTCGACCATTCGCACGATGTGGGCCAGCACCGTGTCCTGGCCAACCGCGGTCGCGCGCAGCGTCAGCGCGCCGTTCTGGTTCAGGCAGCCGCCGATCACCCTGTCGCCGACCGTCTTGCCGACCGGGAGGCTTTCGCCGGTGAGCATCGATTCATCGACCGCCGAAGTGCCGGCGATCACTTCGCCGTCGGTCGGTACCCGCTCCCCGGGCCGCACCAGCAGGATTTCGCCGGGGCCAACGGATTCGACATCGACAACCGTCTCGACGCCGTCGCGGATGACGGTCGCAGTCGCCGGCTGAAGTTCGATGAGCTGGCGGATCGCTTCGCCGGCCTTGCCCTTGGCGCGCTCTTCCAGGTAGCGGCCGAGCAGCACGAAGGTGACGATGCTCGCCGCCGCCTCGAAATAGAGGAAATGCGTGCGCCGCTGCGGCAGCAGGCCGGGCAGGCTGTAGAGGTAGGCGGCGCCGGCGCCGAGGGCGATCAGGGTGTCCATGTTGGCGCTGCCGTTGCGCGCCAGCCTGAGCGCCTTGTCGAAGAACGGCAGGCCGGCGCCGAAGACCACCGGCGTGGCCAGCACGAACTGCAGCAGGCGCAGGCCGTAATGGTGCGGCATCGCCATGCCCAGCGCCATCAGCGGCGCGGTCAGCGCGGCGGCGGCGAGCAGGCGCTTGCGCGCTTCTTCTCGCAGGACCTTCTCGCGCTCGACGAGGAAACGCCGCTGGGCGAGCGTATCCATCGGGCGCGGTGTGTAGCCGAGGCGCTCGACCAGCGCGAAGACCGCGTCGCGATCGAGTTGGCCGTCGACGGCGCAGGTGGCCGCGGCAAAATTCACGGTGGCGTTCCTGACGCGCGGGTCGCGCTGCAGCGTCAGTTCGATCAGTGCCGCGCACGAGGCGCAGGTCATCCCCTCGATTGCCACCGAACAGTGCTGCAGCGGCCCTTCGCGAACGGCCGGCGCTTCCGCCTTGGGCTTCCGCGGGCTGCGCGCCAGGACGGTGGCGATCTGCGTCACCGCGGCGAGCAGATCGGCGCGCGCCATCGCCGCCGGGTCGAAATGGATGGTCAGCGAGCCGATCCGGCACTCGGAACGGACTTCCCGGATCGCCGGCCGCTTGCGCAGCAGGATTTCCAGCAGATAGAAGCGCTCCTGGTCGCCCTTCAGCGACGGGATGACGACCCGGATCCGCCGCTGCAGGGCATGCTCCAGCCGGATCTCGAGCGGCGCACTCACGCTGCCGCCTTTTCCTCGACGGACGGCGCCGGCAGGGTCTTCGCCGGGGAACGCGGCGCACCCTTGCGGTAGCGCACCAGCAGGAAGGTGAGGTAGAACACCGTCAGCCAGACGTCGGCGTGCCGCAGCGGCGACTTGAGCCAGTGCTGCGTGATCAGGTTCCAATGAACGCGGATAAGGTAGAAGGCGACGATGTCATTGGCGAAATTTATCACCGCCTTCTCGTCGAGCAACGCCGGGTCGAAGGCGCGGCGCAGCGGCGTCAGCTTGCCTGGCGCCGCGCCGCTGTCGGCCGCTTGCGTTGGCGCCAGTTGTGCCAGGGCACGCTGGACGACGCGCCGGGCCAGCGTTTCCGCCTGCTTAGCCCCCCGGGCCAGCTGCTGGCCGATTTCTCCGATCCCGGATGCCGGAGGCTCACTGGCGGCGGTCGGGCGCGCCGCTGCGGTTGCGGCAGCTTCCAGGCTGCCCTTGAGGACGAGGGCAAGCTGCGGCAGGCTGCAGGCAATCGGGTCGTAATGAACGCCCAGCTTGCCGGTTCCGGCATCGACCTGCACCAGCCTGACACCGGGTATGCGCAGCAGCGCTGCCTTGATGACGGCTGCCGAGCCGGGATTGGCGAGCGCTTCCGGCAACGCGAAACGGACATGACCTGCGCTCTTGTGCAGGACCAGAATCTGGCGGGAAAGGAGATTCACGGACGGGGCACTCATGGCTTCACTCGCGATACGGGATGGTTGGATCAGGCGCTCGCTGCGGCTCTCCTGGCCCTTGGCCTGGCTGCCGGCGCGCCGGCCTCGACGCTGCCCTGGGCCTTGGCTTCGGCTTCGTTGCCTTCCTGCGCCTCGGCGACCAGATCATCCAGCGATTCCTTCTGCTGCAGAACGAAATCCCTGCCCATGTCGGCTGCCTTGGTCACCGCCTGAATGATCTCGCGGCGATACTTGTGCAAGAGGTAGCCGGTCGTCACGCCGGCGGCAAAAACCACAAGCGGCGTGCGCAGGAAGGAAAGCGCCGGATTGGTGGTCAGGACGCGGGCCGCGGCATAGCCACCGGCGCCCATCACCATCGGCTTCACCATTTCGCCCATGACCTGCGGGGCCTGACGGGCGGCTTCGGTCATCATCGGTTGCATCATCTGGATTCTCCTTGAAGAGGTTAATTGGCCGGCGGGCCGGGGGTGTCCTCGATGTCGTTCAACATCTGGTAGATCCCCTTGCAGCCCTCGCAGCAAAAGCGGAATGTCCGTTCCGGCGTCGCCAGGGTGAAATCCAGCCGCCCGAGCGGCAATCCGCAGAGATCGCACGTTGCATTGTCACTCATTTCAGCAATTCCACCACCTGGCGCTCAAAGGTCGCCTCATCGGCCTCGCCGACGATCTTGCCGCGCACGATGCCGCCGGCGTCGACAAAATAGGTGGTCGGCAGGCCGACGACGCCAAAGCTCCTGGCAATCTTCGACTGCTCGTCGAGCAGCGCCGGGTAGCTGACCCCGATCTTCTTCATGAAGGCGGTAACCGCCGGCTTGTCCTGTCCGCTATTGATCGCCAGCACTTCCAGTCCCTGCCCGCGGTGGCGCTGATAGACGGACTCGATCGCCGTCATCTCGCCCTCGCAGTACCGGCACCAGTCGGCCCAGAAACGGATGACCAGCGGCTTGCCGAGAAAGGCGGCCGGGAAGTGGACCGGCGCGCCATCCACGGCAAAGGTCTGGAAACCCGGTGCCGGCTGGCCGATATTGAGGTGAACGGTGGGCGCCCCGCTGTCGCAGGCAGCGAGGCCGAGGGCGAACAGCAATGCCGCCAGCGCGAACTTCCAGGCATGCTTCTTCGGTGCAGGTGAGGTGGGCATCGGGTCAGGCCAGCAGGATGAGGTTGGACTTCAGCACCATGATAGTCGCTACCGCCGCGAACAGCGCGAAGCCGAGCGCCGCCGCCCCTGCGAGGCGCCCGCTGGCTTGCGGAACCAGCATCTTCAGGCTGCCGACGCCGGCAAAGGGTTGCAGGATGCCGGCGCCGAGGCCGGCAGCGGTCGACACGAAAAGTGGCACATAAAGCAGGTAGCCCTGGTAACCGTATTCCGGCTTGAGCAGGCAGAACGGACAGTGATGGTGCGGATGTTCGTACACGTAGAGCGAAACGAAGGAGAGGATGCCGACGATGGCGGCGACGAAGGCGGCGGCGCTGGCCAGCGCGGCAAGGGCACCGCTCCAGCGCCGGCGCAATCCGGCGTGGATGGCATTGGCGAAGACGGCGGCGGCGAGCGCGCCGTAGAACAGCAGGATCGCCGGTCTGGCTTCCATGGCGGACGCTTCGCTGGCCAGCGTTGGCCCCTGCTCCGAAAACAGGCTGCCGCAGCATGAGGTGATGACATCGGCGCGCAGGTTGAGGAAATACTTGAGCTGCAGCGCGAAGGTGGCGGCCAGCGCCGGCAGCAGAAGGAGCAGCAGCGCGTACTTGACGCGGACCAGCGGGTAATCGGGCGCCTGATTGTCGACCTGATTGAGCGTCAGCCAGACGGCAGCCAGGAAGAACACCGCGATCTGGGCATACAGCATCGGGAAGCCCCAGGCATTGGCATTCAGCGTGCCGACCGCGCACATGGCGCCGACGAACATCACCGCCATCCTGTCGGCATTGAACACGGTGAGCAGCAGCGCGCCGATCTGGGTGACGAAGACGAAGGCGGTCAGCGTCGAAAAAAAGTAGGTGCGCCGTTCGAGGACCAGTTGCAGTTCGCTGCCGCTCCGCATGTCCCAGCGCCGGATCACCTGCAGCGCGAACGGCGCCGCCGCGACCAGCACCAGCAGGCTGACCGAGCCGGCCAGCAGCAGCGCGATGATGGCTGGCTGGAACAGCATGCTCAGGCGGCGCTGTCGACCAGGCGCCCGTCGCGCAGGCGGACGACGCGGTCGACGACGCTGGATTCGACGACCAGCGGGTCGTGGCTGGTCAGCAGCACGGTGCGTCCCTCGTCGATCAGCCGGGTCAGGATGTCGAGAAACTGGCGGGACAGCGCGGTGTCGAGATTGGCGGTCGGCTCGTCAGCGATGATGACTTCCGGATCGTTGATCAGCGCCCGAGCGATCGCCACCCGCTGCTGTTCGCCGCCGGACAGCCATTCGACTCGGGCTTCGCGGCGGTGGCCGAGGTCGAGGCTGGCGAGCTGGTTTTCGGCCTTTTCGCGCAGTTGACCGTAGGGCAGGCCGAGCGGGTAGGCCGGCAGCATCACGTTGTCGAGCGCCGACAGGCCGCGCACGAGGTTGAACTGCTGAAACACGAAGCCGAATGTCCGCCGCCTGATCTCTGTGAGAAAGCGCTCCGGCAGGCCGGAGACATCCTCGTCGCGCAGGCGCACGCGGCCGCGCGTCGGCCGTGCCAGGCAGCCGAGGAGCGTCAGCAGCGTCGTCTTGCCCGAGCCGCTGGGGCCGGAAAATACCGTCGCCTCGTGCGCCGCCAGCGTCAGGTCGATGCCGCTGAGCGCCCAGTATTCGTTGGGCTGCCCCTGGTTGAAGGCCTTGTGGATGTCGTCGAGTTCGATCACCTCAGCCCCGCATCACGGCATCGGGATCGGTGATCGCTGCCCGCCAGATCGGCACGAGGACGGCGACGGCATAGGGAAACACCGTGAAGAAGAGAAGCGGGGCGACCTGCAGGCCGTCGATCGCCGGCACCAGCGTGAAACTGGGATAGAGCACGGCCCAGCCCTTGAGCACCGGCGCGAAGAGTGCCGCCGAAAAATGGAAGACATGGACATAGGCGGCGAGATAGCCGAGCAGGAAGGCGCCCAGCGAAACCAGCATGCCTTCCCACAGCTTCATCCGGATCACGTCGCCGGTTTCCCAGCCGATCGCCTTGAGGATGCCGATCTCGCGCTTTTCCTCGGCGGAAAGTCCGGAAGCCTTGTCCCAGGCGAGGATGGCGAAGGCGAGGATGGCTGCCGAAAGGAGCGCCAGGGCGATGCCTTCGCGCCAGTCGAAGATCGACTGGTAGGTGCGCAACACCTCGTCGCGCAGGATCGGGCGGGAATCGGGCAGCGCGGCGGCGAGCTTGGTCGCCACCGTGCGCACTTCCTGCGGATTGGCGACGCTCAGCGCGATGTCGGTGAAATGGCCGGCCGGGTAATCGAAGAAGGCGCGGAAATCGGCCTCGTTGAGCAGGACGAGGTCGGCGCTGACCAGTTCGGATTCAGCGGGCAAGACGGCGTCGACCGTGAAAGTGAACAGCTTGCCCGAATACGAACGGAACGACAGCACATTGCCTGCCTGCACCCCGCGAAAGCGCGCCAGCCCGGGTCCGACGACGATGCGGCCGGCCGGCGGCGGGTCGTCGGCGGCGACCTGGAAGGTATAGTTGGCCTTGACCACGGCGTCGTAGTAATACCCCCAGAGCCGGCCTTCGACCTGCTGGACGCCGCGGATGCGGCCGATGCGCTCGATGTAGCCGGGCGGAATCAGGTCGTGGCGGCCGGCCACCATGCGCTGCAGCAGCACTTCCGGCGACTGCGCCAGAACCCGCGCCGCTTCCTGGCGCAGCGCCGACGTCAGCAGGGTGACCGAAGCCAGCGCGAACACCAGCAGCGCGAACACTAGCACCAGGCCGATGTTCTTGGTCTTGCGCCGCGCCAGCGAGGCCAGCGTGAAGTCAATCAGGTAACGTTGTCTGGCGATCCAGAGGCGCATGGTTTCTCAGGTGGGCCGGTGGCGGCATCAGGCTGCCGGAGGGAAAGTGTTCGAGACTCAGCGGGTGATCCTGGGCGGCGGAATGGAGGTCGGCGAGCGAGAGGTGGCGAGTGTAGCGGGCCTCGGTGAACAGGGCGAGATCGGTCAGCCGGAGTTTCGCGGCCAGTTCGCCGCGCGTTGCTTGCTCGCCGGCCCGCTGCCGCGCGAGCCGCCCGGCGTCGGCGAAGCTGGCGAGAAAAAGGATGATCAGCAGCCCGATGAGCGACGCTGCCAGGCTGGACGGACGCAGACCGGATCTCACAGGGCCTTGCGGATGGCGGCGCGCAGGTCGTCGGCCGGCGCGCCGTAGGGCAGCGTTCCCGCCAGTTTCCCGTCCTTTCCCACGAGATAGGTGTTGGCGCTGTGGTCGACCGCGTAACCGCCATCCGGGCGGGTTGGCTGCCTGATGTAGCCGGCCCCGAACGCCTTGGCGAGCGTCGCGATCTGCTCCGGGATGCCGGTCACGCCGACCAGGCTCGGGTGGAAATAGGCCGCGTAGTTCTTCAGGGCTTCCGGCGTGTCGCGCTCCGGGTCCACGGAAATCAGGATCGGCTGTATCCGAGCCCGTTCCTCGGGTGTCATGCCGGTCAGAACCTCGTTCATCGCCGCCAGTGAAGTCGGGCAGACATCGGGGCAATGAACGTAACCGAAGAAGACGAGCATCAGCTTGCCGCGAAAATTGCGGCTGTCGACCGGGCCGGCCGGCCCTTGCAGTACGAAATCGGCACCCGCCGGTCTGCCGCTCTGCGGCGCCGGCGAGCAGGCGGCCAGCAGCACGCAGGAAAGGAGAAGCAGGACCAGCCGTGCAGTCAGGCGATGCATGAGCTTGAACAAGGGTGTCTGCGTCTTACGGGGACGATTGCGATTCCGGCGCGGCGGACAGTGCCGCCTGCCTGCAGCAAGTCAACGACGCCTGCTGTTCGGATCAGGCGCGGTTGGCGGCGCGCATCAGAACACCGCGCAAGGCGATCGTCACGCTGGCACCCAGCCCGACCCGTTGCGCCAGCGCCGGCACCAGAATCAGCGACGCCAGGACGAGGCCGGTGCCGACGAGCAAGGCCGGGAATTCGTCGCCCTCATCGTGCTGAACCTGCAGATCGTTTTTCATGTCGCCCCCTATCTATGTATGCACCCAGCTTACCGAAGCCGGGTCATGCAGCGGTTTGATTTTAGACAAGAAAATGTCAGGTGCCATTGCGACAAATTGTCGCAGTCCGGCCGTGGACCGTCTGCGGGTTTTCAGCGCATGACGGTTGCCGGCACGCTGACTGCCGTTTCGATCCGCACCGGTTCGACCATGTTGGCGCGGCGTCTCAGTTCCGCCACCACCTGCGCTCCGTCGCGCCGGGCGGCCAGGGCGCCCTCCCGACGATCGCGTTCATCGATGATGAGCCTCGCCTGATCACGCCACACCTGCATCTGCGGCGTGTGCTCGTGGTGCAGGTGATGGCGGCGATGCATCGTGAACCAGTGGTGCGCTTCTTCGGCATCGGCGGCGACGCGCTGGCCGGTCGGGTACATCAGCCCGATCTGGAACTGCGAGACCTTGTCGCCCTTCTCCGCAGCGATGCGATACCAGCGGATCGCCGCTGCGTAGTCGACCGCGACGGCGAGTGCCGTGTCGCCGCCCTTGTGCCAACGGGCAGCCTGGCGCAGGGCGTCGTCCGCAGCGCTTGAGAAGGCGGGCAAAGCGAAGGATGCGGACAGGGCAAGGAGAAGGCAGGCGAGCAGCCGGTTCATGACAATCCTCGATGGAGTTCCGGCGCGAAAGCCTTGGCCGGCGGTGTTCTGGCGTGATCGCCTTGGGGAGGCAATCCTAAGCGCAATCCTTCGCTCGCTGGAACCAGGCAATTGTCGCGCGACAATTGGTCGCATTCCACGCACGAGCCGCTCCCTTGATAATCGCGGCCACCTAAAACAAGAATCAAGGGAGCGTTTCATGGGGTTCCGCATTCGTCCGCTGGCGGCGGCTGTCGCCGTGCTGTTCTCAGGCTCCGCCGCTCCGCCGTCCGTTCTGGCACAAAGCCAAGAACCCGCGCCGACCGTCCTCGACGATGTCGTCGTCCATGGCACGCGCGAGTCGGCGGCAGCAGGTTTCGGCGACCCCTCCAGCGTCGGCAACAGCGAGCTGCGGATGTTGCGTCCGGCGACCAGCGATACCGCCACCCTGATGCGCGACGTCCCCGGCATGCAGTTCCAGAGTGCCGGCGGCACCTCCAGCCTGCCGGTGATTCGCGGACTGGCCGACGATCGAAACCGCATCCTGGTCGACGGCATGGACCTGATCGCTTCCTGCCCCAACCACATGAATCCGCCGCTGTCCTACCTCGACCCGAGCGGTGTTTCGTTACTCAAGGTCTATCCCGGCATCGGCCCGGTCAGCGTTGGCGGCGACAGCATTGGCGGCACCATCGTTGCCAACGGCCGCCCCCTGCCCTTCGCGGCGCCAGGGCAGGGACTGCTGACCACGGGTGAATTGGGGGCCTTCTACCGCAGCAACGGCGGCGCCTGGGGTGGCAACATCTACGCCGCGGCAGCCAATGAATCGTTCAGCATTGCCTACACCGGCTCCTACGCGCAATCCGACAACTACAAGGCCGGCGGCGACTTCAAGACGACGACCGCCACCGGCAATCCCGGTCAATCCCTGCCCCTCAACGAAGTCGGGTCAAGCGCCTACAAGTCCTGGAGCCAGCAACTGGCGCTCGGCCTCCAGGGTGACGGCAATCTCGTCGAGTTCAGATACACCTTCGTCAAGACGCCGGAACAACTGTTCCCGAACCAGCGCATGGACATGCTCGACAACGAGCAGCAACGCTTCAACCTCAACTACGTCGGCCAGTTCGCCTGGGGCAAGCTCGATGCACGGATCTATCACGAGACAGTCGATCACTACATGAATTTCGGGCCGGACAAGCGCTTCTGGTACGGCGGGGGAATGATGACCACGGTCGGCATGCCGTGTTCGCCGATCAGCGCCACCTGCGCCGCCGGCATGCCGATGTACACCGCCAGCAAGAACACCGGGGGCACGGTCACCGCGGACATCAACCTGAGCGAAAAGGACCTGCTGCGCGTCGGCGCCCTCTACCAGCACTACATGCTCGACGACTGGTGGCCACCTTCGGGCGGCGGCATGTGGCCGGGCACCTTCTACAACATCAACGACGGCGAGCGGAACCGCCTGGGGCTGTTCGGGGAATGGGAATCGCGGCTGAATGCGCAATGGAAGACGCTGCTTGGTGCCCGCTATGAAAACGTGCAGATGGATACCGGCCCCGTCCGGGGCTACAACCCGAACACCAACGGCACGATGATGATGCCGAACAATCAGCAAAAGGACGCCGCCGCCTTCAATGCCCAGGATCGCAAGCGCACCGACAACAACTGGAACCTGACCGCGCTGGCCCGCTACACGCCGTCGGAGATGGCCGACATCGAATTCGGCGTCGCGCGCAAGACGCGTTCGCCCAATCTTTACGAGCGCTACGCGTGGTCTACGTGGTCGATGGCCGCCGTCATGAACAACACCGTGGGCGACGGCAACGGCTACATCGGCAACCTCGACCTCAAGCCGGAAGTGGCTCACACGATCGCCGCGACTTTCGACTGGCACGCGGCCGACCGCTCGTGGGAAATCAAGGCAACGCCTTACTACTCACGCGTCACCGACTACATCGACGCCGTCCGCTGCACCAGCGGCGCCTCGTGCACCCGGAACAATACGACGAAGACCAACGAGTTCGTCGTGCTGCAATATGACAATGCCTCGGCCGAGCTCTACGGGATCGATATTTCGGGGCAGGCTGCGCTCGCGCAGACGTCGGTCGGCGATTTCGGCCTGCGCGGCCTGATCGGCTACGTCCATGGCGAAAACCGCGATACCGGGGACGCCCTGTACAACATCATGCAGCTCAATGGCCGCGTCGCGCTTACCCACCAGTTCGGCGGCTGGAACAATGTCCTCGAAGTCATCGGCGTCGCCCGCAAGGACGATGTCTCGACCGTGCGCAACGAACTCGAAACACCGGGCTACGGTTTGACCAACCTGCGCCTGAGTTATTCGTGGAAGCAGGCCCGCATCGACTTCGGCGTCGAAAACCTGTTCGACAAGTTCTACTACATGCCGCTCGGCGGCGCCTATGTCGGTCAGGGATCGACGATGATGCTCAACCCCGGCAATCCCGCGTGGGGAACCGGAGTTCCGGGCGCGGGACGCACGTTCTACACGGGGCTGAACCTCAAGTTCTGACCGGGGATCACAGCGGTCGCGGCCGCAAGCACCGAGAGCGCACGGGGCTTGCTGAACGTGCGGACCACGGCCGCGGAATGTGCCCTTTTTCGGTGGTCGACCGCGTTGCGCTGCAAGTTCCCCTGGGAGAGGAGAGTCCGCTCATGCCCCGTGCTACCCACCATTTGCCAGCCGGCCAGGTCATCTATCGGGCGGGTAGCGAGGGTCTGGCCTGGCGCGTCGCCGACGGGGTCGTCCGGCTCGACACGGCCGGCAAGGACGGAGAACCGGCCTTCGCCAGCCTGGCGATCAGGGGTGACATCCTCGGCTGCGAAACCCTGCTTCTTGGCGCCTATACCTTCAGCGCCAGCGCGCTGACCCCATGCTGTCTGACGCCGTGGCCCGAAGGCGCAGGCAGACCCACCGGGGAAATATTGCTCGAATCTCTCACCTTGGCCCAGCGCCGCTCCGCGGAACTCGTTGCCCTGCGCGGAGGGCATGCGGCCGACCGCGTGCTCGGCCTGATTCGCCTGCTGGCCGACGGCGCCGGTCGTGTCATCCTGCCAACCCGTCAGGACATTGCCGACATCACGGCCCTCCGCTTCGAGACCATCTCGCGGATCATCAAGAGGTTCGAACGCATGCAGATCCTGTCACCGCTCCGTATCGCCGGCGTACACGCCAACCGCGGCTTCCGGATCGGTTGCGTGCCGGGCGGCTGATTCACGCTCCTGGCGCCAGGAAGCTACAATTTACGGATGAACGGCGCACGGCTGGAACTTCCTCCCGATATCCCCGAATGGCGAAGGATCGCTCCATTCCTGGCACTCGCGGCCGGCCTGCATCTGGCGGTTCTGGTCTACCCGCTCAACTTGTCGATCGGCAGGCTGGAGATGCCGCCGCCGGTCGCGATCATGGTCCGGCTGGTCGACGCCGTTTCCCCGTCTGCGCCGATGCCCATGCAAGCCGCGCCTGCCGCTGCCCCGCAAGCGCTGCCGGCCCCGCCACGCGAACGGCGTGCGGTCGCTCCGCGCCGCATCCTGGCGATCCAGCCCGAGCAGGCCGCGCCGGCCACGAGTTTCTCCATTCCGGCACCCGACGCTGCCCCCGCCTTTCCGGATGCTCCCGCAACTGCTTCCATTGGCCCGCCAACCGGAGCCCCCCCCCGCTTCGATGCCGCCTACCTGCACAATCCCCGCCCCGCCTATCCGGTGCTGTCGCGCCGGCTTGGCGAAGAAGGCCGAGTCTTGCTCAGGGTTCGCGTCAGTGCCGAAGGGCACGCGGTTGCGGTCGACCTCGAAAAAAGCAGCAATTTCGAGCGTCTGGACGAAGCGGCGCGCGCCGCCGTGTCGCACTGGCGCTTCATTCCCTCGCGGCGCGGCAGCGAAGCCGTCGAGGGGGCCGTCATCGTGCCGATCGTGTTCAGGCTGGATGGCTGAGAGGGCGCGAAAACCCGATCCGGAATTGACGACGGGGACCGAAGTCCCCGCCGGCTGTCTTTGGTAACAAGGCTTCAGCAGCCCCGGCTAGCCGTTTTTAGGCGGCAATAGCAAAATGCTCATCATTGGCATTTATGGATTTGCTTCATTAACGTCGATCGCCTGACGAGTTGCCTGCGCACCTTTGCCCGCCCTGTCGAAACCGGTACATCCCCACCTAAACGCATTCCGGTACGCTTAGGTGGAGATGAGGGGAGTCGAACCCCTGTCCAGAACGCCTCGAGATTGCCGGAATTACAACCATGCGGTGAATGGTACAGCCTTGACGGGCGTCTATCAATCCGCCCGGCGTAGCGAATTGTTGTCGATTTGTAACCGCCTGCCGCCTTCGCTCAACGGGCGCACCAGTCCCGGCGGTCACCCCGTCCGAAAGGCATCGACTGGCGCTCGCTCAGGCTCGCGGTGGTGCGGACCTTGCCGCTCTTGCCGTCGAAGAACACATTGAAGCGCGCCGGTTCGCTGAAGTCGTCGCACCACCGCCACTCCCAGACCAGTTCGTCGCGGGCGGCGAAATACTGGGTCCATCCCGGGAACGGAGGGCCGATGACGCGCAGTACTTCTTCCTGGCTCATGCCCTCGCGGAGCCGGGCGAAGTGCTTGGGCACGAGGACGTTCTCGAGGCCCGCAAAGTAGCCCCTGGGGTCAATCCGCACCATGTAGGTCTGTACGCCGGCCGGGCCGCGCGGGTAAGCGAGCACCTGGCTGCCGTCAGGCTCCTGCCAGCGCAGCGCGGGCTCGCCCATCAACTGGATGACGTCACCGGTGCTGCTGACGCCAGGTGTGAGTCCGCGGCCGTCGTAGGACGCGCAGCCGGCGACCACCAGGGCACAGATCAGAACGAGGACGGCTTTCATCGGAACTCTCCTGAATGGTTGGCCGGCGGGGCATCGGCAGCCCCGGAGCCGGGTCTGGCATCGGCAATCCACGGTTCGAGCCGCTGGCCGACCAGGAGTTCCACGGTAAACCGGTCCCGGCCGCCGGGTTCGCCGACGCCGCGCGCCGATTCCAGCAGTCCGCGCTGGGCGTAAGGGACATGGATCCGGCCGGAGCCGATGCGCGAGACGTAGCCGGTCGCTTGCGGAGCGGTGCCACCGCGATCGCGCACGGCCGGCCGCACGGTTCCGCGGAGCAGCAGGAAGCGGTGGCGATCGGGATATTTCTCGCGCAACTGCCGGGCGTCGAGCCCGGCATCGATGACGAAGAGCCGGCTGTTCGAGCCCTCCTCGCGCGCGAGTTCATCGCGGGCCTGCCGGGCGCGGTCGGCGAACTGCTTGCTGCCGGCATTGGCCGCTGCTGCGGCCGCGTGGCGACCGGCATTCTCCCGCGCCCTTGCGAGCGCCCGCTGCCATGTCGGGCCGCCGAGTTCGATGACCAGAATCGCCTCGCGCGGCAGTTGCCGTGTGTAGCTGCGGCGTCCGCGATCGGAATCGAGGTCGCCGGGCGCGAAACCCAGCGCAACCATATGCGCGGCATCGAGCCATTCGGGTGTGCCGCCACTGAACGTGTAACCGCTGACGAACTCGCCCGCCTCACGGTCGCCCACCCGCCAGTTGAGGTTGAGCGACAGGCCGCTTTCTTCGGCGAACCGCAGGCTGCGCCAAGGCAATCCGAGTTCGCGCTCGCTCAGGGTCAGCGCGCTTTCCGGGGTGGCCGAACGGTTCCACCAGACGCCGCCCAGCGCCACCGCGTTGGTCAGCGCGATCAGCGCGATGCCGATGGCCAGGGTGTGGCTGCGTGTCAAATTGTTCATGGCGCGCCCTCCCCTGTGGGCGGCCGGAAGGTCCGCCGCAGCCGCCTCAGGATGAGCAGGATCAGCACCGCGGTCAGGCCGACCACCAGGAAGAACAGGTACTTGGGCATGATCTCCCACCACCACTGGTAGAACTTGGTGTACAGGAAGATGACGAAGAAGACGATGCCGATGTTGACCGTTTCCGGCCAGCCGCGGCGCGCCCCGAGCCAGATGGCGAGCGCGGCGGCGACGAAGCCGGCGACCTGGTAGCCGCCCTCGACCTGGTCGGCGTCGAGGTCGAGATGGCTGGCCCGCCCCCAGTGGCTGAGGATCAGCATCGGGATGAACAGGCAGAGCAGGCCGAAGATCCGGTACAAGGGCGCGAAGCCGGGGAAGCGGCGATGCCCGACCAGCAGCGGAAAGACGAAGAGCAGCGCGGCAACCGGAAAGAAGTTCTCCGGCCGCTCGCCGGCATGCAGCCAGTAGATGCCGTTCCAGGTGCCGACGCGCGCCTGGACCCAGGCGATGACGCAGCAGATGCCGGCCGCCAGCAACAGGCGCAGGTCGCAGGTGTAGGCGAGGAGGAAGGCCATCGCCGCCCACGGCAGCAGCGCCCTGTCCGAGGGCGTGATGTTGAAGATCTGGCCGAGCATCGCGATGTTCAGCACGAAGCAGGCAAAGGCCACGAGCGCGGCCAGTTTGGTGAAGTAGCCGGTGGCGTCACGGCCCTGGATGAACATCGTCAGGGCGAAGGCCGCCAGCGGACTGGCGATCAGGATGGCTACCTGCGCCGTTTCGCCGAAATGGCCCCAGAACTGGTAGAAGAGGAAGAAGACGCTGGCGGCCAGCGCCAGCGCGCCGAGGAAGGACGCGACGCGCATGCCCAGCGACAATTGCTTGGCGCGGCTGTCGCGGTCGACGTCGAAAAGAGCGGCAAATTCGGCCAGCAGGCGTTCGTGGTGCTTGCCGACTGCCGCCTGTTGCGTCGCATCCAGCCGCAACACGCCTTCGTCGGCGAGGCGCGCGAGTTCATTGCGGAAGGTGTGGATGTCATCGACGCGCTGCTGTGCTTCCGGGCGCGACGGCAACGTTGGTTCAGTCATTGTCGGCGGCGCTCAGCAGGCGTTCGCAGTAGCGCGCGACGAGATCGACTTCCAGATTGACCCGGCTGCCCACCTTCAGACTGCGTAGCGTCGTGTTTTCCAGCGTGTGCGGAATCAGGTTGATGGTGAAGATCTCGCCGGCGACCTCGTTGGTGGTCAGGCTCGTGCCATTGACGGTGATCGAGCCCTTGCGCGCGATGAATCTGGCCAGCTCCTCCGGGGCGCAGATTTCCAGCAGGCGGTTGTCGCCGACCGGGTCGAAGCGCAGCACGACGCCGACGCCGTCGACGTGCCCCGAAACCAGATGACCGCCGAGACGGTCCATCAGCCGCAGCGCCTTTTCGAGGTTGATCTCTCCCGGCGCGTCGAGGCCCACCGTGCAGGACAGCGTCTCCGGCGAGACATCGACCAGGAAATGATTGGCCTCCTTGCCGACAACGGTGAGGCAGACACCGTTGCAGGCGATGGAGTCGCCGAGATCGACGTCGTCGAGGCCGAGGTCGCCGGCTTCGACCTGCAGACGGAAACCCGCCTCGCGCGCTGTGAGGTGGGTGATGCGGCCGATGGCGGCAATGATTCCGGAAAACATGGGAGGCACCGTTGGCAAAAAAGACAACTTTATCATGCCCGCCCGAGCGTGCTGCTTGCACTGCGGCCCGGATGGTAATAGGGTTTTAACTTTTGCGTAATCGATTCAGCCAAGGGGAGACAAATGAAGAAGACAATCGTTGCCACACTGCTTTACGCGCTCGCCGCAACTGCCATCGCCGACCTTAACGTCGGCGTGACACTCTCGGCCACCGGCCCTGCTGCCTCGCTCGGCATTCCCGAGAAGAATACCATCGCCCTGCTGCCGACCACGATCGGCGGGCAGAAGGTTAACTACATCGTCCTTGACGACGCATCCGACACGACGACCGCGGTCAAGAACGCGCGGAAGCTAATCGCCGAGAACAAGGTGGACGTCATCGTTGGGTCGACGACCACCCCGAACTCGCTGGCGATGATCGATGTCGCTGCCGAGAGCGAAACGCCGATGATCTCGATGGCCGCCTCGGCGCGCATCGTCGAGCCGATCGACGACAAGAAGAAGTGGGTGTTCAAGACGCCGCAGAACGATGCCCAGATGTCGACCGCGATCGTCGAGCACATGACCAACCACGGCGTGAAGACCGTCGCCTACATCGGCTTCTCCGATGCCTACGGCGAGGGCTGGTGGAACGAGTTCTCGAAGATCGCCGAGGCACGCAAGATCCAGCTCGTCGGCAATGAACGCTTCAACCGCACCGACACGTCGGTCACCGGCCAGATCCTCAAGATCCTCGCCGCCAAGCCGGATGCCGTTCTGATCGGCGGTGCCGGCACGCCGGCCGCCCTGCCCCAGAAGGCGCTCAAGGAAAAGGGCTACAAGGGCCAGATCTACCAGACGCACGGTGTCGCCAATGCCGACTTCCTGCGCGTCTGCGGCAAGGACTGCGAGGGCACGGTTCTGCCCGCCGGCCCGGTGCTGGTCGCCGATCAGTTGCCGCCCGACCACCCGGTCAAGAAGTCGGCGATGGAGTACGTGACCAAGTACGAGGCCGCCCACGGCAAGGGTACCGTGTCGACCTTCGGTGCCCATGCCTGGGATGCCGGCCAACTGCTCAATGCCGCGGTGCCGGTGGCGCTCAAGAAGGGGCAACCGGGCAGCAAGGAGTTCCGCGCGGCGCTGCGCGACGCGCTCGAGGGCGTCAAGAACCTGCCGGTCGCCCACGGCGTCGTGAACATGAGCGCGCAGGACCACCTCGGCTTCGACCAGCGCGCCCGCGTCATGGTCAAGGTCGACAACGGCACCTGGAAGCTGGTCAAGTAAGACCCTGATCGGGCAAGGGAAAAGGGGGGCGGGCGTGCTAAACTCCCGCCCTTTCCACGTCTGCAGCCCATCCGGGAAGAAAGCAATGTCCAGGAAAGCCGTCCTCGCCACCGTCGCCGCTGCCGCGGCCTTGTCCTTCGCCCCGGCCACCTTCGCCGACATCAACGTCGGCGTGTCCGTTTCGGCAACCGGCCCGGCGGCTTCGCTAGGCATCCCGGAGAAGAACACCATCGCCCTGCTGCCGACCAGCATCGGCGGGCAGAAAGTCAATTACATCGTCCTCGACGACGCCACCGACCCGACGGCGGCGACCAGGAACATCAAGAAACTGATCAGCGAAAACAAGGTTGACGTGGTCATCGGGTCGACGACGACGCCGAACTCGCTGGCAATGATCGATGCCGCGGTCGACAACGAAACACCGCTGATTTCGATGGCAGGTTCGGCGATCGTCGTCGAACCGATGGACGCGAAGCGTCGCTGGGTATTCAAGACCGCCCAGAATGATGCCCACATGGTCACCGCCATCGTCCAGCACATGCGCGACCGGAACATCCAGACCGTTGCCTTCATCGGCTTTGCCGACGCCTACGGCGAGGGCTGGTACCAGCAGTTCTCCCGGATCGCCGAAGCGCGCAAGCTGAAGATCGTTGCCAGCGAGCGCTTTCAGCGCACCGATACCTCGGTGACCGGCCAGGTGCTCAAGGTGATGGCCGCCAAGCCCGATGCTGTCCTGATCGGCGGCGCCGGGACCCCTGCCGCCTTGCCGCAGAAGACGCTCAAGGAAAAAGGCTACAAGGGACTGATCTACCAGACCCACGGCGTGGCCAACAGCGATTTCCTGCGTGTCGGCGGCAAGGATGTCGAGGGCGCCTTCCTGCCGGTGGGGCCGATGCTGGTAGCCGCGCAGTTGCCGGTCGACAACCCGGTCAGGAAATCGGCGCTGGAGTATGTGAACAAGTACGAAGCCGTGCATGGCAAGGGCAGCGTCAGTTCCTTCGGGGGCCATGCCTGGGATGCCGGCGTGCTGTTGCAGAATGCGATTCCGGTCGCGCTGAAGAAGGCGGAGCCGGGGACCAGGGAATTCCGCAGGGCATTGCGCGATGCGCTGGAAAACACCAGGGACCTGCCGGCGGCGCTCGGGATCTTCAACATTACGGCGAACGACCATCAGGGATTCGACCAGCGCGCGCGCGTCATGGTGACCATTGAAAACAATACCTGGAAACTCGTCAAGTAAGCGCCCGCTTGCTCCGGACGTGGCGGAAATCATTGCGGTGCCAGTTGCTCCCTTGCGTTGTTCCCGTTTGCGACCGGGATGGGCGGCGGGCACCCGGAATCGTCGGCGCTGCCCGAGTCGCTGATCCATGGACCTGCAGATCTTCGTTCTCCTTGGCCAGGATGGCATCACCAACGGCGCCATCTATGCCCTGCTGGCGCTGGCGCTGGTGCTGGTGTTCGCGGTCACCCGCGCCATCTTCATTCCGCAGGGGGAGTTCGTCGCCTACGGCGCGCTGACGCTGGCCTCGCTGCAGGCGGGCAAGGTGCCGGGGACGATCTGGCTGCTGCTGTCGCTCGGGACGGCGATAGCCGTCATCGATGGCATCCGTCTCCTGCGCGAAGGGCGCTTCCGCAAGTTGCCGCCCTTGCTGATTTACAACGTGGGGATTCCGCTGGCCTTTGCCGGCGGCCTGTTCGTCGTGCCGCCGACCCAGCTGCCGCTGTGGACGCAGGTCTTGATGTCGATGCTGCTGGTGGTCCCGCTGGGGCCGATGATCTACCGCCTTGCCTACCAGCCGGTGGCGAGCGCATCGGTGCTGGTGCTGCTGATCGTCTCGGTGGCGGTGCACCTGGCGCTGATCGGCCTCGGCCTGCTTTTCTTCGGTGCCGAGGGATCGCGCACGCCGGCGTTCACCGACATCAGCTTCGAGCTCGCCGGCGCGCCATTGCAGGGCCAGACCGTTCTCGTGGTCGTGGCCTCGGCGCTGCTCATCATCGCCCTCTACTTCTTCTTCGAGCGCACCATCTACGGCAAGGCGCTGCGCGCTACCGCGATGAACCGCACCGGGGCCCGCCTGATGGGGATCCCGCCGGTGCTGGCCGGCAAATTGTGCTTCACTTTCGCGGCGGCGATCGGCGCCTTCTCGGGGATCCTGATCGCGCCGATCACGACCATCTACTACGATTCCGGCTTCCTGATCGGCCTCAAGGGTTTCGTCGGCGCCATCATCGGCGGTCTCGCCTCGTATCCGGTCGCCGCCCTCGGCGCCCTGCTGGTCGGCCTGCTCGAGTCCTATTCCTCGTTCTATGCCAGCGCGTTCAAGGAAGTGATCGTATTCACGCTGATCATACCGGTGCTGCTGTGGCGCTCGCTGACCACGCACCACGCCGAGGATGATGATGAGCACACGGACATCGTCAGCCCCGATCCCCGGCACTCGCAGGTCGCCAGCCGCTGGCGCCGCTACCTGCCGTTCGCCGTCTTCGTCGGCCTGCTGCTGGTCGCGCCCCAGATACTCCCCGAGTTCTCGGTCACGCTGCTCAACTACATTGGCCTTTATGCCATCGTCGCGGTCGGACTGGTGTTGCTGACCGGCGTCGGCGGCCTCACCTCGTTCGGGCAGGCGGCTTTCGTCGGTCTCGGCGCCTACACGACGGCATGGCTGACGACGACGCATGGCCTGTCACCGTGGGTCACGCTGTTCATCGGACTTGCCATCACCGGCGCCGTCGCGTATTTCCTCGGCTTCATCACGCTGCGCATGGGCGGCCATTACCTGCCATTGGGCACCATCGCCTGGGGCATCAGCCTGTATTTCCTGTTCGGCAACGTCGATTTCCTCGGTGGCCATACCGGCATCACCGGCATTCCGCCGGTGATGCTGTTCGGGTGGGAGCTGAAGTCGGGTCGCGAATTCTATTACCTGATCTGCATCGTCCTGCTGCTCGCCATCGTCGCCATCCGCAATCTGCTCGATTCGCGCGAGGGCCGGGCGATCAGGGCGCTCCCGGGAGGCATCGTGATGGCCGAGGCGATGGGTGTCGATACCCAACGCACCAAGGTCAAGATCTTCCTGCTCGCGGCGCTGCTGGCGAGCGTTTCCGGCTGGCTCTACGCCCATCTCCAACGCTTCGTGAACCCGACGCCGTTCTCGCTGACGCAGGGTATCGAATACCTGTTCATGGCGGTCGTCGGCGGCATCGGCCACGTCTGGGGTGCCGTTCTCGGGGCAGGCCTGATCACAATCCTCAAGCAGTGGCTGCAAGACTGGTTGCCCCGCATCCTCGGCCAGAGCGGCAATTTCGAGATCATCGTCTTCGGCATCGCCATGGTCCTCATCCTGCAGAAGGCGCGCGCCGGACTGTGGCCGCTGATCATGCGCCTGCTGCCGGTGCGTACCCTGCGCCGCGAGATCGCTCAGGCGGAAATGCTCCCCAAACGCGAGTCGACCGCACCCGGCGTCCTGCTTCTCGATGCGCGAGAGGTGACCAAGCGTTTCGGCGGCCTGGTCGCCAACAACAACATGGCGCTGACGGTGAAGTCCGGCGAGGTCATGGCGCTGATCGGTCCAAACGGCGCCGGCAAGAGCACGATGTTCAACTGCATTTCCGCAGCCAATCCGGCAACCGAGGGCAAGATCGCCTTTCTTGGCGAGGCGACGGAGGCGCTTGCCGCTCGCGAGATCGCCCGTCGCGGCATGAGCCGCACCTTCCAGCATGTCCGCCTGCTCGGCCAGATGTCGGTGCTGGAAAACGTCGCCATCGGCGCTCACCTTCGTGGCCGCAAGGGTTTCGTTTCCGCCGCGCTGCGTCTCGATCGCGGCGAGGAGCATCGGCTGATCGCGGAGGCGGCGCGGCAGATCGAGCGGGTCGGCCTCGGCGAGCGCATGTTCGATCCCGCCGGCAGCCTGTCTCTCGGCCAGCAGCGAATCGTCGAAATCGCACGGGCGCTGGCCTCCGACCCCTGTCTGCTGCTCCTCGACGAGCCAGCGGCCGGCCTGCGCTACAAGGAAAAGCAGGCGCTAGCTGAATTGCTGCGCAAGCTGCGCGCCGAGGGCATGGGTATCCTTCTCGTCGAGCACGACATGGATTTCGTCATGGGTCTTGCCGACCGCGTCGTGGTCATGGAGTTCGGCGAGAAGATCGCCGAGGGCCGGCCGGAGGATATCCAGCGCGACCCGAAGGTTCTAGAAGCCTACCTTGGGGGGGTGGACTGATGGTCACCAGGCATCCCCACCTGCACGAGCACGAAATCATTCTCGAAGTGAAGAACCTGTCGGTTTCCTATAGCAAGATCGAGGCCTTGCACGATATCAGCCTGACCATCCGCCGCGGTGAGATCGTTACCGTCATCGGCCCCAATGGCGCCGGCAAGACGACGCTGCTGCTGGCGTTGATGGGATTGCTGCCCGCGGCCGGCAGCATCGTCTATATGGGCCAGGCTCAAGGTCGCGAACGCGAGGTCGAGCACCTGGTGCGCCACGGGATGACGCTGGTTCCGGAAAAGCGCGAACTGTTCGCCGAGATGAGCGTCGAGGACAACCTGGTGCTCGGCGCTTTCGACCGTTACCGCACGGGCCACCGTGACCACATGGAAACCATGGACGAGGTGTTCGAGCTCTTCCCGCGCCTGGAAGAACGTCGTGCCCAGCTCGCCGGGACGCTCTCGGGCGGCGAGCGCCAGATGCTGGCCATGGGTCGCGCGCTGATGGCCAAGCCCCGGTTGCTGATGCTCGACGAGCCCAGCCTCGGGCTGGCGCCGCTGATCATCAAGGAGATCTTCCGAATCATCGCCGAACTCAAGGAAACCGGCGTCGCCATCCTGCTGGTCGAGCAGAATGCGCGCGCGGCCCTGCATATTGCCGACTACGGCTACGTCCTGGAAACCGGCGAGGTATCGCTTGCCGGTCCGAGCAGCGAGCTGGCGGCCGACCCGCGCGTCATCGAGAGCTACCTCGGCCTGGGGCACAAGAAGGACTGAAACCGCCCCCCGATGATTTCCCCGAGGTGGCGCGCCGCAGCTACTGCATGCCCCTTTCCCCCCGGCCTTCGTTGTGCCAGGGATTTCCTCCGCGGTTGCGCTCGCCATGCGCCGGCGGCCGCTGGTCGGGTCGCGGCATTTCGCGCATCGCGGCCGGAGGCGGTGGCATCGGCCTTGGCGCCTCGCGCACCACCGGTGCCGTTGGCCGCTCGTGCGGCATTGGTTCGCGGCGCGATTCACGCGGCATGGGCGCAGCTTGTGGCATCTCGCGCAGCGGGCCGGAAGCGGACGGCATCTGCAGCGACCTGCCTGTCTCACGCACGATGGGTGCCGTCGGCCGCTCTTGAGGAGGGGCTGGGCGGAACATCTCGCGCCGCGGGTCCTGGGCAGTGACACCCAATGGTGGCATTTCGCGCATTGGCGACGGAGCCGGGCGCAACGGCTCCGGTGCTGGCGACTGAGAAGGTATTGCCGGCATCTGGCGGAAGCGCTGTTCCGGCCGGGGTGCCTCCGGAATTGCCGACGGGCTCGGCACTGCCCTCCCCGGCTGGCGCTCGTCCTGAAAAGGAAAGCGGCCACGGTTCTCCAGGTTGCGACCGTCGTTGGGCATCACCGGGCGCTCAGGCAACTGTTGCTCGCCGAATGTCGGACGCCGCGGTTCCTGGGCAATGACGCCTGCGGGCGGCATTTCGCGCATCGTTGGCGGAACCGGGCGTGATGGTTCCGGAGCTGGCGACAAAGGGGGCATCACCGGCATCTGGCGGGAGCGCTGTTCCACCCGGGGTGTTTCCGGGTTTGCCGACGGGCTCGGGATTGCCCTCCCCGGCTGGCGCTCGTCCTGAAATGGAAAGCGGCCGCGGTTCTCCAGGTTGCGGCCGTCGTTCGGGGCGACACGCGCAGCATCCTGGCCGGGGAAGTGCGCCGCCGTGTCGGGCATGCGCAAAGGCTGGCGCGCGTCGGGGCTGGCCTGCGGCGTCCGCATGGCCGGTTGCGGTGGCCGCTCCGACAGTCCCGGAAGCGGCGTCAAAGGACGCCTCTCCTGTTCCATGGGATCGGAAGAGCACACGTCTGAACTCCAGTCACCTTGTAATCTCGTATGCCG
>ERZ761603.386-NODE-386-length-38238-cov-26.918550_pt1 | contig 38238 bp, 23 predicted proteins | sample MGYA00511879_ERZ761603 | MGnify/ENA primary metagenome ERZ761603 (study PRJEB28899, sample SAMN02850040) | bioreactor sludge metagenome | biome: EBPR Sludge; feature: EBPR Bioreactor; material: flocular biomat | place: Australia: Thorneside Wastwater Treatment... | reverse complement strand
ATTGAACAATGATTATATCAATCCCGGCGGCAGCAAAGGTTATAAATTTTACATCAAGTCTTCCCTGTTGGATCCTGTGTATCCATACAGGTATGCCATTATAGATACTCCGGTAGTCACCCTTTCAGCCTTTGGCAATGTGATTAAATCAGACAAACAACACATCCAATGGGCCATAGATACAACAGCAGACTTTAATTCTCCTATACTGTTGACCCATTCAGAAGTGTATCCGGTTGGTCATCTGGAATGGAATCCGAATATTCATTTAAAAGCAAATACGGTTTATTACTGGCGGGTATCCCGTGATAGTCTGTCACCAGAGGAACCGGCCTTATCTTCTACTTCCAGTTTTATTTATATTGCGGACAAGAGAGGATTTTCACAGTCGCATAATGGACAGTTCAGAGAAGATGTGTTAAGGAACCTGAGGGTTGTAGGAAGTGGTAACAACCTGCAGTTTGGAACTCGCACCATGATTTTTTCTTATGGAAACGGTATCGTCGAAAAAGATAAAAATGTGATGGGTCTGATAAGAGAAGGAGCGGCAGTCAATTCAGGCAGACCTTTCAATGTTTTCAGTAATTATCCTACCGGGCTTGTTGGTGTATTATGGTATATACAAGATTCGATGTTCCGAAGTTATCCTATAGATACTAATCCATACGGTTCTATGCCTGTTCCGGGTGCTTCCGGACGGAATTATCTGATGTTTGACCCCTTCGATGCCGATAGTCGCAGTTCGTTAATCAATTTCATAGAAAACGTTGCCGGTGATGGTGACCTGATTACCTTTTTTACATATATGAACAAGGAGGATAGTGATCTGGGGCTTCCACTTTGGCAAAACGACTCTTTATCTCATAATGGGGTCAATTTGTTTAACACCCTTGAAAAGTATGGAGCCGGAAAAATTCGCAGATTACTGACGCTGGGTGATCGTCCATATACTTTGGTTTTTAGTAAAAAGGATGGGTTGCAAAGTGAAGAGCTTTCAGAAAATTTTGAAGTTATAAACAATAATGTTACAACACTTTGCCATAGTGATGAAGCGACAATCATTCAAACCTTCGGACCGGCAGGCAAATGGTATAATTTTGAACTTCTCCCCAAAAGTTTGTTGGAACAAAAGGATACAGTGAAAGTTGAGATTACCGCAATCCATCAATCAGATCCTGCACTTAATTATGTCGTATCAGATATAACTACCTTGCAGGAAGATTTAATAACGCAGGATATCAGCTCTATTAATGCAAGAGAATATCCTCATGTGAGATTGAAAATCTATGTCAAGGATTCGAGACTTTATAGAGGGATAATGGATGGGTTTGATTTTTTCAGACTCACTGCCGATGAAATACCGGAAGCTACATTGCTTTCTAATAGTTTTAGGCTCAACAAAGATAGTATAAATCAGGGAGAGCCTATCGAGTTATCCATAAATTCAAAAAATATAGGGCGACTCCCGATGGATAGTATGTTGGTCTCATTCTCTATTCTTAACCTGACGGCTAATGGTGAAATACAGAGTATCAGATTCAACAAATTACCTGTTGACTCAATAGCACACTATGCCACAGATTTTGACACAAAAACACTTAGTGGTGATTGCAGTTTAATTGTTGAAATGAATCCAAATGATGACCAACCTGAATCATATCATGGTAATAATGTTTTTTTAAAAAATATTCATGTTTTGCGTGATTCAGAAAATCCTTTGGTTGATGTTACCTTTGATGGGCAGCACATATTTAATGGAGATATCGTTTCCTCAAAACCCAAAATTAAAATTACAATCAGAGACGAAAATAAGTATTTCCCATTAGATAATCCTGACTTATTCAACGTGTTTCTCCTTAATAGTTTCCAACAAGACACTTTGATTCCAATGAACTCAGAATCTATCAAATTTTTCCCTGCGCAGACTAGCAACCTGAACCAAAAAAATGAAGCTGTCATAGAATTTTCGCCTGATTTTTTGAGTTATCCTTCTGATTATAATCAGGATGGTGAATATACCTTACGTATTACAGCTACAGACAAAGCAGGAAACCAATCCGGGAAATACGATTTCGAAAAACGATTTAAAATTATTAATAAAAAATCTGTTTCACAAGTGTTTAATTACCCCAATCCATTCTCTACTGCAACACGATTTGTATATACTTTGACCGGATATGAGCTTCCTACTTATTATGGTATAAGAATCATGACAATGAGTGGAAAAGTAGTAAGAGAAATATCTCAGGATGAATTAGGCCCGCTGAAAATTGGTAAGCATCTGACTGATTTCGTTTGGGACGGAACCGACCAATTTGGCGACCGACTGGCCAATGGGGTCTATCTCTATAAGTTTTATATCAAGGATCAGAATAAAAAAGATTACGAGAAATTGGAAATATCAAAAGATATTGACCAATATTTTACCTCAGGATGGGGTAAACTCGTCATTATAAGGTAAATCAAAGCTCAAGTGATTTAATCCCTCTTGAGAGTTTATCTTTCGGCTATTTTTCAATCTGTTTTTGAAAAAGATATTACCATTGAGAAGTTCATTGAATAGGAATCTTGTCTTTTGCCATTTGAATAAAATAATGCTTTTCAGGAAAACTAATATTACTTTGTAAATATGATTATTATAAAGCCCGTAGGCTTGTTTGTCTGAAATCATTATGTTGGACATAGCCACCTTAGCTGAAAGTAACACTTGTTTAAGGTCATGGACTTCATCCCGTTTTGTTACTTCATTACTCCGGAAATGGATTATCGATGTATTCGTAATGATGCCAATTTTTTTGTGATTATATAAAACACGCAGACAATAATTTTCATCTTCTCCATAATGAAAAAACAGCCCGAAATCGAACCCTCCAATCTTTCTGATACACACTTCTTTAACAAACCAGGCAGCAGCATTTACAAATGGCACTTCATAAATCTTATCATCAGCTGGATTGTTTGAGTTTATTTTTAATTCATTATTTGAACTTATATATTTTTCAAATCTCTTATCTGTCTTACCATTTTCAGATAGATGAATCGGCGATAATATCCAGTAATCGCTATTGCTTTTAGAAGCTTTCAATAGCTTTCCGATAGAGTCTTTAAATACTTCAGTGTCTTGATTTAATAAAAAATAATATGAATACTTTTCGGTTTCAAAAGCATGTTTTATTCCGATATTATTAGCATAACCAAATCCATGATTTTTATTCAATCTAATCAATTTGACTTGAGGATAATTTTCATATATTATTTCACAAGTTTGATCAGTCGAGCAATTGTCAACTATTATTATTTCTGTCTTGGTGTCCGATGCTAAAACGCTTTGAATACACTTTTGTATATAAGACGCACCATTATAGGTAACTATAATCGTTACAACATTATTTTTCATGGTTGGCAGTATCTAGGATAAGTTTGCTGATTTTCTTAATGAATTCCAGGTATAATTGCTTTTGATTAGCTGTTTCATTTAGTAAATTCGTTTTTGTTTCTTCTAAGTCAGAATTTACAACTTTTTGTGCAAAATTCTCAGGATTACTAACTTCACTATATTCATGTTGGCCCCATGTTTTTAAGTACTCTTGTAACTTCGTGTGGTTTTTACCTATTGCAAAATAAGGCTTTGAGTAACTCATAGATACAATAATGCCATGAAGACTAGACCCTATGAAAAACTTGCAGTGCCTTATCAAGAAAACAATCTCTGATAAAGATGGGCTATTAATGTATATAAATTTCCCCTTTGATTTCTTTAAAATTTGCTTTAATGGTATTTGATTGGAATGCCCTGCCAATTTAGCGAAGGGACAAAGTAAAATGCGGACATTCAAAGTATCGGCAATGTATGTCAATTGTTCAGAGATTTTGTCGACAAGTTCTTTAGCATGGTGATCTGAAATTTGAAAAACACAGAATTGATTGTTTTGAAATTCTCTTATGAAGGGTCGTATATTTTTATCGTTATCGAGCCTTTGATCTGTTATAATACTGGATATCATTATTGCGGAATCCGGATATAATCCTACATTATCAATTTCAGCTGTTTTTGCTTTTTTAAATGTTAGATTATCTCTGACACCTAATAAGTTTATGAAAGATTGATTTTTGAATTCACTGAAGTCGTCTAAATATATTCCTCCAACAGAATTATAAATAGCTAATGTATTTATTGGAAAATCATTTTTATTTATATTGAAGGGCATGTTTGTCCTCGATTTATTAAGAATTCTAGATATATTTAATTTTATCAATAACTTTTTGAAGAATTTATTTGAACATAAAAATGAATACCATTGGCTTTTATAAAAATATAATATATGCCATGAGGCACCAAGAACTTCTCCACCCGCAACTATCACAATTCTATTTTTTTGTTTACTAAGTGATTTGATTAATTCTGTATACCCTCTACCGTGATATCCACCTCTTTTTGTCAGATCGAAATTGAATGTTCCAAAAAAGCAACAATTTGCTTGGCTTATATTTACTTTTAAGTAGTGTTCAAGAACTATAGGAAATAATAAATCTCCGAAATTAAATCTATCGTAAGGCCCAAATATATGAATAGATATGTCCTGTTTTTTATTTTCATACAAGGTTACTTCATTTGACATATCATAGAAATTTTATTCAAATATATGGATATCAAACTAACAGTCTCATATTTTAGCATGTTTAAAGTAACATGGGTACATCCTGGCATTATATCTTGAAAACTTTATTTGTGAATGATTTCAATAAAATAAATTTATTTCTGGCTAATGAATCCTGATTTTGAGTATCTGGTTGATGTATTTTATTAGATGTGATTTAGGTTAATCCGCACTGGCAAATAAATTATACAATCAATTCTATATTTAGAAATATGAGGATTTTAATCTATTTTTGAAAAAAATTTAAAAATGTTCAGGTCTGTTTTTCTGTTTTTATTTATTTGTTTTTTATGTCAAAACCTTCAAGCCCAAAAAGAAGTATTAACCCTCGACAAGGCTATTCTGGGCAGCAAGGATATGCGACTTGCCACCTGGTCAAATACACAGTGGTCACACCTATCCAACACACTCTACTATACCCGCAGTGGAAATTTTATATATCAATACGATGCCAAAAAGAATACGACCGATTCTGTGGATATCGTCGCCCTCCTCAATCCGGCACTTAAAGCAGCCGGATACGATGAGCTGAAATCCGCACCAAGGTTTAAACTGGGCGACATGGATGAGTTTGAGTTTAGCAGCGGAAGGGATCGACTTTCCTTTAATATGAAGGATAAGAAGCTGACTAAGGTCGTTACGACCCCGGATGATGCAGATATGCTTGATGGTACCGGCAATGCTTTTTCATTTTCACGTAATCAGGCGCTTTATGTACAGAAGCCCGACGGAAATGTTGTTATGATAGCTCAGGGCAGCGATTCCATCCTTTATGGCACTTCTGTCCACCGCGACGAATTCGGCATCAGCAAGGGTACTTTCTGGAGCCCCAAAGGCAATAAACTGGCCTTCTATCGCATGGATCAGTCGATGGTTGAAAAATATCCCATCCCTGACTGGTCCGTCACACCCGCTAAAGTCAATGACATCTACTACCCGATGGCAGGTCGCAAAAGTCATCACGTTACCGTGGGGATTTTTGACCTGAAGACCGAAAAGACCATTTATCTGGAGACCGGCGGAGATCCTGAACACTACCTGACCAATATCTGCTGGGCACCCGACGAGTCTGAAATCTATATCGCTGAGATCAACCGCGACCAGAATCACACCACTTTCAACGCCTATAACCCCGACAGAGGCAATAAAATCAGGACACTCTACGAAGAACAAAGCCTGCAATATACCGAACCCTTAGTCCCCTTTACCTTTGTTCCGGGTCAGAATGATCTATTTATCGCTCAGAGTAAGCGTGACGGCTGGAATTCACTCTACCTCTATACCCATGAAGGTGAGCTGGTACGTAAGCTGACCAAAGGAATTGAGGTTACAGGTTTACTTGGTTTTGACAAGAAAAACAAGACAGCTTATTTTCAGGGCATCCTGCCCAATTCTATAGATGGGCAGTATTTTTCCTGCGATTTGGCAACTGCTAAGGTAACGCAACATACCAATACTCCCGGTCAGCACACTGCCATTATATCCTTTGACGGAAAATATGCCTTCGAAACCAACAACGCCCTCCACAGTAATATTTCCTATACCTGCCGAGAACTGGGTAAGAACAAGGTGCGCACCCTCAATACTCTTGCAGAACCATTGGACAACTATAACCTGGGAAATATCAAACTTGACACACTCTATTCTGCCGGAGGTGACAAGTTGTTTACAAGGACGATCTTCCCCTACAATTTTGATCCGGCCAAAAAGTATCCGGTCGTGATTTATGTCTATGGTGGCCCTCACGCACAGATGATCAGCAATAGCCGTAATGCGCAGGCACCCTTGTGGATGTTTACCATGGCCAATGAAGGCTTTATTATTTTCACACTGGACAACAGAGGTTCATCCAATCGCGGCATGGAATTTGAAAAAGTTATCCACAGGAACCTGGGAAACTCTGAGATTCAGGATCAGATGGTGGGTTACGAATTTATCAAAAACAAGCCCTATGTCGATGCCGCCCATATAGGTGTTCACGGATGGAGCTTTGGCGGATTTATGACCATCAGTCTGATGACCCGCCAGCCGGGTAAATTTTATGCTGCCGTCGCCGGCGGACCTGTTACCGACTGGAATATGTATGAAGTTATGTACGGCGAAAGATACATGGATACACCTCAGCAAAACCCCGAAGGATATAAGCAAGCAAGTACTTTTACATACATAGATCAGTTGCAGGGGCCGCTGCTTATTATTCACGGTGCCTTGGATGATGTTGTGGTATGGCAGCAGAGTATGAAGTATATCGATACTTGTATCAAAAAGGGCAAACAGGTTGATTATTTTGTCTATCCGGGACACAAGCACAATGTGCTGGGCAAAGACAGAGTACACCTGATCAGGAAAGTTATTGATTATTTTGAGCAACATTTATAATTTCAAGTATACTGATTGACGAAGGAAACCACACTGACCGGCTCCGGAAAATATCTCGGTTATTTTCAGTCACTTGTAGGTAGCCGTATTTATTTATCACTGGCTTTATCTGTTGTCATTACACTCTTTGACAGTGTAGGGATTGGATTGTTGGTCGCTATACTCCAATTTATGGCAAATAGTGAGAATGGAGATTCTTCTCTCAGCTTAAATGCTTATTACAAGCAGGTTTTCGGGCAAGATGCTACATTTTTGATGTTAATTTTGATTGCTATTTTTATTTTTTTATTGAAAGGTTTACTCACTTTCACCCTATATTCGGTTCAGGCGAGGATGACTACCACCATCATCAGCAAAACCAGACATAATATACTGGATAGTATTGTCAATCTCAATTTTGCATCATTTACAAAAACCGACTTAGGGACGATACAAAATATCTCAACCTCCGAAGTAGGAAGGCTCAACATCGCTTTAAACAGCTATTTGAAGACCGGACAATATTTGATAATGTCCGTAGTATATCTGGCACTTGCGATAGTTTTTGACCCTGTTTTTTCTTTTTTGATTATTTTCACAGCTTTGGCAGTATTGTATCTGTATAATTTTATAATAAAATATTTCAAAAAGCTATCCAGACAGATTCTGAGCTCCAGAAATCAATATAGTAGTTTTCTAACTCAGCTTCTGACGAATTATAAATATCTGAAAACTACAGACACTATTGATAAATACAGTAGGAAGGTCAAAGATCAGATAGACCATACAGAATCGCTAAATTACAGATTCCTTAAGATCAATGCCATCACTGATAGTGCCAGAGAACCTATTATTCTGGTCATGATAAGCCTGGCCATTATATTATTGTTCCACGTAAAAGGAGGCATCGGTATTAGCATGATCTTCACCATGCTCTTATTTTACCGTACGCTTAATAATGTCCTATTGATTCAGGCCAATTGGCAGGGATTTCATCAGAATTCAGGAAGCGTTGACAGAATTATTTCTATTCAGGAGGAATTTTCGAAAGATATGGAAGCAATTGGAACAGACAGTGCCTTTCATATAGCCGGTCGGATTTCATTGGAAAAGGTAGATCTTAATCTTTCAGATAAACAAATTCTTAGCGACATCAGCCTGACGCTTGAGAAAAATTCTACAACTGCATTGGTAGGGCCAAGTGGCGCAGGAAAGACAACTTTGGCGTCTGTCATAACCGGATTAATTCAACCCAATTCCGGAAACATATCCATAAATAATCGACTTCTGGAATCATCTGACCTGAAAGGATATCGCCGGAAAATTGGGTTTGTAACTCAGGATCCCGTTATATTCAATGATACTTTGTTTAACAATATCACTCTTTGGGAAGAAAAAAACAGTCAATCTGTCAAAAGATTTAGTGAAATATGCAGGATGACGCATCTGGAGGACTTTGTTCAGGCTCAACTTGATAAAGAAGATATGCAGCTGGGCGACTTCGGCATCACCCTATCCGGTGGCCAGAAACAACGAATCAGTATTGCAAGGGAATTGTACCGTGACGTGGAATTGCTTGTCTTTGATGAAGCTACCTCATCTTTGGACGCCATCACCGAGCAGATTATCCGGGAAAATATCCAGTCCATCCGCGGCAAGGTAACCATCATCCTCATCGCCCACCGGCTGTCTACCATCCGATTTGCCGATCGGATTTATTTCATCGAAGGAGGTCGTATCACTGCTTCCGGCACCTACGACGAACTGATGCAAACATCACCCGACTTCCTTAAAATGGTCAACCTGCAATCCGGCTAATATGCAGCAAGTTACCATCAGTGCCGTAATTCCCGTTTTCAACGCTCAGCAAACATTGCGACGGGCAGTTGATAGCTTGCTCAATCAGACCTGGCTGCCTGTAGAAATCATCCTGGTGGACAACAACAGCACCGACGGCAGTCCGGCTATCATGGAGGAGTATCGACGACGGTATCCCGATTTGATTTCGATTATTCACCAGCCTGTGCCGGGAGCCAATGCCGCCCGGAATGCAGGGCTAGATCATGCCGGAGGGGAATGGATACAGTTTCTCGATGCAGATGATGAATTGATGCCCGAAAAATTAAAACATCAGGCTGAATTGCTCTCTATTCATCCGGAAGCAGACCTCATCATAGCCCCGGCAAGAGCCATATCAGGAATTGATGGCACCTTTTTAAAGGAAATAAGTGTAGTAGAAAATGTATTTACCGGGCTTTGTTATTCTCAGCTTGGATCTACCATATCCAACCTTTGGAGGCGAAAAACTCTTTTAGGCTGCGGTGGCTGGGATGAGTCACGCACTTCAAGCCAGGAGTATTTTATGATGCTCTCCCTGGTGAAAAAGGATTGTTTTTTTGTGACTGACCATGGCACAAACGTCCTCATCTATGAATATCCGGAAAGTGTATCCAAGTCTTTCGATGTCGATCAAGACTTGAGAATTGTGACAAATCGACTGGATTACTTTGAATTACTCATCGGCTTTCTGAAAGAAAAAAATCAACACAGATTTCTGCTTTATGTGGAAAGAATGAAAAGAATCAATTTCTATGCCCACCTCATCCAGTTTGGCGACTTCACAAGTCCGGACGTGGCGGCTATCCGGCATAAGTATCGTATTCCATTCCGATTTTGGGATATATTGACCACCTATTGTCACCGGACTTATGCCCTTCACGTGCCCGATAAATCAAGTCTTCTGAAGTATCCTAAATTTGTTGTGGCCTTTTTCAGCCACCTTGGTCGTCTCATTCAGACCATTCGCTTTTTGAAATCAACCTAAGCGATTTTTTTCAAATATTGGAAGAATAGGATATCTCATGCAATTCATTCTGCTATCCTATTGAAGTGCTAATATCAATTGTTACAATTGAATACTATCAGCCAGTTGTCGGAAGTGAGTTCTGTGGGGGAGTGGCCTTGTTGAATTAAGCGAATGAGACAGTGAATTGCCAAAAATTAGCGAAGGGATATACAGTAGAGCATCAGCGGAGTGCAACAATCCGGCTTCGGGGATGCAGATTTTACAGTCATTAAGGTCAATGAAATTGAACTATTACGAATGTTCATTCGGTATTACTTTTTTATCAAGAAAAAAGTAATTAATAACATAAAAAGTACTATGATATTTTTTTCATAATACTCTTTAATCCTTGAAGGAGGCCTATCTTTTTTAGTATTTTAATTACTGTATTTTTAATCTTCGTTTTATTATCAATTGGATTGATTGGTTGCCTTAAAGTTTCTTTCCATAAATATTTTATTGCATCCAAATATAATTGAGGATGGTACTTTTCCCTTTTAGATGCTTCAATACTAAACATTAAATCTATTATTTCTCTTGAATTGAAAGGTGTAAAAACTTCTTGAACTATATCCCACTCTAATTGACTTTGAGCTTGCCAACTACCCATACGATGCTCCCAATAAAAAAGATCATATAGGTTATAATTGTAACAATTTTTTTCTAAAGATAAATACCATTTTCTTATTTCTTCTTGTAAAAAGCCTAATTCTACCCACCCAGACTCCAAATTTAATAAATCATTTATGGTTATAGTGTAATTAACTTTTCCATTAGGGTAATAAAAACAACGGCCAACTTCTGAGCAAACACCTTTTACAGCTACTTTTTTGTCAGGATAGCTTTTAGACATTCCAAAAGCAATTTTTCCCCAATCATCAATATGTGCCATATCGGTATTAGACTTATATACATCACTAAATTCCGGAGTAATTTCTTTTTGACAATTATAAATGTCAAAATTTAATTTCAACGTCCTAGACAATAACATTGGAATTTTAATATCAGGATGGGCAGCATTCATTCCCCTATATTTCAAAGTGTAAAATGTCATACCGTCGATATAATCTTTACAACAACTTAAAATAATTCTGGTATCCCATCCTGCTGTCAAAGTGAATGTTAAATCCATATTGCGATGAGCCGCTAAAACAATTTTTTTCAATAGATTGGAAAATTTTATTACTAATTCCGAATAATTAATCAATTCTATTTCTTTAAAAGGATAATACCTTACTTGAATAGGCTCTGATATTTTGATATAATGATTTGGGATTAAGTGATATGTATTTTTATAAAATGTGAATCCACTTGGCACCCAATTTTCTATATTTTCAGCGACATAGTTTGAATTGAAATAATCATCATAAAATCTTGTTTGTTTTAAATCGACAACTTCCTTAATTAATAGAGGTTGCGATGCAGCAAAAAATTTATCATTATCTTTGGTATAGTAGATAGTCTTAAATCCACAAGGGTCGTTGAAAAAAATAAAATCATTCTCTGTTTTAATAATTAATACAAATCTCCCAACCAAGCTGTATAATTTGTTTGGAAAATCATTGATATTATTAAGTTGAGAAAGATTATTAAGAATATCTTGTGATGATCTGGTTTCATGGTGGGGGTCACAAAAATAACCAATCAAGTACAAATCATTTACGCCACTTGACTTTTCAAACTTGCAATCAGGATGTACGTAAATAAAATAATTATCTACTTTTTCAGTCTGCCAACCTTCCAATTTCTTACATTCAATCGGGGAAAAGAGAAATTGACGTCTATACTTTAAATTGGTCATTTCCAAATTATTAATTTTAGGCAATATGGCTTTTTTTAATGAAAAACTTAAAAAAATATTCTGAATATGAGTTAATGAAAGACCAGAACGGTATAATAGAAAAAACAAATCATGGACTATTAAATTTTGTCACACTTTATTGGATAGTCTCTTAGTTATCGAATTGGTCAAAGTCAATTCGATCTGATTTTGCTTTTAGGCTACAGCATATGTTCATCATAATAGTAGAAAAGTGTTGGTAATTATACACAATCTATTGTTACTCAAAATATTTTTTCATATTTTTGTTCTGATACCGTAAATTCAAAAGTTACATTTCAGGTTATCTTTTATTTGCTTTAAAAATCATTTCAATGAAATACACCGTTACACTTTGTCTGTTATTGACCTTCCTCTGCTTTACACCTGCCTCCGGCCAGTGGACGCCTACCGTCGGACCTTTCGGATCTACACACGTGGCGACCCTTCTTGCCAAGGACTCCAAACTGGTGGCATCGACCACTTGCGGTACCTTTATCAAGGATGCGGCATCTGAAAGTTGGGTTCGGTATCCGGCCAATCGATTTATCTCCTATACGGTAAAGGACGGTGATATATATGCCTGTTCTTATTTTGATCCACATGGTATCTGGATCCTGGATCCCAACCACGTCGATGAAATTCCTCAGAGTATTTTTCCGGGTTCTACATTGCTGATTGCTTCATCAGACGACTTTTTGTTCAAGTATGCCGACTACAGCGGTGTATCACGTTCTGCAGACGGCATCAACTGGACAGACTATAATGACGGACTGCCGCAGGAAAATTCCGGTGGATTTGCTGAATACGACATCAGCGCCATGACGGTTGCCCGGCCATTTATTTATTGCAGTACAGACAAAGGAATTTATCGCAATGACATAAATCCAACTACATGGACCCTTGCCAATAATGGTCTGCCGGAAGAGAAAGCTACCTTTATCAATCAGTTTGACAATACACTTTATACTGCCATCGGCAAGACGCTCTATAAAAGTAGTGATCAGGGAGCAAACTGGAGTGAGTTTTATACGGCTGCCGGTCAGGTTACTGCCATGTTAAAGTCGGGAGGCGATATATACCTTGGTACGGAGAACGGTGTGCTGATGTCAACAGATGGCGGATCACAATGGCAATCCTTGTCTGATGGGCTGAAAGACAATCACATCACCTGCCTGACCATGTATCAGTCCGAAGTGGTCTGTGGTACGGATCTGGATGGCATATACATCCTCAAAGGAAGTGAATGGCAGCGATATGGGATTGGTCTCAACTGTGAACCGGCTTTTACGCTGACAGGAAATGCGGATGGACAAAGCCTGATTACGGCTTCCTATGGTAGAATGTTCAGCTATGACAATCAGGCCAATACCTGGACAGCCCTGAAAGTGCCGTATGAAGGTGATCAGACGATTACTTTGACTAAACTGGGCCTTCCGGTAATGGATCAGGATACCATCTTTGCCTTTGCTGAATTGCTGGCTAATAATAGTGGACCAAAATTCTCACTGATATACTCCACCGACAATGGAAATACATGGCAAGGCGACAACAATGCGCAACCTTTTGGTTATACCATACCTGAAATCCTGAAAATAAATAATAGAATCTTCGGTTCAAGTGGTGATGTATTTGCAACCACAAACAATGGCGGCATAACATGGAAAAACATTACACCTGAGGATCCGCTCAGCTTGGATGCCCATAACTGGAACGGCTACAACGGCTACATTTACGGCATCACCGGAGCGAACAGAATTATCCGGTTTGACAATAATTATAAAATTCCCAAATGGAAGGAGGTGGACTCCGACATCCCGGCTGATAAGAAAATTCTTGCTATAGCCAACATCGATGAAGCTTTGTTTGCAATGGCTCCGGGCGAAATCTATGTCAGCACGGATGACGCTGCCAGCTGGTCTCGTGTAGATGTAACACTTCCGTTTGAAAGGATCAGAAACTGGACGTATTATAAAAATATACTATTTGTTACCTGCGATCAGGGCATTTTCTATACAAAGGACCGTGGCAATACCTGGACCTCTCTCAATGATGGTCTGGAATCACCCGATCTGACTGTTGTCAAAATAGCCTTTGATCATATTTTTGTCGTCAACAATGCAGTTACCGTGCTGAAAAGATCGATTTCTGAGTTGCTTTCAACCTCCGAAAATTTAGCAGAAAATCAAATGATGCTTTATCCCAACCCGGCTGATCTATACTTTACTATTCCATTTATTCCCGGAGAAAGCAATTTACAATACCGGATCAGTGACATGAAGGGAGCTGTCGTGCGCTCCGGCAAAACCGCTGATGGTGGTCAGGTAAATGTGAATAACCTTACTGCAGGTATGTATATCGTGACGGTTATGTCAGAAAAGGGTAATTTGACAGGAAAGTTGATTATTCAGAGATAGCTTCTCATGTAGCGTCAAGTCGATTCTCCCGGATCATTTGTCAGAATGGTGGTCGAATACAATATTCGGGTATTTTCAGACAACCATAACTATGAAGTTTCTATCGATTAACCGGAATTTGTGTACAGGATGAAAAACATTTTGATCTTTCGATATGGGAGTCGATCATAATACAACTTGGTTTTTAGGCGATAAAACATCATCCGATAACGGCTAAGTGCTGCCTAATCACGATAATCCAAGCAAATCGGGCAAAAGAGACGAAAAAAAACAAGGGTAAATTTTACCTCTATTGTCAGAACGAGTGTAAATATTTCGAATTTTTACCCTCGTATTAGAGATGAATGTAGCATTTACATTTGAATGAAATAACCTTTATCTATATATAACTACTTTCCCTAAGAAATATGTATTTCCGGCTTCATCCACGCCTGTAATCAGGTAAACACCGCCTGGAACATCCGTATTCAGCTCCATTTTCTCAGCAGTCATCTTTTCGACTTTTATGGCAACTCTGTTTCCAAGGATGTCAGTCATAAAAACTTTACTCAGGTTGACCGTTGGAGGGATGGTCATGTAAAAATGACTGGAGGCCGGATTGGGGCTGATGGTCACACCTTCCAGTTTACTTATCTTTCGGGTAGTCAGCAGGCTGTCGATGTTGATGTCATGACCCCAGGTATGGTCGCCATAATCGATAAACACCGGCTGATTATAATCAAACTCGACAAACATCGGACAATCCCAATAAGTGTCAAAACCGCCGTCAAATCCATATTGAGCACATTGGTCGGTATAAACAGGCACACAATTATTTGCTCCGGGTGCAGCGCTAAGATAATAATATTTTTGTCGATGCTTATTCATTATAATATGCCCATAAATATTATCAACGCCCTTTAATTTGAAAAACCGGTCAACCGGCTGATTGATGATGATGGAGTCAAAGTCAATAACTTCGACCTTAACCGAGGTGTCGCTCTTCCATTTTTGATCAGTATAAGAATATGTTAAATTAATTATCTGAACCCTTCGTGTAACTGTATTTTGCACATCTGAGAGTATTTCCAGGCACCTGACCTCCTTGTATTTAGGATACTTAACACCAAAGCCGTATTTGGATGCGGCAATATAACTCTGCCCAGCCTTCATATAGTACATGTCCCGCGCACTCGGGTCAAAGACAGGAAAGCCGGGACCGCCCGCCAGCTCGATGGTGTTCCACTCAAAAGGAAAATAACGTAGGTCAGGGAAGGAAAGAATGCCGTGATGCTTGCTTATGACGATATGTCCCGATGACCATTTAATCTGTGCATTCGACCCGGAGTATTGCAGACGAATGATCTTGATACTGTCGTCAATGATTCCCTTCCAGGATGTCTGTTCTACTGAAACGACGGTAGCCAGGATGCTAAAATCATTGTCTGCCATCCACTGAGAGCCCGGATTGCCGGAATATTCGAGGCGGAGTTTATAGGTAATCAAGGGAAAGCTATTATTGGAAACATTCTGATACAGGAAGGTCGCTGCGTCCTCACTATCATCTACCGATATACGGGCCCCCAGCCAGCTGTGATGCAGCATGTATAAACAACTTAAGTTGCCATTATCCCCAAAAAACAAGGTGTTGTAAGGATAAAAATCCCGGACCGGACCATTATTTATGACGGAGTCCATGGTTCCTCTCATAAACATACTTGCACTTTCATCGTATTCTTTTGATGTTTCGAAGATGTAAGGAGGTAGGTTTTCTCTCACAGGTGAATAATCCTGAGCTGCCACTCCTTGTGCAAACATGATGAAAATGAATATCCGGGTGTAAAATCGATTGGAATTAATTGCTTTCATAAGCCAGTGATTTTTACAGAAAATGATGGACCCGTGTAAATTTAATAAAATATTTTAATAATGACCTGGTTTTATCCTATGAGATGCTGAATTCCAGAGGTTTCGACAAAGGAATCGACCCGAATTGACAAGATTGCCACCACAATTTTTTAAAACAATGATATGGAAGAAGTCAGATCGAATAGGGCTTTTTGGGGATTTATTATTTTTTTACTGTGTCAGATATTCCCACTTCAACTTGCTCCACCTCAAAAAGGTCTTTATTGATAGTCCTTTTTTAATCCGTTGAGTAATCAGATCGTTGGCTATTTCCTTAAGTCCCAGAGACAGGGCGACATAGGCTTTTTTGATATAAAAATCATTCAGGGCTGAAGTTTTCGGATACTTTAAGGCGTATGGTGCTGAAAGGCCGGCATATAAGGCGTTGATAGCCTCTGTTTCGATGTTCATGGAGTGATGGAAGTCTGATTCCGAAAATATTTTGGATGTTATATAATATTGGTAATCCGGCTTTCCGGTAAATTTAAACGGATGCTTTTCGCCCATCCTCCCGAGCCACAACTTATCTTCCCAGTAATCGTATTCAAAGGGTTGTTCCAGAAAATATCCTCTTCGGGCGGCAAAGGTGATGTTGCCTTCATTGACGGCATATTTCAATGGATTGCCCTGGTATAATCCGGCTTTCTGCCAGTGTCGCCCCTTCCCTTCCTCTATTTTGAGAATGTCTGAGATCGCGATGCAGTCGGGATCCTGACGGAATATCTCTGAGAAATGCTCCAGATATCCCGGGTCCAGTGCATCATCTGCATCCAGAAAGGTAATGTAGTCGCCGTCACTGTGCGCTATGCCGAAATTGCGGGCCTCACTGCGGTCGCCAAAGGTCCCGCTTAAGATTCGGATTCCCGGTTTATCTTCATACGTATTTTCTAATCTTTTCTCTCCGGGGCGGATATTCTCTATTACAATCATCTCTCGGTCAGGATAGGTCTGCGCCAATACGGATTCAATGGCACGACCCAGCGTGGACGACATATTGTAAGCGGGAGTGATAATGGTAAATTTCATACACAAGATTAAAGAAACACTATGTACATGACGAAAAATATTAAGTTTAAGTGAAACATCTTTAGTTTTCAGAATGAATAACAAAGATTAAAAATTTCATTAATAGTTTAGTCTTAGTATGAAATACAAATTGAATAATTTATAAATCAGGTATCTGCCGGAAGTATGTTCTGTGGAGGATCGGCCTTGTTGAATTTAGCGGATGAGACGGTGAATTGCCAAAAAATAGCGAAGGGATATACAGTGGAGCGACAGCGGAGCCTTATATACCGAGCGTTAAGTTTTTTGAGTGATTCATTGTCGAAGAAGCGTTAAGAATTCAACAGAGCCTTGATTTTTTGTTACTTTTTTATCAAGAAAAAAGTAAAGAGTAAAATCTCGTTATACAATTGGTGATACCCAATTCACTTTGACTATACTAAAAAAAACTTGCCCCTACACATCTAAATAGTAGAAATGTTCAATTTGATATGTACACCTATTCTTATTATAAGATCTTAAAGTACCATTTTTTCAGATACATAGCAAAGAATATCTATCAACATGACACGCATGCGATAGCCTAAATCTTCAGGATTATCAAATAAAAATTTAGAAAAATCCCTTTAATTATCCGTTTGTCCTTTCAAATTCCTGCATCAGATCGACCAATACCTGGATGCTCGATTGCGGCATGGCATTGTAGATAGAGGCTCTGAATCCGCCGACAGAACGGTGACCCTTGATGCCCGAGATGCCATTGGCTTTGGTGAGATTCATGAAGGCTTCTTCCTTGGTCGGATCTTCCATGACAAAGCACACATTCATTCTTGATCTGTCTTCCATGGCTGTCGTTCCCTTAAACAATGGATTGCGATCTATTTCGTCATAAAGGATCTTTGCCTTGGCTTCATTGATTACTTCCATACCTTTGACACCGCCCATTTTTTTGATCCACCTCATTACCAACATCGAAATATAAATGGGAAAAACGGGAGGTGTATTATACATCGAACCATTGTCTATGTGGGTTCTGTAATCAAGCATTGTCGGCATCACCCGGCTGACATGGCTCAACATGTCTTTACGGACAATCACCAAGGTGACGCCTGCTGCACCCATATTTTTTTGAGCGCCGGCATAGATCAACCCAAATCTTTCGATGGGCACTTCCCGGCTAAAAATATCCGAAGACATATCACACACAATGGGTAAGTCGGTTTCCGGCCACCAATGTTGCTGAGTTCCATAGATGGTATTATTGCTGGTCAGGTGAATATATCTTGCTTTCGGATCAATCGTATAATCCTTGGGTATATAGGAATAATTCTTGTCCTTAGAAGATGCTGCGACATCAATTTCTCCAAAATTTTTTGCCTCCTTTGCTGCTTTGTTTGCCCACACCCCTGTATCAATATATACGGCTTTCTCATTGTCGTTGAGCAAGTTCATAGGTACTTGAAAAAATTGGGTACTTGCTCCACCGGTTACAAAAGTGACCTGATAGTCATCCGGTAAATTGAAAAGTTCCCTAACCAGGTAATGAGTTTCATCCATCACTTCCTGAAACGGCTTGCTTCGGTGGGACATCTCAAGAAGGCTCAGCCCGTTGTCATTGAAGTTGAGAGCCGCCTGTGATGCTTGTTCAAATACCTCCTGAGGCATGATGGACGGACCGGCACTAAAATTATGTATCTTCATGGAAAAACCTGTTTTAAATTCAAAATAAAGTCACATTATTATGAAGTGACGTAAAAAACAAATATAAAATAATTGTAACTATTCCATAGATAAAATGCTGCGCAATGTATATAAATCACTCTTGCCATCCTGGCGACAATGAAGTGGATTGCAAAGCGGCCCTCAAGGAAAGCCAATCGTTTCTTTTATCTCTCTAAAGTCCTTTCGTATATTCTGTAAGTATTTGCGGTTGAACCTATTAATTATCGCATCGTAAGCCGTTTACGGTCTGAGTATGCCATTTTCAATTGTTTTTCATATCCTTATTGCGATTGTGCTAACCCGGTTAGTTGGCCACAACTTTCATAAATCCTTCATCAAAACAATCCGGTAATATTCCCATCATCATCGATGTCGATAAATTCGGCGCTGGGCACCTCAGGCAATCCGGGCATCCGCATCATTTCACCCGTGACCGGTACTACAAAGCCGGCACCTGCTGCGATCTCAATCTCCCGCACATTGAGAACAAATCCCTCCGGGGCACCCAATCGATCGGGATTGTCGGAAAATGACTTCTGTGTCTTGGCAATGCATACGCACAGATGTGTCAACTTAAGTCTCTTGATTACCTTCAGGTCGGCCTTGGCCTTGGCGCCAAATTCGACGGACGAGGCACCATATATATTTTTAGCGATGGCAGAGATCTTGTCCTCTATGCTTGTATCGGTGGAGTATAGCGGCCGGAACTGTTGTTGCTGATTATTATCAACAATCTTTCCGATGGCTTCTGCGATATTCAGTGCCCCACCTCCACCTTTTGCCCATATCTCGATCGAGTGTGCATCGAAACCAATGGATTTGCATTTTTCGATGCAGGCATTGACTTCTGCGTCGGTATCTGTGACAAAGCGGTTGATAGCCACGATAGCCGGGATGCCAAACCGCCTGGAATTGTTGAGATGTTTTTCCAGATTGACAAAGCCTGCACGAACTGCATCCACGTTCTCGGCCTTGAGATCTGCCAGATCGACACCTCCGTGATACTTGAGGGCGCGGATGGTGGCGATAATTACTATGCAGCGTGGCACCAGATTGCCCATACGGCATTTGATATCGAGGAATTTCTCTCCTCCAAGGTCGAAGCCGAAGCCGGCCTCCGTGACGACATTGTCAGACAGGGATAGGCCCATCTTTGTGGCTATGATCGTATTGGTTCCCTGAGCGATATTGGCAAATGGTCCACCGTGGATGATGGCAGGTGTCTGTTCGATTGTCTGTACGAGATTAGGCATGATCGCGTCCTTGAGTAGGGCGGCCATAGCGCCATGCGCCTTCAGATCACGTGCAAATACGGGCTTCCCGTCATAGGTGTTACCTACGTATATGTTGCCAAGTTTTTCCTTCAGTTCCCGTCGGTTATTGACCAGGCAAAGGATAGCCATGATTTCCGATGCAGCGGTGATGTTGAATCCTGCCTCTCTTGGCACGCCGTTGCCCTTGCCACCAAGACCGGAGACGATGGATCTCAGCGAGCGGTCATTCATGTCCATCACACGTTTCCAGGCGACGGTTCGCGGATCGATATTGAGTGTATTCTTTTTATTCTGGATACTGTTGTCGATGACGGCTGCCAGTAAGTTGTTTGCCTTTTCAATGGCCGCAAAGTCGCCGGTAAAGTGCATGTTGATATCTTCCATCGGCAGTACCTGTGAATATCCGCCGCCTGCAGCTCCTCCCTTTATTCCGAAGACAGGTCCCAATGAAGGCTCTCTCAGGACGACAGTTGTTTTGCGACCTATCCTGTTCATAGCCTGAGCGATACCGATGCTGCATGTGGTTTTGCCTTCGCCTGCAGGTGTCGGTGACATGGCGGATACCAGGATCAGATTGCTCTTCTGTACCTTTTCCTCATTGATGTAGTTAAGGGGGATCTTGGCTTTATATCTGCCATAATAGATAAGGTCGTCCTCCTTGATATTCAGTTGGTCGGCAATGTTACGGATGTGAGTCAATTCCGCTTTCTGTGCAATTGAAAGATCATTCTCCATAGACTTTTATTTTTTTAGGCCTAAATATAAATGAAATATTCTCACGATGTACCATTCAGGCTCCTTCAGGCAAACATTAAAATAATTCTAAATTGTGATAAGCCTACTGTAAGGCAATTGTCTGGATATGCTATGCATGATCAGTACTTCCAATCTGTAAACAGGAAGCTTTCCATCCATGGAAATTTGATCGTGCCAATGGTCCATGGAACTTTGGAAATAAGAATATCGTAGGCTTTTTCTGCCACAACCAGTTTATAGGAAGTGCCATCATAGCTGAGGCTTCCTTCTCTGATGAAGAAATTGTGTCTCAACCCATCCGGGCTGGTGTTTTTAAGGGCAGTCCATTGGTTACAGATGTTTTCCAAAAGTGAATCACACAGTTCCTTTTCCTCCGGTGTCAACTCTACCGAAAAATCATAATAAAAATTCCTGGGAACATTGCACAGGACATTATTCAGCCCGAGGTTAAATTCCTTGATGCCTATGTCGCCATAGCTCAGGTAATTCAATACTATGACTGCCTTGTTTATGGATTCGTTATCCTTTATTTTCTTTTCCGGAGTGAGGAGACCCAGCCTTTGGAAAAGCAGAACAATGAAAGGATTACAGATAACAAGCCCGGCATTGGTAACCCGGATACTCATATTTTCATCGGATTCGAGGTTCCATGCAGGCATATTGTAAACTTTTTCTTCTTCCTTGTCTTTGGATATGAATTTGGGGGCGTTGATAAGTTTAAGGGCCAGATCATACAGATGGAAACTCATCATGTATAAAACTTCCTTGTATTGCGGGAAAATAAATTGAGAAGACCCAAGATTGAGTAGCTTATCGAGCAGCGCCAGGGCTACATAATGGAGTGGGACGCCGTACTTCTCTCCAACGTATATTACATACCTCTTCAGATTGAACTCGATGTCAGAAACCGAGATAAAAGTATCGGAAAGTTTCAATAATTCGCCTGTTGACAGATGGGTATCCAATCTCTTGACGAGTTCTGTCGGCCCGATTTTGGCAATCAATTCACCGTATTTGGATCGTAGTTGGACAAATAATGCCTCATCAAACAAATGTGTTGTTTCTCCGGATGTTTCGGCAATTTCCTTCAAACTCTTATCTGCAACCTGCCTTTCCTCTAAAATATTAAGGATCACTACTCGGGGCTGAGTATCCTTTGTAATTCCCTCCAACTCCCTCAGATACTTTAAATCGCGGTGTAGCCGGAAAATTTTAGTAAAAAATTGTTTTGCCTTCTGTATTGTCTCATCATCTATTGAAAAATGCAAGCCGGCACTTGAATGGACAATCTGATCGAAAATTATCTGATCAGGCAATTTATTCTTGTCAGGGAAGGAGAGGGGACGATGGGCATCCGGCATGAAAATTCTTGCATACATGCCACGTGCTTCATGATCTAAGATTGAAACAAAGGAGAGCAAATCACTCTGATCAAGGTGCGAAACCAAGGCAAGAAAAGACCTTATATCGTTGACAGAATCTTCAGAAAACAATAATGAAGGTTTCGCTTGTTTGATGTAGTCTTTCCATAAAGCAAAGCCACTCAGGCTTGTTCCTAAATAATTATTCGCCCGAACAAAAAACTCCTTGAAATCAGAAGGATGTTGGTCAATCTTTGCCTGTAATGTCTTTAAGTAACCGATATCATCCTTGATATCTCCCAATATGGAGGTGATTTCCCGATAGAATGTTTCTGCAGTGTTCAGAAATTCTTTATTACTAATAAGCCAGCTGTCTTGAGTAAAAATCAAATGTAAAAACTCAGCCATAGCCAACTTCCGTTTTTCCATTTCCTTCATACCACTATGCAAAACAAATAGTCTGATATCATCCGGCAGCTTATAGTCATCAATGGAAGCTACATCCACCATCCATTGTATATATTCCTCCATGTATGTTTCGGCCTTCTGTTCCTGAATATTTTCAGTAAAATCTTCGAAGATCTTCAGCTCAAAATTTAGATTCTGACCCTTGGTAAAGCGTTCGGGAGTTGAATCAATTAAGTCGTTGTCCGGTACATTTTTAGACTTCACCCTGCCTTGATCCATTATACTTTTGATTTCACCTTCTCCGTCAGGGACCTTGAAGTCTTGTCCGAATAGATAATTCATGTCTTCCATTGGTCCGGTTAATCCATCCGGCTCTTCAGTATGAATTATCAGGAATACACTAAAAATCTCCTTAATGGTCCTAAATGTTTTCTTTGCTAAAAAACCAGCCAGCATGAAGTCAATAATCGGCATCTTAAACTCACTGAAATCCTTTTCAAAAAAGTGCTTTACAGCAGCGGAAAATACATGTCTTTCTTCAATGATGCGTTTTTTGAAATTTAAATAATAATGCCGGAAAAGTTGCAATGTGTCCGGCAGGTTTTCAGACAAAGTGTTTACAAGGGAAGTCCTGACTTCAGAAGGAAAGCCGGAAACTATATTGGAATATATCTTCATCGGGTCGTGTATTCCCTGTAGAAGATTCTTTACCTTTTCCTTGAACGAACTGACATCACTGTCCAATATATTTCGCAACAATTGGAGAAAAAGCTTCTGACTTTCGTCATCCCTGAGCCAAAAGGGGAAGGTCCCATGCTGCACAATGAATTCAAAGGAAGAAAACAAATAATGCCTGATATCATAACTCCATGCTGATCGTTGGACCGTTGGCTGAGTTTGTCGGGATTCTATTATACCTTGAATTACAGGAAAATCATCGGTTTTTAGATTGTAGTCTCTTTGCGGGAAGTGCTCTTTAAGTATCTTTAGTTGCTTGCCGGTATTCTGTAATACTTTTGCGGAAAAATCATAAGCTTCAAATAATATCAATTCCTGCAATATTGTCGATTTAAATCCTGCTTGTTTGTCAGCTCCAATCAGATCTGATTTTTTGGTATCGGAGGAAATTTGGAAGGAGAGTATTCGCTTTCTTACATGTTTTATTTCTGAATCCAGTTGTTTTTCTGAGGTTTCTTTGAGGTATGCCATGATTGACAATAAGATCAACTTTTTTCCCAGCTCATCATCAGTCCCGGTCAGGTTCAATAGCATATCTTTTAGTTGATTGATCGTCACAATGGAAAAAGAATATCTGCCTGCTATTTCTACTAAAAATGCTTCAATTTCATGTGTTGTGAAAAAATTGGCAATCCGCAATGTAGCTCTTTCGTCCTGTCTGACAAGCGTATTGATGTACTCGATAAATTCAAAGGAAGGGGTGTCGATTAGTTGTTGTATCTGCCGGCGCAACTCGTCGGATCTAAACCTTGCAAGCTCAAGGGAAGAACCTGATTGAAAAAACCGGGTTAGATATTGTTTGAGGAGGCTTACTTCTGAAATGACCTTCCCTGAGCCGGAAATATTAGGATTTGCAATATTAAATTCTCCCTTTCTGTCAGAACTGAGGTGATTTTCAAAATCATATACATCCTTCATGAGGATTTCTCTTAATTGACGCAGGATTTCTTCTTTAATTCTGAGCCGATGATTTTCCTGTTCAGCTATTTCTATCTTGATGGATACCTGTTCAAACAATTTAATCAGACTATTAGTGCTGTATTCATCCAACAATGCACTCAGTTCACCGTCCAAATCGCTATCCAAAAGGTCTGCCAGCAAATGATTCAACTCATAACCGAGTGCAAGATCATTCACCTTGACCGAAGCGGTTATTTGTCCTATCCTGTGCATGTCAATAAGCGTTCAGAGAAAGTAAAAATTCGGTAAGTGCCTTTTTTTCATTTTCGCAGAAGGCTCTTTTTTCGTTTGCTTCCTCAATTTGATAATATAGCTTTTCGAAGTGTGCCATCTGAGAATAATCTATGAAGAATAGATCTATTTTTATATGTATCGGGGCGTTTGCAAGGACGAGGTTTTTGAAATTATTTTTGAAATATGAACTTTGAAACCTGTAAGGCCAGTTAGGCACAACAATACTGCAAATATTGGAATAGGGATCACTGGTGGCAAGGCTCTCTACCTCAGGTCTAAGCAATATATTCTCGACCAGATAGAAATATTCACAATGTTCATTCAGAGCAATCGAATGGTTTCTGATGTCTTCCATGGTATTTTCACATTCGACATAGGCAGTTGATTCGACTATTTTATATTCTCTCGCATTGTCCATTGAAAATTTTAGCAAATATTTGTTTTTCTTTTCTTCAATGCTATAATTATTTAAATCGACTGCATCTTTAAAGAAAGACTTCAGATCTTCATTGGACTTAATCTCGACCTTTAATTTATTTTTTGTTTTTTCTTCTTTAAAATCCGGGAATTTAGTTACGATGCGCTTTTGAAAATTTTCAATGCCCAGCAGAATAAACAACCTTGTCTGCAATGATGATAATCCGGTATTGTCTTTTGAATCTCCCATGCGGCTTTTGGTTCGGTACATTCCCAAATCGACATAATTACGCAAGAAGGTGGACTTTAATTTTATTTCTTTCAGGTACTTGAAATTCAGGTCATAGGTGGATTCTATATATTCGCCGGCTATCAGATTTCCCGAAAGATCCTCTCCAAATCGTGCACATAAGTGATCGATAAACATATTCCGTCTTGGAAAACGATCATCATATTTGTTGATTATCGTACCCAGTTTTGCGATGAATTGTTCTTTTTTATCAAAGGTTACTTCTTGAAAATCCGGAATTCCTTCAGGGTAGTCATAAAAATAAGTGTAATCGCCGTATCTTTTCAGGGAGAATAATTTATCTATATTGGCAAGTTGTGAAAGATAGTTCTGCATGATCTGTTCAAACATGGCAAGATAAGCCTTGAATCGTACACGACTCAGCCTGGCCTTTTCTGTTTGTTGCACCTGCCCATAAGAGGAGATACCGTAGATTTTCGGAAATTGGTTCTGAATACTATAGAATTCTGTAATTTCTTTGAGTGATATATTGGATTTTATATTTGGAAGCAGGTATTCCACCAGGCTTTTCTTGCTGAACACCTTTTTGGTTCTATAATTGCTTTTGTATATATACTCCTGGGTTTCTTTATTGATGTATAGAAGGTTATCGTCTTTGTATAGTTCAAATCCGGATTCATAAAAATCAAAAGAGGGAAATTCGGTCTCGGTGAGTTCAATACCTTCGCTGTCGATCGCAACACCATTGACAAACAAATCCATGGAGATGACTCTGTCAATAAATTCAGAAGCCGCTATGAGGTGCAGAATCTTTGACTTGTAAATTTTATTCTGTGCATCAAGGTCCGAGTTCCTGATGGAAGCATCTTGTATTCTTCCGTTTTCCAGCAGTGGGCCGGACAGGACTTCATTGATTTCTTCTCCATTTTGCAGTGCGTGCAGGTAGCTGTCAAAGGTGATTGGCCGTTCCACTTCATTAAAGATAAGCATTCTCAATCTGGCTTGAACCTCTTCCGGGAGAATATTTCCTTTGATGGATGCGACAAGATTGATGGTTATTTTTACTGGATTGAGGATTATTACTTTATAAATGTCTTCACCTATGTTTTTGATGGATTTAAAATAATTATAAATCCTTTCTGACAATGCGTCCTTTTCAACACCCGGCTTAGGCTTGACCAATACATTGAGAAGGCCTTTGTATGAAGCACCTTCCTTTGTAAATATGTTGGGTTGTATCCAAATATTGTCCACCACATCGATAAATTTATCGACCAGCAGTTTTCGATAATCTTCATAGGTTAATGGAGTGCATGGAAATACCTGCAATGGCCCGTACAGGGCGTAGTCATCTGCATCGAAATCCATTTTGAAAGAATTGAAGATGATCCTGAAAATATCAGTTTCCGACTTAAGCCCCAGTTCCGTGATGGCAAGGCAAATCAACTCCAATGATGTCACTCCGGGATCGTGGACATTGTAGTCCGTCCATACCTTGCCGGAATATCTTTGACATGCATCAAGATAATCCCTGACCAGTCCTGCGTAATCAGTAGCCTCGGAATACTCCGGAAATTTCTTTATGGTAAGTACGGGTGGCAAAATATACTCATTTAGTAATTATCAATCTTCCTCTTCATCATCGCTTTCGGCATTGTACTCTTCTTGTTCCACGAGCTGTTCATTTATCCTACCAATCAATTCGTATACCTCCTTGAAAGGTCTCTCGAAAAGGATGTCAAGGATTTTTTTAACCTCTTCCGCATTCAATATCAGCCTGTATTTGTTCATCAGATTCTATCCGCTTATTTTGTCTTGATACTAATCGATCTCTTGGGTTGTGATACCGACTCCTGAGGAATATTTCTTATCGGCTCATCCGGCACACTTTCTGCTCTTCCATAGGTTGTACTGTGGACGTTCGTCAGGTTGAGATCGATGCCGGTTTCGTATTGTTTGTCCCAGATTTTCGCCAGACGGTAATAGATATAGGGAGTTTCCTGGCCGGGAAGACCTTGCCTTGTTCTGGATTTCATCTCCAATCTATACCTTCTTTCAGTAACCGAAGTATTGGAGGTGTCAAAAGCCCATCGAAAGACAATCTTGTTGAACCATTTGCCCCACAGCCACTTACTGCTCGCTTCTACTGAACGGATACGATTTTTGAAACCCTTTTCCTCCGACATGAGCAAGACCCCATAAGTAAGGCCGTACCGATCTTCCTTGTCATTAATGATGTGAGCAAAGGCCTCAAAGCCTACAGTTCCTGACATGTCATTGATCAGGATATGCCACTCACCATCGGCAGGCACCTTCCCTATCGCAAAGTTGCCGACTCTTCCGGTTGAGCCAACCAACCCGTCCACATCGAGCTGAAATGCCGGATCATCCTTGCATATCCCCACGCTGCCATTATCTACGACAGTAAGGATATTTTTGCCTTGGGCAGCAATGTTCAATGCGTTGTTTTTGGCTTGAGTCTGACTGATGTTTATATCCCATAGCGAAGATTTACTCTTGATTTTGTCATAGAAACTCATCATCCTTCGCGCGTTGCCTTTGGACTCAAGTTTAAGTCCGTTGATATCATCGATATCTATACCATCGCTGAGAATATTGATTGTGGACTGAACAAAGTCCTGTAAGTCCGGATCGGTAAATCTTTTGATCAAATTTTCACGATAAACCTGTTGAGCTGTTCTTTCCATAGTTATATTTCTAAGGTAAATGGATTAAATGGTAGATTATTCTCTTTAACTGTTCTTCTCTTCTGACCGCCGATACTCTTTAGTTTCAGGATCCTGGCCTTACTGAGAATATTATATTCATTTTTAAATTTTACGGGGGGTTGAAGTGAGGTGGGTTCAACTTCTATTTCTTCTTCCACGATGTTGATCAGATGGTCCTGATCGGGAATAAAGGTGGACCATGGCCTGTATGGTTTTAGTATCTGTGTAAGATCCTGAGATGCCGCACTATCTACGATATGGTACTGAAAACCGTTTTCAATGATTTGAATAACCGAGAATCTGGTGATAAAGACAACAAAATCGAGGGATTTGATATAATCTTTCAGCGCCTGTACCTGCAATTCCTTATTGAATTCCAAAGCATCGGATTCGTCAACATACCATGGGCAGATAAATTTAGTTATTTCGCGCTTAAGTCTGGCTATATATAAACCTTCATTGCCGGTGTCGACAAACTTGATATCGCATGAAATTCTTATATACTCAAATTCAGGATTGCGCACTTTCAAAGTCACAAAGGGAGACATTTTGTCCTTAAGGAAACTCTTGACCTGTTCCAGTTTCCTGAAATTGGCTATGGTAAGATGTTCCTTAAGATATTTCAGCTTTTTAGGAACAATCACGACAATGACCTTGCTTGAGATAAAATCTTCCATTTCATTGACATAACTCACCTCAAATGACCCTCCATCATCATGCAAATCCAGGTATTCATAACGTTGTGCATTGGATTCTGTTACACCGGATATACATTTTACCTGTTCAATGTCATCAAACTGGTTCAAAACCAGTCTTTCAATATCCCAGGCTGTCCAGCCTCTGTTTTTATGCCTTAATCTTTCACTTATTCTGGTATAGAATTCGATATTGCTCTCCTCCGCTTTTCCGCCGAAGCTTTCATACGGTTGAATCATACTGGTTACACCGTGAATTTTATTGTCCAGAGCGATGATGGATTCCGGAGGGAAGGGAGTGTTTAGCCCTGAAGGATCAGACTGGTCCACCCACCTGGTAAGAGTTGCGTTTGGATAAATGGCCAGAGTATGGTTAAGTAATTGGATGTCGCCCGTAGCACTGACTCTTAGCCAGAATTTGTTTGGCTCCATTATCTGAGACATAGTAGAGATGTCTGACGGAATCTTGATTTGAATTACTCCTGATTTGGTAAATGAGTCCGTTTCATCCCTGAGGATATTCTCCCCCTGAAGTAATTTCCAGTTGTTATTGTATGTCAGATATTGCCAGCGGATTATAGGCAGGATATACTGATCCCGATCCTGGTAATAGACAGGCGTCATCTGAAACAACAAAGATATAATCTCTGCCTTTTTACAATTCTTCAACCCCAGCAACAGGTATCCGTCTTCCTCGTATTGCGGAAGTAGATAAGGCAACCGATCCCTGTATTTGATATTTGGATAGATTTTTTCGTAGCCGAAAGGATGGATATGGTTGATTTCCTGGAAGTTGACAGCATCCTGGGTTAGTTCGATTACATCAGAAGCCTTGTAATTGATATGGATATTACTCACCATCGGGATGAGAGGCATTTCGGGGAATCCCAATTCCGGCGAATCTTCATTTTCATCCTCTACAAATGCCTTGTTGATAAGTCTGGCATTTTTAAGCATCTGTTTTGCAAGTATCTCCTGATATTTTTGCTGCCCGAAACCATCTTCAGGTTCATCTAAAACAAATTTGAGGAAACCTACATTGGCATTGGTAGAGAATTGATCTGCGATTTCCATGGATTCAGACGAATTAAAGCCCAACGATTTCAGATCTCCGCTGTCTAATGTATATTTGGTGAATAAACCTTCATCGCTAAGTTTGTCACTTCCGATGATTTCTTTTGTCATAAACAATGGTCTGGAATTATCTTCCATCACGAATTGGCCATCATTCAGATTGCCTATCTGGACTTTAAATTCATCATACCGCCTTTCGTATACTTCATATTTTTGATTAAACTGTCCGGCAGTTTCAGGCAAGTCAAACCAATCAATATTTAATTCAAATTCGTCCAGTTTTTTACTGAAAATTTCCCTGTTGCCAAGAAGGAAATAGGAGTTTTTGACTGGTGTAGGTCCGAACGGATAGAATGGCTGAGAATTGTCGATAAGGCCATATTCGTTATATACCGATAAGTTGCGTACATTTTCCACCCGAGCATCAATCTCTATGGTCTCGATAACAAGTTTTTGGAGGAAGGAATATAGATAGGGTTCTCTGTCATTGTTGAGCAATAGCATCAAAATCGGTTGCGAGCCTGATATGTATTTTCCGCTGTGCAAATGTTCATTGAATGGAATGATGGGAGGGGCCATGGGAGACAAGTTGAATGAGATACAAATATGCCTCGGGTCCCATTCTTCTTCACCGTCCTGAAATATGAGAATTGTCTGTGGATCCACCTTATGCCATCCCTTTGCGCTCGTAAGAAGAATAGTAATATTTCTTTTCTTACTCTTTGTGCTGAATATTTTATAAAATACTTCAAGCATCGTACTTTTCTTATGCTCTTTGGAAGCAATATCTTTGAAAAGTCTGACAATTTCGGTTACTGATTCTTCCGTAAAATTGAGTCTTATTTTGATGCTGCGTTTGCCTTCTCCAAGCATCAAAACGGATGATGCAACGGAAAAGCCAAGCTCAGATTCAATCATATTTCTGAGACTCGGTTCCTTTTCTATTTGCCCTTCACCAAATGTTGGCCATGCCGGTAGTTTATCCGAATTGAACGGAGATCCCTTTCCATCCTGAGAATTGGCGTAAGGTGCCATAAAAGACTCTGTAATTATGGAATACTTATTTGTCAGGGTTTCTCTTCTTCCCCGATCAAAATATAGGGTCTTTATATCAGAAAGTGTATACCGCCCGACATTTACAGGATATTTGGTGCTAAATCTATGCGGGAGGCCATCCTTATCCAGGGATGCCAGCAAGATGGTGTTTTCCGGGATGGTTTTGTTTTCAACATAGGGTGAAATTGCAAAACTTACATAGGCGTAAGGGGCGATATGTTTTCTCTTTTTCTGCTTCAGAAAATCGATATAGTAAAAGTGAAGGTAATTCTCAGGAACTTTATTGATTGAAGTTTGAAGCTTTTTGTATTGTTCAAGGAAGCCCAGCAGCAGACCTATATGTGGTTGATGATCATCTTTTTGTGACAATGATCTCACAAAATAAGGAATGAGCAAATCCCTTATTGCCAAGGATGTTTCGAGGAGATTATTGAAGAGGATCCTCAGTCTGATAAAAACGGATTCTAGTTTGTTCGGAATATCTTCCTGCGAAACATCTTCCGGGCTACTTTCAATTATTTGGTAGCCTAGATTGAATGCTGATTTTTGTTTTTCAGCATGGGGGATTGCACCAAGAATGATAGCGTGCAATTCATAGATATAATCAAGTACGGATTGTTCGTAATACGCTTCTATGTCGAAATAAACGAATTTCTCAATTTCGCCATCAGGATATTGAATTTTCAGGAGTCTATCCCTTAGGTTGTTAAATTCAGAGAGAAGACTATTGACGACCGAAATCATAGCCTCTAAAGCTTCGATTTGGATGTTGCCATCTGTTGCCCGTGAAAATTCCTTTACCTTCAGGTTGAAGTCAAACTGTGCCTGAGCGAGATCTTTTGTTATGCTAAGAGCTAAAATGGATGTTAGATCGTAATTAAAAAAAGCTTGCCAATCCTTACTATCATCGCTGTTTGATTCTTTGAAATGCAACAGTGATGCGTATTCGTACAGGATACTGAGCAGATTTTCAATCGGTCGGTCATCAATAGCGATTTCCAGCGGATTGGTCCGGTTTTCAAGCCTGGTAGATTGTGTCGTACCTATATATTTCGGATCTCGGATCATGTGGATTGATACATTGACTAACTGATTTCTTCGGGCAGACTAGTACCTTCATTTTTATAAAATGGGAACACAATATTATGTCGGGTATTGGTTGCTCTTACTCTGTAAATAATTTCAATCTTAACCAAGCCATCAGCGTAATCCTTGATGTCGGTCAGAATGTCCAATACTTCGACACGTGGCTCGTAGTCGTTGATAGCAGTGGTTATCATTTCTTTGACTGTAAATTCGAATGTTGAGTCTATGGGTTCAAAAATCTTAGCATACAGGTCACATCCATACTTCAGATGGGTGACTCTTTCACCGGGTGTAACGGAAAACAAAATGCGCAGGCTTTCGGATATATCCTGGAAGTCGCTTACCACCAATGTTTCACCTGTATTAATATTGAAATCCGGCGGGAATGCCCATCCGGTCCCCAGAAACGACCTTACTCCGTCAATTTTTTTTATATTTATTTGATCAATATCCATTTAATACTATTTCAACCGATTATCACTATTGCCCCCGTTACGGTAGCTATCATTTGTCCGGATAGTGTTGCAGTTGGTGCTGAAACCATAGCTGATACATTACCATTAATATTAACTAATGTTCCGGAGACGGAGATTGGTCCTGAGGAGTCCATTTTTACCATGGCACTACCCGTCATCTGTACACCCATTGTTGCATCGATCTCCACTCTTCCTGTAGTTTTGATGGTAATTCCGGAAGCGTCCATTGTGATGGAATTGTTGAATCCATCTTCCATCTTGATGTGTTGTGCTGTGTCATCCATTGTAAATTTCCTGCCACCCGGAGTTTCCAAAGTTATTGATTTGTCCTCTTCGTGGTAGGTAAGTTTCAGCTCTGATCTTGACACGAAACCTTTTATTTTATTGATATCTTCATGTTCATAGGGCGATTTAAGTTTGGAGCTGTACAAGGAACCAAGAATCACCGGATATCTGGAGTCTGCATTGAGGAAGCCGACTACGACCTCATCATCAATCTCCGGTACATAATAGGCTCCATGGCTGTCAGAAGCGTGCAGTTGTGCCAATCTGGCCCATACGCCGTCAGAGGAGCCTGTAATCACGGGTATATCGAGCTTAATTCTGTATCCTCCTTCAGGATCCCCTTCCAATTGTTTTACCTTGCCAATGAATATTCCTTCCATAGCCGGTAGTTGGCCGGAGGTGGCGGGATTGATGATATCGGTTCTGGACTCTAGGTACCAATCTTTTTGCCAACCAATAATCAATTCTGTGATCCAGCTCCCGCTTTGAAGAACATGATTCACTTCCCGGATATATGCCTTTCCATCAAACCATTTGCCTAGGCCCTTCAATTCCACAATTTTATCAGGCAGGAATTTTTCAGTCCCATTGCAGGTGATGGAACCTAATGTTCTGGACATCTTCGCCCTCTGAAACTGGGCGGTTGCCCATTCCTCCAAATCTTTTTCAGGAAGATGACCTGTACTTTGGAGTAAGAAATCCTTTTTATTGAACTTGTCTGCCAGGACCGAAAATTCAATTTGCCCGGAATTGCCCTGGAGGTTGATACTAACATCCCGATTAACGGATTCATTCAGCTCCTGATTATCGGGGTTCCAGGAAATTGTTTTTACTTTTTTAAGCTGAAATGAGCCATCAATTTCCAATTCAGATTTAATAATTTCTACTCCATGAGTCAATAAATGTACGGGTGCAGAGTTAAAATCAGGTTTTTTTACCTTAACTTTGTCGTCATCAGTAAGAAGTATCAATCCGTTTTGCTCAAGCCTTGATAAGATAAAATCCCAATCGCAACATCCATATTGTATGATCTGACTATGCTTTATCTTGGTGCTTTCAACAGACTTTGGCAACCCATAATCACTGATGATTTCTGATATAATCTCATCATCTTTTTTGTCTATGAAATATTTATTTTGACGGCCGATTGTCAAATACTGAGCTTTATGGGTACAGAAGCAGGTTATCTCAGAATGACCACCCGGTTTTATTGATATACCTACTTTTAGAATTACCCCTTCAAAAATCTTGTTGTTATCCTGATGATAGCCGGCCTTGATTACTATACTTTTTCCGGGGACGACAACTTCTTCGTCTTCCAGTTCGAAATTGACTTTGGTGGGGTCTCCATCCAGGAAAGTAAACTCAGCAGTTGAAATTTTATTTATTTTCCGATGGATGTTTACCGATTGCACGATATAATTATCCCGTAAAGGTGCTCCATCGACCAGTACCTCTATGGAGAGCAGGTCAACCTGTCTTATCAATGGCGAACGTCCTGTTATATCACTTCCACTCATAGCTTAAGGTTATAATCTTTCAAAGGGTGGAAATAGGACTTGTGTTCCCGGAGGGATATTTCTGAAATTAACGATATTGTTGATCCTTGCAATTTGCACTGCCTGGTTTGTATTGGCATATATTTCATCACAAAAAACAAAGATATTATCGCTGTCGGTAAAGAATCTTATATGAGACAAATCAGGAGAAGACATAACCCGACTTTCCGCATTGGCAGGCAGCACGAACTCATCAAACTCCAGGCTGACTTTTGCTCTAAGGGCGGTGCCATCCGTTTTGAATAAAAGATAAGTTATCGTACACTTTTTAAGATGACAAATAAAATTGACTGATCCGTAATGTATTCTTAAGTAATGTGGTTTGTGGATGCTCGGAACATAATTGTATATTGCTTTGCCTAGTTTTTCAATTTCATCTTTTATGACCATCTGACTTCCTGTAACGCCTGTAGCATCCAGGATAAAGTCAAATTTGAGAGTACTATCCTCATATCCTTCAAATTTTGTAACTCTCTTATTTGTATTTGGATTATCTACCTTGAATTTTAGTCCATAGGTGATTGAGATATTTTCCGGCACCAACTCAACTTCATACCCCACGGAGCCACCACTGGCGGGGACATTCGGGTCAGTATAAGTATAGATCTTCAATTTTTCACTACTACCTGGCATTTTTTATTCCTTCTTTTTTTAAGGCTTTCAGGGTGATGTTGTTTTCAACTTTCGACCTTTCTTTCTCAAACAAATCCAGCACGAGCTTTTCAATCTCCCTGACATCCAAACTTTTGGGCCTTACTTCAATAGTAACTTTCAACTCTTTAATTTCAACAGGCATCTCAGATTAATCTACTTTCAGGCGGACGGATTGATAAGCAAATTCAATGGTTTCGACAGCTACGTTATTTTCTGTCGCGTTTAAGTTGGAGATTGACCATTTCACGGGATAAGCTCCTTCTATTTCCCAACTCATCAATTCGTTTCCCTTTGGATCCAATAATTTTACTACAATATTCTTTAATTCAAGCCGCACGTTTAGATTACCATCTTCATATAATACTTTATTTATCCAATCGGTATAAAGTGGTTTGTTCCTTTCAACTTTGTTACTGGGTTTGATATTTGTATTAAAAGCCCGCTTTAACACAAGATTGGTATTCTTGACCCTCACCGGGAGGCTGTACACTCTGTCATTCCTGCCCCCAACCCTTAACTCTTCAACGACCATTTCGGAATGAAGTCCACTTGCCTCTGAAAAACTCAGGGTTTCACCATCGATTGTCACCGAAAACTGAAATGACAACGGAATATACTGATCCCAATCTCCTCCATTTGCCATGATTACTTATTTACTCTTTCTGTAAAGATTTGGTTACAGTTTATTTAACACATACTGATTGAAGACTATCTGGATGTTGGGGCAGTTTCAATATTTATTTCCTATTCCTGACTTGATAAAAGTAAATAATCGGGACATGTTGATCCGCGATTGATTTATATCAAAGTCATAAGAAAATGGAAGGTTCCTATCCACTCCCAATTATAACAGCCCCAATCCAAATACAAATCAACCTTGAAAGAAACTTCCAAGGTTGATTTAGTAAATATTACAACTCAGTCTTGATTTCCTCGTAAGCAAATTCGATGGTTTCAATTGAAACCTCATTTGCTGTGGACTTCAAGTCTGTTCCGGTAAATTTGATTGGGAATGCTTTAGTAATATTCCAAGTCATAACAGTGGAAGCAGTTTCGTCGAGCAATTCCACAATGATATCTACCCTGTCATCCTGTGTATAGTAACTCTTGTCGTAAATTTTGTTGAATATATCCAACAATCGACTATCTGATTCAAAAACGCCTTTCTTAAGGACCAGATTACTTGTTTTAATCAATCCGGCTTGCTTAATGACGTGAAATGCCTCACTATCCCCATGCCTATATTCAATTGGGGTTGTTTCAGCCTGCAGGCCTGATGCTTCCTGAAAGCTTATTTGTTCGCCATCTATGGTAACCCGAAAATGATACTTCGCTACCGGCCATTGGTTTTCAAAATCTGCCATTTTATTTATTTTTTAGGATTATCAAAAAATTATGCACCCATTGGTTCTGTAACAAAACCTCCGGTCTCCTGCAGCTTCTGTTCGAATGTAATTTCTATGAATTCTGCCGGTCTGCTAACTGCTACTCTTACCAATACCCTGAGAAGTCCTTCGAGGATATCTTGAGGAGTCATGGTGACCCCTAAGCCAACATGTACTTCAAAAGCGTCTGCCGTAGTGTCTCCTACCAATGCACCTGTTCTCCATGCCAAGGTCAGGAAGTTCTCTATGGATGTTCTGATTTTAACCCAGGTCTGGGCTGTGTTTGGATCGAAAACATAATTTTCTACTGCATTCTTAATGGATTGCTCGAGCATGATCATAGTCCTTCTGACGTTGATATATCGCCAGTCTTGGCTGTTACCGTCAAGTGTTCTCGCTCCCCACACCAAGATTCCTTTTCCTATGAATGTCCTTATTGCATTGACTGCCTTACCATTGATGGGGAGGTTAAGGTCTGCCTGATTGTCCGCTGTTATAGACACTGTTGGTGATGTAACTGCTATCAGGGAAACATTGGCAGGGGCCTTATGTACACCAATTGAATTATCTACCATGGTATAAATTCCTGCCATGGCTGCTGCTGCCGGCAGCACATTGACCTTGTCCTTGATGGCAGCCAGAATTGATTTGTACAACGGACTGATTGTTTTCAGCGTATTATCCACCACCAGGCTTTCTGCTGCGGTATCCTTAAGTTTTTCAATTTCGAATTTGGCAGCTTCAAATAATCTCATGGAGCGCTCATCATAAACCTTGGCCGGTTTGACGGAAGGTGCAGGTGCTTTTTTAGCCTTATCATCTCCTTTAGCCTTATCATCACCACCTGTTTCAGCTTCTGCAACCTCATCTTCAGCACTCACCGCCTGCAGATATATTTGCTCAGCCTCTGCAGTTAACAGTTTAACAAGATCGGGGATATTGCTTATATTTTTGAATGAAATCTCAGAACCGGTGACGATTGTTGTATTCAACCAGGGATAATAGGATGCTCCATAATTGAGGAAATTGTTGCCTACTCCTTCGCGGAAGTTGGTTATGATATCTGCCTTATCATAGGAACGAGGCTGGTCTCCATCATACACATCGAATAACCCAAATCTTGACTTCATGGTATATCCGCAATGCTTCAGTACTTCTTGATAGAAAGTCATACAATCGGCTTTTGGCAGAAGTACAGCATCCGGTGCACAAATCAGTGTGGGTTCTTGTTCTGCAAGTAACGTATGGAGGCCGCCGCCGTTTTCCGTGTCATTGAAATCTTTTGCATTGACTCCATTCTTGTAATCTCCGATGGAAACTATATAACAAGTACCTCCACCATTGGCAAAAAAGAGCCTGATGCTATTGAATAATAAATATTGAGTCTGTTTTTCAACCTTGAGATCAAAATCCAAATTGCTTTTACCTTTGATATTAAATTGAATCCTCGGTGGTCCGCCAAAGACGGTTACATACTCTGCCAGAGAAGTAATCCGCGTAGGCACGTTTTTGAGCGATGTAGTTCCATTTACGGCTTTTTCAGTATAGCCAATAAATGCTGGTACGGCTGTTGGGACAGCCACTACCGAATTGGTGAAGGCGTTTCTTTCCTTAATGTAAACACCCGGCGTTGCATATTGCATCATAATCAAAAGTTTTTAAATTTATTATTTACCTATTTGTATAATGAGCTTAATTAAAAATTATTGAATTGTGGGTTAAAATATTTTTAAACAATCCCGTTTGTCATTGTTTAAATAATATGATAGTTGTGGTGAATTTATCTTAAGACCTTTAGTTTAAATCCCGCATGAAATAACTAATGTAACTAAATTTGCAAATATTTGTTCTGTACTATTTGGTATAAACAAATATTAATTCAGTCTGTAAATTTAGTTATTAAACTAAATAAAAACAATTTTTTTTCCTGATATTTTAAATATTTAAGAAAAAAGATTCGTGGGGCTTTGAAGATTAAGGGACAAAAATTAAAAGCTGAAAATCAATACGATAGTAAAAAAATATTCCGTTTTGCCATATAAGCAAAAAACTAATTTATAATAAATTGTATATCAACATTGTTGTTGTTTGGTTGTTATTTTGCTTTGAATTCAAAGGGAAGTGGACGGA
>ERZ761603.385-NODE-385-length-38261-cov-13.806418_pt1 | contig 38261 bp, 65 predicted proteins | sample MGYA00511879_ERZ761603 | MGnify/ENA primary metagenome ERZ761603 (study PRJEB28899, sample SAMN02850040) | bioreactor sludge metagenome | biome: EBPR Sludge; feature: EBPR Bioreactor; material: flocular biomat | place: Australia: Thorneside Wastwater Treatment... | reverse complement strand
TAGCTCTACCAACCTTAGATATGCCAACCTTCGCTCTGCCGACATTAGCTATGCCGACCTTAGATATGCCAACCTTCGCTCTGCCGATGGGTTTAAATTTAAACCATTGCAGATAGTCAATACAAAATTCTTTATAACAATTTTAGATGACAATGTTCTTTGGGGTTGCAAAAAAATGAGCTTTGATGATGTTAAAAATTTCAAGTTTAGTGACTGCACAGCAGAATGGGATGAAAACGAATTTGAGTTAAACAAAAAAATCATTACTGAAATGATTAGATATTATAGGAAATAATAATGGAAATTAAAAATAAAACAGTTCTTATATTTTGTTTATTGTCAGGGATAATTTTTATGATGCTATTTATGTATCCGAGAGGGGTTTAGAATGACCATCGACGAGAAAATAAAACAGTGGGCTGAAGAGTATGCTACAGCAGGAAATGGAGCTACAATCGAAAGAAGAGAGTGCTTTACTGTAGATTTGCACCTTGGAAATCCACAGCAGTATGAATATGTTAAGGTTTATAATAATTTTTCTTATTGCGCAGCCATTGAAGCATCAAACATCGTAAAATCCGAAATGCTAGCTGATATGCAAAAGCTGGTTGAGGCTTTGGAGGATATTATAAATGATCTAAATAACGTTTGCGGTTGTAGTTATGACGAACAATGCACAGCTTGTTTTTTAAAAGAAAAATATGAAAAGACAATCGCAGATTTCAATGCGAAATATAAGGGGGAGAGATGAAAAAAAACAAAGACGGTACAACGCCATTTATTGCTCTAGTGGGTCAATACGAAGGAGGAGATTTGTTTTTTGACTGCACTAAAAAGAGTACGCCACAGACGGTTTTCAATTACATCATGAACAACGTAGACAAAGACGAAAAAATTGAAATCTACATAACTGATTTGACAGATGAGCAGATTGCAGATTTGTGTGTTGAGTTTTTAAAATGAGTCAGTTTAACGAATACTACTTAGCAGGACATTTTATCGATGTTCAACTTGGCGATGGGCAATTTCAACAATTTAGGGTTGCGGCGTCCAAACCAAAAAACATTAAAATTGAAGGCGATATTATTGAAGTAATCGAAATCGCAGCACTCGAAGCTGCGCAAAGTGAATTACTGAAATTGAGTAAAGAGAATGAAGAATTGAAGTACAGTTACGAAGTTTATGTTTCTTTGGTTGAGCCAGAAATTGAAAAACTCACAGCAGCTCTGAAAGTCGCTGAGGACACTATGGAGCGAACTTACAGACACAGGGTTAGAGGGTATCCGACACGGCAAGAATGGGAAAACCTTTTGGAGGAAAATAAAAACGCTCTCGCTAAAATTAAGATAATTAAAAAGGGGTTGGGATGAGTGAAAGAGGTAAGGAATTTTGGGATAAGCAAATGTGCTGGCACCAGCAACTAGAGGACGCAAAGCTAGATTTCAAAAGAGTCGACAATAAAAATTACGAGCTAACAAAAGAAATTCAAAAACTCCAACTCGAAAATAAAGTATTAAAAGAAAAGCTCTCGGTCGCAGAGTCGCAGATTGAAGACTTGGAATCGCAAATCGCATATTGGGAAAATGGAGAGGGTAATTAGAATGTCAAATGAAAAATTGAACTACTATTTCAAAAGAACCACAGAGCACATTCACCGCGTTCAAAACAACATGGTCAAAGTCGTGACTGAATTTCGTGATCAACTTAGTTTGACCGATGAAGACTGTCGGGTGCTGATGCACAATGTGATGAAACACGACATGACTAAGTTTTCAGTTGAACAATTCCTTCCTTATGTTGAATTGACTGAATACTATCGTCAAAGAAAAAACTTGAACAATCCTGAATACAAGTACCCTTCAGAAGAAATTGAACGTCAAGTTGACGCCGCCGTTGATCATCACTATAAAAACGAAAATCATCACCCTGAAAGGTTCCAAGGCACAATCGGAAAATACGACATATATGAAGCAATTGAAACTGTTTGTGATCTTCAAGCTATGGCACAAGAATTCAATGAAGATAATTGTCGAATGTATTTTGAAAAAGTATGGAAGCCGAAGCAATCAAGATATTTCTACGACGACTATAATTGGGTTTGTACCATTACACACATGGACAATGTTATCAAGTGCTTTGAAAGCAATTAGGAGTTAAATCAATGACCCTACTAGCAGGATTTATATTAGGCTTTGCAGCTTGCTTAGTGTTTAACGCTTTTATGGATTTAATTAATTATTGAGGATTGATGAGAAACGACGACACATACGACAAGGACGAGGCTTTAAAAATGTTGATTGAACTGATTAGTGTTCCGCATGGTGCAAGCTATGCTCAAAGACTAGTTCAATTAAAATATGACATTTCAACGAAGGAAATTTGGAGACTGACAGCAAGTCCAGATTACAGGTATGCTTTAAAGAAAAAGAACGACGAGAAAAATCAAAGACACAAAAAGTTTTTAACTGCGAATCGTGTTCAGGTTAGACCAGAGGATAATCAAGGCAAGCTGTGATTTAAAAAGGTTAAATGAGCATGATTTAAAAGTAAATATAAATCATGACTTGGATTGAAAAATTAATTAAAGATATATTAGCGGCAATCTTTAGACAACCATCACCAGGAGATAATACACATGAAAAAGACAGTAAAGAAAAAGTCGACAAAGACAAAACCAGTCAAGAAGTAAGACATAAACAGTTTAAAGAAATTGCCGCATATATCGAAGAACTGATTACCAAAGGAACCAACAATCCTTTCACCAAAACTCCATACAAAGACCTCAGAGAATCACAGGGAAAAAACAGATCAAAAGACCTCGACGCCTTAATCCTAAGAAACGGCGGAAAATTAGCCGATCCATATTGTCTTTATGGACTACAAGATATTTTAAGAGCTGTAGAAATTAAATTTAACATCAAGTTTGATCTGCCGAAAGCGGGATCAACACAAAGTTTCTTTAACAGAACAAAGCCAGAATACAAAACATCCGAGCCGCTTTCTTATTCGATTGGCATTTATCAAAAGGGCGACGAATATAAAGGCCACGCCGTTTTGTGTCTTTCAAAGATTGATTCAGAAGACTTTTCAACCTTTGAGTTCAACACAAGTCCAGAACAGGGCAAGAATATCGAAAGAGACGGACAGGGCTGCTATTTCAAAACAAGATCATTAGAAGGATACGATGATATGCGACTTCGTGGCTTTGTTGATATATTTAAGGCGATCAAATGAATGAATTTTCTGAATTTGTACAGTGGGGATTTTATTCCGTGCTAACGGGATGTGCTATTTATTTAACTTCAATTTTAAATGGCCTTAAAGGATCTGTTGATGAGCTTAATGTCAAGATGGCAACGATCATCGAGAAAACAAGCAACCACGAAAAACGAATTGAAAAATTAGAAGACAAACTACACTAAGGAGAGTTTATGCTAGAAGGACAGGAATTTAAAAAAGAAATCGGACAAGTTGGCGAGGTAACAGTTGATGTTACGCCAGAGCTAGTTTTAGAAGTAAAAGCTGGCGTTAAGGTTGATTTATTGGCTGAGCTTAAAAAGCTTGCTGATAAAACAGCAACACCTTACGACAACATGGCTTTGGAATGGGTTGAAAAGCTTTTGAAAGCTGGCGCAGCTTTAGCTAAATAATCATGTCGTGGCAGAAATTATTAAACATTTTTGATTTGTTTTTTAAAGAATACGTTAAAAAGTATTTGGTTTCTGCCATTATGAAAGCAATCGGTGTTAGCTCTGGAATATGGTCTAGCATCGTGAGTTTTGTTTTGGTAAAAATCTATACCAAACTAAAAAAAGAAGCTGACTCAAAGGCTGCCATCGAGGATCAAAAGAAAATCGATGACGAGCTTAATAAAAAGCATCAAGAGCAGCTTAATAATCCAAACACTACAGAACAAGAGCTGATTGAAACAGAGACGGACATCCTTAACGGAGGCAGAAAGCCATGAAATATTTAGCTTTGTTGTTTTTAGTTGGATGCTCTGGCTATGACATCACAAAAAACAATCCACATTTTTTAGACACTCAAAAAGGATACGCTAGAATCTATGAGGCTAAAAAGATTGAACCAGAAGCTTGTGGAGAGCCAAATTACAAATTTGAATACACTGGGCAAACTAAACCCATTTCTGAAATGAATGGTTATGTTTGCCTTCCAGTTGACCAAGTTCAATATAATCTTAGATTTTACAACGACTATTTAAAAAGAAAAGCTAACTGTCAATAATGCAAGAGCTACTTTTTAAAGCAAAGTTTCCAGTACCCATTCATGCTATAAAAAAGAACAACAAGCAAATTGCGTTTAATAAGGCCGCTGGGCGACGATTTATCATGAGCAATAACAAGGCTAGGTTTTATGAGGAATGGCTCAACCAGAAGCTTATTACAGAGAAATTAAAGCAAAGACTGGACACCATCACACACAAAGTTCACGTTTGCATGAAATTTTACTTTCCTAAGACTAAGTTTTATACAAAAAAAGGTGAGCAGAATAAAAAACTAGCAGACTTGAGCAATCTTTATCAAGCTGTAGAGGATGCCCTTCAAAGTTCTGGGGTTATTGAAAACGATAATCTCATTGAATCGCATGATGGATCGAGAAGGCTTCCAATCGATGACACAAGCCACTGGCTGGAAATTACGATTTCTGCTTATCAAGATTAGCTTTTAATTCAAGCAAAGCCTTTTCAATCAACGAAGTCACATAGGCCGTTGAATCATAGCCCTTTTGCTTTGCCATGACATAAGCATCGTATGCGTCTTTAGACAAACAGAAAGTTTGCTTAATTTTAGTTTTAGACTCTTTTAATTTAGGTAGTGCGTTTAAATCCATTTATTAAATTGCTCCGAGCAAAGGGAAAATGAAAGGTAAACCCGATGCCCAGAGCTGTCTCCTGCATAAAATCAAACCACATACAAACGATAAATCAACCTTAAAAAAGTAAGAAAAAATAAGAATAGTCTTACTTGATGTTTGCAAATTGCACATTTCTTATGAAGTCATGGGCTTTCAATTTGGTTTATTAGACTCAAAAGAAGAAAACGAAAAAAAGCTTAAAGCTTTTGACGATCAAATGTCTTTCTTGCCTGTGAGCAATCTACAGGAACGCTTTGAAGGCACACCATCGCTTTCAGAACTTGAATTTGAAATAATGCACATGACCTTAAGTGGTTTTGAAATCAAAGAAATATCCCAAAAAATATACAGAACAATAGCTTGTGTTAAATGGCGCCTGTCACACGTTTACTGGAAGTTTGGGGTCGACAATAGACTTCAGCTTATCAACAAGGCCGCATCAGAAGGCCTCCATTTTATTAATGAAAAATCAGGCATCAAACACTCATTCTCAATCAACGTAGATATGCAAGGACACCTTAAAAATGAAAGATAGCATAACCTTTACTGAGCTATTTCAAAATAGACATCATTTTTTTAATCTATCTGAAAACGAAATAGAGCAAAAAATAAATAAGCTTCACAACGATATCAACAACCTTAGAGAGCTTAGAAAAGAGCTTCAGTTTACTTTAAAGATCATTAGGAAACTATCTGAAGTGTTTACATCTGAAAACCAAAGAGCCTTAGCTTTAAGAGTGTTAGACGCTTATCCAGAGCTAGGAACGCCAAAGCAGGTTCAAGTCGTAGTCTGGTCTTTACTAGGAAAGAACACAAAAGACATCGCAAGAGAGCAATGCGTTTCAATTCAAGCGGTTAAATTTATCAAGACAGTAATTTTAAGAAAAACAAAACATAAAACGATGACAGCTTTGTTGGCTGAAATTGTACAGAATGAAGTGATGAAGAAAGAAACAAATGAAAATACATTGTAAATATGACGAGCTAAAAAATCCAAAAGAACTAAAGAATCATCCGAAAAACAGAAATAAACACGGACAAGATCAGATTGAAAGATTAGCTGAGCTTTATAAGTATCACGGAATCAGACATCCAATTATTGTGTCAAACTTGTCAGGATTTATTGTAGCAGGTCACGGAAGAAAGCTCGCAGCCATCAGAGCAGGAATTAAAGATATGCCCGTTGTTTTTCAGGACTTTGAATCAAGCGAGGCTGAATATGCCTTTATTCAAGCAGACAACGCAATCGCACTATGGGCTGAGCTTGATATGGCTGAATTTTGTTTTGATTTAATAAAAGAATGCAAAAGTGTTTACGACGGATTTGGCGGATCAGGTTCAACACTAATCGCCTGCGAAAAAACAAACCGCAAATGCTTCATGATGGAGCTAGATCCTCATTACATAGATGTAATTATTGCTCGCTGGGAAAAATTCACTGGCAAGAAAGCTGAGCTTTTAAATGGCTAGACCTAGAAAAAAAGTAGATGAAAAACTATTGGAAAAATTAGCTTACATTCACTTAGACGATAAATATATTGCTCTATGTTTGGGTATCTCTGTAGACACGTTACATCGGCGTTATGCTGATAAAATAGCAGAAAGTCGAGCGAATGGAAAAGCAAAATTGCTCTCTAAGGCTTGGTCTAAGATCGAAAACGGAGACTGGCCAGCTATTAAATTTTTATTACAAAACTATTTAAAACTTACAGACAAAATTACACACACAGTTGATGAAGAATCAAAAGGCGCTTTCGTATTTAACTACAACACAAAGCCAATGAATCAGGACAAAAATGATTAAAATTAATTTACTAAAAGGCAATAACCTTGAAACACTAAAGCAATTATCTGATAACTCGGTCGATTCAATCGTAACCGATCCGCCTTATGGACTTTCATTCATGGGCAAAAAATGGGATTATGACGTGCCGACTACAGAACTTTGGCAAGAGTGTTTTAGAGTTTTAAAACCTGGCGGCCATTTGCTCGCATTCTTTGGCACTCGCACTTATCACCGAGGCGTTGTCAGAATTGAAGACGCTGGTTTTGAAATTCGCGATCAAATTCAATGGATTTATGGCAGTGGTTTTCCTAAGTCACATGATGTAGCTAAGGGCATTGATGTAGCTAAGGGCAAAAAAATATCTGAAAACCGCTCAATGAGTGGTGGAAATTATGAACGATTAAGGCATGAATTAAAAACTTTAGAAGCAAAACAATGGGACGGCTGGGGCACAGCTTTGAAGCCAGCCAACGAACCAATCGTTGTTGCAAGAAAGCCATTAGATAAAGGGCTGACGATTGCTGAGAATGTTTTGAAGTATGGAACAGGCGCGATCAATGTTGATGCTGGGAGGATAGCCACATCCGATGAAATACCATCGACCACGAACCAGAATATAAAAAATAACTCTTATAAAACTGATAATTCAGATCCTGAGAGAGATACAGTTTACACACAACACGCTCAAGGCCGATGGCCAGCTAATGTGATTTTAGATGAGCAAGCTGCTGAAATGTTGGATGAACAGAGTGGAACAAAAATTAGAATGTCCTCTTGTATAGGTATTAAAAGAACATCTCAACACTCTTTCAACATTGGCCAATCGAAAGATCAAAAGGGTCAAACTATTTCAGCGAATGAATACGGCGGCGCCTCTCGTTTCTTTTATGTCGCGAAAGCTTCAAAGTCTGAAAAAAACAAAGGGCTTGAAGGTTTGCCATTAGTTGAGTCGGGAATAAAAAACGATTCAGGTCGGGGATTTTCAAAGTCTGATCCTTACAAAATTATTTTAAATCAAAACTTTCACCCCACAGTAAAACCAATCAAGCTCATGCAATACTTAATTAAACTCGTAACACCGCCTAACGGAACAGTCCTTGACCCTTTCATGGGATCCGGCTCGACAGGTGTCGCAGCTAAAGAATTAGGATTTAACTTTGTTGGTTGTGAACTAAGCCCAGAGTATTTTGAAATAGCTCAAAAAAGAGTAAATGGATAAAACAGTAAGCCTCATTGAGATTTATAAAGGGATGTCAGAGAAGCAGCTTCAAGATGAAATTGATGCCATTTTTGATATTGTTTTTGCTGTCTTAGAGGCCACTGAATCAGATTCAATCGAGCAATTTCCAAGTCCAAATGTAAAACTAAAAATAAGCTGCGAAGTTATAAAAGACGAAAGTAAATACTATTGTTAGACAGATCAACACCATCAGTATTTGAATTTAGTCCAGATCACATTCCTTTTCAAAGAAAGGTTATGGACGATATTACTTATGGGTTTGACTATTCTTTAGGTTATCATGAATTGCTTTTGTCTGGATCAGTAGGTTCTGCAAAGTCTCTTTTGTGCGCTCACATCATTGTTAGGCATTGCTTAGAGCATAAAGGAGCAAAAGTTTTAATTGGGCGCAGGTCTTTGCCTGACCTTAAAGACACTCTTTTTACAACAATCGTTGAGCATTTAGAGTGTGAAAGGCTCAAGGAAAATAAAGACTACAGAATCAATTATTCAAGTGCCTACATTGAGTTTTCAAATGGCTCAGTTATCATGGGCAAAAGCTGGGCAGACAAGAAATATAAAAAGTTTAGATCATTAGTTTTATCAATGGCTGTCATTGAGGAGGCCGTTGAAAACACAGGTGATGATTATAAAGCCCTCATTGAAATCAGACAGCGTGTTGGTCGACTTCCACACATTAAGCAAAACATAATCATATATGCCACCAATCCAGATTCACCTTCCCATGAGCTTTATAAGTATTTCTTTAATGAGAAAAAACCAAACAGACATATTTACTTTTCATTAACAGAACAAAATCCATTTCTACCTAAATCCTATGTGGAAAACCTTAAGGAAAACCTACCACCCAAAGAAGCAGAAAGAATGCTAATGGGTAAGTGGATCGAAATAGACAAAGAAAGAATTTACTATGCCTATAATTCAGACGTTAACTTTAAATCAGAGGATTATGTTATCAATCCTTATTTACCTGTCAGCATTTCTTTTGACTTCAATATAGGTATTAACAAGCCGATGTCGTGTTGTCTTAGTCAATATGATAGATCAACGGACACATTTCATTTCTTTGACGAAGTTGTAATTCACGGATCAAGAACTGAAGACGTTTTGGAAGAAATCGCTGCAAAAGGTTATTTTGATATGCCTGTGATGTTTGAAATTCATGGTGACGCCACTGGCGGCGCAAGGACCACAAACTCCAAGTGGTCAAACTACGATTTAATAGATCAATTTATAAAACAATATAAATCAAAAACTAATCCTCTACTAAAGGTTAATCATAGGCTTTTAATTCCTTCTGTAAATCCTCCAATTCGTGAAAGACATATCATTGTAAATGCTTATTGTCGAAACATGAAGGGCGATGTCCGTCTTTACGTTTACAAGAAATGTAAGACTCTGCACGAGGGCATGAAGCTTACAGCACTCAAAAAAGGTGCAGACTACTTAGAAGATGATAGCAAAGAATATCAACACGTTACAACTGCCCTTGGTTATCGTGTTGTTTACACATCACAAAATAAAGTTATTGTGAAAGGCGGAAACATTCGATGAATATAAACTTACTTGATCCAATTGTTAGAAAGCAAATTGTTGCAGACATTAAATCATGGGAAAATGTTGAGCGAAAAAGAAAATCACTAGAAGCTTTTGAAATCTACAATGACAGAGCTTATCAATATGTTTATTCAAAGCTTTGTAATCAGCTAACCAAAGAAACTGTAAACACAATGGCGATTGTTTCCAATCTCAACGTGGCAAAAGCTGTTGTAAACAAGGAAGCTAGCGTTTACCTTGACGAGCCTGAAAGAGAATATCCAGAGCTTAATGAATCAGATAAAGAAGTATTAAAAAAGGTTTATGAAGAATGCGGCTTTAACACATCGCTAGCTAAATCAAACAAATACTTTAAGCTTAACAACCAATCATTTTTGCAGGTTGTTCCGAAGTACGGAAAGTTAAAACTTAGAGTTTTACATGGACATAACATCGATGTTATTCCAGACGCAGACGATCCAGAGACGGCCTATGCTTATATTATCTCTACATTTGATAAATCACAGTGGATAAGAGCAGGGCAAGATCAAATAAATCAAACAACGGCTGATGCTGATGATTACAAATCAAGACTAGAACGTTATCAGGTATGGACTAAAGAGATTGTTTTTACAATGGATGGAAAAGGAAATGTGATCGGCGAGATTACTCCAAATCCTATAAAGATGCTTCCATTTGTTGATATTTCAAAAGAAAAGGATTTCGAGTTTTATGTGCGCCAGGGACAGGCGCTTTCGGATTTCACTGTTGATTTCAATGTTGTATGGTCTGACTTAATGCACATTATGAGAATGCAGGGTTACTCAGTTGGCGCTATTTCAGGCGATCCAGAGCTAAAGCCAGAGTCTATGGTTATTGGCCCAGATAGATTTATTTTTCTTCCAACAAATCCAGCAAATCCACTTTCAAAATTAGAGTTTGATTTTAAATCGCCATCTCCAAACATCGACGCTTCATTAAAGGTTGTGGAATCACTAATTGCCACTTTCTTATCTACGAGAGGAGTGGACAAAAAAGCCGTGTCATCAAGCACTCAAGGACAGCAGAATTTTTCATCAGCTCTTGAAAGATTGTTAGCCATGATTGATGAGTTTAGAGCGTCTAAAGAAGACTTTGATTTATTTATTGGCGTTGAGACAAAGCTTCATGAAATTGTGACCAAATACTTAGCTTTATTATCAGGATCAGAATATTTAATTCCTGAATATGCAGTCACACAAGCCGTTGTTGGTTCAAAAATTAAGATTGAATTTGAAGAACCTGAAATGGTTGAAACTGAAGCCGACGAACTAGACAACGCTAAAAAGAAAATTGATCTTGGCATTGCTGATGCTGTTACAGTTTTAGCTGATTACGAAGACATCCCTTTAGAGGATGCAGAAAAAATAATTCAAGAAATTAAAAACAGAAAAGCCAATTCTTTAAGGGGTTTAATCAATGAGCCTTCAGAAGAAAACGCTTAAAGAAAGCGAAGTTAGCACTGACATTAATTTAAAAGAGTTAATGGGAGATTTGTCTAATAATAAAGTCGTCCGAAATGTATTTCTTCAAATGGCTTTAGATAAGCTCCAAGAGCGCCTTGATTCAGGTCGCGGCGTCGATGGGAAGCTTGCACCATATTCTCAAAGTTACAAAGATTCAGCTTCATATAAGATTTGGGGCAAATCATCCACAGTAAATATGCAGTTATCTGGCGATATGCTGGCAGCAATTAAAGAGCTTAATTCAAGTAATGGCAAAATTAAAATCGGCATAGATGACAGTACAGAGGCCGCTAAAGCTTATGGACACATGACTGGTATGAAAGGCCATCCAACTCTTGCTGGCAAGGTTCCAGTGAGGAATTGGTTTGGATGGACTGACAAAGAGCTAGAACAAATTGCTACAGAATTAACTCCAGAGGCCGCCACACAAAAAGAAACAATCACAGATCAAGATGTTTTAAGGATTCTTGAAAGGATGGGCTTTGGCTAAAAATAAAGTGACTATTACAGGAATTGGAAAAGCAAGAGACAATGCGCTCAAGTTTTTAGGAAATACCTTTAAGGATTATTCTTTTTTGTCTGATTTTGGAAAAGAAGCTGCATCTCAGATAGTTAAAAGAACACAAGACGGCAGAGAAGAATACAAACAAAAGCCACTAACAGAATCTACAATCATTTCTAGGGAAATATTGTCTGTTGATAATTCTTTCGGTCCATTTGGATCTGCTAAAAAATCTAATTTAACAATGTCTGGTCAGCTTTTAAGGTCAATTTCATCAAAGGTTGAAACATCAACAAGCACCGTCACTGTTTTTATTCAAAATGGAACCAGATATAAATACATAATTCCGAACAGCATTACTGCTTTGGCCTACAGCAAGAGAAACAAAGAGCTTAGAAATAAATATTTTGCAATTTGGAACACTATGAAGCAGCAGGGCAGTAGCAAATCAACAAATTCAGATATCAAAAAATCTTTAGAAGAAAAAGGGCGTAAGTTCTTTTTTATATCCAACAAACTTCAAGCTCTACTCGAGTCAAAAATAGCCGCACAACTACGCAAGAAACTCGCTCTATATAATAAGGTCGTTAGAAAATTGTCTTAAACAAGGAGACAATTTGATGTCAGAAAATAATCCCAGTGGGAACTCTGGTCAAGCCAGTGGCGATGATCAAGGTAAAAATTCTGTAAGCTACGAAAGCTACCAAAAGGTATTGAACGAAAAGAAAAAGAGCCAAGAAAAGCTAAACGAAATTCAATCACGTCTTGACGAGTATGAGCAAGCTAAACTTGAAGCCGAAGGCAAACTTAAAGAAGCCCTCGACAATCAAAAAAAGCTCGCTGAGAAATACAAGAATGACAATGTTGAAATCGTTAAGCGCGTAGGAACTAAGGCCGCTAAGTCACAAATCGCAAGAGAAGCTGAAAAGCTAGGATGCGTAGACGTGGATGCTGCATTTAACCTTCTTGATCTTTCAGGTTTAGAGATGAACGAGGAATTTGAGTACGACAACAAATCATTGTCAGAAAAAATCCAAGGTTTCGCAAAAGCTAAGCCGTATCTTTTTAAAAAGGATTTTAAGCTACCAAATGACGTAAATCCTAACAACGGATCAATTCCAACTAAAAATCTTTCTGAGCTTTCTGAATCTGAAATCAAAGAATTACTTAAAACAGCAAAATAACAACAATTTCTTCCCTCATAACTAGAGGGCGAAAGGATTTTAAAATGGCAGTAACAGGTAACACACAGTTAGGAGCAACTAAGCAGGATTTAATCGCAGCTTTGGTGCAAAAAGAATTAAAATTTCAAGCAAAATTGATCGGTACAGTTTCGGACGTATCTGCTTTTGCTGTTAAGGGCGCTAAGTCTATTAGCTTTCCTTTAGCTGGATCATTCACTGTTGAGAATAGAGCTTCTGCAACTGCTGGAACAATCCAAGATTTAACATTTGCAAAAGAGCAATTGGATCTTAACTACCGCGCATATATCGGATGGACTGTTGATTCAGTCGACGAGTATCAATCAAATGTTGATGTTCAAGCTGAATACGTTAAGCGTGCGGCTTCTGCTCATGCTCGTAACTTAGATGAGCAAATCTTAACTGTATTAGACGCTTCTGCTGGCTATACTCAAACTGCTGGTATCGATCAAACTAAAATTTTAGCAGCTCGTAAATGGTTGTTAAAAAATCAAGCTGTTTTGTCTGATTGTACACTTGTTGTAAATCCAGACGATGAGGCTTTATTGTTAGCGATTCCTGAGTTTGTTCGCGCTGACGCTTACGGAGCTTCAAATATCCCATCTGGCGTTATTGGACGTATCTACGGATTAAACGTGATGGTTCACACTAAGCCAAACTTAGCAAAATCTTTCATTTATGAAAAATCTGCTGTTGCTTTCGGTTTACAAAAGGCTCCTCAGTACGACGAGCAAAAAGACATCCGTTACGGAACAGGCGCAATGTTGGCAGCAATTGATCAATTGTTTGGTTTCAAGGCTTTACAATTAGGTCAAGGTAAAGACTCTGCTGGCGTTGACTTAGTTTCTACAGCGTCTCCATTAATCGCAGAAATCGGTTAATAAATGACGTTAGGAACAGAAACTAAAATTTCTATGGTTCCTAATTTCTTAAAGGCACCTTCTCCCGAGTTACTTCGGGAGGAGATGTTTTTTAATAATGTTCGAATGAAATCAGAAGTTAAATATTTTGATATTCAACAAGACAAATCAGGATTCTGGTTTGCTTGGTTTTACGAGGAAATAGATCCATTTTCAAAAATCAAACCTAAAAAGGCTAAATAATGACTGGGCCAATTAGACAATCAACAGGCGAAAGAGCGCAAGATTCTTTTGTTGAATCTCCAACGAGAGCAAACAAAACAGCCGTTGAAGTTTATATTGGTGGATCAGCAGTTTCTTTAGGTGGTGGCGGTGGAGCCACAAATTTAACCACTCAAACACTAGCATTTACAATTTTATCAGGCCAAGAAAACACATGGCAATTAGCTCCAACAACAGGACTTTTAAATATATTTAATGTTGAAGTTTATGACTCAACAAATAGTTTTAGAGTTTTCGTCGACTGGAGAATTTCATCATCAAATATTTTAGAAATTAAAAGCGCATCAGCGCAAACATATACAATAAGAATAATAGGAGCTAACTAATGGCACAAAAGTTTCATGTAGATATAGATTTAGACTTAAACCAGCTAAAAAATGCAGTAGCAGATACTCTGACATCAGATCCAGTATCTCCTGCAGAAGGACAGTTTTGGTACAACACAACTGATAATTTATTAAAATACTTTGATGGTGTATCTGTAAAAGTAATTGCAGATCGAGCATGGGTAACTGCAGAGATCAACAAACTTGAAAGAATCCAAGGTTCTTTTGACGCTTCTGCTGGTTTATTACCAACTGCTGCAAATAAAATTGCTGGCGATCTTACTCAAATCGTTGCTGGTGACTATTGGATCATTGGTGTTGCTGGTACAATCGCAGGAATCCAAGGTGACGATGTTTTATCAATCGGTGATAAACTTCAATACGTTGGTGGTGCAGGTACAGCAGCTAACTGGGTTGGTATTCAAACAAACTTGAATGATGCCAATATCGGGAATGTAAAAGCTGAGAAGCAAACTGTTTCATTAGTTGCCAACACTCCGCTAAATGTGAATGCCGCAACGATTGCAAATATTCACTCGGTACAAGTTTATAACTCTGCAGGTGATTTAATTGTTGTAGATATTCAAAAACTAGGTGGAGCTAATCAGCGCACTTTGACTTCTAAAAAGTCATTAACAGGTGTTGTTGTTGAATTAACTGGTACTGGGGCTTAATGCAAAAAATTAACTCTGACGTAAGTTTAGAGGATGTCGGGCGTGTTAAAAACTCGCTCGATCCTATTGATCCGCAAGATCTTGTAACTAAGGCTTGGGCATTAGCTAATCTTACATCAGATGTTGAATCGAATGTTTGGCAAGAAGTAACATATTCAGGTGATGTAGCTTCATATATTACATATTATAATTCGGCTACATTCATTACTGCCAATCGAACAGCTAGAAATGATCTTACTTATACAGGTGATAATTTAACTCAAGAAGTTTTAAAAATATACGCATCTGATGGAACAACAATTTTAAAAACTTATACTTGGACGCATACATATTCTTCAGATGATTACGTTTCGTCGTCGATGGTGATTACATGATTGATTCAGTTTTAAAAGTAGTGCAAGGATGGGTTAAACTTAAAGGCAATACTGACGGAACCAAAATTGGCAATGTCGGTGACTCATTAAAAGTTAATTCAACATTTAACTCAAATTACATAACTCCATTTGGAGTTTTAAAATCAGATAGTTCAACGAGTGTTTTTGAATCTGTGTTTAACTACGACAAACAACCTTTAACATGGGATGAGGTTGTCGCATCAGGTGGAACAAACACATGGAGTTCTACAACAAACACTATAAATCTAACCACAACAACAGCGAATGGTTCTTCTGTCGTTGTTCAAACAAAAAGAAGAATTAAATACAATCCATCTCGAAGTGTTCTTATTCAAATATCTGGAAACTTTGGAGGATTAAAGGCAAACTGCAGAAGACGAATCGGGCAGTTTGATACAAACAATGGTTTATATTTTGAATGCTCTGATGTTGTAAAGGTCGTTATTAGATCAAACACATCTGGTGCAGTTGTTAATACAGAGATAGCGCAAGCTGATTGGAATATTGATAAGCTTGACGGAACAGGTGCGAGTGGACTTACTCTAGATGTTTCTAAGCACCAATTATTTGTAATTGAGTATGGATGGCAAGGTGTTGCTGCAGTTAAGTTTGGTGTTTATATCAATGGTTCTATTCAATTTTTTCATCAATACAACTCGGCAAACGTATTAACAACTGCTTATATGAAAACGGCTAACCTTCCTATTAGGTTAGAAAATACAAATACTGCAGCAACGGCATCGGCAACAACAATGTCTGTTGTATGTGTTGCTATGAAAAATTTTGGCAATGACACTGATTCAGAAGGGCTTAGCAGAACTTATGTGCGACCTACAGTTAAAACAATATCTGCCATGCCAACATTTACTCCTGTCATATCGGTAAGACTTAATCCTACCAATATTGCATCTGTTGTCGAAATATTAAAGGCTCCAATTTATGGACAAACTGCTGATGATATTGTTTGGAAATTAATTTTAAATCCAACTTTAACAGGAGCTACTTTCGCTGATTCTATAGGTTATGTACAAATAGACTCTGCTGCGACTGCAATGGTTGTAAATACAGGAACCGATCTTGTGTCGGGTTTTACATCTGCAGGAAAAGACTCTGGTCTTGAGAGCTTAGAAAACTTTAAACTTATTAATACTGTCTTTGGTGCAACGCAAGCTGGTGTTTCAGATGTCATTGTTTTAGCAGCATCATCAAGAACAACCACAGCAGGTGTTTGGGCATCAATAACATGGAGAGAATTTTAACATGGCAACAGGTACTTTATTCAATCCAAAAACATTAGCAGAATTTACAAAGGATCATTTGGAGTTTGCAGGTAAGTCTTTATTTTTAACAGCAATGGCTGGTGCAACAACAGAACAAGATTTGACAGCAACAGATGACTTCCTTTTAACAGGTGGTGATTTACTTGTTGAAGGTGGATCAATAGATGATCAAATTTTTTTACAGGTTGTTCATCCGACTTTTGGAGTATTAAAAGAGTTTATTAGTGGCTACAGAGTAGCTCCCGATTCGGTTCGGCAGATTGATTTACAAATTCAATATCCTTCTAAGCTGATAGCAGGTCTTAGCATCAGATGTAAATATGTTGCAGCAAATGTTGGAACAGATCGCAAGGTTGCTGTTAATTTATTTTTGCACAGAATATTGGAATAAGTTGAGGTTTTAATGATTAAGTTCTATGCTGTATTTTTTAAAAACATGAATCCATTTTATATCTTTGCTGATGCCATTGAAATTGCTGAAGGCATTGATTTTAGTCATGTTGAAATTGTCAGAGTGATTAATGATGACTGGGAAAACGCTGTTACGTTTGGATCAATTTTTCCAAAGTCTAGAAAGCTAATGCTTTCTGAAATGACTAAGCATTATAAAATTAAAATGGTTGTTCCACTTAGAATAAGTGTTTCAGTAGAACAAGCAGACATCATTTTAGAGTCACTTGTTGGGAAGCCTTATTCTTTAGTTCAAATTGCTGTGATTGGTTTAAAGCTCGTCTTAGAGTGCTTTAAGTTAATGCTACCATTTAAGAAAGTAAATTTAACAAAACATTTAATTTGCACAGAGTACGTTGGAATATTCATGCAGGAAGCTTGTGGATATAGGTTCGAAACAGCTCCAGACTTGCTATCTGTTGAGGAAACTTTGCAAATTGCAATTTATAATTTACCTAAAAACGAGGTTGAATAATGGCTATTTTTGGCGTTATTAAGTGCGATGATAATGTTTTTACAGGCGACAAAATTAGATTTGACGTATCAGAATCATTTGTCACGCCAGACGAAACTTTAGCAACTCCAATTAGTCACGAAATCTCAGTAGATGGCGGAGTAAGTTGGTATAATATCACAGCTAAAAAAATGGTTGATTGGATTTTTACTTCAGCAGGAAATAAAACAATCACCTTGAGAATCACAGCTATATCTGGTTCACAAACATTTACAAAATCTGTTACTGTTTTAGACCTAACAACTGCAAAGCTATTTTCTAAAGACTTTGATCTATACCAACACGAGCCAGAGATTGATCAATATTTACCTAAAAAATGGTCATCATGGAATATGATTCACAAAAGAGCGCAGGATTGGATTATCGATTTCTTGGATGAAAAGGGAATCTTTAACGAGAATGGCGCAAAATACACTGTAAATGACTTGCATGACTTACAACAGGTTAAACAGTTATCCACATATAAAACATTAGAGTTTATTTTTGAAGGCAACAGCAATGTTGTTGGAGATATTTTCAGCACTAAGGCTGCAAAATACAAAGAGCTTTCAAATACTAAAGCATCTCGTTCACAGCTTTCATTGGATTATAATGCCAATGGAGTTAATGACGATTCTCAAGAAAGAACTAACCTTTATACAGTGGTAATTAAAAGACGATGAGCTTCAAACCTATTAGAACATTTTTTCAGAATAGAATTGCAGAGATTGACTCTGATTTTACAGAGCATGAAGACGCATTCTCGTTTGAAAACATTGGAGCCAATCAGTTAGACAAAAAGTATCACATCTTTTATGGTAACGTGACTACCACATCAAGCAATCAAAACACGACAAGCGATGTAGTCTCTGCCCAGGTGAGTTTGTTCTTTTCTGGGTATAGAACAGGTGCGGAGGCTTTGGATTCTGCTATGGATGTTGCAAATGAATTTAGAATCAACTGTTTAAGACGATCTAAATATCAAAATGAAGTGTTTATTAAAAATGTTGTCTGTCAAACCATTGAGGCAATTCCACTAAATACAAACGACAACGCAATTCAAGTTCGTCTGTCGTTTAATATCTCTGTCATTTTTGGAACAGGAATTAATCTCGACTGTATGTAATATAAAATTTTCCTTGTACGGCTTTTAACCTTTATCAAGGAGAATCCCATGTCAATTCAAAATATCGCTGTTCGTCCGATGTACGTTTATATCGGTAAAGACACAGCACAAGTTCAAACAATTACAACTGTTGCAGATGTTGCTGGCTCATTAGGCGGAAAATACTTCCTAATCCACACGCCAACAGTAAAGCACTATGTTTGGTTTAACACTGGCTCATCTGTTGATCCTGCTCCTGCTGGTGGCTGGACAGAGATTGAAGTAGCAATCACATCAGGCGCATCCGCTTCTGCCGTTGCAACGGCTTTGCAAGGTGTTTTAGATGCGTTCACAGGATTTAACGCAACTGTTTCTGGGAATGTTGTCACAGTTACAAACGTAGCTACTGGATATGCTCAGCCTGCAATCGATTCCGACTCTGGATTTGCTTTTAAAGTTACAACTTTAGGTCAGTCAGAAGTTTCTGCTGGTTGTTTGAGTGGTGACATTGAGCTTTCTGGCTTTGAACAAAATAAAATTGAAATCACTTGTCACGCATCTGGAACAACTGTGAAAGATGAGCGCATCACTGGTTACGCTAAGCCAGAACTAGCTTTCACATTACAAGAGACTGACAAAGTTTCTCTTCAAAAAATTCTGGTTATGTACGGAATGCCAGTATTTACTCCAGTTGGCGCAGACAAAGAAGCTGTGTTTGGTTACGGCCCAGCCAATGTTGGTGGATCAAATCCAAAAGTTTATATCAGAATGCATCCTGTCGATAAAGATGCTTCAGATAAATCATCTGACTGGAACTTCTGGACTGCTGAGCTTGGTTTAGACACTTTCAATTTCTCTGGTGAGAATCTTTCACAAATTCCTGCAACATTCTCAATTTACCCAGATGAAACAAAACCAAAAGGCATTCAGTTCTTTATGATCGGTGATGCTGCAAAAGCTGGTTACTAATTTAAAATATTTGCTGGCCTTGATTTGGGAATGTCTCCTCTCGGATCTTGGCTGGCGCTTTTAAGGAGACAAAATGAAGTTAGTTAAATCTTTTTTAGAAATTGAAATCTATGGAGAACAAGCAAAAATTCGTGTTCCTAATTACAAAGAATTTCAGGAATACAGAAATAAGCTTAAAAACATGGGTGAGCAAGACGATGCTGCCGAGGTCATGAAAGAGTTTCTTTGTTCGCTTGGATTGTCAAAAGAGATTTTTGATCAACTAGAACTAGACCATATTGCACAAATTATGGAAGCGCTAACTTCTAAAAAAAAATAGATTTTGAAGACTACAGAATCGCAAAGTTTTGTAGGTTTTATAAAATCAGTCCTTTAGAGATGTTTGAGTTGGAAGCGTCACTTGTAGAGTCGATGTGGCAATCAATAACAACACTAGAGGCGCAAGAGCAACTTATGCAGATGTCAGTTCAAGACTGGTCACACATGAAGAAAGCTCAAAGGACTAAGCTTCATAAAGAACTATTTAAAAAGGCTTACCCTTCGGAGATTAGAAAAAAGAACTATATATCCGCAGAGGACTTAGCAAAGGTTTTAGGTAGATAATGGCTGATGAAATAAAATTAAAAATAGTCTTAGACGATGGCTCTGTAAAAGAGGGCTTTTTATCTGTCGAAAAAAACGCTGACCAAACCGCAAAAAAAATCGGTAAATCATTTGATAAAAAAGACACTGGGATCAATGCCATTGTGTCAAGTGCTGATCGATTAACAGACAGCCTTGAAACCGCTGGTCAGGGCGTTGGTGCTATTGCGTCTAGATTTGCCGCAACGCTTGGCCCTATGGGTGCTGTGGCCGCTGCCGTTGGAGCGGTCGGAGCTGCTTTGGGAAAGGCGGCTCTGGCTGGAGAGCAGGTAAATGCCGTCAATATACAATTTGATAGAATAGCAAAAAGCGCAGGTCTTTCTGTAGACTCTTTTAAGGAATCTATCGTTTCAGCAACTCAAGGTCTTATTGACGATGAAGACGCTTTGCAAATTGCTACAAAAGGAATAATTTCTTTGGGCGATGAAGCAAAAAGATTGCCTCAAATTCTGGATGCATCAAGAAGTGTTTCAAAGGCGCTGGGCAAGGATTTTAAAGAGTCGTTTCAAGACTTGTCTACATTTGTAGAATTTGGAAATGCAAGAGTATTAAGAAATTATGGAATTGTTTTAGATTTAGATAAGGCTTACGAAAAAGCTGCTAAGTCTATTGGATTAACTGCTGCCCAATTAACGGAACAACAAAAGCAAACCATCAGAGCAAACGAATTATTAGACCAAATTCCTAAAAAGTTTAACGCCGCTGCCGGGTCGGTAACTCCACTAAAGGACGCGATTGATAAGTTAAAGGTTTCAATCAGCAATACTTTTGAAAATATTGAGGTTCAAATTAGTGGACCAGTTTCAACCGCTGTAACGAGAATAATTTCTTCAATTGACGATTTAATATCTCGCGGACAAACGCTTAAAAGTGCTTTTTTTTTCTTATCTGGTGCTGGCACAACTGCATTTTTAGCAGAAGCTATATCTGGAACAAACAAATATGCGCTATCTATTGACGATCTAAAAAAGAAAGCCGCAGATACGCAGAATGAAATAGCAAAACTAAACGCGGTAACTTCAATTTTAAATGAAACAAAAGCTTCGACTACTGACAAAACATTAATATCAAAAATAGATGCGGAAATAGAGTCGGTTGCAATAAAATCAAAGTCTGCAAGTCAAGAATTGAGAAGTTTATACAAGGTTATTTCCGAAAAGTCTGGAGTAGATCAAACTAATGGATCTGTTTTAGATGAGCAAAGAAAGCAAAAACCTTCTGGTGGTTTAGACAGGACAGGAGATCAAAACCGATTAATATTTGAAGAAAGAATAAAAAAGGAGCAAGAACTAACGACATTTTTGTTCAATGAGCAGTTAAAAAGAATTAACTCAGATATTCAGTTGCAACAAACGGCCCTGGCAAATGAAACTTCTTTTGATTCACAAAAACAAATATCTGCTTCAATTCTTTCTAAACAACTTGAGGCTCAGAAAATTCAAGAAAACATAAACTTGCTAGCCGTTGATAAGCAATTTGGCGATCAAAAACTTTTAAGCGAACAAGAAAAACAGGCTGCTATCAATGCGGTTACGCAATCTGGTGAAGACGCTAAAACACTGATAGTAAAAAAAGCCGAGCAGGATAGAATTAAATTAAAAAAAGCAGCAGACCAGGCAGCAATTTCCGCCACTTCGAGTGCGCTTGGAACAATAGCAACATTGCAAGAAAATGCCACTGGTGAACTTGCTGAGATTGGAAAAGCTGCCGCACTAACAAAGGCAACTATAGACGGATATGTTGCGGTACAAAACGCACTCGCAAGCGTTCCTTATCCGTTCAACTTTGCCGCTGCCGCACTTGTTGGCGTTGCCGCCGCTGCAAATGTGGCCAAGATTGCAAAAACTGGTGGTGGCGGATCTGGTGGTGCTAATTTCGACACTGGTGGCGGCATTGCTGCAAGCCCTTCAACAACTACCGAATTAACGCCAACTGAAAACCTACAAAGACAAGAGCCACAAACGGCTGTGTCAGTCACAATTCAAGGAGATGTTCTAGACTCAGATGAGTCTGGATCTAGAATTGTGTCTTTAATCAATCAAGCTTTCGACAAAAAAGGCGTTGTAATTAATCAAGGAGTGATGGCATGAGTGCTTTAAATACACACTCTAAATTTTACTATGGCTGGGAAATAACAGCGCAAAATAGAAACATTGATTTTAATGATGGATCTGGCGCAAAAACTGCACAATTAAAGCTTGGATATTATTCAAGCCAAAGTTTAGCGATAGAGATTAAAAAGAAAATGGATGCGTTATCATCTCTTGCGTTCACAGTTTCATTTAACCGATCAACAAGAAAATTTACTATTTCATCGACTTCTAATTTCTCTTTGTTGTTCGCAACAGGATCAAACTCTGGAACAAGTACGGCTACGTTACTTGGATATACTCTAAGTAACAAAACAGGCGCATCAAGTTACTTAGCTGAAGGAACTTCTGGATTTGTATACCAAACACAATTTCCAATTCAGTCATACAAAGAGCCATCGACAAATAGAAAAGCTATTGATGGCGTAAAAAACAAGTCAGCAAGTGGCGTCACTGAGGTTGTTAAGTTTGGTCATGAGAGATTTATGGAGTGTGAATTTGTATTCATTACAAACATTATTCAGGCTGATGGATCAATTATTCGAACAAATCCACAAGGCAGAGAAGACTTTATTCGGTTCATTGAGTGGTGCAGCGAGATTGCTCCAGTTGAATTTATGAAAGACGAAAATAAGCCAAGTGAGTTTATGATTTTAGAGCTTGAGTCAACGCCATCAGATTCTAAGGGCTTAGACTATGATCTATTAGAAATGTATGACCGTGGACTTGCTTATTATTACAGAATTGGCGTTTTAAAATTCAAATTGCTTACATAAAGGATTATCATGGCAAATATTGATGGTTTACCAGTAAACAGCGCAGTCACTCATGCTGAGTTTATGTCAAGAACTGAAGACACAAGCACCACAGGAAAGGTTGATTTTAACAATACAACTGACTCGACAACTCCGGCAGATGGTTCAATTCATACGGCTGGTGGGTTGGGCGTTGAGAAGTCCTTAAATGTTGGTCTGAATGCTAATATTCAGGGCGAGCTAATTGTTGGCGGTGAAACAACTCTCAATGATACATTAAATGGATCAAACATTATTGCAGCAGACGTTTCTGCAAACACATTACTAGCATCAGGAAACATTGTTTCATCGTCTGGTAATATAAGCGGTGGCAATTTTTCTGCTGCTGGAACAATTACATCTTTAGTTTCGGTTGCGGCTCCGCAAATAAACGCTGGTGATATTGATGCCACTGGCGATGTGAGCGCTGCAACAATTAACACGACTGGAAACGTTACTGTTGGTGGCAACTTAATTGTAAATGGAACCACAACGACTGTTAATTCAACAAATGTTTCAACGGTTGATAAAAATATAACAATTAATCAAGGCGGAAACGATGCCTCATCTGAGGGTGCTGGCCTTACTGTTGATAGAACTGGAACAGATGGCTCATTGATTTACAAAGATGCTTCGGCAACTAAATGGGCAGCAGGAGATTTAGGGTCAGAGGTTGACTTAGTAGGGACAACATCAACTCAAACTTTAACAAATAAAACTATCTCTGGCGCAAGCAATACGATCACAAACATTTCTTTGACAACTGGAGTGACTGGCGTTCTTCCAGTTTCTAATGGAGGAACTGGTCAATCAACCTATTCTGTGGGTGATTTGTTATATGCCTCTGCCACAAATGTACTCTCTAATCTTTCTCCTGGAGCGGCAGGGCATTTATTAACGTCAAACGGAGCAGGGGTTGCTCCTAGCTACCAAGCCCCACCATCGGCAGCATATACAACAAAATTTGTTTATGCGAGACACACAACAGGTCAAGCATATGCGGCCAATCAAACGGCGACTTTGGTTTATAACTCAGAACTAGAAGATCCATCTAATCTTTATAACAATACAACAGGAACATTTACAGCCGATGAAAATGGCTTTTATGTTTGCTTTGCTACCGCCACACTAACGACTACGATCGGAACACAGCAAACAATCGGGCTAAGGTCTTTGTTTAATGGATCGGTTTCTGGAATTGGATATTACAACACTGAGACAACTGGCGGAGGAGCTCCAACAAGGCAATGTCAATTACTTTCGTCTGGAAGGCTAACGGCAGGACAAACAATCGTTGTTCAGTTTATAAATAATGGACAATCAAACAGCATCACAACAACAGCAGAACATAACGTATTAATTATTTACAAGGTTGGATCATAATGTTTAAAGTCGAAATATTGAATAACGGCATTGTAACAAATGTCGCTGAGTTTGAGTCTGTTCCCAAATGTAGCCAATGGATTGCTGAAAATTCTCAATATTTTCCAGATGGTTTTTCTTCGCAGATAACAAACATATCAGAACAAAAGCAATTCGAGGCAGACGAAAGGCAAGCGCTTTTAAATCAAAACATTGGGCGCGGTGTTCTTGCAAAAATTTACGCTATTAATATGCAGAAAATTAGGCTGGGCTTGCTAAGTCCGTCCCAACTTCAAGCCTTGCTGTCAGATCAAACTTTGGCAAACATTGAAAGACTATTGCTTAATGGCTCTTTAGGATCGGCTTTGCAGATTATTATAAACCTGCCTGACACTTATTTTAACACAGAACAAAAGCAAATAATTTTAAACTATATAAACGAAAATAAATAATGGCCTTACCAGTAAACCAACAACTAAAATCACTGTTAGAAAGTAGCTCTAAAAAGCCTCAAGTCATATTAGAGGTCGACGGCTGGCCTGTTCTCAGCTCTATTCCTTCTCAGAAATATGCTGAATATGGTGATGAAATTGTTTTCGGGCAAAGTGGTTTATATTTTGGCGGATTAATAATTGATCCATCCATTTTGCCTTATATCGATCTAGACAAATCAACAAATCAAATCACTCAACAGCTTCAAGCCGACAAGGGTGGAAGTCAGTCTGTGACTTCTTTTGATGTTTCGATTGTTGATAAGGATAAATTTATCACTGAGTACATCACTCCATCTAAGGTTTTAGATGAGGTTTTGGGTTTAAAGGCTAGATTATATTTATCTTTTGAAGGCGCTGGGCATCCGAAAGACTCTGTTTTATTTTTCTCTGGAATTGTTGCAGGTGTTTCAAGTGGCGCTGGTTATGTGAATCTAAATTTAGCAAGCCCAGAAAAAATCAAAAATCTAGAGCTATTTCCAAAGGTATCAACAGAGCTGACCTCCGCAATCACTAATTCATCAACAACTATTCAAGTAACATCGACATCTGATTTTAGCTTGCCAGCAGACGGAACAACTTTAGAAACTTATTTGATTCTAGGTGACGAGATTATTAAATATACTGCAAAAACAGACACGACCTTCACAGGATGCGTTCGTGGGCAGTTCGGAACAATCGCAACGTCACATAATATCGGTGACAATGCGGAAGCGGCTTACAGACTTCAAGGAAACATGCTTGATTTGTCTTTAAAGCTCATGCTGTCGGGAGAAAATACTCCCTATGCTATAGACATACCAATTTTGAGTTTCGTTCAATACGGCTCAATTACGGCTGTAAATTCTCTTTTCGTATCTAAATTTAATTTTGATCAATTTTATGGCGTTGTTTCTGGTGACACAATCGTCATCACTGATGCCACAAATCCATCAAACAACGTAACATCGACAGTTTCAAGCGTTACCACTACGGATATTGGATCATATATCACAATCAATGCTCCGCTTGTTCTTGAGGGGTCTGGCGCTAAGTTTAGCTTAACTTCGAAATATGCGGTGCTGCCTAAGTTTTGCGGTCTTGAAATGACTCCAGACCAAGTTGATGTTGCTGAGTTTGAACGCATTTACAACACTTTTTCTGCTCAATTTTTTAACTATGATTTTTTTATCAAAGAAGCTGTTAAAGGATCTGAGTTTATTAACTCTCAAATCCTTTTTCCATCTGGTTGTTACGCTATTCCTCGCAAAGCAAAGACATCCATCGGAATCACAACTCCGCCACTTGCGACTTACGAAACAAAGCTTATTGATGAAACAAATGCTGTTGCGGCAAGTAGCTTAAAAATTAATCGTAATATTTCAAACTACTTTTATAATGCTGTAGTTATTAAGTACGACAAAGATCAGGTCGACGAAAAATACAAGCGTGGAAAAATCAGACAATCGGCAACATCTACTAATAGAATCAAGGTTCCAAACAAGTACATGACTCTAGAGGCCGATGGAGTGCGCTTTGAATCTAACTTTGATGGAAAGTTTGACATTATTGCTAGAAGGCAATTAGAGCGCCATCAGTTTGCGGCCGAAAGCATTGAGGTTCAAGTTCAATACGGAGTTGGATTTGATGTTGAAATTGGTGACGTTGTAATTCTTAAAGGATTGCAGATTTCAGACACAAAAGACGGAACAGGTGAGCGCGGATTAAGACCAAGACTTTTTGAGGTTATCAACAAGGTTGCTAACACAAAAGGAACTCCTATTCGCTTAACTTTGCTTGATACGGCTTATTCACTAAACGGCAGATATGGCGTAATTAGTCCTAGTTCAAAGTTAAGAGCAGGATCATCAACCACTGTTTTAAGACTTAAAAAATCGTACGGAACAAACCTAAGCACAAGATCAGAAGGTTACAAGTGGAGGAATCTTGTTGGCGCCAAGGTAAAAATTAGAAGCGTTGATTATACTTATTTAGAAGAAAGAACGATTGAGTCGTTAAATCCAACAGATGACGATTCAATTATCATAACTCCAGCGCTACCAACTGCGCCACTTGAAAACTATATTGTAGATATTGTCGATTATCCACAAAACACAAATCCAGAGGATCAAGCGATTTCAAAAGCTCTTTATGTTTTCTGGAACAATCAAATTGAGGTTGTGTCTGGAATATCGCAAACGCAATTTACTGTTGGTCTTTCGTCTTTAGTTGATATTAAGACTGGATACATTGTTCGTATTCATAACAAAGATTATTCAAATTATTCTAGTGAACAGATTGTCACCGATGTCACAGGAACAACAATCACGGTCGGAGCTGCTTTGGGATATATCCCTTCTGCTGGAGATAAGATTGAGCTTCTTGGGTATATGGATGACGGAAAACCTTATCGGTGGTTGTAGGAGACTAAATGCCAGCAAGCCCAATAGCATCAGAACCACAATTAATTTTAGATTTTGACGTTCAAGGCGGAGCCTCAGTCAGTGAATCTGTTGGTGCCAAAATCGGTGCAACATCTAATTTTATTTTAAATAAATTTTACGTTATGCCTTTTGGAGTAAGTGGAGCTCCTTATTCAGGTCTTAGCGCATATCCGTACACGTTTACAGGCGCGGCTGAGGCCGCTCGACTTAAATCACAGATTGATTCTATTTTTGTTTTTAATGAGATTTCTGGAATTTCTGGAACAACTGAATTTAGAATTGAAAAACAACTTGCCGCTGGCGGATCCTGGACAAACATTTTCACAACAAACTGTCAGATTCAAAACACAGCAAATGATAACATTTCATTTTCAAACACTGATTTGGTTGCTCCATCTGGAGTAACGCTTCCAGTATTGCCAACAACGACTTTAGAGGTCGGCGACAAATTGAGATTTGTTTTAGTTTCGGCTGCTGATCAAGCACAGAATTTAAAAGTTCGAGTTTATTTAAGACCAATTAACTAGGAGACAAAATGAGTGACGTTGTAATCGCATCGAATGTTAGTTTAAAAGTAAACAGAGCAATTTCTGGAGCCACAACTGTAAATGCAAATTGCTATGCAATAGTGACTTATTCACCTAATAGTACGGCGCCATCTGTTAATATTTCAACGGCTCCCAACGCTCCTATAACAAGGTATTTTGGCCCAGGACAGTCTGTGCCTGCGTCATTCACTACGACAGCATACGACAACGCAACGGCATCAACACTAACTTGGGGTGTTTTATCTGGCGTTGAGTTCATCAACTCTCCTTAGCCTTCTAGTCTAATTGTCACAGCATTAAATTTTTTAATTAGCTCAAAAGCGATGTTATCTTTTAGATCATCGCTCATTATTTTTTTAAGCTGAATAAGCGCCTTTAGATGTTGAGGAGTTGTTTCAATTCTTTTTGCAAACTCGAACATATTTTCTTGAAATACATTGTTCATTAAATACTTTAAATGCTTTCGATTGATTGCATCATTTTGCAGCAACATTTCACAAATTTGTCTGTTTATTTCGTGATCATCGCCATAATCAATAAAGGTTTCATCGCAAGGTTTGCATTTGTATTCCTTGGCCTCGACGGATACGCCATCAAATGACTTTGATGAGTAATCGACTACAACCTTTTTTCCTCTTAGTTTTTTATTACACTTCGGGCAGTTCATGTAAAAATTGCACGACGATATTAAGTGCGAGTCAACGCATAACCTCGACTTGAGAGTAGGTAAGTCATAAAATCTTAAATTGTCTGTAATTTGATTGTCACTAAATTGATAATTACGACAGCAGTCTTCTGCTTTGAGGGGTGGTGATGTCACGAAAGCTCTACAAAACGATCCTAGTCATACCTGATCAACATTTCCCATACCACCACAAACATATTTTAAAATTCTTAAAAGCAGTTAAGAGTAAATACAAGCCAGACAAGGTTGTAAATCTCGGTGATGAAATCGATGCCCACAGTTTTTCAATGCACAATCACTCACCAAATTTGCCAAGTCCACATGATGAATTAGGTCTTGCCATTCAAGGACTCAAGCACCTTTACAAAATATTTCCAGAAGTTGACGTGGTTGAATCAAATCACGGCTCATTAGTTTACAGAAGGGCAGAAGCTAACTCATTACCTAAGCGCGTCCTGCTTGGTTACAACCAAATTTTAGAAGCTCCAAAGGGCTGGCGTTGGCATCGTGATCTTGTGATTTATGCAAGCGATGGGAACCCGATTTATTTCTGTCACGGTCAAAGTGCTGATGTTTTAAAAAACTCAAAAAACAGATCAATGAATTACGTTCAAGGCCATCATCATTCAAAGTTTGAAATTAGGTACTGGGCAAACTCTCTAAATCTTTATTGGGGAGTCACCTCTGGGTGTTTGATCGATTACAAGGCACTTGCTTTTGAATACGGACGAACAATGTTAGACAAGCCAATACTAGGCTGCACAGTTATTACAAACGGACATCCAAAATTAATTCCTATGGTCTTAGATAAAAACGGAGACTGGATCGGATCTTTACCATGAAAAACCATGTCATCAATGTTTTGGGCAGGCAAATAAAGGTTGTATATAAAGAAATCGACAGCAGATATTGTGGGCTATATTACAACGATGAGGGTGTTATCGAGATTAGTAAAAGCCTATCCAGAGAAAAAGCCCATGAAACATTAATTCATGAGCTGGTTCATGCTGTTTTTTTCAGATCTGGTCTAGATCAGACTGGCATTAGCCACGATATTCAGGAAATAATCTGCGATCAAATTGCAAAGGTTCTTTGCGAAAATTACAAATTTACCAAAAAAAAGAACTAATAAATATCTTTATCAATCAATCTTTCAATATACTTGTTAACGCTAACGCCTTCCTTTTCTGCTTTTTTAGCCAAAACATCGTGTTTGCGCGAGTCTATTCTCAACGGAATTTTGCCATTTCTTTTAATTAAGCACTTAGGTGTTGGGACTGTCTCGCCGAGATCCAGCAATGTCATGACGTGCCCCTCAATTGCTTCATCAGCCATTTTTAAAGCCTCTGCTTTTGTTTTTCCGTGAGTCATGCAGCCTTTTAATTCTGTAACGCTTACAACATAAATCTTATCGTGATCGTCCCAATCTAAAATAATTTCATATTTTTGAATCATGTCTTTTATGTTTTTTGTTAACTTCATTATTTCACTCCAATCACTTTTTTAACTTGTTTAATTTGATAGCGCGGAACATCTTTTGAGTGCGTAGCAAGGGTTATTACCTCGCTGCCCATCCCTCTCCAGTGTTCATGTGAGCCAGTCGTTCTAGCCAAATAAAAACTTTTCATTTTCAACAAAGTTCTAAGCTCTTTTGCGCTTATTGTTTCGTTAATTAATTTGGCTAGAAGTTTGTCAATTTTGCTCATACATATATGATATCAAGTTTGATATCATATATCAAGCAAAGAAGGTTGAATTTGTTAGAGGCAATATATTCGGCTTGGGCGTATTGTTTTGAGATTTGTAAAAACTGGTCAACTTATCCTCTTTAGGAGAACTGCTTTTTTTTCCTCAAACTCATCCTTTGTTATCGAGTTGGACTCTAGAAGCGTTGATAGTGTTTTTATTGCGCCATGAACCTCGGCAACCGTAAAGTCGTGAGAACAGTGCATACATTTTGTAGCTTCGTACTTTATGGTCTCGGCGCACTTTGGACACGACTTACCATTTTTTCCTGCAAACAAAAGATATAAAAAAACAACAAACGGAGAAGTTAAAACTGAAACAAAAAAAACTCCAACGACATTTCTATTTAACGATCTAGCAAAAAAACTGCATAAAGCAGCGCCAAGTATCCATGCAAAAAACCAAATCATAAACACTCCTTTGATCTAGTTAATCGGAACTAAAGCAAAATTACTTTAATTTGCTTTTGTCCTTTTTGATTAAGTTAACTTGGAAAAGCTCATGCTGTTCTATTTTATAGATTGAACAGATTTTCTCAATTAACGGCATAGAAATCCACTTTTCTCCTGACTCGATATGATACACTCCCTGTCTCGAAATGCCACAAAGCTTTGCTAAATCCTGAACCGACAGGCCGTTTTTTTCTCTTAAATGCACTAAATTTGAAGCCAAAACTTTACTTATTTTCACTCTACACAAGCTTTTCATAAAAATAATGTAACATATGTGTTGACAAAATGTAAACAGTAATGTTACATTGGTTATATATCAGACCTCATCATGAAATCACATCTAGCGCCTGAGTAGTCCAGAAATAACTTAATAAGCCCTAAGTCGGGCGAGGGAAGGTTATGAGCATTAATAATGATGTGTTCAAAAACGATAAGGCACTAACGCCAAAAGAGCTTAACGAAATAAAAGAATCCAATGAAGCTCAGTTCATCCAAGATTCCATAAAAACAATTCAAGTAAAAAACCTTAAAGCTGGTCAAATGGTTATTGGTGACGAGGTGTTTGATTCGTCTGACTACAGACCTATTAAATCTGAAAAGGTAGTTCAAAAAAGAAAACCATCAAAAGAAGAACTCTTTGTAATTAAAGAGCTAGCAAGAATTAAAAAACTAATCGAGGCAAAAAATGGACGATAGACAGCTTTCAATAAGAAATATTTTGGCGGCTCTGGACGCTGGAATGATTACCACAGAACAAGCAATAAAATTAATTAACAAACTAATAGGAGAATAAAAAATGAAAGACGTAAACGAACTAGAATTAGAGCTAAAACGCAAGCAAAAAGAAATTAATGACCTAAAAGCAAAGCTAAATAACAGATCGCCAGGGTTTAATAAAAATCTTTTAAATCGCATTGACAAAAGATTTGATGATCTTTGCTCGGCAATCGGACAGGCGATTAAAAATACTACTGGAAACGAGTCGCATCTTTTTAGCGGCAGGAAACTAACTTTTTATTACGATAGCGATTCATACAGTGGTTCAAAATGGACTGTGGGTTTTGATGAAAAAGACACGCAAATGATTAAGGATGGTTTGGCGGACGTTGAAATGCGCAAATTTCAGGAGTCATTAGATAACTTTGCGTGGGCGTTGCAACAAAAGGAGAATTAAAAATGAAAAACATAATATCAGCCCTAATTAAGGCGCAGAAAACAATAAAACACGCTCAGAAAGATGCAAAAAATCCTCACTTTAAAAACCACTATGCAACGCTAGAAAGCGTGATTGATGCAACAAAAGATTCATTACTTGAAAATGAAATAGTTGTTACACATATTGTGACAAAAGAAAATATATTGGTAACAACTCTTTTGCATTCGTCTGGCGAGCAAATCACTTCAGAAATGAATTTATTGAATGCAACTAATATGCAGCAAATGGGGTCATCAATAACATACGCAAGAAGATACTCGTTGGCGGCTTTACTAAATATTTCGCAAATTGATGAGGATGGCAACGACACTGGCGGAAACAATAACAAGGTTTCTCCAGACCTTACTCAAACAAGCCCTTTAGAATACGTTGTCACGATTGGAAAAAATAAAGGTAAAAAGTTTGGAGATATTTCTGAAAAGAACAGAAAAGACCTTTATGATTACTTAATTAAATCAGGAAAAGAAAAGCCGTTAACAGGCGGTGGAGCTGAATATGTTAAGGTTTATGAACATTATTTGGATTCGGTCAACTCTGTTGATCGCGAGCCGCAATTTGATAAGGATGAAAAAATACCATTTTAAGGAGTGAGCATGAAAACAAAAAAATTAGTGCCTCAATGGTTTTATTTTGAAATAACGAACTCAATTGATATATGCATGATGGATTTAGAAGGTCAGCTTGCTGGATGCAAAAAATCTGACAAGCACTGGATTAAACGAATAAAAAAATTAGAAAAAGCTAGAAATTATTTGCATCAAAATTTTTCTTATAAACAAAGCAAATCAAAGAGGTTGAAATGAAACTAAAAGAAGCAGCGGCATGGAAGAAACAAACTAAAAATGGCAAAGATTATTACAGCGTAAAAATCACGCTTGAGGATGACAGCTTTATCTGGGCTAATTTATTTGAAGTAAATAAAAAGTCAGACAAGGCGCCAGACTTTGCCACTATAAAAGAAAAAGAAAAAACAGATGACATTCCGTTTTAATGTTAAAAGTTTGTTAAAATATTTTTTAATATAAAATTAACATTTTCTGGAATTTTTATTGCACTTAGGCGATAGCTTCGGAGGATTAATGAAGCAATCATTAAAGGGTGCTGTAGCGGAATATCTTGAATTTGTAACATCCCTAAAATCCAAGTCTAGCCAGTCACAGGAAAAGATTTATTTTAGGGATTTAGAAACCCATTTCAAAGATTCTTATTTGTCAGAAATCAATTCCAAAAGTATGGAATTTTTCCAAGCTAGTTTGGTAAAAAAGAAAAAGCCACAAACTGTTAATAGACAATTCACTGTTTACAATCACTTTTTTAAAAAATGTGTCGAGTGGAATTATTTAACTGACTCGCCAACTAAAAACATAAAAAAGCGCAGAGAGCTTGAGCCCATTCGTGAGTTATGGACTGATTTAGAGATTAACAAAGTTTTAACAAATTCTCATGGATGGTTTAGAGATGCTTTTGAATTTATGGCAAACACTGGCTGTAGGACGATTGAGCTTTCTAATTTGCGCTTTAGTGACGTTGATTTTGAAAATAGGTCTGTTGTGTTAAGGTCAGAAAAAAACGCAACTGGATCAAGAATAATCCCAATAAACGATATTGCTTACGAAATCTTAAAAGTTCGGTCAGGAATTTTCAGAGACGATGATTGTTTTGTATTCATAAACGATAAGAAAAATAAACTTACTACTGACTGCCTAAATAAAAAGCTTTTAAAAATTCAAAAGAAATTAGGATTAAAGAGAAAAACTATTTATTCTCTGCGACATACTTACGCAACAAACCTATGTAATCGCAATGTAAATCTTGAAAAAGTCAGGCTTTTACTAGGACACAGCCAAATAAGAACAACGCAAAAATATGTTAAGATTGATTTTTTTGAGTTGAAAAAGATTGTTAATGGTGGTTGATTACCAACAAGCCTTAAAAAGCCCAATGGTGTTTGGGCATAGCGTTTCCCTTGACATGGGAGAGGTCACTGGTTCGAGTCCAGTAGAGACGACCAAATCCTCTCAGATTTAAGAGAAAACTATGCCCTGACGCCTCGCTTTTTAAAGCCCAGCGAGGTAGTTGTGGCAGACATAAATGAACTAGAAATTGTCGTATTAAAATACGATTCAAGTTTTACTAAAAGATCAAAAGACATCAAAAAAAACACATGGTTTAGTTTTCCAAACGACCTGTTATTGCATCCAGATTTTACAGAAATTAATGGTGAAGAGCTAAAATGGTTTATTTGGATTGTATCTATTTGCTCAAAATTGAATCAAAATAAAATCAGATTAAATATTGGTCACGCTGAAAAAGTTTTGTCTTTAGATAAAAATTATCTTTTTTCGATGATTGAAAAACTTAAACAAAAACAAATAGATGTCGTATGCGACCAGACGGCGACCAGTCCGCGACCAGACGGCGACCAGTCCGCGACAGATCACGACCGCTACAGTACGACCGCTACATTACATTACATTACATTACATAACACTACAGATAGAAATATTATAAATAATATTTCTTCATCGTCGTTAAAAAATAACGACAACGAATTAGAAAAAAAATCAAAAAGACAAACTTTTAAAATTTCAAGTTCAAAACAACTTGCTGAAATAATACCACTAGAAAACAAACAAACTTTTTTCGAACTATACCCAGATCAGGAATTTTTCCAAAAAGAGTTTTTAAAAATAAACAACTGGATTCACACGAATCCAAAAAAATGCACTCGATCAGTTAGGGGTTGGGTTCAATTTTTAGCAAACTGGTTTGAAAAAGCATGGAACTCGCATCAAAAAAATATCGTTGGCAACAAAGTTATTGGTCAAAAAATTACAGAAGAACAAGCTCTTGAGTGGCTGGTGTAGAATGAAGAAATATGAATTTTTTGTTGATATAAAATATTTTACCGAAACGATGAATGTAATGGCAGATGTTTTTCCTTCGATAAATTCCAAAGGAAGGTTTAGGCACTATTACAGCACTGTTGAGGGAATGCCAGCAGAATGCCTTAGAGACATATCAACGCAATTTTTAATGTCATCGCGGCAAATGCCTTTACCTGAAGACTTTAAGGCAGCTGTGACCGCGTGGAAGCGAAACAACAATTATTTCGAGCCACACGAACAATCACAAGAAAATAAAATCGAATGTTTGTGGTGTTATGAAACAGGAATTTTAAAAATTCAATTTTTAGATGATTCAAAGTTTCAAACTCTTATGCGATGTGATTGCAAATTTGGAGACTCTTGCAACTCGAAATTTCCAAGATGGGATGTTGGTCTTGGGAATGCGGCTAAGAAAATTGCTTTAAATCCGCTTTCATTTAAGCCGTCAGAAAACGAAGGCGGAATTTATGAATCATTGATGATTAAAGCAAAAAAATGGAACGAGTTTAAATTTCAAGCTGAAACTTTTTGGAGGGAAAAAGGATATGCTTAAAGCTTTTTGTTCATCGCACAGATGTACAGGTCAAACGTGCTGTTTTTCGTTTGCAAAGATGGCAGAAAAGGAAGTTTCGTTTAGTCAAACAAACTGCCCAGACTGCGGCGCAGTTCTTATGTGGAAAAAGAAAAATAAAAAATCTCACATAGCTGAAAGAAAAAAGCCAGCTAGTGATATGAAAAGAAATTTTTTAGATTAAGGGGAAATAGTGAAAAAAATTATTTTAATTAGTGTTTTGTATTTTATGTGCTTTACGTTTTTAGTGTCTTGCCAGACGGCTCAAATAGAGGAAACTAAGCCAGTCGAAGCGCCTAAAAAGAAAATTGTTTTAGCGTGGGGTGAGTCTCGTCAAGACTGGACTGATCAATTGATTGCTGAAATTGACAAGGTGAAATGGAATCCAGCGATTGAAAATTATTGCAAGACGGTGCCGCTTAAAGAGTGCGTAGCTCAAGCCGTGTCAATCATGGCAAAATACGAATCAAGCTTTAAGACTGGCGAGCAATTCACTGAAAGCTTTAATGATTCAAAAGGCAATCCAGTTATTAGTCGAGGACTTTTACAGTTGAGCTTTGAGTCAGCCAATCAGAAAGCCTACTCTTGTGGATTGAAAACACCAGAAGAATTGCGCGACCCGAAAATCAATTTGTCGTGTGCTGTGAAAATTGTGAACTACTGGCTCAATCGTGATTTGGTTTTGATGGCAGAACCTAAAAAAGGATGTGCAAGGTATTGGTCAGTGTGCAGAGCTTCAAGTAGTAAAAACGCAAAAATTAAAACGTATTTAGAAGGATTAAAGTGAGAGCTCTTAGTCTATTCACAGGGTATGCTGGGATTGACTTGGCTTTGTCGGAATATGTTAGCGAGGTGGTTGCTTATGTCGAAATCGAAGAATACTGTCAAAAAATTATCGCTTATCGAATGGCCGATGGAAGTATCAAAAGAGCTCCAATTCTTGCAGATGTCAAAAACGTCGAAGGTAAAGCTGGAGACTGTGACATTATCTATGGTGGATTCCCATGCCAAGACATCTCTGTCGCAGGAAATGGAAAAGGCTTGGTTGGAGAGCGAAGCGGCTTATTCTACGAAATTATCAGACTCACAAAAGAAATTCGACCAACTTTTGTGTTCCTTGAAAATGTCCCAGCCATTAGGACTAGAGGATTGGAGCAAGTTATCAAAGAGTTTACCGAAATCGGGTATGACTGTCGCTGGACGTGTTTATCTGCCGCAAGCGTTGGAGCTCCACACAAACGCGAAAGATGGTTCTTATTGGCTCACACCAACTGCCACGGCAATCAGTGTCAGATCGGAAAAGGCGATGGAATACAGAAAGCAGAGGGAACATGGGGGCGTGGCTTAAGAGAGATAAAGAATTGCGTGATTTGCTTAAAGACTTTTGCTCCGAAGCACTCGAAAAACCCAAAGACTTGCAGTTCAGACTGCTTAAAAAACTTAGGGAGATTGAACGCACTGAAAAGGTGGAAAAAGGATTTAGAACCGACAGAGTTAAAGCTCTTGGAAACGGAGTAGTTCCTTTGCAAGTTAAAACTGAATTTGAGGCCTTAATCGGCTACGCCTATAGCCACGGATATTAAAACGTATTTAGAAGGAGTAAAGTAATATGAAAACAAAGATTATACTTTTATCATGTATCCTATCATTGTCCTCTTGTGGTGTATGGTATGCTGAGTGGCAGGGAAATGTAAAGAAAGCCGAATTGAAAGCGAAGGGAGAGGCAGAATTATTAGAGTCTGAGTCATCTAAAAAAATTGCTGTCGAATCAGCAAAAGCTCAGTTGGAATCTGCAAAGCTTCTTGCTCAGGCTGAAATAGAAAGAGCAAAAGGTGCTGCCGAGGCCAATAAGATTATAGGCGATTCCTTAAAGGGTAATGATGCTTATTTAAAATATCTTTACATCACTAATCTTGAAAAAGGCGGTGCTGCAAATACTGTTTATGTTCCAACTGAAGCAGGGCTTCCTTTGTTTCTAGAGTCAAAAAAATAATTCACTCAGCCCTTCAAGCTAAGTAAACCATCTAAAGCCGAATGGACAAAATCGGCTTACTTGTCTCGACGAGTGTAGCATAAATGGGTTTTATTTTTATATCTAAACTAATAAACACCACGTTGCACCTGTCGAGAGAGGTAAATAATGGAAATTAACAAAAGATATAAGTCAAAAAAGATAGATAAAAATCTGTGGTCAGCACCAAGACCAAAGAGACGATTTTCTATAAATGTATCAGACAAGCTGTGCGTTGTTCATCACAAGGGTAGATGGGTTGTTGCACTAACTCACGATCAAGGTTGGGAAAGTCGTTTTTGGCAGAATCAGACAATAAATAGAACTCAAGCATTGCAGCTTATTGGTTTTCTTTCTGACTATGTGAATCTTGTTAAGCCGACAGACGCAACAAAGCTCAAAGCATCAACGAAAGCATCTGCAAACAGAATTGTTAAAAATACAAACGAACTTACTGGTGCTGCTGTGGGGGTAAATAATGGAAAATGATTTAAAAATAAGATTAGAACAACACGCCATGTGGTTGCTGGATGAAACAAAAGGCAAAAGATTTGTTGCAGAAAAAGGCGAAAACCTTAGCTCTACCAACCTTAGCTCTACCAACCTTAGCTATGCCGACCTTAGCTCTACCAACCTTAGCTATGCCGACCTTAGCTCTACCAACCTTAGCTATGCCGACCTTAGCTCTACCAACCTTAGATATGCCAACCTTCGCTCTGCCGACATTAGCTATGCCAACCTTAGCTCTACCAACCTTAGCTATGCCGACATTAGCTATGCCGACCTTAGATATGCCAACCTTCGCTCTGCCGACCTTAGCTCTACCAACCTTAGCTATGCCGACCTTAGCTCTACCAACCTT
>ERZ761603.384-NODE-384-length-38272-cov-37.014182_pt1 | contig 38272 bp, 39 predicted proteins | sample MGYA00511879_ERZ761603 | MGnify/ENA primary metagenome ERZ761603 (study PRJEB28899, sample SAMN02850040) | bioreactor sludge metagenome | biome: EBPR Sludge; feature: EBPR Bioreactor; material: flocular biomat | place: Australia: Thorneside Wastwater Treatment... | reverse complement strand
TGGAGTTCAGACGTGTGCTCTTCCGATCTGGGGTGCCCGGAGTTGTGCCCGGAGTTGCGGCGGGCGTGGGCACCTGCGGGTCGACGAGTGAACGGTCGGGCGCGGGTGTGGTCGGCGCGGGGGTTGTCGGCGTGGCTGCCGGAGTCGCCGCGGGAGCGGGTGTGGCGGCCGGGGGAGTCACGGCTTTGGGCTTGGCGGCGTCGATCTCGGCCTTGGTGGCGCGGCGGAGCGAACGCGACTCGATGTAGCCACGCGCACCCTCGGGGGCGGCGACCTTGTACCCGATCACCTGATCGCCCGACTTGATCTCGCCGAGGACCTTGAGCTTGGTGCCCGCGGGCGCGGGCTTGCTGTCGGGCAGGAGCGACTGCCAGCAGAACTGCGGGTTGATGACGCTGAAGGCGAGCAGCGTGCTGGGCTTGCTCAGGGCAAAGGTCTGCGAGGCGGCGTCGAACGAGCCTTCTGCGGCTTTGGCGAAGGCGGGCCAGCCGTCGGCGTAGGCGACGCGCGACCAGGTGGCGTCTTCGCCGTCGACGAGGACGAGCGTGTCACGGGGCGCGTCTGCGACGACGTAGAAGGAATCGTGGTTGCCCGCGCGGACGCTGGCGCGTTCGGCGGAAACGACGGCGTAGAAGGGCTCGACGGCCTTGATGCGGCTCTGCGCGAGGGCCGAGGTGGCGGCGCCCAGCGAGAGGGCGGAGCCGGCGACGATCGCGGCGGCGCGGACGGCGGAGGCGAGAACGAGCCGGAAGCGGGGGTTGCCGTTGAAGGCCATGGGGACCACTCCGAAAGGGGCGTGCGGGTGTGGCTGGGTCATCCGTGCCCATGCGGCCCGCATCACTGAGAGTGTAGTCGGGGTGGTGATGGTGATGGGGCGTGGAGCGATAGGATGGGGTGATGAGCGCGGGTCCGGAAGAGATCGCGGAGGCGGTGCGGCGGCTGTCGGCGGGTGGGCTGGTTGCCTTTCCGACCGAGACGGTGTACGGGCTGGGGGCGGATGCGACGTCGGAAGCCGCGGTGCGACAAGTGTTTGCGGTGAAGGGGAGGCCCGCGGAGAACCCCCTGATCGTGCATGTGAGCGACGCCCGGATGGCTCGGGGCGTGGTGGCGGGGTGGTCGGCGGAGGCGCAGCGGCTGGCGGAGGCGTTTTGGCCTGGGCCGCTGACGCTGGTTCTGCCGAAGGCGGTGGGGGTGTCGCCCGTGGTGACGGCGGGCGGGCCGATGGTGGCGGTGCGGAGCCCGGACCACGCGCTGACGCTGGCGATGATCGAGACGTTCGGCAGGCCGGTGGTGGGGCCGAGTGCGAACCCATCGGGCGGGGTGTCGCCGACGACGGCGGAGCATGTTCGTTCATCGTTTTCGTCCGAGCAGGTGTACGTGCTGGACGGCGGGCCATGCCGTGGCGGGATCGAGTCGACAGTGGTGAGCCTGGCGGGTCGGCCGCGTGTGCTGCGTCCGGGGCTGGTGTCGGCGGTGGAGATTGGGCGGGTGCTGGGTGTTTCGGTGGAGGAGGGAGAACCCGGGCGCGTGGATGGTGGGCAGAGCGGGAGCCCTGGACAGATGGTGCAGCACTATGCGCCGCGGGCGACGGCGGTGCTGTTTCAGCCGGAGGAGTGGGAGCGTGTGGAGGAGATGTTGAGCGGGGCGGAGGGTCCAGGCGTGGTGGTGACGCACGCGGCGCGGGTGGTGGCACCGCCGCACCGCGTGATCGTGATGCCGGGGGATGCGGAGGGGTACGCGTCGAGGTTGTATGGGGCGTTGCGAGAGGCGGACGCGGGTGGGCCGAGCGTGATCGCGGTGGAGACTCCGCCGCGAGGAGAGGTCGGCACGCGTGAGTGGGGCGTGTGGATGGCGGTGCGGGATCGGTTGATCCGCGCGACGTTGCCGATGGAGTGAAGGCGTGGGCTGTGGTCAGCCGGTGCGGCCGCGGAGGCGTTGGGTGGCCTCGTGGAGGATGTCGCGTTCGCGGTCGGAGAGGCTTTCCTTGCCCTGGGCGGAGACCTTGGCGAGGATGCGGTCGATCTCGTCCTGAGGTGTTGCTTGCGGCTCGTCGGCGAGGCGGAGCTTGGGCTTGCGGGGTTTGCGGGAGTCCTTGAGGATGTCGAAGAAGTCGGTGAGGAGGTGTGGACGGCGGATGAGCCAGAAGCCCGCGATGGCGCCGCCGAGGTGAGCCGCGTCGCCGCCGGCGTTGCTGGCGGGGTTGGCGTGGTTGAGGATGAGGCTGAGAGCGGCGATGGCGACGTAGCCGTAGGCGATGAGTCGGAGAGGGAGGTCGACGGGTGGGAAGAGGAGCATCATGCGCTCGTTGGGGCGGATTTTTGCGCAGGCGACGATGACGCCGAAGACGCCCGCGGAGGCGCCGACGAGGCTTGTGGTGCTTTCCTGGACGAGGGCGAGGGGGAGGGGCTTCATGCCGAGAGAGCCAGTCCAGATGATCGCGAGGAGGTTGAGTGCGAGGTAGGCGACGCCGCCGAAGATGCCGCAGGCGAGGTAGAAGGCGAGGTATTTGCGTCGGCCGAGGTACTGCTCGACCATCCAGCCGAACATGTAGAGGCCGAACATGTTGAAGGCGATGTGGATGATGTTGGCGTGGAGGAATTGGAAGGTGACGAGTCGCCAGACCTGAAGGCGTTGGAAGCCTTGGTAGGTGGAGAAGTGGCCGAGGGCGGTGAGGGGATCCTGGACGAGGTAGACGGCGGCGACGATGGGGAGACCTGTGGCGGGGTCGACGACGACGTCCTTGGTGCCGGGCTTGACGAGGGTGGTGTAGGCGGGGTTTCCGGCGCGGCGGAGGTATTCGCGGTCGGCCTGGAAGCCCTGTGGGTGGAGGAAGAAGGGGGACTCGACGAAGCCCTGGTCGGTGAAGGGCTTGAGGGTTTGTGGGGGTGCGAAGGAGCGGACAACGGGGATGCCGGCGGAGGAGAAGAGGATGCAGCCGAGGAAGATGGCGACGTTGATGACGATGAGCCAGGTGTTGACGGACCAGAAGCGAGGGGAGGAGGTGAGTTCGGCGCGTGAGGTCGGGCCGACGTAGCCGCGGTCGGGGTCGTCGGATCGGGCGTAGATGCGGTCGTGGAGTGCCATGAAGGAGGTTAGTCGGATCGGCGGCGTTTGGTGGCGAGGTCGAGAACGGCCCGCTCATCATCGGTCAGGCTGGCCATGCCGGTGAGGGATATTTTGCGGAGGACCTCGTCGAGGCGGGCCTCGTCGTCTGTGGGTGGTTCGGCGGTGCGAGGGGCGGAGGTGGCTGCGGCGGGGCTGGGCGTGTGTCGGATGGGGGGATCGTCCGGTGCGAGGTCTGGGAAGCGGGCGGGGTCGAGATCGTCGTCGAAGTCTGAGAGGAGGGGATCGGGGTGGGCGTTTCGTGCGAGGGGATCGTCGGCGAGGGGGAGCGTGATGAACTCGGCGCGGCGGAGTTCGAGCCAGGAGGCGAGCCCGCCGAAGAGCGCGACGGCGAGGAGGGTGGTCTGACCGGCGGCGGCGCCGACGACGAGGAGCGCGCCGGCGGTGAGGAGGCCGACAAGCCCGACAACGCGAGCGGCGGCGGGACGAGCGCCGCGGCCGACCCATGCTTCGAGGGTTCGGCCGCCGTCGAGCGGGGTCATGGGGAGGAGGTTGAGCCCGGCGACGCAGAGATTGGCGTAGTAGGCCCACCAGAGGATGGCGGAGGGCCAATCGGTGAGGGAGGCGGCGATGGGGCGCGGGTTGAAGGGGTTGAAGAGGAGGTGAGAGGTCGGGGAGCCCATGAGGAAGAGGGCGGCGGCGAGTGTGCCGGCGAGGGCGAGGGAGACGACGGTGGGCGTGAGGACGAGGATGAGCCTGGGGACGAGCGGGCGAGGGAGCGTGGGCCCGAGGAGGGAACCGAGGGGCCAGAGTGGGATGTACTCGGGCTCGACGCCGAGTCGATGGGCGACGGCGAGTCTGGCGAGTTCGCGGAGGAGGACGACGGCGGCGACGAAGAAGACGGCGAGCGCGATGTAGGAGGGGCCGACACGGTCGAGGGGGATCGCGAGGAGGAGGACAGCGGCGACCCAGAAGAGGAAGACCCAGTGGACGCCGACGCGGAAGGAGCGGAAGGAGAAGAGGGAGATTGACCAGGTGAGGGGGTCGTCGGAGCGGGCGAAGACCTGGCCGAAGGAGAGTGCGCGGCGCGTGGGGGAGGCGGCGGAGGGGGACCCTCGTTGCGGTCTGGAGGCGTGTTGTCGCGGGTGCTCGGTCACGTACAAGGCTCTTCGCGTGTCGAGGGGAAATGGATCGGGTCAGTGAGGAGGAGAAGAGGTGAAGAGGCCGCGTTGATGGGCGATGAGGATGGTGGCGATGGACTTGGCGTCGGCGAGGCGGCCGTCGGAGGCCATGGCGAGGGCGTCGCGGGCGTCGATGAGGACGACGGAGAGTGCCTCGTCGGGCTCGGGGCGTTGGCCGAGGTGGGTGAGGCCTGAGGCGGCGTAGGCCCACATGAGTTCATCGGTCATTCCCGGCGTGGTGTGGAACCGAGAGAGGGGGGTGAGGGTTGCGGCCTGATAACCGGTCTCTTCGAGGAGCTCGCGGTGGGCGGTGCGGGTGGGGTCTTCGCCCTGTTCGCGAGTGCCGGCGGGGAGTTCGAGGAGGGCCTTGCCGAGGGCGAAGCGTTCGTTGCGGACGAAGACGATGCGTGGAGGGAGGCCGGGCGCTTCGAGGATGGGGAGGATGACGACGGCGCCGGGGTGGCGGACGCATTCGCGTGCGAACTCTTCGCCGGCGGGGGTGCGGAGGACGACCTGCTCGAAGTCGAACTTTCGGCCGCGATGGAGCGTTCGGCGGGTTACTTCCTGGAACGTCTTGTTGGTGTCATCCACGCGAGGAGGGTAGGGGGTCGGCGTTGGTGGTGAGCGTGGGGACGAGCGGGGAGTGCTGGTCGGCGGGGCCTGGCGCGGGGTATCGGCCTTTGGAGCGTTCGCGGATGATGCGGCGGAGCTCAAGGCGCATGTCTTCGATGACGGAGGCGAGTTTGGAGAGGGCGGCGTCGGGGCCGTCTTTCATGAGTTCGTCGTGGTCGATGGGGTGTCCGTACATGACGGCGATGGGGCAGCGGAAGGGCGTGGGGCGGGGGCGGTGAAGAGGCCAGGCGTCGAAGACACCCTCGACGGCGACTGGGACGACGGGGCACTTGGCGCGTTTGAGGAGAAGGAGTGTGCCGCGTTTGAAGTCCTGGAGAGCGCCGTCGCGGGAGCGTGAGCCTTCGGGGAAGATGACGAGTGCGTGCCCGTCGGCGAGGACGGAGAGGGCGGTTTTGATGGCGGCGGTGTCGCCTTGGCCGTCTTCGCGGATGGGGATGGAGTTGAGGGCGGAGATGAGCCAGGCGAAGGGCTTGAACTTGAAGAGCCCTGCGCGGGCGATGAAGGCGACCTGTCGTTGGTGGATGAAGGAGCCGACGAGGGGTGGATCGAGGAAGGACTGGTGGTTGGCGGCGATGAGGAGGGGGCCGTCGGCGGGGACACGATCGACGTGGTGGGCGCGTGCGCCGAAGCAGGAATAGAGGAAGAAGCGAGCGGTTCGGCTGCAAAGGAAATAGACGAAGGACTTCAGGACGCTGTGGTTGGGGTTGCGGGCGCGGATCCGTGCGAGCATGGCGGAGTGTATTGCGGGGTTACTCGGCGATGGCGCTGGCGATGGCGAGTGAGGCGGTGTGGGAGAGGGAGAGGTGCCAGCGGCGGATGCCGAGGGATTGGGCGATGAGGGAGGCTTGGCCGGTGAGGAAGAGGATGGGCTGTCCGGAGGGGAGTTTGCGGACTTCGATGTCGGTCCAGGCGATGCCGTCACGCCAGCCGGTGCCGAGGCATTTGAGGACGGCTTCCTTGGCGGCGTATCGGGCGGCGGCGTGCTCGGCGAGGCGTTTGGGGTTGGATTCGCAGTAGGCGCGTTCGGCGGGGGTGTAGACGCGATTCCAGAAGGCGTCGGCGTGTCGCTCGATCATGTCGGCGATGCGGGCGACGTCGATGATGTCCACGCCGTGGGAGATCATGGCTTGGCGGGTTTGGCGGGCTTCGCGGGCTTGGCTTCGGCCGCGGGCTTGGCGTCCTTTGCTGCGGGCTTGGCGTCGCTCGAGCCTGCTGCGGTTGAAGCGGCGGGTGTGGGGGCGGGCTTGTCGGCGGAGGCGGCTTTTTTGTAGCTGTCGGAGCGGTAGTCGGTCTGATAGAAGCCCGAGCCCTTGAAGACGAGGGCGGCGCCGGTGCCGATGAGTCGTTCGAGGGCCTTTTTGCCGCACTGCGGGCAGGTCTTCAGGGGCTTGGCGGTCATGGACTGGAACTGCTCGAACTGGTGCTTGCAGGCGGAGCATCGATAGTCGTAGGTGGGCATGGTCGAGCTCGCGGGAGGGTGGGGTTGCTCAGGCGGGCGTGACGGCGACCTTGGCGGGTCGGATGACGCGTTCGGTGCCGGCGACGTCGATGGTGTATCCGGGCTGGAAGCAGGAGGCGACGAGACCTGGGCCGACGCCATCGACGGGCTGGTGCATGACGGCCTCGTGTCGGCCCGGTTCGAAGGGATCGCCCTGCTTTGGGAGGATGGTTCCGACGCCGTGTCCGACGAGGGTCTTCATGAGTTCGTCGCGGATGACGCGGACGCCGTCGATGACCTGAGCGGCGGAGGCCTTGGTGGGGTCGATGGCGAGAGCGAGGTCGAAGTGGTCGAGGACGGAGAGGATGGACTGGGTGACGGCGGCCATGCCGTGGAGCTTGGCGTGGGCTTCGTTCTGGAGGGCGCGGCGTTGGGAGTTCTGGTAGTCGGCGGCGAGGCGGAGGTAGCGGTTGTTGGCGTCGGCGAGGTCGGCCTCGAGCTTGGCGACGCGGTCGGCGAGTTGGGCGGCGGATTCGACTTCGTCGCTCAGGTCGTGATGGGGTGTGGTGTCGTCGGACATGGTGGTGCCTCAGGCGCCGAAGGCGTCTTTGACTTTCTTCCAAAAGCCGTCGCGTTCGGGCATGACGGATTTTTCTTCGGTGGCGGCGAACTCTCGGAGGAGGTCTTCCTGCTTTTTGGAGAGCTTGCGTGGGACTTCGATGCCGACAACGACGCCCATGTCGCCTCGGCGTTGGGAGCGGAGATTGGGGAGGCCTTTGCCGGGGATTCGGAGGACCGAGCCGTGGGGCGTGCCGCGCGGGATGGAGAGTGTGGCTTTGCCGTCGATGGCGGGGATTTCGATTTCGGCGCCGAGGGCGGCCTGGGTGAAGGAGATGGGGAGTTCGAGGACGAGGTGGTCGTTCTCGCGGCGGAAGAGGTCATGATCGCGGACGCGCACGACGACGTGGAGGTCGCCGCGCGGGCCTTCGCCGGAGGGGGAGACTTCGGGAGGTGGCGGTTCGCCCTCACCCTGGATGCGGACGACCTGGCCGTCGGAGATGCCCGCGGGGACCTTGATGGAGAGCTTGCGGGGCTTGGGGACGCGCCCTTTGCCGCGGCAGGAGTCGCACTTGTCCTTGATGGTGGAGCCACGACCCTGGCAGGCGGGGCAGGTGGTGACCATGCGGAACATGCCGCCCAAGCCGGTTTGCTGGACTTTGCCCTGACCGCCGCAGGTCGGGCACTTGACGGGTTTGGAGCCGGGCTTGGCGCCGGAGCCCTTGCAGGGGTCGCAGAGATCGGCGCGTTGGAATTCGATGTCTCGCTCGCAGCCTGAGAAGACGTCTTCGAGGGAGATGTCGATTTCGTACTCGAGGTCGTATCCGCGGGGCGGGCCGCCGCGGCTGCGTCCGCCGCCGCCCATGCCGCCCATGCCGTTGAAGAGATCGCCGAACATCGAGAAGATGTCCTCGACGTTCATGCGTTGGAAGTCGTGTCCTGCGGCGCCGGCGCCGCGGAGGCCTTCGTGGCCGTACTGGTCGTAGATCCGGCGTTTCTGTTCGTCGGCGAGGACTTCGTAGGCGGCGGCGGCTTCCTTGAAGTTTTTCTCGGCCTCGGCGTCCCCGGGGTTTCGGTCGGGGTGGTACTTCATGGCGAGGCGGCGGTAGGCGCGTTTGATTTCCTCCGCGTCGGCGGAGCGTTCGACGCCCAGAATGTCGTAGTAGTCGCGCGGCATGGGGAGCTCGGGAGGATCGGTTTGGGAATCAAGCCCACGGGTGTGAACCCGTGGGCTTCGGAAAGCGTGGTGGTCCGCGGTGTCCCGCGGGAGGGCGTGTCTTAGGCGGTGGCGCCTTCGACGGCCTTGGTGTCGTCCTTGAGGTCGGTGATGAGGACGTCGGTGGTGAGCATGAGCCCTGCGACGGAGGCGGCGTTGGTGAGGGCCGTCTTGGCGACGAGGGCGGGGTCGATGATGCCGGCCTTGACGAGGTCGGTGTATTCGCCGGTGGCGGCGTTGAAGCCGAAGGAGTTGCCGCCCTTTCCGCCTTCCTTGACCTTCTCGACGACGACGTCACCGTCGAAGCCGGCGTTCTCGGCGATGGTGTAGGCGCAGGCCTCGACGGCCTTGGCGACGATATGGAAGCCGGTCTTCTCGTCGTCGGTCTTGGCCTTCTTGGCGGCGGCGAGGATGGCGTCCTGGGAGCGGAGGAGTGCAACGCCGCCGCCGGGGACGTAGCCTTCCTTGGCGGCGGCGCGGGTGGCGTGGAGCGCGTCGTCGACCATGTCCTTGCGGGCCTTCTGGACGAGTTCGGTCTCGCCGCCGACGTGGATCATGGCGACGCCGGAGGTGAGCTTGGCGAGGCGTTCCATGAGCTTTTCGCGGTCGTAGTCGGAGGTGGACTTGTCGTGCTGGGCCTTGATCTGGGCGGCGCGGGCCTGGATGTCGGCCTTCTTGCCGGCGCCTTCGATGATGGTGGTGTTGTCCTTGGTGACGACGATTTTCTTGGCGCGGCCGAGTTCGGAGAGCTCGACGGAATCGAGGCTGCGACCGAGGTCTTCGGCGAAGAAGGTGCCGCCGGTGAGGACGGCGATGTCGGCGAGCATGGCCTTGCGGCGGTCGCCGAAGCCCGGTGCCTTGACGGCGCAGATGCGGAGGGTGCCGCGGAGGCGGTTGACGACGAGTGTGGCGAGGGCTTCGTTCTCGACTTCCTCGGCGATGAGGAGGACGGGCTTGCTGGCGACGGCGACCTTGTTGAGGAGAGGGAGGAGGTCGACGAGGTTGGAGATCTTCTTCTCGTAGATGAGGATGTAGCAGTCTTCGAGGACGCACTCGGCGGTCTTGGGGTCGGTCATGAAGTAGGGGGAGAGGTAGCCCTTGTCGAACTGCATGCCTTCGACGTAATCGAGGGTGGTGTCGGCGGTCTTGCCGTCCTCGATCTCGCAGACGCCGTCGGGCCCGACTTTGGCGATGGCTTCGGCGATGAGCTGGCCGATGGAGGCGTCGTGGTTGGCGGAGACGGTGGCGATCTTGGCGTAGTCGTCCTTGCCCTTGCACTTGACGGCCATGCTGGAGATGGCGTCGCCCGCGGCGGCGGCGGCGGCGGAGATGCCTCGCTGAAGGAGGACGGGGTTGGCGCCGGCGGTGACGTGGCGGAGCCCTTCGGAGAAGATGGCCTGTGCGAGGACGGTTGCGGCGGTGGTGCCGTCACCGGCGACGTCGGCGGTCTTCTTGGCGACCTCGTTGACCATTTTGGCGCCCATGGCCTGGAAGGGCTCGGGGAGAGAGACTTCCTTGGCGACGGAGACGCCGTCCTTGGTGATGGCGGGCCCGCCGAAGGACTTCTCGATGACGACGTGGCGTCCGGCGGGGCCCATCGTGCACTTGACGGCGGCGGCGAGAGCGTCGACGCCCTTCTTCATCTCGGCGAGGGCCGAGTCTTTGAACATGAGTTGCTTGGTGGCCATGGGGTCTCCAGAAAGATCAGAGGTGCGATCTCAGAATTCAGATGAACGCAGGGAGGCGGATCGAGCTTCAGCCTTCGATGACGCCGAGCAGTTCGGACTCGCGGAGGATGAGGTGCTTGACGCCTTTGATCTCGACTTCGGTGCCGGCGTACTTGCCGTAGACGACGGTGTCGCCCTTGCGGACGGACATTTCGCCGCGTTTGCCGTTGTCGAGGCGCTTGCCGGGTCCGACGGCGACGATCTGGCCGCGGACGGGCTTTTCCTTGCTGGCTTCGGGGAGGAAGATCCCGCTGGCGGTCTTGGTTTCGGCTTCGGCGGGCTTGACGAGCACGCGGTCTTCGAGCGGCTTGACGGACATGGGGTTCTCCTTCTTGGGGTCAGTGGGATGAGCCGCGAACGGCAAAGAGCTCGCGGCGGATGGTGTGGAGCAGGTCCCCGTCACGCGCGGGGTCCAGTGAACATTGACGGGCGGCGTCCCCGGTGGGCATCTGCCCCCAGACGGGCGCTTTGGGGTCGGGATCGGTGAGTCGGCGCGGGAAGACGTGGAAGTGCAGGTGGTGGACCTGATTGCCCAGGCACTCGTAGTTGAGCTTGTGGCACTGTGTGGCGCGGGCGACGGCCTCGGCGAGCTGGGCGGTTTCTTCGAGGTAACGTGTGCGGGTCGCGGGGGGGAGCTCGTGGAGCTCGGTGGCCGGGGCCTTGGAGAGCAGCACGGAATAGCCGCGGAAGAACTGCGAGTCGCCGAGGACGGCGAAGCCCGTGTCGAGCTCGGCGATCATGCCCGGATGACGGCCGTTGCGGGCGTCGTCGATCCGGCGGCAGATCTCGCAGTTGTCCTGGTGCGTGGCCATTGGGGGGGGTTCAGTGGGTGGATCAGTGGACGGATCAGTGGGTGGGGGCGGGCTTCTTGCGGCGTTCCATCCAGAGTTCGATGGCGACGGGGAGGAGGCTGACGACGATGATGCCGAGCACGACGGCCTCGAAGTTCTTGCGGACCCAGGGGATGTTGCCGAAGAACCAGCCGGCGATGACGCAGACGCCGACCCAGAGGATGGCGCCGCTGACGTTGTAGAGGGCGAAGCGGGAGTAGTTCATGGCGCCCGCACCGGCGACGAAGGGGACGAAGGTGCGGACGATTGGGACGAAGCGGCCGAGGATGATGGCTTTGCCGCCGTACTTCTCGAAGAACTGGTGGGCGCGGTCGAGGTGTCGGCGGTTGAGCATTCGTTCGAGGCGGGTGGCGCCTTCGCCGGGCTTGGACTTGAAGACGCGGGGGCCGATGAAGTGTCCGGCGTGGTAGTTGACGGCGTCGCCGAGAATGGCGGCGAAGGTGAGGAGGGCGAGGGACCAGCCGAGGTTAAGGATGGGCGGTCGGCCTTCGCCGGGGGCGGCGAGTGCGCCGACGGTGAAGAGGAGGCTGTCGCCGGGGAGAAAGGGCATGATGACGAGCCCGGTCTCGGCGAAGATGATGGCGAAGAGGAGCCCGTAGACCCACAGGCCGTGGTCTTGCACGAAGCCTTCGAGGAAGGTGGGAAGATCCCGGAAGATGTCGAGGAGTTGTTCCATGGGCTGGGTTAGTCGAGCAACTCTTCGAACTGTTCAACGGTGAGGCCGGCGTCGCGGATGAGCCCGCGGAGTGTGCCCTTGGCGAGTTCCTTGTGGTTGGGGATCGAGAGGTGCCGGTGGGGCGGGGTGCGGAGGCGCAGGATCATGTGACTGCCGCTCTGGTGGCTGAGCTCGTAGCCGATTCGGCAGAAGGCGCGGACCGCATCGGCCCCGGAGATGACGGGGAGCTTGCCCATGGATCAGCCGGTCCTCCCGAAATTGACGTCGATGGTCTCCTCGGTGATCGGCGGGGGGATCGGATCGCCGTGCTTCTTGAGGCTTTCGAGGTACCCCTCGATCGCGTCGCTGATGTTTTTGACGGCCTCCTGGCGCGTTTCGCCCTGGCTCCAGCATCCCGGGAGGGTCGGGCACGAGGCCACGAACTTGCCGTCTTCATCCTGCTCGATGTGGATGCGGAATTTCATTGATTGACTCCCACAGGCAGGTCCTGAATCGTTATCTCAATTTTCTCGCAGGTCGCTGAGCTGCGACGACTGACTTCCTCCATCCGAAACGCGTTCTCGTCGGCTGCAAAAAACGGCTCGAACTCTAGTTTACGGCCATCGGCACCAACAACGTCACGAATCGCCACACCAGCAATCTTTGCCGTCTTGCGCTCTGCCCTAAGACACGCTGACTCAAGTGCTCTTAGAAAGGCGACCGCTTCACTATCTTCCACACGTGATGCTGCAGCCACGACCGCCTCGATCTGTTCCAAAAGGTTCCGAGGGTGATTGAGTTGTCCAATCGCGTGAAGCGAATTGGAAACGACGAGCAGCTCCACCAGTTGTACAGAGTTCTCTTCAAGAATTCGCTCATCCGAACCGCAGTCCCAGCGAAGAGTCTTCTGGAGGGCTTCAGACTCGTTAGGAAAGTTCTGAGCGTAAAACAAGCCACGCAGTTGGACTCTGTAACGCTCTGGAATTCCCTCTTCCGTCAACTCGACAGTCTGGAGCATGAGTAGGCTCGTGCCGACCGTGGAACTTGCAAAGGCCGTTCGCAGAGCCTCTTCGACGTAGTTGAGTATCCGAGTGTCTTGCGCAGAAGAAAAACCCAGTGCCTGTAAGGCTTCCACACACCGAAGTACCGTTGCCACAACGTCCGAAGTGCGACAGATACACAGAGCGCTGCACCGGTCCGAATCTTTAGATTGTGAAACAAGTCTCGGCATCAGCAGCACTCCGTCATGTTTTTGACTGACTCAGAAACCCATGCCGCCCATGCCACCCATGCCGCCCATGCCACCCATGCCGCCCATGCCGGGGCCAGCGCCTGCGGCGGCGGGTTCCTTGGGTTCGGGCTTGGAGGTGATGATGCAGTCGGCGGTGAGGAGGACGGTGGCGACGCTGCTGGCGTTGACGAGGGCGAGGCGGTCGACCTTGGCGGGGGTGATGACGCCCTGGGCGACGAGGTCGCCGTACTCGAGGGAGAGGGCGTTGAAGCCGAAGTTGCCCTTGCCTTCCTCGACCTTGCTGACGACGACGGAGCCCTTCTCGCCGGCGTTTTCGGCGATGGTCTGGAGGGGGACGGCGAGGGCGTTGTAGACGACCTTCATGCCGGCGGCGTAGTCGTACTTGGCGCGGCCGAGGTCTTCGCTGGTGGCGTCGCCCTTGCCGAAGGCGGCCTTGAATTCCTTGGTGGCTTCGATGGCCTTGCGGGCGCGGATGAAGGAGACGCCGCCGCCGGGGACGATGCCCTCGGCGACCGCGGCGCGGGTGGCGTGGAGGGCGTCCTCGATGCGGGCCTTCTTTTCCTTGAGTTCGGCCTCGGAGGCGGCGCCGACCTTGATCTGGGCCACGCCGCCGGCGAGCTTGGCGAGGCGCTCCTGGAGCTTCTCGCGGTCGTAGTCGGAGGTGGTCTTCTCGATCTCGGCGCGGATCTGGGCGATGCGGGCCTGGATGGCCTTGGTGTCGCCCGCGCCCTCGACGATGGTGGTGTTGTCGGCGTCGATCTCGAGCTTCTTGGCCATGCCCAGGTGCGAGAGTTCGACCTTGTCGAGCTCGATGCCCAGGTCCTTCATGATGGCGGTGGCGCCGGTGAGGATGGCGATGTCCTCGAGCATGGCCTTGCGGCGGTCGCCGTAGCCCGGGGCCTTGACGGCGGCGACGTTGAGCGTGCCGCGGAGCTTGTTGATGACGAGGGTGGAGAGGGCTTCGCCGGTGACGTCCTCGGCGATGATGAGGAGGGGCTTCTTGGCCTTCATCACCTTCTCGAGGAGGGGGACGAGCTTGGCGATGGACTCGATCTTGTCCTCGTGGATAAGGACGAGACACTTGTCGAGCTCGACCTTCATGGCGTCGGCGTCGGTGATGAAGTTGGGGGAGAGGTAGCCTCGGTCGAACTGCATGCCCTCGACGACGGCGACCTCGGTCTCGATGTTCTTGCCTTCTTCGACGGTGATGACGCCGTCCTTGCCGACCTTCTCGAAGGCGTCGGCCATGATCTTGCCGATGGCCTGGTCGTTGTTGGCGGAGATGGCGGCGACGTTCTGGATATCGCCCTTGCCCTTGACGGGGGTGGCGAGGGTGTCGATGGACTCGGCGGCGACGGAGACGGCGGCCTTCATGCCGCGGACGAGGGCGTTGGCGTCGACGCCGGCGGCGATGGCCTTGAGCCCTTCGCGGAAGAGGGCCTCGGCGAGGACGGTGGCGGTGGTGGTGCCGTCGCCGGCGTCATCGGAGGTCTTGCTGGCGGCCTCTTTGACGAGTTTGGCGCCCATGTTCTCGGCTTTGCAGGAGAGTTCGACTTCCTCGGCGACCGAGACGCCGTCCTTGGTGACGGTGGGCCCGCCCCAGGACTTGTCGAGGACGGCGTTGCGGCCGCGCGGGCCCAGGGTGGCCTTGACGGCGCGGGCGAGCTTGGTCACGCCGGCGAGGAGGGACTGACGAGCGTCAACGTCGAACGAGAGTTCCTTGGCCATTCTGTGTACTCCCACAAAGAGGGGTGAATTGTGTGCTCGTGGCGCGGTCGCCACGGCCGGGTCGGAGGGCACCGCGGTGTACGAGTGCATTGGCAAGCAACGTGCCATTCGCGGGCGGGTGTTTGGGGGGTGTGAAGGGGCTGCGCGGCGTGGCGGAGGCTGTCAGCCCGGGAATGGTGGGGTCCAAGTCTGCCGAACTGGCAGGCGAGGGTGGCTATGCTGGCCCCGCACCTTGTTGAAGGAGATCCTGGATGCGACACGCGATTCGGTGGTGGTCGGCCCTGTTGGGAATGGTGATGGGGATGGTGGTCGCATCGGTGGCGGCGTTCGGCGGGGTTGCGGCACCCGAATCGTGGACCGGGGTGGTGGAGCTGCCCGGGGGGGCGAAGCTGGAGTTCAGCGTGGCGCTGGAGGAAGCCTCGGGGACGATCTCGATCCCGGTGCAGGGTGTGAAGGACCTGCCGCTGGCGGATGTGACGGGGCGGGGGAAGTCGATCCGCTTCACGATCAAGCCCGCGGGGACGCCCGAGGCGACGCACGCGAAGTTCTCGTGGGAGGTTGCGGAAGACGGCACGGCGAAGGACGGGCTTCTGCGTCAGATGGGGCAGGAGTTCAAGGTGACGGCGAAGCGTCTGGCGGCGGGGCAGGAAGCGCCGCAGATGAAGCGGCCGCAGGAGCCCAAGCCTCCGTTCCCGTATCGGAGCGAAGAGGTGGAGGTGAAGGTTGCGGATGGGCATGCGCTCGCTGGAACGTTGACGCTGCCGGAGGGGAAGGGGCCGTTTCCGGGCGTGATTCTGGTGTCGGGGTCCGGGCCGCAGGATCGGGACGAGTCGTTGCTTGGGCACAAGCCGTTTCTGGTGCTGGCGGATCATCTGACGCGGGCTGGTGTGGCGGTGCTTCGGTATGACGATCGGGGGGTTGGTCGCAGTACGGGGAACTTTGCAACGGCGACGAGCGACGACTTCGCGGTGGATGCGTTGGCGGCGCTCGAGTACCTGTCGAAGCGGGCGGAGATTGATGCGGCGAAGGTGGGGATCGTGGGGCACAGCGAGGGTGGGCTGATCGCGCCGCTGGTGGCGGCGAAGAGCGAGGTGCCGAAGTTTCTGGTGCTGCTGGCGGGCCCGGGGATGCGTGGGGTGGAGTTGCTGGTGCTGCAGGGGCGGCTGATCGCGGAGGCGAGCGGCGCGGACGCGGAGACTGCAGCGAGGAACGCGGCGGCGAGCGAGCGGGTGCTGCGGTCGATTGTGGAGGGGGCGAGCGACGAGGCGGTGCTGAAGGTGCTGCGGGAGGTGGTGGAGGCGGAACTGGCGGTCAATGAGTCGACGAAGGACAGGCCCGCGGAGGAGCGGGCGGGGTTGGTGGAGCAGACGGTGAAGCAACAGGCGGCGGCGGTGTTGTCGCCTTGGATGAAGCGGTTCCTGGCGATTGACCCGGCGGAGTCGTTGCGGCGGGTGCGGGTGCCGGTGCTGGCGTTGATCGGGGAGAAGGACCTGCAGGTGCCGCCGAAGGAGAACCTGGCGGGCATCGCGGCGGCGCTCAAGGCGGGCGGGAACGAGCGGGGCACGCTGCGTGAGATGGTGGGGCTGAATCACCTGTTCCAGACGGCGAAGACGGGGTCGCCTTCGGAGTATGTGGAGATCGAGGAGACGTTCGCGCCGGCGGCGCTTGAGGCGGTGAGCGGGTGGATACTGGAGATGACGGGGGGCGTGGGGGAGAAGAAGTAGCTGGTTGGGGGTGTGGAAGGGGGTTGAGGGGTCTGGCTAGGATGGGGCCGAATGATGACGACACTGGCGAGCGTTGAGCTTGGGAGTTACCTGCCGGTCTTTCTGATCGTGATGATGGCGATCGGCTTTGCGTCGATCAACATCGTGGGGACGCTGTTGCTTGGGCCGAAGCGTCCGGGTGCGACGAAGGGATCGAGCTACGAGTCGGGGATGTCGCCGGTGGGTTCGGCGCGGAAGCGGTTCAACGTGCGGTTTTACCTGATCGCGATGACGTTTCTGGTGTTCGACGTCGAGATTATCTTCCTGTACCCGTGGGCGACGACGTTTGCGAACCTGAAGCCGATGAGCGAGGAAGGGTTGATCTGGCTGGGCCGAATCGGGTTCTTCATGCTGACGACGGTGGTGATGTACCTGTACGGCCGCCGGAAGGGCGTCTTCCAGTTTGACTGAGGCGCGGAGTGGGCGGGTTGGGCGGTACACCGACACAGGGTGTTTGGTCGGTGGAGACGCGGGGCTAAATCGGCCCGATGTGTCCGATTTAAGCCGAGTAAACGTGCCAGACGGTGCAGTGCACCGGTGGTGGTGGGTCGGCGTTGTTGAAACCCCTCAGTGAGGTTGCGTCTCTGCCGATGCACAGACGCCATGCCAAGGACGGTGTGGCGTGGGAGTGTGCATGGCAGGGCATGCGGAAGGAACACCAAAGGAAGGGTCTCCCGGGGATCGGCTCTCGCGGCTGATCGCGGCGGGGGATGTGACCGCGCTGTTCCAGCCGATCGTGGATGTGGAGCGTGGGACGATCGCCGGGCGAGAGACGCTGGCGCGTCCGGGGCCTTCGTCCGGATACTCGAACGCTGGGGAGTTGTTCGAAGAGGCGGAGGAGTTGGGGAGGTTGTGGGAGCTTGAGGCGGTGACGCGGTCGAAGTCGATCGCGGCATCGCGGGAGTGGTCGGACGGGTCGCAGTTGTTTCTGAACACGACGCCCCAGGTGTTGTCGGACCCGAGGTTCCCCGGCGAACTGGTGACGCTGGTGCGTGGGACGCCGGGGCTGAATCCCGGGCGGATCGTGATCGAGGTGACGGAGCGATCGGATCAGCACTACACGGAGGCGTTGGTCCAGCAGGTGACGGTGCTGAAGAGCCAGGGATTTGAGATCGCGATCGACGACGTGGGGGCGGGGACGAGCGGTCTGAATCGGATCATGGCGCTCAAGCCGAGATGGCTGAAGCTGGACCGGGACCTGGTGGAGAACATCCATCTGGATCGCGCGAAGCAGAACCTGATCCGGTTCTTTCTGCACTTTGCGCGGATGTCGAGCGTGAAGGTGATCGCGGAGGGGATCGAGAAGCGCGAGGAGCTGGGGGCGTTGATCGATCTTGGGGTGCGGTACGCGCAGGGGTATCTGCTGGCGAGGCCCGGGAGCCGAGAGGTTGGGCTTGAGCCCGAGCTTCTGTCGTGGGTGTCGGAGCGTCAGGCGGCGCGTCGATCGGCGAGCTTTGCGGATCCGAGGCGGACGCCGGTGTCGCGGTGGTCGCGTCAGGTGTTGTGCGTGGACGGGCGGATGAGTGTGTCGGACGCGGCGGCGATGATGCTCCGCGATGCGAGGGCGGTCGGGGCGGCGGTGACCGAGAGCGGGCGGTATGTGGGGTGGTGCGGGCGGGATGAGCTGCTGCGGAGCGCTGGGGACGGGCGGAGCGGTCTGCCGGTGGGGTTTATCGCGCACAAGGAGAGCCCGCTGGTGAGCGCGGAGACGCCCGTGACGGAGGCGCTGGAGATCGCGGCGGCGCGTGAGGATCGGGCGGCGTCGGAGCCGCTGGTGCTGGGCGAGCAGGGTGTGGTGAGCGGGATTGCGACGGTGGGGGAGTTGCTGGCGGCGGCGGCGGCGATTGCGCGGGACGTTCAGGATCGGACAGCGCCGGTGACGGGATTGCCGGCGCGGGTCCGGGCGGACGAGCACGTGGCATCGCTGATCGCGGAAGCCAAGAGCAGGCCGGGACGGTCGGGCGACGCGGCGGTGGTGGATATCAGGAACTTCGCGGCGTTCAACGCGGTGGTGGGGTATGAACTGGGCGACCAGTTGCTCCAGCGTGTGGTGGCGTTGCTGCGGACCGAGGTGGTGCGAGGGGAGGCGGGGGTGTTCCTGGCGCATCTGGAGAGCGATCGGTTCCTGGTGACGGCGCCGCCCGGGGTGCTGGCGGGTCGGCTGCGGGGGATGCTCGAGACGTTTGATGTGACTGGAGAGACGGAGCGTCCCGGCGAGGGGTCGGGGCGTGGTGGGGTGGGGCTGAGGGCGGTGCTGGTGCCGGACGCGTTCGCGGGTGCGGAGACACCTGCGGACGTGTATCGCGCGGCGCGGGATGCTCGCGGGACGGACGAGGGCGAGGGCAGTCGCCTGATCGTGGCGGGGATCCAGCGGGCGCGGCTGTCGGCGTAAGTGTGATACGCTGGTGGTGATGACCCCCGAGAGTGGCGGGACGAGCCCCGCGGCAGAAAAGAAGGAAGAAGGGCGAGGCGGATCGGCGAACCGAGGGATCCGCCGTGCGTCCATGGGCGAACGGGTGTGGGCGTTGATCGGGGCGGTGGGGTTGGCGTCGCCTTTGGTGGTGGCGTCCGGGCTTGAGGCGGATGCGGCGGGGATGGGGACGCACACGCAGCTGGGGATGCCCCCGTGCGGTTGGATCGTGGCGTACGGGAGGCCTTGCCCGACGTGCGGGATGACGACGGCGTTCACCCACGCGGCGCACGGGGAGTTCGTGTCGGCGGCGACGGCGCAGCCCGGGGGATTGCTGCTGGCGGTGTTGGCGGCGGCGGGATTCTGGGTGTGCCTGCACACCGCGGTGACGGGTTCTCGGGCGGTGTGGGTGACGCTGCGGGCGGTCACGCCCTGGCGTGCGGGGTGGATGGTCGCGGCGTTGGGCGCGGCGTGGGCGTACAAATGGTGGACGTATCGTTCGGCGTGAACCTGGAGCCCTCGGCATGAAGCGCAGCAGCGGGAAAGACGGAGCCTGTGGGGTTGGGCCTTGGTGGGCGACGGTGCGTGTGGGGGCGGCGCTCGGCGTGTGCGCGATGGGGCTTTCGATGGGCGGGTGCATCGTCCCGGCGGCGATCGGCGGGATGGTCGAGTCGTACAAGCGGACGAGCACACGGACGGTCGAGCCGGAGTACCTCGGGCTTCGCGGGAAGACGGTCGCGGTGGTGGTGGCGTCGGATCCGGGGATCGAGGCAGAGCATCCGGTGCTGACGGTGCGCGTGACGACGGAGATCACGGCGCGGCTGGCGGATGAAACGAGCGACGCGGGGATCGGGGGGTATGTGCCGCCGCAGGACGTGCTTCGGGTGCTCTACAACACGCCGGGATGGCAGGCCAAGACGATGACGGAGCTTGGGACGCTGCTGGGCGGGGTGGACGCGATCGTGTACGTGGAGATCACGGAGTATCGCCTGCACGAGCCCGGTGACGCGTACTTGTGGAATGGTCTTGCGGCGGGGAGCGTGAGCGTGTTTGACCTTCGCAGTTCGGTGCCGAACGAGCCGGCGTTCCGGACTGCGGTGTCGGTGGGGTTCCCGGACAAGAAGGGCGTGGGCCCGGAGACGTTCAACATGCCGACGGTGAACACGGCGTTGTCGAAGCGGTTCATCGATCGGGCGAGCTGGCCTTTCTATTCGCACGAGGAGCCGTATTACCCGACGTACTGAGGGCGGAATGCGCGGAAGTTGGATCGGGTCGGGAATCGGAGAGTGATCGATGGTGCATCGTCGAGCGAGTGGAGTGCTGGCGTGTTGCGTCGGAGTGGCGGCTGGGCTGTGGCTGCCGGGGTGCAACGTGGTGGGTCCGATCGCGTTGCTGATCGAGGGCCCGCCGACGACGGACGCGGTGTTCGAGCTTGATCCGTTGAGGCCGACGGTGGTGTTTGTGGATGATCCCGGGAACGCGCTGCCGCAGCGTTCTTTGCGGGGCGAGATCGCGCGATCGGCGGAGAAGCAGCTTCTGGACAAGGAAGTGCTGAAGGATGTGATCGATCATCGCGGGGTGCTCCAGGCGGTGAGCCGGGAGCGATTCGGGGAGCAGATGTCGATCACGGAAGTGGGCCGGGCGGTGAGCGCGGAGGTGGTGATCTACGTGCAGATCGTGTCGATCACACTGTCGAGCGATGGGGCGTCGTACAGCCCGGCGGCGAGCGCGCGGGTGAAGGTGATCGACGTGAAGAACGATGTGCGCGTGTGGCCCAAGGACGAGAATGCCGGGCAGCTTGCGCTGAACATGCGCGGGATGGCGGGGGAGATGCCGCGGTCGATCGCGCAGCGTGAGGGGATGCTGCGTGAGGTGGCGTCGCGGCTGGGCCTGGCGGTGGCGCAGATGTTCTACAAGCACGAGCGGAAGGACGCGGCGGGGCAGGTGACCGCCGGTGGCGGATGAGCGGGGCGTCGATGGGAGCTCGGAGACTTCACGTGGTGGAGTTGCCCGACGCGGTGCATCGGGCGGGGTCGGACGCCGCGGGGATCGCGTGCGCGCTGGATCTGGGCGCGGGTGACGAGGTGGTGGTGGTCGGTGCGTCGGGTGTGCGGGAGCGGGCCAGCAGCCTGGGGCTGTCGCGGGTGAGCACCGTGTGTCCGTTGGGCGGAGGCATGCCTTGGAGGCTCGCGCCGGTGACCCGAGCGGTTCGGCACGCGTGGCGCGAGCGGGGCCCATGTGCGATGGCGGTGGCGTGGACCCCGGGCGCTCTGTCGGCGTGCGAGGCGGCGGGGCTGAGCCCTGCGGATCGGACGGGGCTTGGCATGCTCGAAGGGGCGGCGCCTCGGGCGGCGGCGATGTTGTGGGGGCGGGAGAGGACCGGCGATGTCAGGCGAGCGTGCCGAGAGCGGCTTGGGCTTGGTCCTGACGAGCCGGCGGTCTGCCTGCTGGCGGAGCGTCCGGACGAGCTGGATCTGGCGGAGTTCGCGTATCTCACGGGGCTGCTGGAGAAGGCCGGGGTGTGCGTGGCGGGCTTTGCGGATCGCGGCGGGGTTGGGCTTGATCGTGCGAGGAGGCTGGTGAGGCGTGTGCCCTTGCGGATGCGGTGGTCGATGCGTGAGGAGCCCGTGGTGTCAATGCTGCCGGGATTTGATGCGGCGTGCCTGCTGCCGCCTCCGGCGCGGAGCGGCGTGCCGGCGGCATCAGCGAGAAGGTTTCTGGCGGACCTTGCGCGGGGTGTGGGCGTGCGGGTGGTGATGGGACCGGAGGCCGGTGCGACTGACGCGGCGACGTCGTTTGATCGTGTGGCGATCGCGAGGCGGCTGCTTGAGGTGGTGTGCGGGGAAGGGGCGGCGCGATGAGGGCGCGGGCGGGCGTGCTGTTTGTGTGCCTGGGGAACATCTGCCGCAGCCCGTTGGCCAAGGCGGTGTTCGCGGAGCATGCTCGGCGTGCGGGGGTGATCGAGTTGCTGACGATCGATTCGTGCGGGACGGGCGGGTGGCACGCGGGGGAGGGCGCGGACCCGAGGACGATCGCGGCGGCGGCGTCGCGGTCGATCCCGCTGGAGCACGTGGCACGCCAGTTTGACGCGGCGAAGGACCCGGAGCGGTTTCGGTGGATCATCGCGATGGATCGATCGAACATCGCGGCGTTGACACGGATGGGGCTTTCGCCCGGGCGGGTGTCGCTGCTGCGGAGCTTCGGCGGCGAGGGTGAGGCGGAAGTGCCCGATCCGTACTACGGAGGCCCCGAGGGGTTCGATCGGGTGTACGAGATGATCGACGCGGCGTGCCCGGGGCTGCTGCGCGCGGTGCTGGCGGACGTCGCGGGCGGCGCGGTGTAGGCTTTGGCGAGTGAAGTACGCGATCGTGATCCTGGAAGGGCTTTCGGACGAGCCGCTGGAGGAACTGGACGGCCGGACGCCGCTGGAATCTTCGAGGTGTCCGGCGATGGCGTCGTTGGCGGCGTCGGGGCGTGTGGGGCGGGTGTTCACGCTGGCGGAGGGGGCATCGCTGGTGCGGGAGGCGGCGCTGGCGTCGCTGCTGGGGTACGAGTGGTCGGAGACGGGGCTGTCGCGGGCGTCGCTGGTCTGCCAGGCGTCCGGGCAGTCGCTGGGCGCGGGGCAGTGGGCGGTGTCGCTGGAGTGTGTGGGGCTCCGTACGGACGCGGGCGAGCCATCGTGGAGCGCGTCGGCGGGTGTGGTGCCTTTGCCCGGGGCCGATGTGACGCGGGAGGAACTGCGGCGTGTGCTGGCGGACGTGGAGTCGGCGTGCAGGGCGTCGGACGCCGAGTTGATGCAGGGTGTGTCGTTCCATGCGCACGGGCTTTCGTGCGTGATGATCGATCGTTCGGGGCGGTCGTACGAAGGGGTCGAGGCGCTGACGCCGGGCATGGCGTCGGGGCGGGCGTGGCGGCAGGCGCTTCCCGGGCGTGGGCCGGTCGGGTCGGCGGCGGTGCTGCAGCGGATCGCGGAATGTTCGGCGCGCGTGCTGGAGGGGCACCCGATCAACGAGGCGCGGGGCGAGCACGGGTTGTCCCCGATCGGCATGTTGTGGCCTTGGGGTCCCGGACGCGGCGGTCGTCCGGCGGGGTTTGCGGAGAAGGCCGGGCTTCGGGCGGTGTGGGTGGGGCATGATGAGCTGGCGCTGGAGGTCGCTCGGGCGTTGTCGATCGATGTCCGGCTGGCGGCGGAGCACGAGCTGGGCGTGGTGGCGACGGAAGAGCTGGGGCGGGCCGACCTGGTGGTGGTGCACTCAACGATGGCGGACCTGGCGACGCGATCGGGGGACGAGCAGGCGAAGATCGCGGCGATCGAGATGCTCGACGCCATGGTGGTCGCGCCGGTGGCGTCGCGGCTTGCGGACTTCGGGGACCCGAGCGTGGACGAGGGCTCGCGCGGGTGGCGGCTGCTGGTCGTGCCGCCGCTGGCCTCGTCGAGCGTGCTGCGCGGGGATGACGAGGGGTGGTGCCCGTTTCTTCTGGCGGGGTCGTGGGTGCGATCGATGGTGGCGAGGCCTTTCGGGGAGACCAGCGCGTCGGAGTCCGACCTTCGTGTGGATCGTGGGCGGGATCTGCTGGAATATGTGCTGTACGGCGGGGTTCCGGGCGGTCGGCGTCCGGCGAGAAAGAGCGTGGGAACGAAACCGAAGAAAGGGCAGGGCGGCGGCACCGCGGCCGGGCTCTTTGGAGAACCGTGATGCCCGAAGAGAACACCCCGAAGCACGAGCAGACAAAGCCGGAGGGCGAGAAGGAGATTTTCGCGGTCGAGCCTGAGTCGGCCGGCGTGCCGAAGCTCGATGCGCCGCCGATTCTTGAAGGGGAGGATCCGAGCGCGGACTTCGACGCCACACCGGGTGGAGGGTCGGGCAGCCAGTCGGGTGTGAAGGCCGAGTCGAAGGTATCGGGTGCGTCGGAGTCGAAGCCGCCGTTCGTGAAGGAGGGAATGGGAAGCCCTCGAAACGTGGCGATCGCGGGCGGGATCGCGCTGGCGGCGGCGGCGGTGCTGGCGATCGTGTACCACGAGCTGCCCTGGTACAAGGCGGTGCCCCTGACGGTGTACAACACGCTGGCGCACACGGCGGCGGGCGTTGCGGCGGTGGTTCTGGCGGCACGGCTTGCGGAGCGTCCCCTGGGTCGGGTGGAGTTGTCGGCGGCGCGGATGCTGCTGGCGGTGGCGGCGACGACCGCGGTCTTTACGCCCAACTACGAGTTGCCTTACACGGGGCGTGTGGACGAGGTGGTGCTGGCGCTGGCGGTGTACGCGGGGGTGACGTTCACGCTGTTTAGGTTCTCGTGGCGGGACTGGCAGATCGTGGCGGGGTCGCACGCGGTGATGTCGGTGCTGATCTGGATCGGGCAGGGTTTGTACGCGTGGGTCGCGACGCAGCCGCCCAAGTGATCGAAGGCCACGCGATCGAAGGCCGAGGCGCGATTAGCCGGCAAGCCAGTCGGCGAGCAGGAAGAGGATCAGCCCGGCCAGCGTGAGGGAGACGACGAGGCGGATCCAGATGTCCCCGGCGTCTTCCGGCGGGGCGGGGCGGACAAAGACAAGGCGTTCCTGCGTCTCGCGGCAGAGGGGCGAGCCCTCGCGGGCGGCTTCCTGCACCACGGCGATCACGAGATTGGCGTCGAAGGGCCCAAGGCCCATCTGAGCCGCCGAGGCCACCAGCCGGTGACGCTTGTCGGGTGGGAGGACGGCCGCCTTTCCTCCTTCGATCGCCGAGGCGACATTGACCGCAAAGAGCCAGCGGGCGTCGAGCGGGCTGAGCCCGGCGGCGAGCACGTTCTCACGGGCGACCTCCGCCCGGGCCCGGCGTGGGGCGGGCTCGGGCTCCTCGCGGACGAGCCTGAGCGTGGGTCGGTTCTGGGCGGGCGTGCCGGGCATGGCCGGGTTGATTCTGACGCAAAGCCCCGCGTTCGGCCACCGCCCGGGGCCGGTGCGCGGTCAATAACCAACAACGGACGGGCCCGCGGCGTGTTATTCTGCACGCGTGCCGGTGTTCGGTCGATGGTCACTGCGCGTTCAGCCATGTCAGCACCGAGTGACAATCCGGTCGGTCCGCAGAAGCCCGTGGATTGGGGTGCGCTGCCCATCGTGCGCACGGACCTGTCGCCCGCGGGGGTGATGGATCGTGTCCGGACGGCGTCGAAGCGGGGGCGATTGCCCGGCTTTCGCGAGATCGACGGGGCGACGTTCGCGGTGCTTGCGTTCGGCGTGCCGTTCGATCGCGAGTTGATCGTTCGCGTGGAGGCTTCTGGCGCTGGTACGGCGCTGCTGGCGAGGCCTGTCCTGCTCAAGCGGAATCCGGTGCTGTTTGCCGCGGTGCTGATCTTTACGATCTGGCCGGGCGTGGCGATCACCAAGAGCATGATCCCGTGGGAGCCGTTCGGGATTCCGTTCGAGGCGTGGTACCTTCCGCTGACGATCATTCCGACGCCGTTCGTGTGGATGAGCCTGATCAAGAAGTCGAGCCGGACGACGTTCGCGAGCGCGTTGGAATCGATGTCGCAGATCGCGGGCGAGGTCGGGGGCGTGCTGAGCACGGGCGCGGCGAACGACCGGGCGGATTAGACGCCGCCCAAGCGGGTGCGGAGGAGCAGGGCCCGGGCCTCGCGGCGGGCGTCCTGGTCGAGGTCCTTCCCGAAGACGCGCTGCAGGTGTGTGGGCTGAACGAGCAGCAGCAGGAGGTTGAGCAGCGCGGGCTCGACGTCCTTGATGACCCCGAGGATGCAGCCCATGCGGATGTTGCTCAGGTGCTGCATCGCTTCTTCGGCGGTCATGAGGCGGGCGTGCCGGGCCGCGCCGAGTGAGCGGTAGATCTGGTCGAGGAGGAAGTTGGTCCGTTTGGTAAGGAGCGTCTTGCGGGCGATGCGTTCATACTCGATCACCCGTGGGATGATCACGGATTCGAGGTCGGAGAGGATCATCGCCTCGCTCTTGCCCAGGGTGGTCTGGTTGCTGAGCTGGTAGAGATCGCCGGCGGCTTCGGACCCTTCGCCGTAGAATCCGCGGACGGCGAGCCCCATGTCTCCCGCGGCACGCTTGACCTTGTCGATGTCGCCGGTCATCCGCAGCGCGGGCAGGTGCAGCATCACGCTCATGCGGGCGCCGGTCCCGATGTTCGTGGGGCAGGCGGTGAGATAGCCCAGCCTGGGGGCGTAGGCAAAGTCGAGGGCGGCTTCGAGCGAGTCGTCGATGCGGTCGGCCTGGGCCCAAGCGTCGGAGAGATCGAGCCCCGAGCGGATCACCTGCAGGCGGAGGTGGTCCTCCTCGTTGACCATGATGCTGACGCGTTCACCCGGGGTGCAGAAGGCCACAGCACGCGGGTCTTCTCCGATCGCGGCGCCGCGGCCTTTCTGCAGCTGCTTGCTGATCAGGTGGCGCTCGACGAGCAGGCCGCGGTCGGAGGCGGGCGTTTCGTGGATGTTGAGCCAGACCCAGCGGTCGGGCAGGTCGGTCCCGCGGATCGCCTCGCGGACCAGATCGAGCGTGCGCTGCTTCTGCTCGGGGGTTGCGCGGCCCACAAAGGGAAGCCCCGACAGATTGCGGGCGAGACGCACGCGGGAGGAGAAGACCACGTCGCCCGCGGGCCCGCCCGCGCGGAGCCATTCGATCGAGGCGTCGTCGAGCACGTGGCGTGCGCCGCCGTCGTTCGGGCCGCCGGTGGGGGAGGGTTCGACGCTCATGCGGTGGCTCCCGGCGGGGCGTCGGTCAGCCTGCGGAGTTCATCGCGCAGTTCGGCGGCTCGTTCGTACTGCTCGGCCTTGACGGCCTCTTCGAGCAGCCGGCGGATCGCCGAGGCGCGGCTGGCACGCTCTTCGATCAGCGCCGCGAGGGCCTTGGTGCGGCTGCTCTCGACCTGTCCGGTGGCCCTGCGGGGGCGTTTGCCCAGGTGCTGCGTCGCGCCCTCGTGCGCACGCTCGATGAGCGGGAGCAGGCGCGCCTCGAAGGCTTCGTAGCAGTTGGCGCACCCGAACTGCCCGCACTGCTTGAACTCGTCGAAGGTCATGCCGCACGTGGGGCACGCGGGCCCGCGAGAAGCGCGCTTGGCGGTCGTCTCGATCAGGGCCTTGAGCACTTCCGGGGCGGCGGGCGCGGGCGGGGTGAGCCCTTCGCCGGCTGCGCACGACTCGCAGAGGTGCTTCTCGACCTTGACGCCCGCCTGCACGGTCACCTCGTGCACGGTCGCCTCGTTCTCGCAGCGGTCGCATTTCATCGCGGGAGCACTTTAGGCGTGCGGGCGCGGGTCTCCGGTGCCGGCGGCCGGGGCGAAAAGCAGACGAGCCCAACCACGGCAAGGCGTGATCGGGCTCGGGTTCTACGGAAGTTGATCGATCAGGCCTGGGCGGCCTTCTGCTGGCGGGTGTACCCGTACTTGCGCTTGAGGGGCTTGACGAGCAGGCCCTGGCGGATCGCCTTGGCCGACACGCGGACCTTCTTGGCGACCTTCACGCCGTCCACCTCGATGATGGCGTTGACCTTCTGGAGGTTTGGCTTGAAGGTGCGGGGGGTGATCCCGGTGGGCTTGAGGCCGAAGCCGCCCTTGCTGATGGCCTGACCGCGCCAGCGACGGATCTTGCCGAAGGAAGTCTTCTTACCGGTGAAAAAGCACTGAGCGCCCATGGGGGTCAAACTCCTGTCAGGATTCGGGACGGGAACCTTAGGCGTCTCCCCGGGGATTGGCAACCGTCGCCACGGATCGGCACCCGCGATCAGCGCCGCCGGAAGGCCCAGACCGCGAGGCCGACCGCCACAACACCCGCGACAGATCCGGACAATACCCAGACCGGCACGCCCGGATTGCGGGGTGTTTGCCCGGCGGCGTTGGCGACAAAAGGTGCCTCCGCGCGTTCGGCGGCCGTAGGGATGCGCTCCGGAGGGGTCCAGCGGTCGAGGTCGATCGCCCGACCGGCCGGGGGCAGATCGGGGCCGATCTTGGCGGAGATCAACCGGCCCTCGGCGTGTGGGCGGAGCGACGATGGGCCGACCCCGGTGAGCATGCCGTTTTTGATCGAGGCGCCTTGGAGATCTGGGGAGGCGAGGCGAGAGGTCATGCGTGCGGGAAGCAACAGGGGCACGCCCTGGGTGCGGGTGAACTCATCGAACTCGACCTCTTCGGTGACGCGGCCTTGGGAGCGGATGGTGTACCGGCGCACGCCCCAGGCGTCGCCTTGGTTGATGAGCTCGGCGTCGATCCCGCGATCGTCGAGACGGACGAGGGCACCCTCGGCGACGGCCTCGATGACGGCCGGGCTCGGCGTGTCGGCGCGGGCGGCGATCATGCGGGCGAGCGCGGTGGGGGAGCGGAAGGACATGCCGCCGGAGGGGCCGCCGACGCCGTCAGTGATCGACAGGACCGGGGTGCCCGCATGGGCGACGATCTGCCGACCGTCGGGGCGCACGAGGGTGACGCGGTAGTCCGGGGCTTCGGGGAGTCGGCCGGCGAGTTCGCGGGCGGCGTCGAGCCAGCGGTCGCCTTCCGCGGGGGCCGAGCCCAGCTCGATGCAATATGCGATGGGGTGGTCGATCTCGGAACGATCGACGAACGCCCGCCCGGGGACGGCGTCGAGGCGCATGGCCCAGACCATCCGCGTCTGGGCGTCGCTGACCGTGCGTGCCCATTGCACGACCGATGCGGAGGTGTCGGTCGGCCCGGCCGAGGGTGCGGTCGCAGAGGCCGAACAGAACAGGAGCGTGAGAAGTACGGTCTGCATCGTGCTCACCACCCGATCGTGCAAGGAGTGCTTCCAATGTAACGAATGAACACAGGGGATTCGATTTGTCCGATCACCACTGTTGTCTCGTCATGGACGCACATGTTCCCGTCACAGCGGCCACCGCGATAAAGATTAATGAGTCGTTGCTGCGAAACTTCGAACCCGCAATCAGTCACATTCGTGTTGTGCGTCGCACGTCCGCAGGTCTGACTTGTTGGTACCTCATCCGTCTAGACCATATCGGGGTGATCGCATGGAAGGACCTGACAGCTGTGATTCTGCATGCGATCGTCCTGTCCGCCGCTCAGTCGCTTGTTGCAGAGTGGAACTGAACCGCCACCCGCGCCTGGCTGCGCGGCGGAGAGGACTGCTGGTACAATGCACGCCATGAACAGGTACGTCCGGGTTCGACTCGCCATGTTCGATCTCCTTCACGGGGGGATTCTTCATACGCGATGGCAAGACTACCGGATGCGGTTCGGAGTGTCAACCGTCATCGGCAATCCGGGCGGGGGGAGGGTGATTCGGGGGCGACAGCCGGGATTTTCGCTCATCGAATGTTGCGTCGTGATGGTGGTGGTGATGGTGTTGGTGTCCCTCGCGTCAGTCGGCGTGAGTAAGGCGAAAGAAGCATCACGCGAACTTGTCTGCTCGAATAATCTGCGTCGGGTCGGTGATGCCGTACTTCTGTACGCCGCCGAGTACCAGGATCGAGCTCCTGCGTTTCTGCCGGCTCGGTCAGTGGTTACCCCCAGCGCCGAGCGGTGGTACGCATGGTCGTTTCATGCTTTGGGTGTTCTTGCGTATCCGCAGTTCACACAACATGCCGGTATCACGCGGGAAGCAAGATCGAACGGGCTGCTCTGCCCGAGCAACCAGATCGACTGGTCGAGCCACGAGCCGCCGGGCTTCACGCCCGATTATGTGATGTCGGTCTCCGCATACACGAGACCACAATCGCTTGCTCGCACGTCGGCCGTGCCGGCTCGTCCGAGCGAGTTCATGGGCGAGGTTCAGCAACTTTCCTCCGTCGCGTTCCCGAGCCTGAAGGTCATGGCGTTCGAGTGGTGGGTCTGGCACGGATGGCGCGGGTCGTACACCAACCGGGACGGGGATCTCGGTCGGCTTTCGTACCGAGACCGTCCCCGGCGTCCCGGGTTCGCATGGTGTATCGACGGGCACGTGCAGACCAGGAAAGGCGAGGAGGTCCGCGAGTGGTTCGATTTTTTGCCGTGGTGGGTCAGCGGCCCGTTCCACACCACGAGGCTCGGCGTGAAGGGAGTCGACTGAGCCAGCCGTTCACCGGGCAGCGTGCGATCAGGCGCGTCGGATGTTTTCGCGGGCGAGCATCAGATCGAGCGTCTGGTGGACGATGTCGGCGTCGCGCGGGGTCAGGTCGTTGAAGAAGGGCAGGGCGATGGTGCGCTGGCTGACGCTCTCGGCGATGGGGAACATCCCGGGGGCGAAGCCGAACTGTTCGCGGTAGAAGGGCTGGAGGTGGATGCAGGGGAAGTAGTCGCCCGCGCCGACGTCGTGGCGGCGGAGGCCTTCGACGATCCGGTCGCGCTCCTCGCCCGTGTAGCTGGTGGCGAGGCGGACGACGAAGACGAACCAGCTCATCGTCGTGTGCTCGTCGATCGTCGGGAGCACGAGGTCCTTGTGCGAGGCGAGGCGAGAGAAGAGCAGCTCGGCGGCGTTGTGCCGCTTGCGGATGATCTCGTCGAGGCGGCGCATCTGCGCGACGCCCAGCGCGCAGTTGAGTTCGCTGAGGCGGTAGTTGTACCCGAGACGTTCGTGGCGGAGCCAGGAGCCCATGGGGTTCCCGCCGGCGCCGCTGGCGCTGACGGCCTCGGCGGGGCGCCAGCCGAGCGGTCGCCCTTGGTTGCGCATGCTGCGGCAGAGTTCGGCGAGGCGGTGGTCGTCGGTGACGATCATGCCGCCTTCGCCGGTGGTGATCTGCTTGTTGGGATAGAACCCGAAGACGCCGACGCGTCCGAAGGAGCCGCACGGGCGACCCTTGTAGGTGGTGCCGAGGGCTTCGCAGCAATCTTCGATGAGGGGGATCTCGTGACGAGCGGCGATGGCGGCGTACTGGTCCATGTGCGTCGAGATGCCGAAGGTCTCGACGGCGAGGATGGCCTTGGTGCGCGGGGTGATGGCGGCCTCGAGCTTGGCCGGGTCCATGTTGAGCGTGCGCGGGCAGACGTCGACAAAGACGGGCTTGGCCCCGACGAAGAGGATGCAGTTGGAACTGGCGATGAAGGAGAAGGGCGTGGTGATCACCTCGTCGCCCGGGCCGATGTTGAGCGCCCGCATGACCAGGTGGAGCCCGCTGGTCCCGCTGCTGACGGCTACCGCGTGGTGACGGTTGGCCCGCCCGGCGACGAGGGTTTCGAACTCCTCGGTGAACTTGCCCATGGAGAGGCGGCCGGACCGGAGGGCGGCGAGGACCAGTTCCTCTTCGAGCGGTCCGATGTCGGGGCGGGAGAGGGGAATCTCGAGGTGTTTGCCGGGCATGGGGATCTCCATCGGCGGGAGGTCGGGCGGAGCCCGAAAAGTGCGGGGGTCAGCCCGTGGTTATCGCGGAGGCCGCGGGTTGCGGGGTGGGGTCGGGCGGGTTAGCATCCGCACAACATGCCCCGAACACCACGATGGTCCGCGTGCGCCTTGCTTGTCCTTGCCGGAGGGCTGGCGATGCCCGTGGCGGAGTTGCAAGCGCAGCCTTCTGATGGATTTACGGGCCGCGACTTCGGGGGGATGCGTCTGCCGCTCTCGACGGTGGAAGGTCCGCTGAGCTTTTCGGCCAGCCGGGCGGCGATCTGGTCCGAGGGGCAGTTCACCCGCGGGGGTGGGGGTGAGGTGCAGCGACTTCTGCTGGTCGGGGACGTGAAGGTCACGCTCGGGTCGTACGAGTTCTACGCGGCGCGGGCGAGTGTGTGGCTCGAGCGGCTCGACGACAGCCCGCTTGGTCCGGACCTGGCGGGGCTGTATCAGGTCACGATCTACTTTGATCGCGTGGGCAACCCGCGTGGGCCGGCGAGTGTGTCGCTGGCGGCGGATCGGCTGCCCGTGCGGGCGGTGATCGACGTGGCGGGGGATGTTGGGCTGAAGTTTGACGCGATGGCGCGCGGAAGGCCGGCGGACGAGTTCCTCGCCGAGGCCGAGGCGGTGCAGGCGCAGTCGCTGCGGCGGATGCTGTCGGGCGAGAGCGGTGAGACGGGCCCGATTCCTTTCACGCCGCCGATGCCCAGGCAGCAGCCCGAGCGGGTCGATCCGACGCTGAGTCGGCCGTACCGGAGCGTGCGGGATTTGGATCTGGGCGAAGTGGCGGGGGAGTTCTCGCGCGTGGCGACGCGGCTTCCCTTCGGCGAAGAGAACGCGCCGATCTTCGCTCGCTCGGGCGTGCTCGCCGTTGCCCCGGGGAATCTGACGTATATCGGCGACGCGGGCGAAGGGGACGGGGCGATCATCGCGTCCGACGGCGTGGTGGTGCAATATGTGGAGCCGCGCACGGGGCGGTCGCTGCAGTTGCAGGCGCAGCGGGCGGTGGTTTTCCTGGAGAAGCGATCGGCGGACTCGCCGGCGGTGGATCCGACGCGGCTGGCGGTCGAGAGCCTGCGGGGGATCTATTTGGAGGGAGACGTGGTCGCGAGCGATGGTCGGTACACGCTGCGCGGGCCGAAGATCTACTACGACATCCGGAGCAACAAGGCTGTGGTGCTCGACGCGGTCTTCTGGACGTACGACCAGGAGCGCCGGCTGCCCTTGTATGTGCGAGCCGAGACGATTCGCCAGGAGAGCCAGCAGGAATTCGCGGCGACGAACGCGAGGTTCTCGACGAGCGCGTTCTTTGAGCCCGAGTTCTCGCTGGGGGCCGAGAGCGTGACGATCCGTCGCCAGGAGGTCGAGGTTCCTTTGGCGGCTGGTCGTTCTCTCCCGACGCGGGCGGGCTTTGTGCTGCCCGAGGGTGGCGAGGACGAGATGGCTGTCCCCGGGACGACGACGCGGACGCGAACGCTGGTGGAGGCGTCGGGCGTGACGCTGCGTGCCGGAGATGTCCCGTTCTTCTGGGCGCCGAGTTTCGTGGGTGATCCCGAGGATGTGGTGCTCAAGGACATCCGCGTGGAGAACAGCGGGGCGAACGGGGCCGCGCTCAAGACGCGCTGGAACCTGGCGGGTTTGCTGCGAGAGGAGCGGACGGATCTGAGGCAGCTCGACCTGCTGGCGCAGTATTACTTTGATCGCGGGCCGGCGGCGGGGATCGATGCGGCGTGGCAGAACGAGGAAGACCGCGGGAAGTTGTTCGCGTACACCGTCGTGGAGGACAGCGGGTCGGACCTGCTCAAGCCCGGTACACGCCGCGAGCGGGACCAGGACACGCGCGGCATGCTCCTGGGCGAGCAGTTCTGGACCCTCAGCGACCGCTGGACTCTCTTTGCCGAGGGTTCGTACATCGGGGACGAGACGTTCCTGGACGCCTTTGCCGAGAACCTCGCGGAGGATCGGCGAGAGTTCGCGTCGCAGGCGTACCTGCAGCGTCGCGGGGACCAGTCGCTGTTCTACCTCCAGGGCAAGACGACCTTTAACGACTTCATCGCGAACGAGTACCTCCTGCAGAGCAAGGGCTACGCGGTGACCAAGGCGCCCTCGATCGGGTACCTGAGGCAGGCCGACGAACTGGCGACCTCCGAGTATCTCGGACGGATCATGTGGTGGCAGTCTTATGACTACTCCTACATGCGGCTCAACTTCGACGAGGCCTACGCACGCGAGCGCGGCTTTACGGATCTCGCGCTCGCCCAGCGGGCCTTTGGCATCAACCCCGACCAGCGCATCAGCGACCTGCTCCGCACGCAGGGCTTCGAAGAGGACGGCGTCCACCGCTTCGACACGCGGCAGGAGTTCACGGCGATGCACGACGTGGGCCCGGTCCGCGTCGAGCCCTTTGTCGTCGGTCGCATGACCTCGTACGACGACTCCTTTGAGACCTACTCGCCCGCCGAGACCAACCGCACGCGGCTGTGGGGCTCGGCCGGGGTGCGGGCCAACACGCAGATCCAGCGGATCGATGATTCGGTCGAGTCGCGGTTCTTCGACCTGCACCGGATGAGGCACATCGTCGAGCCGGGGATCACGGCGTGGCAGGCGGGAACAACCGTCCAGCGGGCCGACCTTCCCGTCTACGACGACGCGGTGGAGAACATCGCCGAGGGCGGCATGGTGCGGCTCGGCGTCGACCAGACGTGGCAGACCGAGCGCGGCTCACGCGAGGCGGGCAAGTTCCACACGGTCGATGTCTTCAAGCTCAACACCGATTTCGTCTTCGCCAGCGGCGACACCGACCCCAAGACCCCGTTCGGCCGCTGGCTTGATTTCCGGCCCGAACTCTCGAACCCGGGCAACTTCTTCAATGCCGAGGGACAGTGGCAGGTGTCGTCGGCCCTGGCGATCACGGGCGGGACGACGTACGACCTGGATCTGTCGCAGCAGGCACGCAGCTCGGCGGGGTTCATCATCGAGCACGCGCCGGGCTTCCGCTCCTTTGCCGAGACACGCTATCTCAACCCGCTGGATTCCACGTTCCTCGACCTGGGCGCGTCGTACGACCTCACGCGGAAGTACTCCGTCGCGGGGCTCGCGAGCTACGACCTTGCGAACGGCGGGTGGCAGGGCGCGGGCGGCGAGCTCCGCCGGCAGTTCTCCGCGTTCGTCCTCGGGCTCAACCTCGGGTACAACAACGTGACCGATGAATCGAGCTTCGGCGTGCTGATCCGCCCGACCCCGGTCGCCCGCAAGCAGCGGCTGCGGATCTTCTCCGACGAGCCCGAGCCGGGGCAGGTGATCTCCACCGGCGCGGGTGACAGCCCCTTCGCCGCGGGAGCCTGGCGGTGAACACACCCGAAGGCACGCGCGGGCCCGACGCTCCGCTCCCGGGCGCACGCAACGCGCTGGTGCTGCTGCTGCTCATCAACCTCTTCAATTACATCGATCGGTACATCCTCGCGTCGACTCTGTCGCCCATCTCCGCCGAGCTGTTCGGCACGCCGGGCGAGGCGGGGTATGACCCCAACGCCGCCGCCAAGATGGGGCTTCTGGGCACCGGATTCATGGTCGCGTACATGGTGCTCGCGCCGTTGTTTGGCTACCTGGGCGATCGCTTCAACCGATGGATCCTGATCGCCATCGGGCTGGTGCTGTGGAGCCTGGCGTCCGCCGGCTCCGGGCTCGCGACCACGTTCGGCTTTCTGCTGCTGATGCGCATTCTCGTGGGCGTGGGCGAATCGGCGTATGCCCCCGTCGCCCCGACGCTGATCGCCGACATGTACCCCGTCCGCCGCCGCGGAGCTGTGATGGCCTGGTTCTACGCCGCGATCCCTGTGGGCTCGGCGCTGGGGTACGTGCTCGGCGGGCTGCTCGCCAAGTGGATGACGTGGCACTGGGCGTTCTTCGTGACGCTCCCCCCGGGCATCATCCTGGCGGCGTGGTGCCTGTTCAAGAAGGAAACCCCCCGCGGCGCGGCAGACCGCACTTCGGCCCGCCCCTTCTCGCTCAAGGACTGTCTCGTGCTCCTCCGCATCCCCAGCTACGTGATCAACGTCGCGGGGATGACCGCGATGACCTTCGCCATCGGCGGGATTTCGTACTGGGCGCCCAAGTATCTCGTCGAGTATCGCATGCCACCCGCGGCCAGCGCGGAAGCGCAGGCGGCCCTCAACGCGGAAGTGTCATTCGCCTTCGGAGCCATCACGGCCGTCGCCGGGTTGACGGCGACGCTGCTCGGCGGGTGGGCGGGCGACAAGCTCCGCACGCGATTCCCGGGGTCATACTTCCTCGTCTCCGCCGCGGGAATGCTCGCGGGGTTCCCGATGCTGCTGGGCGTGCTGTATGCACCGTTCCCGCTGGCCTGGGTGTTCGTCTTCCTGGCGGTGTTCTGTCTCTTCTTTAACACGGGCCCGAGCAACACGATCATCGCCAACGTCGCGCCGCCACAGATCCGCGCAACGGCGTACGCGTTCTGCATCTTCGTGATCCACGCGCTGGGCGACGCGATCTCGCCCGCGATCATCGGCTGGATCACCGACCGCACCCGCACTCCCGAGAATCCCAAGGGTGATATGACCCTCGCCTTCCTCGTGGTGAGCTTTATCGTGCTGCTGGGCGGTGTGCTGTGGGCGCTGGGCACGAGGCACCTGGCCCGCGATACGGCCGCCGCTCCAAGCCGCCTGCCCTGAGCGACGCTTTCCCCGAGTCAGGCCGAACGCTCGACCGACGCGAGCAAACGCTCGGCGAGTTCGCCCAGCGAGAGTCCGGCATACGGCTCGGGGATCTCGGCCTTGGGCGCTTCCCCCGCGGCGATCAGCCCGCACAGCCGTTTGTGGGCCGTGAGCACGGTCGAGTGGTTGTCCCGTCCCAGCGCCCGCGCGATCTCGGGGTAGCTGCACGTCGTGAGTCGGCGGGCGAGGTGCACCGTCAGCTCGCGAGCGAGCACCACCGTCTTGTGCCGACCCTTGCCCGAGAGATCCGAAACGTCGACGCCGAGCTGTCGGCAGACCTCGGCGGCGATCTGGGCGACGGGCACGGGCCGACGGACGCGCGGCGCGGGGGCGTCACCGATGCCAAGAGCTCGCTTGGTGACCGCCAGCCCGACGGGGCCCGTCGCGAGCTCTGGAGAAATGAGGCGAACCGCCTCGATCTGCGTGATGAGCCCTTCGAGGTCGCGCACGCTGCCGCCGCGTGCGCCGCCCAGCGTGCCCGCTCGCTCGGCGATGAGCCGCACGGCGACATCCTCGATCGCAAGCCCGCGGCGGCGGGCGATCTCACGCACCAGCGCCTGCCGGAGCGTCATGTCTGGCGGATCGATCCGAACGACGGCCCCGGAGACGAACCGCGACACGAGCTGCTGCGACAGCCTGCGGATCTCGCGCGGGTGCTCGTCGCTCGCCATCATTACGCGCAGGCGCGTCATCGAGAGCGTGTCGAAGATGTGGAGCAGTTCGCGCTGCGTCGCGTCCTTGGCGGCCAGGAAGTGCACGTCATCGATCGCCAGCAGGTCGACCCCGCGGTAGTTCTTGCGGAAACGATCGACAGCGTTGTTGCGGACGGCGCTGACAAACTCGTTGGTGAAGTGTTCGCCGGTCGTGATCCGGATCACCGCGCCGGGATTTGTTTCGGCGAATCGGGCGCAGCACGCGTGCAGCAGGTGCGTCTTGCCCAGCCCGCACGCCCCGTGGACGAAAACCGAGGTTGGCCCGGGCGTCGAAGAAAGGTCGGCCTCGGCAAGCCGCTGGGCCGCCGCCGCCGCCAGGCGGTTCGCGTACCCCACGATGAAGTCCTCGAAACGGTGACGCCACGACTGCGAGGCCCTGACGGGCTTTCGCTCCGTCGGCCTGATCTCGGGCTGCGGCTTCGCCTCGGGCTCGGGTTCCGCGGCCGCTTCGACACGGATGCGCAGTTCGACCGCGCCGTCGCCCCCGCCCAGCTCCGCCTGCATCGCGCGGCGGAGCGCTTCCCCGAAGCGGCGGTTGACGACCTCGGCAACAAAGCCCGAGGGCACCGTGACGTCCAGCGTGCGTCCGTGAACCGAGAGCCTCGTGCGCCGATCGAAGTAGCGATCGAAGCGGTCGGGCCCGACCTCCGCCGACACCCGATCGAGCACCCGCGCCGCCGCACCCACCGACGCCATCGCGGACGCGGCGTCGGGCTCTCCCGTTGCTGTCATCGTGGATGTGTGGTTTGAAAAACCTTGCACGGCACAACCCCGCGAGCCCGCGACACGTGCTCTGGTCGCCAGCCTGGCGCCCCGGAACAACTGCCTTGTGCGTCCTGCCGACCCGTCCCCGCCCGCTCCACGAGACTTCCCGCGGACGCGTGATCGTCCGTTGATCGGGATCGACCCCGAGGGGGGCCGCATCGTGCGCTGGTTGGTCCGGTGGTCGCGTCCTTGACCGCTCGCGGCACATCCTCGCCGCGTCGGCAAACGTAGTGGATGACGATGCGCCGAGCAAGAGCGTTGGTCCATCATCACGCGGCGCATGCTGCATTCGTGCCTGAAAATCGGCCACTTAGCGCGTTGCAAAAATTGTTCTCCACCACGCGCGCGCATCATCGGGGGAACTCTGTGGGAAAGACCCTGACGGTTGTCGGAAGCCCCGCGTGCGGGGCGGTTTCCGGCGTAAAGCACGCGATCGGTGCGCCGCTTCACACGCCGACGGGCACCGCGCGGACCAACGCCGCCCGCTCGCCAAAGGGCTTGAAACCGGCCCGCTCGTAGAGGTGGACGGCGGGCGCATTGTCGCGGTCCACGGCGCAGAGGAGGGCCTCGCCCCCCCGGGCCGCCACGCGACGCGACGCGATGTCCAGCAATCTTCCGCCCAAGCCCCGACCGCGCACACGCGGGGCCAATCCGAAGTACACCAGCTCGTACGCCCGCTGCTCGGGGACCTCCGACAGCAGCACGCACCCGGCGGCCCTGGTCCCGTCCATCACGACAAACCACATCGAGGGGTCGAATCGTCCGACCGCAAGATGGCTGTCCAGAATGTCCTCGGTCTCGCGCAGCCCGCACAGGGCCGGGCAATCGAGCGTCTCGATGTAGGTCTCCTCGAGCATCCCGACGAGCATCGGGCGATGTTCGTCGAGTGTTCCGGGGATGGCCGAGAGGGGCCGAAGCGAGATTCCCCCGGGAAGGGCGGGCTCGTATCCGCGCGGGGCGTACGACCGGCCGAGCGAGCGTCGGAGGTACACCAGATGACCGACGTTGACGAACCCGGCCATGCGCAAGGCGTTGATGTTCCAGAGGTCTTGCGGCTCGGGGAGGGACTGGAGCAGGCGCACAAGGCCGGGGTGTGTCGCGGCGAGGTGCTGGGCGAGCGCGTCGGCGCAGGCGGCCCGTTCGATCGTGCCGGCCTCGGGGCCGCCGGGATCGCCCGCCACGGGTGGCTCCGAGAGGAAGACCGCGGCGGTGCGCCCGGATCCGGGCACGCCGAGGGCGACCTGCCGCACCGTTCGGGGGCCTTGGTCGCCGGGGCCGACGTGAGATCGGAAGAGCGTCGTGTAGGGAAAGAGTGTAGATCTCGGTGG